>JABUBO010000089.1_pt1 | contig 25965 bp, 29 predicted proteins | sample 7240361 | NCBI WGS metagenome assembly JABUBO01 (sample SAMN07256346, study PRJNA390944) | subsurface metagenome | isolation source: Methane hydrate marine sediment | place: Pacific Ocean: Eastern North Pacific, ODP site
GGATGGTATTCCTTCTCTTACCAAAGTATTTGTCTTTGGGTCAATTTTTACCTCAGAAACTCCAGGTACTTGCTTAATACAAACGAAAATCTTCATTTAAACACGTCTTCACATAAGAACATTTTACTATTATTCTTGTAATATTAATAATCTTAAAAATATGATTCTAATACTTTTTAAAATTTAACAAAATCGTAGTGGCAATAAAAAAAATTTGAAAAAATGAATTTTGATGGAAAAAATAGCTAGGTTCTATACCAAATGGCGCTTATATCATTTTTAATAAAGTGGGATTTTTTTGGGCAATTTTCTAATATTTTTCTGCCTATATTTTGACTCAAAATTTACAAAAAAAAAGATAAAAATAAGATAAACCTAGTTAAGTTCATCACAAATTAATATTTCCAATTTATAAGATCCTCGTCTTTAAAATCCTTTCCTTAATAAATGGTTAGCAATTACCAAACGTTGAATTTCAGAAGTTCCCTCATATATTTCACCCATTTTTGCGTCTCTAAAATATCTCTCTACAGGATAAGCCTTCATCAAACCATATCCACCATGAATTTGACAAGCATCATGAGCTGCTTGCATTGCTGCTTCAGATGCGACAAGTTTTGCCATTGAGCTAGCCAAGCCATAATCCAATCCTTTATCACACATATAGGCAGCTTTATATGTTAATAATCGACCAGATTCGACAGCGCATGCCATATCAGTAATTTTCCATTGGATACCTTGAAACCGCCCTATTTTCTGTCCAAATTGTTCCCTTTCATTTGCGTATTTAACTGCTGCTTCTAATGATGCTTGTCCTAATCCAACACATTGCGCTGCAATAGATATCCGTCCAAAATCCAATATTTTTAAAGCGAGCCGAAAACCATCCCCAACTTTACCTAATATATTTTCTTGAGGCACTCGAACATCTTGAAATACAAGTTCGGAAGTATTTGAAGCGCGAACTCCTAATTTATCTTCTTTTACACCTACTGAATAACCTGGAGTATCTGTATCGACTATAAAAATTGTTAAGGTCTTTCTTCCACCCTTTTCTCCCGTATTGGCAACAACAAGTAATATCTTTGCTATTCCACCATTTGTATTAAAAATTTTGCTACCATTTAAAATCCATTCATTTCCATCTAATACTGCGCTCATTTGAACTCCTCCTGCATCCGAACCTGCATTAGCTTCAGTTAAAGCAAATGTCCCTAATTTTTCGCCTTTTGCTAGTGGAATTAAAAATTTTTGTTTTTGTTCTTCAGTTCCAAATCTATATATTGGAGATGCAACCACGCTACAGTGGACTCCAGTAGTTATTGACCAAGAAGCATCGACACGTCCGATTTCTTCTGTTATAATACAAAAACTCAATGTATCATCATGTAATCCTGCTCCCCCATATTCTTTTGGAATACAAGTACCAAAAAAATTCATTTCTTTCATCTTTTCGAAAACATCTTGATTTAATTCTTGTTTTTGATCACTTTCTTCTGTGATTGGTGCGATATATTTTTCTGCAAATTCACGTGTTGTTTTTTGAATCATTTTTTGTTTTTCAGTTAGTGAAAAATCCATAATAATCATCTATTTTTTATTCTATTTTTAATAATTCTTATAATTTAAACTAGTTTAAACAATTAAATAATTTAATAAATAATTCTAATTAAATTTAGTAGGTTAGTTTTTATGACCAAACTTATATGTTCAGAAAATTCCATAATTCATTAATTATGAGTGATGATAAACAGCATTTTAAGGTTTCGAAACATAAAGATTATCTATATGTAATTAAAGAAAATATCTCTGTTGTTCATCCAGCTTATAGAAATGATCCTCTTAATATGTACTTACTCTTAGGAACTCATACTGCTCTTTTACTTGATACTGGATGTGGATTATATCCTCTAAAACCAGTCGTAGATGAACTGATAGGAGAAAGAAATCTATTAGTTTTCAATACTCATGCCCATTGGGATCATATTTTAGGAAATGAGGAATTCGGAGAAGTATATATTCATGAAAACGAAGCATATATTATTTCGAAACCTTATGATTTATCGTTTTTAAAAGATTCTCCATGCGAAATTGTAAGAAAGTATGAGGAAAAAGACTTTTCAATTCCGCCAGCAGAAGTTATTAATACATTAAGAGATGGTGATATCTTTGACTTAGGAGGAATAAGTGTTAGAATAATTCATACTCCCGGGCATTCTCCCGGTTCTATATGTTTGCTTACAAGCACAGGCGAACTTTTTACGAGTGATGTAGCTTATTATGGAGATCAATTTTTACCTAAAAGAAAATCCTTTCCAAAAGTTCTCATAACTCTTTCTAAATTGATAGAATTATGTGAAAAACAAAAAGATCTTGAACTCTATCCATCACATAGAAAATATCCATGTGATAAGACACTTTTAACGGATCTTTACAATGGTATTAAAAATATAAAGAATCTATGGGATACCAAGAAATCTTTTGATTTTTTTTATGCATGGCAGATTGATGATAATAAATTTAGATATTATGTATCAAGAATGTAAAAAAATCAGATACAATTACAAATATTTGAATTGTAAATCTCAGAATTCAGTTTCACACAATTTTTGTCAAATATTATAAAAATTTGAACTAAGTTTAAAAGATTAAATTTTTTAGTTGTTTATTATAATTATATTTAGTTAGATAAATATTAATATATAATAAAACTTCGTGATTATTTAATGTTTGATGAGAACTACCTTAAAAAAATTAAAGAAAGGAAGCAAGAATGGGATAAAAAATTTGAAAATACAAAAGAACGCGAAATAAAATTTATTACGGATTCAGGAATTCCAATTAAAAATTTATATACTCCATTAGACGTAAAGAGCAATTATTTAGAGGATGTGGGTTTTCCTGGGAACACTCCTTATACCAGAGGAGTATATCCAAACATGTACAGAGGACGATTATGGACTATGAGGCTATTCTCGGGTCATGGAATTTTTTAATAAATTCTATTAAAAACCATACCGCCCGAGGAGACTAATAAGAGATGGAAGTTTTTATATTCTCATGGAGAAACAGGATTTAGTGCAGCTGTTGATGCTTTAACATTTAATGGTATAGATCCAACTAATCCTGACGGAGATGCGGAAGTTGGAACATCTGGAGTCCCATTATATTGTATTGACAGTATGTTTGCCCTTACAGAAGGACTACCAATTGATAAAGTTAGTGTTGCATTAATAGTTGAGCCCTTTACTTCAGCACCTGTATGTGCAATGTATTATAATATGGCGAAAATGCGTGGACTTGATATTAAAGCATTGATGGGAACAACACAAAATGATATCTTAACAATGACGGTTGGATATGTTCCTTATAAAAATGTAAATCCTTATCATATTCTTCGATTAGCTTGTGATTTAATTGAGTGGTGTGTACCACAAAAAAATGTCCCAAGGTGGCATCCTATTAATTTTACGGGATATAATTATAGGGAAGGTGGAATTGATGCAATTCAAGAATTAGGATTTGTATTTGCAAGTGCATGTTCTCATATTGATAATTTAATTGAGAGAGGTTGGAAAGTTGACGATTTTGTTAGTCGTCTTGCATTCCATCTTTCAGCTCATAAGGATTTCTTTGAAGAAATAGCTAAATATAGAGCAGCAAGAAGAATTTGGTATAAACTTATAAAAGATAGATATGAAGCAAAAAATCCAAGATCTATGGAATTTAGGTTTCATGTTCAAACTGCTGGAAGCTCCTTAACTGCTCAATCTCCTAATGTAAATATAATAAGAACAACAATTCAAGCTTTAGAAGCAGCATTAGGCGGAGTACAATCACTCCACACAAACTCTTATGATGAAGCAATTTGCTTGCCTTCTGAAGAAGCTGTCTTACTTGCTTTAAGAACCCAACAAGTAATACAAGATGAAACAAGAGTTCCAAATACTATTGATCCATTAGCGGGTTCTTATTTTATCGAGTGGCTAACTGATGAACTCGAAGAAAAAGTGTTGTCTTATATAGATAAAATCGAAAAGGTTGGAAATATTGCTAGAGCATTAGATACAGGCTGGTTATATAAGGAAATGAGAGATGCTTTTATGCGTAGGCAAAATCGTATTGAAAAAGGAGAAGAAATCGTGCTTGGAGTCAATAAATTTCCAGTTCCTTATGATCAAACAACAACTGTATTTAGAACTAATAAAGAAGCAGTAAAAATTGAACAAGAAAGGATTATTAATTTGCGAAAACGAAGAGATAACAAAAAATTAGAAACACTTTTTGATAAATTACGAAAAGTATGTGAAAAAGAAGAGAATGTAATGCCCATTATGATGGAAATAACAAAAGAAGGAGCAACAATTGGTGAAATATGCGATGTCTATCGCGAAGTTTGGGGAATCTGGGAGCCCCCAATTGCTATTTAAATAATGAGGTGTAAAGTATGAGTGAGAAAAAAATAAGAGTTTTAATGTCCAAGCCCGGCATAGATTTATTCTAAAGTTCTTAGGATAAAATGCCCACGGGCATTGGCGAGGTGGCGTGGTTGTTTCAAGAGGCTTAAGAGACGCTGGTATGGAAGTTATATTTGGAGGGTTTCAAAATGTCGAACAGATCGTTGAGTCTGCAATTAGCGAAGATGTTGATGTTATTGGTTTAAGTATGCATTCAGGGGCTCACTTAATATATACTGAAAGAGTCATAAATCTCCTAAAAGAAAAAGGCGTAAAAGATCACTTTTTAATACTTGTTGGTGGTGTAATTCCGGTGATGGATTTTCCCACATTAAAAAAAATGGGTGTAGCAAATGTCTATGGTCCTGGAACTGTCGTTGCAGATGTTGTTAATTTTATTGTAGAAAATACTAAAAAATAATTATTAATAATTAAGAATAATTAAATCTTACTCTAATTAAAAAAGAATAAACGATATATTTGGTGTTATTTTTATTTGAAACGAAATTATGACATTGATCTTTTAATTGAGAAATTTAAGAAAAAGGATAAAATCGCCTTAGCAAGGCTTATAACTCTTGTTGAAAATAATCCTGAAACCACTACTAACTTATTTAATAATTTTGATAGTTCAGAAAATGATTCTTATATTATTGGGATAACTGGGTCTCCAGGTGTAGGAAAAAGCACTTTAGTCAATGCTCTTTCAAAGATTATATTAGAAAATGGAACGTCAATCGGAATTATTTCTGTAGATCCAACCTCACCCTTTACTGGAGGAGCTTTTCTAGGAGATAGAGTAAGGATGACAGATGTATCTTTACATCCAAATATCTTTATACGGAGTCTTGCATCAAGGGGTTATAAAGGTGGTATTTCAAGAGCTGTTTTTGACATAAGCTTATTGTATGAAGCTTTCGGAATGGATTTTATTATAATTGAAACAGTAGGTGTAGGTCAATCCGAATTTGATATATATAATTTGGCCTATACTACAGTTGTAATAATGGTTCCAGGGTATGGTGACTCTATACAAATACAAAAAGCCGGAATAATTGAAGTTGGAGATATTTATGTTGTAAATAAAAAAGATTTAGGGGGGGAAGATATTGTTGTGCAAATGGAAATGATGCTTGACGATGCAACTGTCCAAAGCGGTTGGAGGGCACCGGTTATAATGACAAATTCTATTACTGGGGAAGGAGTTGATACATTAATAGAAAAGATAATGGATCATAAAGAACACCTTGAGCTTTCTGAATTACTGAAAGAAAAGAAAAAGCATAGATTTGCATATAAAATAGAAGAATTACTATCATCCAAAATAGGAAAGGTTCTAGAAAGTCTGATAAGTGAAGATGATCTAAATAAAATTTCTAATTCTGTTTTACAAGGCAAGAAATTTAAAATTTACGATATGGTTCACGATTTATTTAGTAATGTAAAATTTGAAATGAAAAAATCGGATTAAAAAATTTTTTATTCTTCTCTTATTCTATTATTAACAATTCTGGATATATTAATAATAAAATTAGTATTCAATAATATTGGAGTGAAAATATTTATTATTGAATTTGATTATTATTCTTAGATAAAAGATGTCAGATATTATTGAATATAATCCCCAAATTCTTGGAGGAAAACTTGTAATAAAAGGAACTCGAATTCCAGTTGATTTAATTTTCGAATTAATTGGACTCAATTATTCAATAGAAGAAATATTAGAAGAATATCCTACTTTAAATCGAAAAATTCTTCTTAAAATAATTAAGCTGGGCCAAGATGCTCAAAAATACCTTTCTCAAATTGATCTAAAAGAGAAATTTAGAGAAGAGGTTCATTAAGACTTGAAATTCTTACTTGATGAAAATGTACCTCATTCAATTAAAAATATAATTCTTAATATTGGATATGATGTAAAAACTTTAAAAGATCTAAACAAACTTGGAATAACCAATGGAGAAGTTGCTGAAATAGCATTAAGTGAGAATGCCATAATAATTACTTTTGATTCAGATTTTTTAAGTTTAAAAAATGATATCCTGTTAAAAAGTAGAATTATATATCTTGATCTCCATCCAAGAAATCCAAAAGTCGCACGAGAACTTATCGAGAAAAATCTAAACGAATGTATTAATATATTATCCAAACCTGGAAAAATTATAATAAAAAGTGATACTTATATCTTTAAAAAACCATTGGAAAAATAATTTATCTTATCTTATTCATTAATTAATTATTTGTTAAGTTAAGGTCTTTTTATAAATGTAAATTTTTAAATAAAACACAATATAAAGATTTTCTTATTATTTAGAAATCATATTAACAACTCTGGAAATCTTTTTTCCATTGCTATTTGTGACTCTCATCCGTTTACTTTTTTCATCAATATCTAAATATGTTTTATTTATTTTATTAGACGTAAACATAAAATGTTTAAAAAGTGCACCTTAAAACTTTATAAGGTGAATCAATTGTAGATTATCAAGAGATTTTCATTAAAAAAAATGGTGTGGTTTAATTGGAAGAAGAAAAATGCAATAAAGAAAAAAAAATAAAAGATTTTATTTTGAAATTCTCAGGTTATTTTATTCCAATCTTGCAATATGTCCCTAATACTACAATTTGGTTTGGAATCATGAGTTTGCCACTAATAGGATATTTGACGTTTTTCTTCATAAATCCTAGTATAGCATGGAAAGATTTTCTCTTTTTTCTTTTTTCACCTGAATCATACTTAACTATCTTAGGTACAGTTGTTTTTCTTTATTCTTTGATTCATTTAATTCGAAATAGAAAAAATGGCTTAATTATAACGGGACTTTATAAATACATACGACATCCTCAATACCTTGGAATAATAATTATGACATTAGGACTTACTTTATTTTGCCTTCGAACAACATCACCGATTAGTATAGTACCCGGAATGATGGTAGATTATTCATGGATAATATTCATATGGGTTGCAGAGGTAGTACTTTATATCATATTAGGTAAGATTGAAGATCTATCGTTAAAAGCAAAATTTGAAGGAGAATTTTTAGAATATGTAGAAAAAGTTTCATTTATGCTTCCATTCTTAAATTTATTTAAAGCACGAACTGTAAAGTAAACTTAACTAAACATTAAATATGTCAAGCTAATATACTTAGAGTATTAAAATTTTTTTTCATTAATATTAAAAAAAGATATTTCTATAAAAAGCATGAAAGAATTAAATATAAAGGAAAATTCCCGCAGATTATACATTTTTAAAATTATCGTTATAATATCTATTATAATTCTACTATCTCTCTTATTATCCTTTAAAATTATATCAATTATCGATATATTTGGTATTGAAATCACTATTTTTGATTGGTTATTTATTATATTCTTATTAATTCCAATAATATTCTTAATTTCAATTTCTATCTCAATAACTTTTAATCAATTTAGAGATTATTTTAAAAAGAAAACAGTTCCATTACAACTTAACTATTATCTTTCGTTTAATGATATATTTGAAAATGAAAATCGCAAAAAAATTATAAATCAAATCCTTGAAAAACCAGGTATTCATAATAATGAACTTCTTCGACAATGTAATTTACAAAAAGGACAATTACAATGGCATTTACATGTATTATTGCGATACGGAATAATTAGAAAGGAAAAAATTGGTCAATATGTTGTTTTTTTTCCTAATATTGTAAATCTAAAAGAGAATGATGATTCCCATATATTTCTCATAAAATCAAAAACTTCTTTAAAAATTTTGGATATTATCGAAAAGAATCCAGGAATTTTTTCTAGTAAAATTGCTCGTCAATTAAATTTAAAAAGGAGTTCTGTAAAATATCATATCGATAAATTATTTGAAAAGAATTTAATTTCCCTAAAAAAAATAGGTCGTAAAATATCTTTATATGCAAATCAAAATGGTTTATATCAATAGATTCGGAAATCTTTTTTTCATTGCTAATTCTTTTTCTATAATCTCATCTAATAATTCTTCTCGTTCCTTACCTGAGAGAATTTCTAACTTCCTTATGCCTAATGGATCTACTTTTTCTCTTAAAAGTTTTATTTCTTTCACAGTAGGTGGTTTCGTTTCTTTTAAATTATCGGGAATGATTAAATCAAAACCAGTAGAATTTGTAATGGTCTCAACGTCTATGCCAGGATGAATTGATGCGACTCTCATCCGCTTAACCTTTCCATCAAAATCTAAATACGCTAAATTACTTATTACGCACTGGGGTCCAGCACCACCACAAATGCTTGGCTTTCCGTTAGGGAAACCAACTCCCGAGATAAAGTAAAGTTGCTCTGTTGGAACGAAAGTTCGTGTATCATGTCTTGGTGTGTAGAGGAAAGAGCCACGGGAATAAAACATGCTAAAGTCAGCTATGCCCGCGCATCCAGGAAGTCTAATCTCTGGTTTATTCCAATCACCAATGCAAATATTGTTTGTATTTCCATATTGGTCAATTTGAGCAGGTCTAAAGAATTCTATTGTTGTAAGTTTATCAGAAGGTAAGATTTCCAGAGTACATTCACCTGTATTTTGAAATCTATATGCTCTTGCTGTATTCATCTCCAAATAAAGCAATGAAACCTGACGAGGTTCAAAAACAAAAGTATTTCCCATGATATAATGATAAATCGCATTTGGTGCATGAGTTAATTTTGCTAATGTGAATGCAGCCCAAACACAAGGAGTTGCGACCCCCACAATCATAATATCAGTATTCTTAACTTCTTTAGCCATTAAAACAGTCATCATCTCACCAATCGTATAATCTTTTGAATATTCACTCATTCTTTTATCCCTCTTTTATTAAATATTTTCAGTAATTAAATTTACATATTATTATTTTTCATACTCCAATCTTTAATAGCTACCTTAACTGATCGTCGCATTTCCATAGAATAATCCGCCGCTAACTTTGCAAAATAAAATTTTTGTCCTAAATTCTTAGCTTGTTTTACATCACAACTTCTCTTCACATTTTGAAACATTTCAGTAAAATCTTGCTCATTTAATCTATTGTACTTGTTGGTAAAATGGATAAATTTTTGAGAAAATCTGGGTGTTAAAGGAATCTTTTCCTTATTGCCTTTTGGGTACCCAAAACAGACCATTATTATAGGAAATACCCATCGAGTAAGATTAAACATTTTACGATGAATTTCAATATTTTCAACAATATCACCAATATAACATGAACCGATTCCTAAAGCCTCCGCAGTTATAACAGCATTTTGAGCTGCTATTAATGCATCACAACAGGCAAGTAGTAGATCAGATCCCTGTGGAGTTTGAAATTCTACGCCAATTTCATCGCATAATTCTCGTGTTTTACAGATTTTGAAATAATCCCACCATCGTTGCATATCAGCTAGAAAAATCAAAATCAAGGGAGCTTTTGCGATATGGGGCTGATTATCACATGTTATTACCAATTTATCTTTCATTTTTTGATCAGTTACTTGAATAATGGAATAGAACATCATGTTACCTGCTGTAGGAGCTCTCATTGCTCCATATATAATCATATTAATTTCTTCTTGAGTAAGTGGTTTAGGATCATATGTTCGAATAGTCCTTCTGTTCTTAATCAATTCTAAAGTTTCATTATTTTTACCAGTTTTACTCAATCATATACACCATTTATTCTATTTTTATTTTATTATAATAATATATTTAAAATCATCTGTGCCCCCCCTGCATTTTCTAAGTATTGCGCGTGAGATTTAACATCAATAAATTTACGTTTATATTCATCAAATTCCATTTTGAGATATTCTTGAATATGTAGAGCATCGAATGTGTAGCGATTGTAGCACGAAGTGGGATGAGCACCAAATGGAATTTTCACAACAGCGTCTGTTGTTTGCCTGGGTAATTGAGCTTTTCCGGGGAGATAACGAATATCTTCGGTTTCGACCAATTTTTCACATATTATGATGGTTTTTTTAGCAGTTTTTGCCATATCATCATCAAGCAAAACAGCTCCAGCAATATTTCCATTTCCAAATTCATCAGCATATGGCACATGTAAAATAGCGACATCTAGATCGATTTTAGGTAATGCCATTAATTGGGTGCCTGAACCTAAAGGGTCTTCGAATTGTTTTATGTCTTTTCTTACTTTTGGAAAATCCGTTCCAATTATCCCTTTTAAGGGCATAAAAGGTACCTTTAAATAAGAGCATTTAAGCCCTAGGGCGAGTGAGGCTTCACTTTCTTCGGAAATATTAACTTTTCCCGCCTCAACAGCCTTTCTATAATGAGGCGCCATTCCAAAAACTTCCATTCCTACAAATGAGGCTCTAACTTCTGAAACACATTCGGCACCTATAAGCATATCAACTTCAATCCCTCCAACAAAAGTACAAATTGAAAGATCTTTTTTCTCTTGCCTAATTATTTCTCTACAAGCACTTGCTGGTTTCCTCCAAAAAGAAAGACCACCAATCCCGATTAAATCGCCATCATGAACATATGTTGATATTGCTTCTTCCAATGTCATTAATTTGCTATTAATCATCAATTATCACGAAATTATATTGAATTGTAATCGTATGTATAAAATTAATATTTAAAATTTATAATGGTTTTTCAAATTAAAATTAGTAATATTGTCTTGTCTTATAATTTATGGCAATTGATTCCCAATCGCTCATTCTTCCTAATTTTAAAAATTCTTTCAATTTTTTTCTCAAATCTAATTTTAGATTCTTTCAATTGCTATTATTTGTTAGGTAATACTATATTTAGAAAATTGAATACCATTGCTTTAAGATCATCAATTAACCCTTTAAACCGTAATAGAATAACCAAGAACTTCCAATCATAGCAGATCTTATAAAAATTAAAATAATTCCCGGAGAAAATAACCCATCCAAGACGGCACCGATGGCATATACAAAAGATCCTAAGGATAAATATAAAAATTTTCTTCTTATTATACCAGTTGATTGGAATGACTTATGTAAAAATCCCACGCCTAAAAATAATATTATTGATAGAAGAAAAATTAATGCAATAATCGAAGGAATTGATTCAAACACTAAATTATCATTTATGAGATCTTCTCCAGGAGATGTTGGATTGTCATAAGTAACCGTTCCTGATGGATTTAATAGAAAAAAAACCTCAAATATAATTCCCAAGGCAAGATAAATTGAAAAAATTAACCATTTTTTCTTTGGCGTGATTAATTCTGCACCGATATACATAGCAAATACAACTGCTCCGGGAAACCAAATCCAATTGATTAATCCAATTATTCCATGCGTATTATCTACATTATTTCCAGTTATGAGAATTGTTATAAAATCAAGTACATCACCTGAATATACGAGTCCAGCAAAAAAATAAACAAAACCTAAAGATAACAACAATTTTAATTTTAATCTTCTAGATTTGTAAATGAAAAATAATCCAAATAAACAGGAAAAAAGAAATACTCCGGACGCTGTTATACCATTTAACCAACCAATATTTGATAAGCTCAAATTATTCCACCAAATTTTTTTTTAAAATTCATAATCAATGTTTTAATATTCATTATTTTAAAAAAAATTTATTCATTAAAATAGTAGATTTAGAAAATATATAACATTTTGTTTACTTACAGAATTAAAAAATCACGATTAACTTAGAAAAAGAAGATTTATTTTTGAGCCCTTGATTCTGAGATAACATTCTTTGACCAAATGGAAATTCGCTCAAATATATCTTCCAGTGATCTTCCCTGCTTAGTTAAAGAATATTCAACCCTAATTGGTATTTCATTAAATACTTTTCTATCAATTAAGCCATGTTTCTTCAGATCTTTTAAACGTTCAGTAATAGTTTTAGGACTTGCAGATAATTCTTTTAATATCTCATTAAAACGCAATTTATCATGAATTAATAACAATCGAATAATACTCAATGTATGCTTTTTTCCAAATAAGGTTAATGCAGTTTGAAAATAACACTCATCTTGACAATATTTTGTGTCCTTATGCTGAACACAATGCCAACGGAGTGGCTCTTCCTGTGTTTCATCTTTAATATCTTGATCCATTTTAAAATAACTCCTTTCTTTTTAACACTTTATTTTTAGATAGTTACTTCCATAATTAACATCTACTTCAATACTTCACTCTTTGAAGTTTAAATACTTCAATTAATATAGTATAGATAATATTAAAAAATTTTTGGAGAAAATAAAGAATGGTTGATAAAAAAGAAAAATCACATGCTGATGATTGTGATTGCGATAAACCCGAAATTCGGGATGGCTTCGAAGATGGGCAATGCTCAGAAGATCAAATTATAAAGTGTCATGGACAAGAATTCTTTGAGAAATTGAAAAAAGAAGGGAAGATATAGAATCTTTGATGATTTATAGAAAAACTTAAAGCATAGATTAAACAAAAAATTATAAGAATTTAAAAGGAGAACATCGAAAATGAATGTTATAAAAGTTGAAAACCTTTCGAAATATTTTGGGGAAGTTCACGCTGTAGATGAAGTAAATTTTTCCGTAAATAAAGGTGAAATATTTGGTTTTTTAGGTCCAAATGGAGCGGGTAAAACAACTACAATTAGAATGATGACTGGAGTACTAAAACCAACAAATGGACAAATTAAAATTTTTGAAAAAAATGTATGGAAAGATCCTATTCCTATTAAGCAAATTATAGGAAATGTCCCTGAAATGGCAAATGTTTATCCAGATCTTACAGGTATGCAAAACTTAACGTTAATAGGTGAATTATATGGTGTACCTAAAAAAATCAATAAAGAACGCGCTGAAAAATTGTTAAAACAATTTGAACTATTTGAAAAACGAAATTTCAAAACGAGAAAATATTCAAAAGGCATGAAACAACGATTATTATTATGTATGGCGCTTATGAATGATCCTATAATATTATTTCTTGATGAACCCCTTGTTGGATTAGATGTTCAAAGTGCTAAAATAATAAAGCAATTATTAAAAGAATATAACCAGAATGGAACGACGATTTTTATAACAACTCATGATATGGAAGTTGCCAATGAATTATGCGATCGAATCGCAATAATAAATAAAGGAAAAATTGTAAGTTTAGATACTCCAGAGAATCTCAAGAAATTATTTCAAGAATTTCAAGAAATTGATATCTCTTTCAATCAAGATATTAATAAAGAAGAATTCGAAAAATTAAGTTCAATAAAAAAAGTAGAGAAAGTTAAGGGCGGTTTTTCCGTTATTGTTCATGAAGTGAATCAAGCTATTATACAAATTACAGATTTTGCTAAAACAAATAAATTAAAAATAAAGCGATTAAATACTCATCAACCTCGTTTAGAAGAAGTATTTTTAAAGATAATTGAAAGAGGTGGTTAAAATTAAAGAAGAATCAATATTTCCTAAAAAATCAAAGATTGAACAATTTAGTTCCCAAATGAAAAGATCTATTGCTATTGCGAAAAAAAATTTAAGGATTTATTATAATAAAGGGCCAGTAGTAATTCAAGGATTTTTATTTCCGGTGATATTATTTGTTGCAATGACAATTGGGCGAGAGATTCTTCCTATTTATATTATTTCAGGATTAATGGCGATGGTTCTCTTTTTATCTGCAACATCTATTGGACCTATAGCTTTTCCATGGGAAACAAGACAAAAAACCCTCGAAAGATTAATAACATGTCCAATTTCAATAAAAACAATTATATTAGGAGATGTTTGGGCTTCATTTCTATTTGGTTCGATTATTTCAATTGTTCCTTTAATATTAGGTCTTTTAATTTTTTCATTTTGGAGTTCACTAAATTTGGTAATTATTATTGTTGGAATTCTTGTGTCATCATTTTCATTTTCCTGTATTAGTATCATTTTATCAGTCCCGCCATCAGATACACCCGCAAGTACTATGATTTTAACGGTAATAATCAAATTTCCTCTAATCTTTATAAGCCCACTTTTTATGCCAATTGAATCTGTACCCAGTGCAATGATATCTCCGCTGACTTATTTTATAGACATTATAAATTTCGGGTTATCAGGAAATAGTGCGTTCGGCTCACTAGGATTACTGCTTGATTTTGGTATTTTATTGCTTTTTGGCTTTGGATTTCTATTTTTGTCATTCAAACTACACGGAAAAACATTACAAAAAAGATTTCGAGGATAAAAAAAAATAAAAAACTAGTCTTTAATTTAAAAAATTTTTTATTTCAATTATTTTTTTCTATTTTCTTCCATCTTAGGGAAGAAATATCCAAAGTAATATAAATAACACGAAAAAGACAACTGAAATTAGACCAAAAATCTTAATCCAATTGGCAATCCCAATATCTCCCGTTTTAGCGTTATAGAAACATCTACCCATTGCTGCTACAAAAATAAGTCCAATTAATATTGCAACAATATATAATAAAATTAAGAATAATGTTAATGCCATCTCCTCTTGAATAATAGGCCATAAAAAAACAAGAAACCATGTAGATACAATAAAAAAAAACGCTGCTGCAAATAAAAAAACAATACCCCATAATATTGCTGATATTTTCATATTTTTATCCTTAAAATCATTTACTTTTTCTTATTTTTTATTCTAATTTACTATTATTTAAATTATTTTTTTCTGATTTCTATAAGTTCTAATTCTTTTAAGTAATTAGTGAATGAAATTGATAAATCTTAACAAAAATTATAAATTCTAATTAATTGTCTTTATAATTAAAATTAAGATGAGAAAAATGGAAAAACCAATTACTGCCATAGTTTGTGGTGCTGGACAGCGTGGTCGTGATGCATATGGAAGATATGCGGAAAGTAATAAGGATAAAATACAAATCATTGGTGTCGCAGAACCAAATCCTATTAAACGCAATAATTTTATGAAAATCCATAAAATTCCGGAAAATAGAAGCTATAATTTATGGAAAGATATTTTAGCAGAGGTTAAATTTGCGGATGCTGCTATTATTACTACACAAGATAATATGCATACCCAACCTGCATTACTAGCTATGGAACAAGGGTATGATGTTTTATTAGAAAAACCTATGGCAAATAAATTAGATGAGTGTGTTCAACTTGTTAATAAAGCCCAAGAAACCGGTAAGCACCTCCAAATCTGTCATGTGTTGAGATATACCGATTTTTATTCTACAATTTATGATACTATACAAAGTGGAAAATTAGGCAAAGTAATTAATATTGAATGTAAGGAAAATATATCTTATTTTCATTATAGTCACTCTTATATACGAGGAAACTGGAGAAATTCTGAGATATCTTCCCCAATGATCCTTGCTAAATGCTGTCATGATTTGGATTTATTGTATTGGATGGTTGGAGTCCCACCAAAAAAAATTAGTTCATTTGGAAATTTATTATATTATAAAAAAGAAAATGCTCCTGAAGGTGCACCTAAGCGTTGCCTAGATGGTTGTCCTTATGCCGATAAATGTATTTTTTATGCTCCCTTTATATATATAGATAATACGCCTTTATTTCGGGTGGGTTTGGATTGTGACATTAAAATCATAAAATTTTTTGCATGGCTTGCAATTAAACACAGAACTACAGTAAAAATCTTGAGCAAAATAATCCCACCGCTTAAAGATGCCGTTGAATGGAATGGATGGCCAGTAAGTGTGATTACAGATGATTTAAGCTATGAAGGAAAAATGAAAGCACTTAAAGAAGGTCCTTACGGCAGATGTGTGTATCATTGCGATAATAATGTAGTTGATCATCAAACGGTTAATATAGAATTTGAAAATGGAGTAACAGCAAATCTCACTGTTCACGGTCATTCAGCTTTTGAAGGAAGAAGCATTCGAATTGATGGGACTAAAGCAACATTAATCGGAGAATTTTTATTTTCGGGAGAACAAATCTGGCTTTATGATAAATTATCTGGAAAGAAAGAAAAAATATTTGAAGGGCATCTACAACTGACTGGACATGGTGGAGGGGATACTGGGCTTATGAATGCATTTATAGATTTAATGAAACGAAATATTTCAAAACCCCTAACAGACGCTAGGGCTTCTCTTGAAAGCCACATAATGGCATTTGCTGCCGAAAAATCAAGGCTTGAAGGAAAAATTATTAATATGGCAGAATATCGACGAGAAGTTTTGGATCTTTAAAAAACAGAGAGAAAAAAAAAAAAAAGAAATAATATTTTTTCTGTTTTACACCTATTAAATACTAATACACTGGCTTATAAGTAAAAGGATTTATTTTTTCATCCACTAAACTACTTTTCTTGCTGATAGTAGAAAAATATGAAAGCTACTGCGAATGCTGTAAGGATGATAAAAAATAACCAACCTAACACAGGACCACTGGCAAAGATTAACCAATAACCTATAACTATGGTACCCAAAATGGTCCATACAATCTCAGCTTCTACAAGGATTTTCACTTTTTCCCACTCTTTTTCCCTTGCTGCAAAAATAGAACTTATTGTAAAGCCCATAATCGCCGCACCAAGTAATCGCCATGTCTCTGGCTCCATAATACTCATACCCATTAAGGTTCCTAATTCTATCGGAAACAACAAGAAGACAATTCCTAAGATGAGACCAACTATAAAGTGGATTAGGAAAGTCGCTTTTAGCCCCGTTATTATTTCTTTACTCAATTTTTTTCACTTCTTTTTAAATTTTGATTTTTTATTTATTGAAATTTAGGTTTTGTAATATTAAGTTTAATTTATATATATACTTAAAAATCTAATTAATATATTGCCTTGTAAAAATATCCTATTAATAATCTCCTTAATCATTATTTCATATTCTTGAGTATTAATATAAAAGAAATTTCTACTATTTTTAATAGACTCATACCTCATTAATTAAATTGAATAAGTAAAAAAGAAAAAATAAAAAGAAAAGAAATTAGTTTTGTTCTATAATTTATTTACAATTAAATCAACACATCTCATGGAATAGGCCCATTCATTATCATACCATGAAAAGATTTTGACAGTTTTACCAATAACCTTAGTCATCATAGCGCTAAAGACAGAACTGTGAGGATTACCAATAACATCACTTGAAACAATCGGGTCTTCAGTATATTCGAGAATATCTTTTAGTGGACCTTCTGCTGCCGCTTTCATGGCAGAATTTACAGCATCTACGCTCACATCCTTCTCAACTACAACCGTTAAATCTACAACACTACCATCTGGAGTTGGCACACGAACCGCTACACCATCTATCTTCCCTTGTAAATCAGGAATTACTACACCAATTGCTTTTGCAGCACCTGTACTGGTTGGTATCATATTTGCAGCCGCACCTCTTCCACGAGTCATTTTAATTGGAGCATCTTTTCGAGCTGTGTCTACTGTTCTTTGATCTCCGGTATAAGAGTGAATTGTTGTCATAAATCCGCTAGTAATAGTAAAATTATCATGTAGTACTTTAGTAACTGGGCCTAAACAATTGGTAGTACAACTCGCATTGCTGATAATTTTATGTTCATCTTTTATTATGTCATCATTTACTCCAATGACTACAGTAACATCAGGATCGGTGGCAGGAGCACTAATTAGGACTTTTTTTGCTCCAGCAGCAAGATGTTTTGCTGCTCCATCTCGCTTAGTGAAAAATCCCGTTGATTCTAATACGACATCAATATTGTTACTTGCGTGAGGAAGATTTGCAGGATCTCGTTCTGCCGTTATGGGTATCTCGCGTCCATCGATTATTAGGCTATTTTCGGTGTGTTTGATATCTCCTTTAAAGCGACCAAATACAGAGTCATATTTTAACACATATGCTAGATATTCTGGAGCAAATAGATCGTTAATACTAATTATCTCAAGACCAGGATTTCCCCAAGCAGCTCTGAAAAAATTTCTGCCGATACGCCCAAAGCCGTTGATAGCTACACGCTTTACCATATTTCTTCAACCTATTTAATTTTATTTAATTTTTTTCAGATTATTTTAATTAATTTTAATGAAAGATAGTTGTATTTAATTTCACTTAATATTTAATCTTTTTAAAAAAAGATCTCAATTATTTATGATTAAAATTGAAAAAAGTTTGGAAAAGAGTTAAATAAAAATTTATTTTGCTTGTTTTCCTAATAAATTAAGTACTTGCTCGGTCATTTTCTTTTTAGTCGGACCTTGAAGATCTGTAATAGCTGCTGGCAAGCCTAATAATGCTTCGGTAATTCTTTTCCATACAGATGAGACTTCACCTTCATTTGGGATACGAGCACGGGTAACATCAACATTTATTTTTGGATAATTCTTTTCAGCTGCCTTTTGACATTTATAACAGTTAATACACTGATCCTTATCTACGATAATTTCGGTTTCTTTATTTGAGAGTGCTCCAACTACGCATTCTTTAACAAAATTCTCAACAGTTTTAACTTTCTTTTCTGTGCTTTCAATCTTCGTAGTTCCTTCTACCAATTTTTGAATTTTCTGACCCGTTTCCTTAATTTTAAGTTCTTTTGGTTTTAATTCTGGAAGAGATCCATTCTCTATAAGAAGAAGTTTGGGCTCACCATTAATTCGCAAATTTAATGCAAATCCAGAACACGTAAAAGAACAAATTCCGCAGAATATACATTTATCAATATCGACATATCTTTTTAAATCTGATTCAATTCCCATATCTTCTGGAGAGCCAATGCATTCTTTAGGACAGACTTTTGCACAAAAATCACATTCAATGCATTTATCATTATTAAAAATTAATTCACTCACGTGATTCAGCATTTTGAACTCGTGAGAGTAAACATTATCTTGAATTTCAATAATTTTCTTGGATGGCAAAGACATTTTTCTTCACACTATTTTTTTTTTAATAATCAATATCCATTTTAGAATAATTACTTAAATTAATTCTATATTAAAAAATATTTTATAATTATTGATACTTTTCACATATTTTTTTAAAATATCAAATTCAATATAAATTTGGGAAATGATGACTTAACAAGTTAATGACATCTATCTAATGGATGATTTACGACGGACGGTCTGATCCCACCTAATTCTTGAAGTTTTAATAAAAAATATTGAAATAATTCGGGTATTTATATTAAATGCAAAGAATAATTTACTCAATTATTAATCGCTAAATTTTTTTATACCATCTAATTTTTTAAAATAATTAATTTTAATAATCCACTCTGGTTTTTATTATATAAAAATTCATAACGGTGATAAAACATAAAAAATATAAAATTTACCATCTTTGCTCCGATAAAGGGATTAAATGAAGGTAGAGTATATCAAGTAAAAGTAAAAGATGATGCCAAATTTGTTGAATCTTTAGCAATGGTTGATAAAATGGTTCTTGAGGATCCAAAAAATTCTCCGTTTCCGCTGTATGATGGTTATATCAAAACTTATCTTCAATTATTTTGGGATCCACGGAAAAACGAGATTTACGATGACTGTGCGGTGAATGCTTACGGGCCTAATATGCAGTTTATGCCACTTCGGGATAATTTAGATTTCAATTTATATCCAGATAGTGAGATTAAAATACATCCCGACGCTGGATGTTGATGAGAAAAGGTTAAACAACGATTAGATATGGGGTCACTTAAAAAAATAATTATTGAAAAATTTGGAAAAGAAAATGAATCTTTTATCCATTATTTTAAAAGAAAAAAAAGAAATGAATAATTTGAATGAAATCTTTCAGAAAATGTTAGTGAAAGATTGACAAAAGGGTTGCGCCCTTTAATTATTCAAAAAAATTAAGTAAGAAATTAATAAAAAATTACATTTTTAGGCGGTTTTTTCTAATTCCATTTCCTTAATTGCCCTTCCAGACCTGAACGGAATATCGTCAACTTTTTCACCTGCAACATAATTAAATTTTTCTTTAAATGTATCAATTAATGATTGGAAGTATTCAGATAATGGTAAGTTCATTGGACAATTATTGGCACAATTACCACATTCCACACATCTGTCAGCAACATGTGCAACGCGGGTTAATTGATATGCAATATTATTAATTGTTTTTTCCTTTCGTTTTTGCATTAAAATACAATCAATACAGTAACATACAGGGCAACCTCGAATACAGAGACCACACATAGTGCATTTGTTTAACATTTCCAATTTTTCATCTTGATTCATAGTTTTCCATTCTTCTAAATCCTTTTTACGTTTTTCTTCAGCCCTTTTTAAAATAGTTTCTACTCTTTCAGTATTGTGCTTTTTTAGGTCATCGGGAATTTTTCTGGTTTTAATTCCTGCTTTCTCAACAGCAGACTTTCCCTTCTCAGAATAAACACGTAATATTAAATCATCTGATTTTACGGGGATTCCGATATCACTTATCGATAAATCACCTATAACAGGAACTTTTCTTAGGCATCTCAAACAATTATCTGCTATTTTTAAATTATCATTAAACTCCAAAACCTCTAAACTCCCACCATCTAAGACAAGGGTAAGATTTTCAGCGGTTAATTTATCCCGAATTATTTTACTCTGATCAAACTCCTTTCTTTTGTTAAATATCTTTGTAATCATTGAAGACGGGATTAGTCCCATATCTTCAATTGCAATAATAAATAAATTATCAGGATTGATTTGATGTAATTTAATAAGTTCGATTATTGCTCTTGTATCGCAAGGACGAGCAATAAGTCCTATTTTTTCGTCCAATGCGCCATTAGCATTTTTATGTAAAAACTTAGATGCACTATCGGTTCGAGCATAACCATAAGTAATAAGTTGAGAAAGCGGTAAATCATTTAATTCTTCTGGTTTTGATACCAATTTTGGAGATACTGCAAAATGACCTTTTTTGATCTCGCCACTAATTATCTTGGACACTGCCTTTTCTTTTAGTAGGGATGATAAAATATTTTTAACATCTTCATATTTTATTAAGAATTCTTCCATTGGTTCCAAGAGTTTCACCAATTCTATACTATTTTACAATTATTAACCTTTTTTTTAGTATTTTTTTTAAAAAAATTACTTATTTCCGATCCCATTGCAATAGGTAGTCATAATGCGACCAGAATTTTTTCACATTATTCATTCTTATCGGAATTTTTGTTTTTGAGGGGGTTTTTTCCGAGTTTTCGAATTTCTTTGTCAAATTCAGTAGTTACTCTTTGAAATTTTTGTCCTTCTGCAGAAGTGCAGAATGCCATTTTAACTCTTTTATTAGAAAAACCTATAGTATCTAAAACTTCATTAAGATATTCAACTTCTCTCCATGCAAATTTATTGCCTGTTTCGAAATCACATTCACCTGGATATCATCCAACAATTAGAACTCCATCGGCACCACGACCGATTGTTCTCATAACTAGCTCCGAACCAACTCTTCCAGCGCAAGGAACTAATATCGGTCTAATACTTATTGGATATTGTGCGCGAATAGTACCAGCCATATCACCAGAGCCATACCCTCATTTCCAACACATAAAGGATGCTATTTTTATTTTAGAACTCATGATTTTTTCCTCCTTTTGTTTATGCCTCGAATAATGAGTCAATTACTGCATTGAATTGATAATCTCGGTAATAACGAAGCTCAATTGCTATTGATGGACAAGTTGCAGCACACATTCCACAACCTTTACACATTATAAGATCAACTTCAATTTGTCCAGCTTCATTAACCGAGATGGCGCTATAAGGGCATGTTTCTATACACATATAGCATTTTGCACACCTTTCATCAATGGGATCAGCCCGAATTAATTCAATAACAAATTCTCCTTTGTTCATCGGAATTGAAGCAGCTTGTGCTGCCCCTCTTGCATGATTGACAGTTGCATCGATCGCTTTTTGCCCTTGGCAAGAACCACAAATATAGATTCCAGGAGACTTAGTTTCGATGGGATCAAGTCTTGGATGAAATTCCTTTAAGAAACCACTGGGGCTTTTCTCCAATTTTAGAACTTGTGCAATCTCATCAGTTCCAGCTGAAGGTAATGATGCTGAAGATAGAACTACTAAATCAGCTTCAAATTCTACAATACCTCCAGTCCCAATTGATTCCATACTAGCGACAAGATTCTTAGTTTTTGGATCTTCAATTAATTTTCCTACTTTCCCATTTATATACATAATTCCGGCTTCTCTAGAACGCTTATAATACTCTTCATACATTTTCCCCGCACATCTCATATCTATGTATGAAACCACAATATTTGCATCTGGATATTCTGACTTTATAAGTTTCGAATTTTTTACTGATAAAAGACAGCACACATTACTGCACCACGGATGCTCCTCGTTTCTTGAGCCAACACAATTGATAAATAATATGTTTTTTGGTCTCTTTCGATCGGATGGACGCTTTAAATGGCCAAGAGTTGGACCATTTGGAGAGAGAATCCTTTCAAGTTGAATTTGTGTCACTACATTTTCATATTTTCCGTATCCATATTCATCTCCTTGATATAGGTCCCAACCGGTTGCGATTATAATCGTTCCAACTTCGAGTTCAACAATCTCGGGTTCTTGACTTAAATCAATACAATGAACATCACACGAATCAACACAAGCATAGCATTCTACACACCATTCTTTATCAAGATCATAGATTGCTGGAACTGCTTGTGCAAATGCAATGTCAATACACTTTCTAGCTGAAAAATTTTCATCGAAATAGTTTGGAATGTATATTGGACAAACATCCGTACACTGACCACAACCCGTGCAAGTTTCTTCATACACATATCTTGGATTTTTCTGTACCTTAACTTCGAAGTTTCCAATATATCCTGTTATCTCTTTTACTTCAGCTAGAGACATTATAGTAATATTAGGATGACGATTTGCTTCTAACATTTTAGGACCCAAGATTCAGATACTACAATCATCTGTTGGGAAAGTTCGATCCAATTGAGCCATTCTTCCACCCGTAGTAGATTTTTTTTCTACTAGAGTGACTTTAAAGCCTTCATTTCCTAAATCAATAGCTGCTGTCAAGCCCGCTATTCCGCCACCAACAACTAAAGCGGATTTCTTTACGGGAACTATTTTAGTTGGCACAGCTTCTAATAAATTTGCTCTCGCGATACCTGCTTTGATTAATTCAATTGCCTTTACAGTAGCTTCTTCCGGTTCTGACATATGGACAAAACTACAATGCTCTCTGATATTTACAAATTCAAGCATTCGCGGAGGCAAGCCTGCATCTTTTAGGATACTGTGAAATACTGGTTGATGTGTTCTTGGAGTGCAAGCCGCTACAACAACCCTTTCAAGATTTTTTTCTTCTATCTTTTCAGTAATAAAATCTGCTCCTGTGTCCGTGCATATATTTAAGTACTCCCAAGCCCAGACATTTTCTTCTTTATCCAGCTCTTCGACGGTTTTTGAAACATCGACGACCCCCGCAATATTTATACCTCATCTACAAACAAATACACCAATGCGAACATCAGACATTTTTTACACCTTTTTGTTAAATACCTCCATTATTCTCTATAATCATTTTAATTTAATAATTTCTAATTAGCTTTCAGATTTAAATAATAAATTATTATTTGTTATTGATTAAAAAGGTATATTGTTTAAAAGTTTTTAAAAATTAAATGGAAAATAAAAATTTCTAAATAAAAGTGTATTAGATTATTTCATTACTTAACTTTTATTTCTTCTAAAATCTCTTCAATCTTTGGTTTTAATTCTGAGATATCGGTTTTTATCGTCTCCCACACAATCAATTGGCTAACACCAAAATATCGATGAATAAGTTTATTCCTCATTCCAACTATTAATTTCCAATTTATTCCCAGATGTTTTTCTTTAAAATCATTAGGAATATTTTTTACAGCCTCACCTATTATCTCTAAATTTCTCACGACAGCATCCTGGGTTTTCTCATCTTGTAAAAATTCATTATAACTGATACCATGAGTATATTTATTTATTTTTTTTATAGATTCAAGAATATCCTCCAGAAAAATTTGAACAGCTCTAATTTTAGACATAAATAACCTCCTTTAGAATGTAGGGTTTTATTAAAGATTTTAAAGAATCTATTGGAATCAAATCAACTTTGATTTCTAATTTTTCAATTAGATAATTTTCCAGTTCTATAAATTTAAAGAATCCTATAGGCTTCAGAAAATCTACAAGAATATCAACATCGCTTTCTTCTCTTTGCTCCCCTCTCACATAAGACCCAAATAAACCAATTATTTTAACATTAAATATTTCTTTTAAAAATGGGAGATTTTCCTTAATTTTCTTTATAATTTCTTCTTTATTTTTCACTTTTTAATCTCCTTACAACTGATCATAACAATTAATTTGCTTTTTTCAGCAAAAAATCTGATGATTGTATATTCTAAATTGTATTATTATTCTACAAAAAGGTAATCTAATAAAAAAATATACTTATAAAATCATTAAATTTCAATTTTACTTTCCATTTTAGATCAATATTATTAAATGTGAAAATATTAAAAAAAAGTATGGAGAAGGAAATTAAACATAATAACGATAATTCAGAACGTAATAACTTAAATTTATTTTTTGCTCCCAACTCGATTGCAATAATTGGAGCTTCGGATTCTCCAAGATTTGGATTTTGGAATACAAAATATCTATTAAATTCAAAATTTAAGACATACCCAGTTCATTTATATAAAGATAAAATTTTTGGACATAAAGCATATAAAAACATAAAGAATATTCCTGATAATATTGATTTAGCAATAATTTTAGTAGGAAATAAGAGTGTAGTTCAAGCTGTAAAAGATTGTGTAAAAAAAGATGTAAAAGGAATAATAATAGAAACAGCTGGTTTTGCAGAAACAGGTATTAAGAGATATATTAAATATCAAGAGGAATTAGAGGAAATCGTTAAAAGTTCTAATATTCGTATAATTGGTCCTAATTGTGTAGGTGTTACGAATTTTTATAATGAATTCACTAGTTCTGATGTAGATTTTTCAAAAACGGTGAAAGGCAATATTGCAATTATTGCTCAATCTGGTGTTTTAGGAAATGTATTTATAGATTGGGCTAGTGTTGGTCAGAAAATCGGTTTCTCAAAGGTTGTAACGCTAGGGAACAAGATTGACGTCGATGAGATTGATATGATAGAATATTTTGAAAATGATCCAGATACTAAAGTGATAACTATTTACTTAGAAGGAGTAAAGAGAGGCGATGCATTTATCGAAGTCTTGAAAAAAATAACGAAACCAATTATAATTCTTAAAAACGGGAGAAGCGAATTGGGTTCTAACGCAATTAAAAGTCATACTGGGTCATTAGCTGGTAATGATCGTATATTTGACGCTATTTTTAAGCAATATCCATGTATTTTTCGAGTAGATAATTTTTATGAAATGTTTAATATTGCTCAAGTTTTTGCTACACAACCTTTACCTAGGGGAAATAATGTTGCTATTATAACTGGCTCTGGTAGTATCGGAATTTTGGCATGCGATGAGTTAGAAAAACAAGGACTTATTCTTGCTAAACTTGGGGAAGATACAATTCAATCGATGAGAACAGTGGCTCCTGATTGGGTGTCATT
>JABUBO010000090.1_pt1 | contig 25864 bp, 34 predicted proteins | sample 7240361 | NCBI WGS metagenome assembly JABUBO01 (sample SAMN07256346, study PRJNA390944) | subsurface metagenome | isolation source: Methane hydrate marine sediment | place: Pacific Ocean: Eastern North Pacific, ODP site
CATTTTTTTAATTTGGATAAAGTTTTTTAACATACCTTTCCCTTGTTCGGTAGGAAACTCTTGCTCCTGTGGTAGGTTTTGAGTATATGTCATCCATTTATTTAGAGCGAGTTGTACCAAATTATATCCTTCAGCCTCCTTTATGATCGGAATTACGGCGGCAGTTTCTCTTGTGTCACCTACAGAGAAGTATATCTTTCTTATGACATCTCCAATCATTATTCCGTTAATTACTTCATCTATTTTCCTTAGAACAATAATAGATTTTAATATTTGGTTTTTTACGTTTTCTTCAAGGGCGCTAAACCCTTTCTTCCTATTTTCCATTATTTCTTTAATTTTTTCAGTTAATGATTCTATCTCTTCTTCGGTATTAGCAAAATAAGTTATATTTACTCCGTCATCTGCAGCTTGGACTTTACAGAAATATTTTTTAGTTGAATTAAACATAATTATTGTGCTTCCTTTTTCTTCTGCAGAGAGTTTAATCCAAATAGCACGGAGCTGGACGTCATTACAGCAATGATATGAAATTTCAAATAATTCTTTCTTTGATAAAGAATCATAGGGTATTGTAATGACTTTATTTTTCCAGTTTTTCTCAACAATATTTTTATATTGTGATAAAATCTTGTTTTCGACCATATAACACCCACAAAAAGATAAGAAATTTCTTATAATAATTTAATCTTTTGCTAACATATAAATATTTATTGTAGTTTTTAATTTTAGTTAGTTTATTGGTTTAAGGATTTACTGAATTGATCATAGGATTTTTGAAACCTAACAATTGTTAAATCGATATCTTTTTTTTGTTGCACCTATTGCAGAATTCATAACAATATAGGCATGTGGATAATGATTACAACACATCCCAAATGATTTTTCAGTTGGATCATATATTCTTGGGCCAGTAACTCGCAGAGTATATAATGCACCTCCTAATGAAGATAAATTTTTTCCTTTAAGATTATCTAATGTTAATGCAACAGCCACAGGATTAAACACATTGAGTATTTTTTCTCCAATTTTATCAGCAATTTTGTTTAATTCAACTGCTAAATATTTTCGATTTTTCTTTTGTTCTTCTATAAGAGCTTTATAACCTTTAATACCTAATGAGAGTATAGAAATTAAAAACTGAAAAATGGGTGAGGCATTAGCTCGTCCGGCATATGTCCGGCTAATTTTTTCCATTGTATCTTTATGTGGTGTGCATATAATTGACCCACCAACTGGTGTTAGAAAGTTTTTATCAGTAGATTGAATTATTGCATCAACTCTTCCAGCGTCTATAGCTGATCTTATCATTTTCATCCATTCTTCACTTTGCACTCCATACGCATTAACAACTATATGAGCAATATCTTTCTCTTGTGCTAATTTTGCAATTTCTTTAATATTATCTGCTTCACGAGGAGGAAAAAAGCTTGTAAATGATAAGATTGAGAAGGTATCTTTATCAATTCCAGCAGATATCTTTTCTATTGGAACACGAACAGCATCTCCATATATTTCTCCTTCAACAATTTTGGGTTCAGCACCCATATATTTAATCCCTTTTATTATCGAGGTATGATCTAACCTAGAGCCAACTACTTTTCTTTTATAAAGAGTATCATTTTTCCATTCAGGTCTTAATCCAGCTAAACACAATGATAAGGACATTCCGGTCGCCATTGGAACAACTAGAGTATCTTTGATATTTGGTAGTCCAAACTTAGTCATTGCATATTTTGCTAATTTATTAGTTAATTCATACATGATGGACCCGCCCGGCGCTTTAGGTTGAGGAGCACTAATTTCTCCACTTCTACCAATTCCATGACAAAAACCAGCAGAGTAGAGATTTAATAATGGTGTTGAAATACGTGCTTCCCTTTCACCCACTCTAGCGGCATCTAAATCTTTATCTGTATCCATTTGAGATAATAATTTTAAAAAAAATTTTATTTGCTCATCTTCCCAAGGCTCTTCCGGAACTCGTTTTTGTTCTAGTAAATTTTTAATTGGCTTTAACCAATTATCAAGAACAATTTGTCCCCTATTAAGCATATTTTGAGGAATTTTCGAGCCCTTAATTAAATCCTTTATTTTTTTTTCAAACATCATAAATCATCTTTTGATAATCCAGCTTGTTTCAATATAGAAAGTAAAGTCCCTTTAGGAAGGTCCTTTTTATGATATGGTACAACAACCCGTTTTTTTGATTGTGAATTATAATAAATGTGGTGACTTCCCTTAGTTCTATCAAGAATAAATCCATGTTCTTTAAGAATCTTAATATTTTTATCTGCATTAAGTGTGGGAAGTTTAGGCATTAACTTTCACCGTGATAGTATACTCGAGAGTCTCTTTCTCCGTAGGAATTTCTTCTCCATGTGCTATTAAACTTTCAATATATAACTCAATTGCTTCTTTAGCCATTTTAATTGCTTCTTCAATGGTATCTCCGTATGTAATACAACCAGGAAGACTTGGAACAATGACTGTATATCCGCCTTCTGGTTCTTTCCTAAGTAGAATCTTATAGGTTAGGTTTTCCATATTATCACCAATAAAATAAAAGAATTTAAAAATTAAAAAATATAGGGTAATATTTCAAATAATTTAAAATTCCTTTCTCGTGATGCTTTAAATATATTGATTGATTTTAATTATTTCTTAGAATATAAAGATTTGTATATTCATCCTTAGTAGGGAAAGGGATATGGCGGCCTCTGAGGGGAATCGAACCCCTACTCCTTCGCAGAGTAACTGGATTTGAAGTCCAGCGTCTAAGACCACTCAAACCGTCAGAGGCCATATGATATTATTTTATTATTTTTTGTATTTGTTTTATTAGAATTGATATTAAATAAAAAGAATTTTAAAATAAAAAATATGTTTTCGAAATTTTTTATCATTATCTTATTTTCCAATAAATTTCGGTTCTCTTTTTTCTTTTAAAGCATTTAAGGATTCATTAAAATCTTTACTTACTAGTGTTTTTATCCATCCTTTATTTTCTAAATCTAACTGTTTTTCTATTATATCTTTAAAATAAGCATGCATCGTCTTTTTCATTAATTTAATTGATAAACTAGGACCCATTGGAGGAATTAATCGTAATGCTTGTTTCCTAACGTAAGGCATTAACTCTTTTTTTGGTAAAACTTTATTAATTCCAATATTTAAATCATAAGCCTGTTGAGCGGTAAGTTTCTCTCCAAAATAGAATAGCTCTTTAGCTCTTTGAAATCCAATAATAAGTGGCAGGAAAAAGGTCGTAGCAAAATCTGGCATAACCGCTCTTTTGATAAAAAAAAGTGCAATCCATGCATCTTCTGAAATATAAACTAAATCAGAGCAGACTAAAGGCAATGTAAAGCCACCACCAACAGCAAGACCATTAATTGCCGTAATTACTGGTTTTGAGAAATTCCAGAATTTTAAACATAATTTTTTTGAAGCCATATCTCTCAAATTAATTTCCTTAATATATTCAGAAGGAATTTCTTTAAACATATCCTTAGAAAAATATCCTCCTGAACAAAAAGCTTTAGCTTCTTCGCAACCGGTTAAAATTATTACCTTAATTTCTTTATCTTTCTCCGCAATATCAATTGCATACCATAATTCCAAAAGAGATAGTGCAGAGAGTGCATTTTTTCGTTCTGGCCTGTTTAATGTAATAGTGACTATTCCATTTGCTTCCTTTTCGAATAAAATATCCTTAAAATCTTTAATATCCATAATAAGTAGAATGGTAAAATAGAATAAAACTTTTCACAAAGAAACCAGTTAAGCTGTTAGAGGATATTTCTTTATTTTATTAATCCATTTATACTATTTAGGAAGTTCTATTGCAGCTAGTTGTTCGACATTAAGGCGTTTTAATCCAGATTTGGATAAAGACACCCCATAAATTCTCTCTATAAATGATACTATTAAATGCGCAGTAGCGCCCCATACATTATATTTTGGATAACGGTAAATTGGAAATTTTTTGGAACCAATTTCAAAATATGTTTCAGTGAAGTTTTGTTGGTCTAAAAAGAAATCCATTGGAATTTGATAAATTTTCTCTACTTCAGTATCTTGTTTTTTCAATTGAGCTCCACTTTGGATTAAACCTACGAAAGGAGTTATAATATATCTTGTAGTGGTTGGTAGATCATCCAAACACCCGAGTATTTTGATATAGTCTTTAGAAACACTAATTTCCTCTTCAGTTTCTCTAAGAGATGTATCTAGAAGTGAATTATCGAGATTAGAATCAAATATTCCTCCTGGAAAAGACATTTCTTTGCGGTGACGTTTTCCTACATTTGTTCTTTTGATGAGAATTACGTTGAGGAGTTTGTCAATCTCCACGAATGGAAACAAAACAGCAGAATTTTTAAATAATTCATGTTCAATTTTTAATCTTTCAGGAGAATCAAAGTTTAATAATTTACTTTTAATGATCTGTACATCAATGTGTCTTTCATTCATGAATAAATAGTAAAATTTTATTTTTCTTTTTAATTTTATACTATAATTTTAAAGAAATAATTAATGGTTTATTACAATGGTAAAATTGCCTAAAGAATTGCAGCAGAATAAGAAAGGACATGGACCAAGTAGGATAAACAAAAAATGTTCAGTTGAAGAGTGCGGAGAATTTGCGATCCGTTCCTTATCTAAACAAAAATGGGAATCATATGCTGAGAGAGCAAATTTAAAATTAAAGAAATCAAAAGATAGGAATTTTTATTTATGTAAAGTGCATTATAAAGCTGCTAATAAATATCGTAAGTCAGCAGAAAAGCTTACGAGGAAAAATATTTTTACTGAAAATACACGATATGGCATAGCAACTAAAAAGAAAGCAATTAGTCCCTGGGATAAATAAGATAAAATAAAAATGACTAAGGCATATTTGCGATTTGAGCCATTTTATCAAAATAAGAATATATTAAGTCTATTTGGTTTAAACTTAAACCTATAGTAATGAATGTTAAAGCAACAAGAAGTGCAATAACAGCAACTATTTTTGATCTCATTATTAACTCATAACAAAATAATTTTTGATTTTAAATAAAATTTTTTAATTTAATAATTTAAACTTATTTTTTTTTATCTTTTGTATATTTTTTAAGAGTATTAATTTTTAAATTGAGCTTTCTTATCTTAACTTCTAAATCTTTCTCTTTAGGTTTAAATTCATCTTCTTTTATTTCTTTTGAACTTAATCTACCTTTTAAAAATTTTAAATCTCTTTTTAAATCCGATTTTTCGGCTTCTATTCTTGCTAACCATAACTTAATACCAAGTTGCAGATTTTTAAGATTTTGTTTTGCTTCTTCCAATTCTTTCTTATATTCTAACTTTAGGCTTTCATAAATCTCTTTATCTACTTTCCTGAGTTTGAGATTAGTATGTAAGGTGTTCAACTGATCTTTTTTTTCGGCAATTATCTTTTCATAAGTTAAATATTCAAATTCACCACTCATCTGACCTTTAATCTCTTGCTCTTTTACTTCTAAATCCGCTTTTATTTTTTTTAGCGCGTCAAGTTTAATCTTTACATCTGTCGTATATTCTGCATCTATTTCATATTGATCATCTTCAATTAATTTTTCCACATCATCAAACTTTGCGGCAAGTCTTTTTTTCTTATTTTTAATGTCTCGGAGATCAACCATTAATTCTAATCGCATTTTAATCTCATCAGAGAGAGGTGGTATTTCTTTAAATTCTTCTTTATGCTTTTCTTTAACTTTCTTAGATTTTTTATCCTTTTTTTGTTTCACTTCTTCTTTTTCTCCCACCTCAATTTGCTCTTTCTCTTCTATTGGCTCATCAATTGATGGAATCTCCTTTTCCTCCTCTTTAAATTCCTCTTCTACCTTAATTTCTTTTTTCGTTTCTTCTTTTGGTTTGTCAAGTCCTGAAAGCATTGGTTTTCCACAATAGATACAAAACTTATCTGTTGACCTTGCTTTTTTACCACAATAAGGACAAAAATTCGTCATTTTATTTCACCTAGTCTTCTTAATTGATTTCTTTTATAATTCTCAATATTGCAGAATTATTAATATATATTATATATTATTATTTTGATTAAAGAACTAATTTTTAAATATTTAGTATGCCAATAGTTAATACTCTTGATATCAAAGATAAAATCTCAGTTAATGTAGGGTTATTTGGACATATCGATAGTGGTAAAACAGCAATCGCCGAAGTTTTGAGCGAATTTATATCGACTGCTGGAATAGATGCACATCCTCAAAGTAAAGAGAGAGGTATTACCATTGACATGGGTTTTACTTCATTAATTTTAGATAAATTTTTGGTAACACTAGTTGACTTACCAGGTCATGCAGATTTAATAAGAACTGTTGTAGCTTCAATTGATATTATTGATTGTGCTATTGTCGTAATTGATGCAGTCCATGGGGCACAAATACAAACTGGAGAACATTTAATAATATTGGATTCACTTGGTATTAAGCAGATAATTGTAGCACTTAATAAAATCGACCTTATTTCAAAAGAACAATTAAATCCAATGATAGAGAAAGTTTCATCCTTTTTTAAGAGTACCTCATTTGGCTCAGATGTTCCAATTTTTGCAGTTTCTGCAAAGAAAAAAAATGGTTTTGAAAAGTTAAAGAAAGGTTTATTAGATTTATTAAACAAGATAAAAGTGAAAAGAGATAAATCAAATGATTTAATAATCCCGATAGATCATCATTTTCCGATTAAAGGAATTGGAACCATAATTACTGGAACAATTCTTCAAGGAACAATTAGAGTAAATCAAAATCTGAATATTATTCCAATAAACAAATCTGGGCGAGTTAAATCACTCCAAATATTCAAACAAGATGTTAATAAAGCAGAAGCAGGTGATAGGGTTGGTATCGCAATTAAAGGACTTGATTATAAGGCAGTTTTTAGAGGTTGTTATGTTGTAAGTAATATAGAAAATTTTATTTCGGGAAATTTGTTTAAATCTAAAATTTATATAAATAAGTATTATAAGGCAAGTCTTAAATTTGGCATACAAACACATATTACTTTAGGAATGAATACAATTCCTGCTTATATCTTTCCATTTAAAGAAATTAACAACAAATTCATTGCATTTAATCCAGACGAAAATGATGTTAATTTTGATGCAATAATATCTACAATTGAACCAGTTTTAATTAAAAATTTTGTATTCTTAAAAAATAAGCAAAGCAAAAATTATGAAAAATTCCTTATCAGCCGTTTAGACCTACCAGCAACTACACTCAGAATAGTAGGAATAGGAGAAATAATAGAAATATATGAACATCCTCCAACACTTCATAAATTTAAAATCAAATATGGTATAGTTAAAAATTCTAACCATCCTCAAGGAATTATTGTAAATAATTTAGCAAAAAGCCTTACAGGTGCTAAAAAAATTATAGGTAAAAAATTAGAACGACCTTTTGATAAAGTGATTGACACTTTTGGAACAAAAGGTGGTGTTGTAGTTAGCTTAAAAGAAAAAAAAATTAAAGTATCTAATGGAGATCAAGTAATATTAAAAGAACTGCGTAGTTTTAACCTAAAACAAGAGCCCACATTTAATCTTTAGGTGAGTTAATCAAAAATTAATCAAAATTATTAAATATGAAATTTATTATAATATTATACTAGACTGATATAAAAAAAATAAATTAATAATATTGGCATGTCTATTGAAGAAGAGTTAGAAATTGCAAAAGAACTTCAAGTTGAATTAATGCGACAACTAGAAAATTTGGAAACTAAAACTGATCTTGAGGGGACTGCAATTATTTCTAAAACAGGAATTAGGATAGCTAGCTCAGATACGGCCTCTACTGTTGCAGATCTTTTCAGTGCAAGTCCAGCAACTTTAGTATCATTAGGAATAAATATATCTAAAGGTTTAAACCAGGGAGAATTAAGAGATATTGTTATTCGTGGGGTCGAAGGGTTCACAATTATTACAACAAGTTCTCAGGAAAGTAACTTCATGTTAATAACTCATTCCAAAAAGGAGGCGTCTCTTGGATATTACTTTAATAAGATTAATAAATCTTACAGAGAAATTGAAAAATTATTAAAAGATGTAAAGCTTAAATCTGCTTTTTATTAAATTTATTTACATCTCCAATTAAAACTCTGAAATTTTAAATAATTTTGAGCTAATCTGAATTATTGCTGGAAGCACAAATATGTATAATAATGTATTTGAAACAATATGAATAACTGAAAATGGGATGCCTGCAATAAAAATTGGAATCCAAACTTCAAAACTTAACTCAACAAAGGGAAGATACCCCCCAATAGTAGCAATTATGTCATAAATGAATGTCCATGAAAAGCCGACCGCTCCAAATAAAATTAAAACTCTTAATACGAAAAGATCTTCAGTAGGCTTAAAATACTCTTTATTTTTCAAATATTTAAATGAAAAAAACCCTAAAAGGCTCAAAATTGAGTAGAGTGATATTTGAGTAGCAAATAATAAAAGATGAGAGGGACCCATAGGATTCAAAAAACAAAAAATGGTGACACTAATAACACTTATGAATAACCCATTTTTTTTACCAAAAGAAAAACCACAAAAAAACAACATTAAACTAAAAAGTTCAAAATTTGGGATAGCAACCAAGAGATATCCAACAAGCACGGTTAATGCAGAAAATACACTGATAATTGCTACATTAAACGAATCTTGGTCTAATAGATTAAATTTAGTATCTGATTTTAATGATTCTTTTTCCATTTTCAAATTAATATAGGATAAGTTACCTATAAAATTTATCTTTAATAAAATATTAAAATGCCAAATCAAGTTTAAAACTATGGAGAAACTTGATAATATTTATAATTTCGATTATAAAAAATCAAATAGAGGATAAAATTGGAAATATTTTTTGAAATTCATAAGGATTTACCGAGAGAGGGACCAGGTAATAATGAATCAACAAAAAAAGCATTTGAATTTTTAAAACAATTACCTTTTAATTCCCGCATTTTGGATATAGGGTGCGGTCCAGGTATGCAAACAATACAACTGGCTAAAATAACAGATTGCAAAATCATTGCTTTAGATACTCATCAGCCATTTCTGGACGGATTAAATCAACGTGCAAAAAGTGAAGGTGTTCAAGATGGAATTGAAACTGTTAATAACTCAATGTTTTCTTTGGATTTTGAAGATGATTTCTTTGATTTAATCTGGTCTGAAGGAGCAATTTACATATTTGGTTTTGAAAAGGGACTTAAAGAATGGCGCCGATTTTTAAAGAAAGGGGGATATTTTGTTATATCTGAACTTTCTTGGCTAAAACAGAATCAACCCGAAGAAGTAAAAGGTTTCTGGAATAAATATTGTCCAAGTATTAAATTGATTGAAGATAACATACAGATCATAAAAAATTTGGGATATGATTTTTTGCATAATTTCACAATTCCAGAATCAGGTTGGTGGGATGATTATTATATACCTCTCGAAAATCGTATCACTCTTTTACGAAAAAAGTATAAAGGTAATATTGAAGCTAATAAGGTTTTAGATCAGGAACTGGAAGAAATATTCTTGTATAAGAAATATTCTGAGTATTACGGGTATGTTTTTTATATTATACAAAACAAATGAATAGATATAAGTCTTTAAGCTAAATTTTTTGTAAATTACATATTGGTTGTATAATTCCAATTTATTATTGAATCATTGTCTAAAGCATATTTATAACAGCCAATAGGACTTATCTCTCCATTAACCCAAAAATGCCAAGCATGAGTTGAATTCTGTGAAATTCCATTAATTGAAGTAATTAAATAATCGTCATATACTGCATAATAAACATATTCTAAATCACAATGCTTATCTAATGCGTGAAAAACGGAAGTATTATAGTTATAAAGCGAAAATCCAACCCATGTATGTACGGTTCCATTTCCATAATCCATATATAATGATATATTGCTTAAAGACTCTTTGTACCCAATAGGCTGTCCATTGCTTCCATTTCCATTATCATTTGGTGGGATAAAGACACCTAACTGGAATAAAATTAAAAATGTTAAAGAGATTGATGCGATGAGACCAATTAATATAAATTTCAGGGTTTTTCCCAAAAAGATCACTTATTTAAAAAAAAAATGAAAAAATTAATGTTTAAATATTTTATTTTGTATTAAAGATATTCTTTTTTTTCACCAATACTATCGCTATCACAGCTATAATACTCAATAAACCAAAAATCTCAATAGAATATCCCGGAATATTACCTTCTTTAAGCTGAATTTCTAAACTATAGAGATTAAAAAAGAAAATTTCAGTTTTCGCATAAATTAATACTCCAGTATCTTTATTATATATAAGTGTTGTATTTTGATTCCCATAAACAGGAGCTTGTTTAAATACCATCTTAATTTGTGCTGGGTTAGATTCATCGAAAGTTACTGTACCCGGTATCGATCCTGTGGGATCAACGGAATTAGTAGCCAACAATTTTTCATGCGTCCAATTAATTGATGTAATAAACCCCGGGTTATAATCATTATAACCTAAAACTAGCATACTACCAATTTCAGTTGTCGATTTATTCACGAAAGTAACATTTTTCTTCAAAACACCACCCTCTAAATATTTTGAAGTAATATTACAAAATGGAACCGGATTTAAATTCGATGCCCAAAAAACTGCTGATTGATCTGCGAAACCTAATAATGTTATTGAAATTTCACCATTTTGGTTCGTGTCTAAGTATTTTCCTTCAGTCCACCAATTTACTGGTCCATTAAATTCAATCACTTGATAATTATATGTAGTACCAGCTGTTAATGAAGAGGAGTAATGATCAGGAGGTGTTGTTGTAAATGCCGATATTCCGTTGGTTGCTTGAAATATAAAGCCAATTCCGAGTAAAATTAAAAAAATCATACCTATTTTTTTAAAATGCCTCAATTTTTTGTTAAACCTCTTTTATTGAATAAGATTTAATGAGTTATTTATTAGGAAAGTTTGGCTATTAAAAAATCTTTTGCTAAATTATTTTGTTTATAGAAAAAAAAAATAAAATGTCATAATGATTTTTTAAAGAAATTCATAAGTTTTTTAAGAAAATCAATCAAATATGTTAAGATTTTGTAAAAGTCATTTTTCAATAATTTAAAAGAGAATAAAAATAATAAATATTTTAAAAATTAAATACTGTTTTTTTTCATTTTTTTAATAACACAACCTTTCCGCCGGCGGCTTCAATCTTTTTGGCTGCTCTTTCACTTGCTTTATTAACAGACACATTAACTTTCTTACTTATTTCTCCTTTACCAATCAATTTTTGAACGTTTATTTTTGACAAATCAATTGAATATATTTCTCCAGATTTCTCTGCAATATTATTCTCAATAAATTTATCCAATTTGAATTCTAAATCTTTAACATTAATGGCATTTACTTTTTCAATACGGTAAATCTTTTGAGGTCGTTTAAAGCCTTTTTTACCCATGCGCCAATCAGGATCTGGAAATCCTAACTTTTTTTGTTTATAGTATAAAGATTTTTTACTTTTTTTCCATTGTGTTGTTTTTCCAGCACCAGCGCGTTGTCCTTTTTTTCTATGCTGACCGACCCTACCATATCCAACTGTTCGTGTTCCGCGCTTTTTTCTTATTTTCTTTTTAAATTTCCTTGTCATTTAATTCACCATATGGGAATTATAGCATTTTAAATAGAAGTATATTAATATAATCACCAACATAGCCAAGAGAACCACCAGCTTTATAACTACGTTTAATTGTTCCCCGATATCCACCTCGGGGAGGATGCATTCTAAATATTGGTTTTATTTTATAAATATCTTTATACTGAATTTCCCCTTTTAATAAACCGGTTGCTAGAGCATTTAAAGTTTTATATTTAGTTTTAAATTTGATGTGAGATTCAGTTAAAGGTTCATTTCCTTCGATATAGGCTCTATTTCGTAATAATTTTAAGAGCATTTTTTTATTGATCTCACCATAACATACATAATCCTTAACTTTTTGGAGCATTCCAGTATAACTTTTATTTGGAAACACTAATATAGAATGATTTACCTTATGGAGTCTAAACATTTTAAGAGTATCTAAAAGCTTTTTTCGCATCCCGGGGGCTCCGCGGATTCTTACAATGTATAACAATTTGGGGGTTTCTTGTTCCACAATTGAATTTTTGATTTCGGACATGGTCATTTTTTACATCTACAATTTATTATTTTTATTTCAATATCATTTTATATGCATTTTTTAATGCATCAATTGTTGCTTTCACTAAATTCTCTGACGTGCGTGTATCTCCTCGAGTTTTAGACCAGATATCTTCAATACCGACTAATTTTAATACACTTTTCACATGATCAGCACATGCTAAACCGATACCGGCAGGAGCAGGAATTAAAGTTATACGAATACTTCCACATTTTCCTGATACTTTAAAAGGAATTGAATGAAACCCACCACAATCACATTCCCATGAACCACACCCTTTTATTACGGGAACAATATTCAATTTTGCCTTGGTTATTGCTTTTCTTATTGCAGGACCCACTTCAGGGCTTTTTGCAGAAGAAAATCCAATATATCCTTCACATCCGACGATAACTACTGCTTTAAATCTAGACCTCTGACCTGACCTTGTCATTTGTTGTACCATTTTTATGGTAATTACATCCTCTTCAAGATTTGGTAAAAGCATCTCAAAAATTTCCTTTTCTCGAATAACTAAATTTTCATTAAAAATTTTATCAATTGTAATTTCACCTTTTTGAACCATTTCACCTAATTCAGTTTGAGGTACCCATTCTATTTCCACTTTTCTTGGTTGTCGTTTATCTCTCCTTGTATCTGACATTATTTTAAAATACCCATAATATTTTTTTAATTTTTATACTGTTCTTTTAATTTCGTTTAAGGTTTTATCGATGATACTGGTTATTTTTAGTGGATCAATCATTTTTAAATAACTTGAAAATTTTAATTTATATTGCTCATCATCAACTGCCAGTAGTTTGGCATAATTTTGAATATGAGTACCATTTATTCTTTCTTCAAAACCTTGAGGAAAGAAAGATTCTTTATGGGGAATTTCTATTCCTGCATCTAAAATACCCTTAAAGGCAGCCAGTTGCCGATGAAAATGACTCATTAATCCTAAATCTAAAATTGAATCATTAATCTTTTTCTTTTTAGCCCTTATACCGGCAATATACCCAGTTAAATAAGCGGCAGGTAAATTCCCTGTATTTAATTGCCACCCATAACCTTTTACAAGTTCTTTTGAAAATGCAGAGGTTAATACAAAATCTCCTCCAAGTTTGGATTGTATAAACTGAACAATAATATTTTTGTTCGAAGCTCGTATTATCAATCTATTTTTTCTAGACATTAATAATTTCTTTCTACTATGATAATTAGTTTTTCCTTCTCTTCTACGTCGAGGAGGTAATTTACAAGTAGGTCCTTTAGCCATTTATCTACCCCTCCTTGTTAAATTTTGTTCTTTAATGTGCCTCTCTAGATGTGCCACATTATGAAACATATTACCCTTTGCTTTTCGGTATAGTTTTCGATAAGTTGATGTTGTTATAATTTTTCTATCTCTTAAAATTTTTAATTTTCTTCTAATTGGACGGATTTTTTTAATCCATCGTTGTTTTTTTGGTGTTCGTGCTCCTTTTTTACCTTTTCGAGATCCATAACCTCGTGCTCTTCCTTTCTTTTTCCTTTCATGAAGTTTTTTCTTTCGAAAGTTACTTATTCCAATTTTATATTTTTTCTTTATTATTCCTTCTTTAATTAGACTCCTTACATCTTCACGCGTAATTGCCATTTTGATATCTTCAATGAAATATTGATCAAGATAAACTCGGTTCTCACCGCATTTTAATATTTCAGATGCCATTCTTCTTTGTGCGCTTAGATTCATAATATAATCACCTTTTCCTATTTCTTCTTACCTCTTTTTTTCGTTTTTGAAGCTAATTCTTTTAATTCAGCTAGTTCCTCATCTTCTTCCTCCTCTTCTTCTTCCCCTACTTCTTCTTCCTCATCTACTTCTTCTTCCCCTACTTCTTCTTCCTCATCTAACTCTTCTTCTTCAAGAATTACACCCCTATCAGCGATTTCCTCTAATGCTTCAAGTTCTTTTTGAGCTGCACCTAGATTAAGTATTTTAAATCCTTTTTCTTCAATGAGTTCAAGAAGTTTTATTCTTTTCTTCGCACCAAGCCTACTGCTAATTCTTAATGCATGAATTTTTGGATTTAGTCCTTCGAGGTCTTTTGGAGTTATAATATAAGCTTCGGTAAACCCAGAAGGATGAAGATATCTTACTGCTTTCGGTGTCCTATAGCCAATATTGGGAGATTTGACACCAGCTTTCCACTTTCTGCGAGTTTTTGAATCAATACCTCGTGATTTGCGCCAAGAATCTTTAACTCTGACATATCGCCAAGATTCAATTCTCCTAAAAGACGGTCGAACCTTCTGTAAATGTGTTCTATAACTCATCAATCTTTTTTTATCTTTATGCATTTTCATAGATACCTTTTTTTATTTTATTTGCCAGAGTATATGCTCTCCTAACCATTTTTGATATACAAAAATTCCATCTTGAAAGACTCGTTTATCTTTCTTTCTTAACCGACAAGCTCTTTGGATATTAGCTGCCATTTGTCCGACAACTTGGTTATCTATCCCTGTAATTATTACATCATCACCCTCAACTGATATATCTACGCCATCTATTATATTTTGAACCCTATCGGCTCGCTCTCCATTAAAATTTTTTATGTGAATTTTTTTACCTCGAATTTCGACAGTAATCGGAAAATGTGAATAACATATTTTAGATTTATAAGTATAACCTTCTTGAACTCCTAAAATTAAATTTTTTATTAAATTTTTTACAGTTTTTGCTAGAGCAACTGTATTTCCTTTAGGGAAATTTGATGTAAATTTTAATTTAGATTTTCCTTCTAAGTCAATTTTGATTTTTCGTATGTGAGAAAAATCTTTTACAATTGGTCCCCCTTTTGGTCCCTTTATCGTAATAATATTCGGATCTTTTAAAGATATCTCCACTTTTTCAGGAATGTCCAATGATTCTTCCAAAAAGGCAATTTTCACCATCTTTTTTATTCACTCTCTTTTAATTATCAATAAATATATGCTAATAAAATTCCTCCTAAATTCTTTGATTTTGCTTCATTATGAGTTAGAACCCCCTCATTGGTAGAGATTATAATCAGTCCAAAATTTTTTGCTGGCAAGAATCTTTTTTCAAAATCTTCATATTGAGAAACCTTAATATTCAAGCGTGGAATTATTGCTTTACACTCATTTATTTTTCCAAGAAGATTAACTTTAAATTTATTTTGACGACCATCTTCATAGCGTTCAAATTCACCTATGTATGCGTGGGCTTGGAAGATCCTCAGGATTTTTTGAAGTAAATGTGGAGCTGGAGTTATAATTAAACTTTTCTTCCTTGCCATCTCGGCATTTTTAATTTGAATGCATGCGTCTCCTAATGTATTTGGCATTATTAATTACCTTTTTTTTTCCTTATTCAAATCTTTTGAATCCAATATCCTTAGCAATTTCTCGAAAACAACGACGACAGATAAATAATCCATAACGTCTTATGATTGCTCTATGTGTGCCACACCTACGACAAACTCGTTGTCCTTTTCCATATTTTTTGTTGCTAGGCAATTTGATTCACTTTTAACTTTTTAATTCATATTATTAATATTCTATTTCCAATCTTCTAACAATTCGAGCTTTGAAAAATTTTTTGAGAAAATATTGTGTTTCCTCTCTCTTAACATAATGATCTTTTTTAATTTTAGTCCATTTTTTACGTCTAGTTCTAACACGCATTCCTTTCCTCACTATACGCCCTGAGATATTCAATCCCCATATTCCTATTGTGCTATCATATTCTACACCAGGAATTGAAATATGCTCGTCAATACCAAAAGAAAAGTTTCCGTAGTCATCAAAACTCCTGCGTAAAATTCTGTTATTATATACAATTAATAATCTTTTCAATAATCTTATTGCGGCTTCACCTCTCACAGTTACCATCACCCCGATTGGACCTCCTTTTCGTATTCCCCACTCTTTTACAGATTTTTTTGCAAGCCTTCTCACTGGCTTTTGTTTAGTAAGATCTTCCAAAACCTGACTAGCTCGTTCAAGCTCTTCTCCACCCGTACCAACACCGATATTTAACACAATCTTCTCTAAATAGGGGTATCTCATTGGATTTTTCCAATCTGCTTCAAAATTTTGTTCCGATTTTTTCAATTTTGCAGCTATTGCTTTTTTCGAATCCGCAGACACTTCACTTTTCACATCCTTTTATATTTAATTTTTAGGTAATTTTATTTCAGATTCCTTATCTCCCAGCAATAGAACGTAATCATATAGTGTTTCAACCGGAGTACCATCTTTTTGGATAATTTCAACGGTACTTGCATTAGGACCAAATCGTTTGATTATTTTATTTATTTTTCCAACTTTAGCAATATTTTTACCTGCCACAATAATTGCTAATGAATTTTCTTTAAACTTGATATGAGATAAAATTTCTTGAGTTGGGATTGATAATTTTAAAATGTCCATTCTTTTATATACATCTTCCACTGGTTTTGTAGGATCTTTTACCTCAATTTTTATATTTCTCCCATCATGAAGATTAAGTTGAACATGTCCCCCTTTTAAGGTTGTTTTGCTATTAATCCTACATAATTTAATTTCAGATTCTTTTTTTTGGAATTTTAAATAATTTTAATTCATGATGTGAATCAGGCATAATTCGATAATATTCTTTTTTCTTTTCTATGGATAGAACATCCATGATCCCTAATGGAAATCCTAAATCCCTTATAATTCGACCATCAACTTTAAAATAACCTTGACCAATTAATTTTTTTGCATCCCTATAATATGGAACAATTTCTAATAAATCTCTCACAATATGAAGTAAAGGGAGGCAAAATCTTCTAGGATGTGGGCCTGGAGACGGATTTACAAAAAATTCTCCATGTTTTCTTTTAATTTGTAAATGTCCTGGCGTTGCTAGCCTTTTTGTATGTTTTTTACTACCATGTGAAGTTATTTTTTTTTCACTCCTTATTTTTTAATTGGTGCTTTTAATTTTTCCTCAACAAATTCATACCCTAACTTCCGTTCAATTATTTGTCTTCTTAAAGGATCCATTTTTTTCCCCTCTCCCTTTAACTTAGTGATGATTACTTTAGAAATGTGAATTGGCACATAATAAGAAGTGCCATCAGGTTTTTCCAGCTTACATTCTTTAATAATAAGTTTCAAATTTTTCTTAATTTCCATAATTTCACCTTCAATATCCACAAAATCTCCCTTAACGCAGCGAACTGAATCTCCTACTCTTACTGGAAGCCGTTTTATTCCATATTCTTCTTGCAAGAAATCAGCTACTCTACATGAAAGCAATTTAGACCTTTGATGTGGTTTATAATGTGCTAATGCTTTGCGCTGTTTGCGTGGTTTCTTACTTTTTATTTTCATGACTTTACTCCTTCAAACAATTAAACTTGCAATAGATGCTAAACGGGGATATAATTCAGCGACTTCACGTGCGATCGGACCACGAATTTCCGTGCCTTTTGGGTCTCCTTCTCTAGAAATTAATACTGCTGCATTATCTTCAAAACATAACCTTGTTCCATCGATCCTTCTATAAATTTTTCTTTGTCGAACAATAACCGCCTTCATGATTTGTCCTCTTAGTTCAGGTTTTCCCTTCTTAACGGTACACGATACTACATTGCCAATTGCAGCTGATGGAATGCGATTGAGTCGAGTATGTAATCCGTCCACATTAATTATCTCGATAATTTTTGCTCCTGAATTATCAGCTATTTTTAATCTTGAACCATTAAGCAAACCCCTTGAAATCTTATGTCTTGTAGCTATTTTTGTTCCGATTTTTCTTCGAGTACCCATTAACTTTCCACCTTCCTTTCGAGTTTTTGAACAACACAAAATGCCTTAGTTTTCGAGATCGGCCGAGTCTCTCCAATTTTTACAAGATCACCAACATTAATTTCATTTTTTAAACATGGTGGTAAATGAGCAGCAATTCTAGAATTTCTGCGTTCATAACGTTGATATTTTCTAATAAATTGTACAAAATCTCTTCTAATTATAACAGAATTCTTCATATTTTTTTTTGCTACGACTCCTTGTAGAATTCTACCTCTGATTCTTAAAGTCCCATGAAAAGGACAATTAATATCATCACATATTTCCTTTGGGGCATCCACACCTGGTATTCCAATATTTCTTGCGTTCATTTTTTAAGCCATCTTCTTTTTTTTATATCTTTTATTCGATTTTCGGGGCGTCCTACGATTTTATGCCCTTCTACTTCAAGAATAATTGGTTCTTCACCATCATTCTGTGGAAGCATGAACCGAAACTTATGATTTTTTTTTATATACATTTTTTTTTTATTATTATTGTTTAATGTAATTAGCATATTCTTTGTCTCATCAATTACTGTTCCAATATTTTTCCATTCCTTCCCTCGCTTTTCTTCATCATTCCTTAATGCTAATACATTTTCTAATCCAATTAAATCGTGATATATTAAATATTTAGGGTTCAATCTCATTTTTCTTTTCATTTATAACTGTTAAAATTCGTGCGATTGCACGCCTAAGTTGTTTGGGTTTGGCAGGATTATCTCTTACTCCCCCACCTGTATGAATTGATCTTAACGTCAATAGTTCATGTCTGAGATCAATTAATTTTTTCCTTCTCTCTGCATCTGACCAATTTCTTATTTCTTCGGTTTTTATTTGTTTAGGCATATTATTTCACTATAAATTAATTTGTCTTTTGAAAATGTTTTATTCTTAATCTTTATCCTCTTTTTCTTCTTCCTTAGAAACTTCAACAGTTTCTTCTTTAATTTCAATTTCAGTTTTTTCATCAGGTGTAGTAAGTGAGATTTCTTTAGTTTCCTCCTCATCTATCTGATCAATTAATTCTAATTCTTCTGCAGTTGGCTCCCTTTCTATTTCTTCAACTTCAAGTTCTCCCACTTTAACAACTTTTAATTTTCTTATTTCTAATTCATTATTATCCTTCTCAATAAGCTCATGATTTAGATAAAAGCCGTCGCCTTTTTTGTATTCAGCCGGCATTATTTTAACTGTTATTCCCAACACACCCGATTTTTGAATACATTGAGTCAGTCCCTTATCGACAGCTTCCAAAGCTGGTTGACCACACTTAGCCAAGGTACCGGCTCGAAATATTTGAGTTCGAGATCTTTGAGATGTAACTTTCCCAGAAACTTTAATTTCTACTCCCTTCGCACCAGCTGCCATGATTTTTCTCAGGATATAATATGATGCACGTCTATATTGACGCCCTCTATCAAGACTAAATGCCAGTCTCTCAGCCATTATCTGTGCATTCAATTCTGGATTCGGAATTTCCTCCACCTCGATTTGCGGAAGATTTAAGTCAAATCTTTGTTGTAGCTCATCTGTCAACTCTCTTATTCGCTTACCGCTTTTTCCAATAACGAGCCCTGGCCTGCTCGTTCTCAATGTGATGCGAACACCTAATGGTGTTTTTTGAATATCAACTCCACTAAATCCAGATCTATTTAATTCTTTACGAAGATATTCATTAATTTGCATCTGCTTTATTCCCCTTTCAATAAAATGTCTCTTTAACGGCATATTTTATCCTCTATTTATTCTTCAAACACAATAATTTCTATATGACTTAAATTTTTAAATCTCGGGGTAGAACGTCCATGAGCACGTTCTATATATCGCTTTATTTTGCGAGCACGATGAGTAGCAGCATGCACAATTCTACACAACTCAACATCTAAACCTCTAAATTCCGCATTAGATTCCACGCTCGTAATAATATCATAAATCATACTAGCTGCTTTTATTGGATATCTACCTGCGTACCACTTCCATCGTTTAAGATTATTTCTATGAGCTTGCTTTTTTTTATGTCTTTTAAAAGGAACCGCTTGTTTTAATAAAATAACTTCTTCAAGGAATTTCTTTGCTTGTTCAATTCTCATACCCTTAATCGCATTACAGACTTCTCGACACATTTTAGGGGATACTCTGAGATCCCTTCCACTTGCTTTCGCAATACGATCTTTATCTAGATTTAAAGCTTCTGCAGAATATCCAAATACTGGCATTTATTTAACCTTTTTCATTATTTCTTGTTTTATAATTTCTTTCTATAACCGACAGATTTTAAAACGATATATCTTTACTAAATTTTTCAAATTTAACTCTATGATAATCAAGAAAAAAGAAAAATCAAATATTAAATTTTTGGTTATATTCTCCTCTTAGAGAGAAAAATATAAAACTTTTTAAAGGCAATTTCCAAACTCTTGGATAATCTTATTGATAATGCTTACTAATATTCAAATTCATAATAAAAATAAGATCTCCATTTTTATCATCTTTATAAAATTTTGTCCAAAATCTGTCAGATAATACGAGATTAACGATAGTAGATTCCAATCGTTAAAAAACTATAGCTTAATATTTTTTTATTTTTTTTATTATCTAAGATAGTATTGGGAAAATTGTGAAACTGGCAAAAATTATTGAAAAAATGGAAAATATATTTTGTTAATCACATTTATTCTTAAAATTATTATCTATTTATATAATTAAACCATATTTTTCTTTTTTTTGGTATTATTCCTAATATTTTCTTTATAAATTCTTTAAATTGATGGATTTATTCAATGATATAGCGGGGATGGTTTAATAATTTCTACAATATAGATAATTATGATTCGTTATAAGGAATCTATATAATTATAATTCTGAATTAAATTTTAATTCATATAATTTACCTTCTACAGTTATCTTTATTTTACCCGAATATGTGGAAATTTCTTTTCTTACATCTATTAGAGGCTCAAATTTTATTTTTTCTTTATGCCATAATTTTAATATTTTGCTCTCTAAATCCCTTTCGCTTAGGTATTTATATTTTGGAATTTTTCTAAATTCTGGTAGAATATCTTTAGCTTGTCTCAACATATCGGATGTATAGACTTCTTTCAAGAGACATTCAATACCTTCTCGTAAATCTTGACAATAACGTATTGCTTCAGGGTATTCAATATTTTCAGCCTCTTCATTGACATGTATAATCGTATTTCTTAGACTTCTTGGACCTTCATCCAATTTTTTATATACCGATTTTCTGAGAAAATTATTACTCATCAGAACTGTCAATATATTAGAAATTACAAGATCTCCCTCTTCTTTAAGAACCTTATATATTGAGGGTATACGCCTTTCGAGAACTCTTTGACAAATTTTGTCAAATTCTACAGCAAGGGTTCTTATGGGTGAGGATACTTGTTTTTGACTAAGATTCTCTAGGCATTCAGCAATATTTTTAAAAGTTGGTTTAATCTCTTCCAAACCATAGATATTACCTAAATATGTTTTTGGATCTTTAGCATATTCTTGAAATCGTTTTTGTGTTAATGTGGGACTTTCTTTTTTCCTTAGGGCTTGGATCTTTACATCTTTTGTAGCATATAGACTAATTTCATTTAACCATGTTAATTCCTCAGAATTTTTTATTTTATCTTCATATTCTTTTAGCTTTTCCGAGAAATCCTCTCCCCCTTTTTTCTCTCTTTTGAAATATAGTAAATATATTATATAATTATACCATTCTATTTTTCTTTTGAATTCTGGAACATTTTGATCACTACTTAGGGCATCAATAAGATTTTCAAAATGTTCTATTGCTTTATCGTACCTATTTTCATATAATGTTCTCCAACCAGTTATTTCCTCTTGATCTGAGGTTTTTAACAATTTAGCTATTAATTTATGTCTAGAATCCTTAGCAATAGGTTCCTTTTCAATATATTCTTCTAGATCTTTCCTTACCGTGTTGTTATTTTCAATAAAATGTTTTGCTATATCCAAGGCTTCTTTAAAGTCCCCATACCTCGACTTTTTAAAAGAAAAATCAATTCTTGCCCTTAAGTCTTGTTCTAAAAGAGGATAAAAAGAGGAAAGTTGAGAAACTGCTTTAGTAAATCTAGGATCTAAAATAAAATATGCAGTAAAGTCATTTTCTCCTCTGTTAATACGCCCAACTGATTGTTTAATCCTTCTCATTTGTAGTTCATAATAATAATATTGATCCATAACAAATTTATCTAACATTATATCAAAATTGTCTAAAAATGTAGGCAATCTAGTAATCAAGCAGACCTTACAAGATTGACTTGGTATATCTAATCCAAAATAACGGTTTGCGATTATTAAACAGCTTTTAGATGTATTAGATTCATTGAAAAATTCATTAATTACATTATAATTTCTTCCAGTAAAATCGAATATTTTAACATCTTTTAAATCATTTTTTAATTTCCTTATAATTTCTTGCTTTTCATTAATTTTCCAACATAGTATCAAGATTTTTCTAAACTCTAAAATAAGATTTTTAATATATTTAAAACTAACGTTAACAAAATCAGAATAAAGAGGATTTACTTCATTCAATTGAAGTTCTGAAATTGGAAAAATTAAACGTTCTCCCATCTTTGTTGATATACCTTCCTTTTCAAAATCCTCATCAGAAATAAGTTTTAACTTATCTCTTACTAAACCCAATTCAAGAGTAAATCGCTCTTCACACCCCAATGTTGCACTTAAAATAATAATCTTTTTAATATTCTCAAATCGCTTATTATTTGAGGTTGGGCGTTTAATTTCATTAATTGGAAAAATATATGGTTCTATTGATAATTCATTTCCATCATCAAATTTAATAGATCCTTCTTTTATCTTAGAAATTATTTGATAATTTCTTTTTGAAAGACTTTCAATAATTTGCTCATAGACTATTTTGGTACCTCCATAATTTTTGATTTTTATGGAGAAAAATTCTCTTAATTTTTCATAAAATAAATCTATATCATCAATTACCAAAATATCAATATTTTCTGGAAAGTCTTTTGTCTTTAAGAAAGCATCATAATTAGAGATAATAATATGTTCTAAATGGTTATATTTATATATATTTTGTATACGAATGTCATATTGAATACCAGTTATGCCTGTAGCACCTCCTAGAATGAAGTACTTTATATCCAATTTATCAGCTTCTTCAGCAATTCTATTCATTAACTGGCGTGTATGTGTTAAATAGACACCGCTTTGTCCCTTTTGTCTACCTTGTTCTAGAATTAACAAACCAGCAATAGTTTTACCACTTCCAGTAGCCGTGCTTAAACCAAAAATTTTTGCATTATTGAACTTTAACCAGTAATCTGAAAATTTTTTCTGCCATTCTCTTAATGAACTTATTGATGTTTTTTTACTCTCAAATAACTTTTCTAATGTAGAAGACAAATTCAATCACCTTAAATTATAATTTGATATATAAAATCCAGAGAGAAATTTTAATCTTAATAACTTGTCTTAACAAAAATTTCTAATTAAATCATAAATATAAGTTTTTACATAAAAGAAAAATTGAGATAATAAAATAAAATTTAAATAAACAGATATATAAATTTTAAGTTAGAAACAAATATAGTTGAAAATTATAATTAATATTTCTTTAATCTATTTATATTGTTTTTAAGAAAGCCGTTCTGCACAAATTGGGCATTTTAACTTAAATCTGGTTTTTTTCCAAACTATTAATAATTCTTTCATCGTCTAATAAATCTGCCATGAGAAAAATCACATTTTTTATTTAATATTCAACTTTACCATTATTTGTATTTAAAGAAGAAAATAAAAAATTCAGAACCAACAGTAATCTTTTTATATATTCTTGACACTTATGTAAGTATCTAATTTGTCTAAAATCCTAGAATCAAAATGGTGAAAAATTATGGACCTTCCTAATTATGCTGACTGGTATTCATCAAGACCTATGAATATTAGTGCTGATTTTATAAAATTTAAATCGTCAATTGAGTATAATAATGAATTATATGCATTGAATATAGAATATAAAGAAGGTAAAAATCATTCACTCCATTTAGCTGTTTATCAGACTACAAATGTTCAAAATAATCCAATCGAGACACTAGAAATTGAAAACTTTAACTATGATGATATTCCAGAATCCGATTATGTTCACATTACTCATACTCTTGGTGGAAATGATAACCATTCTGTGTATACTTTAGTTACATATAAAATAGATAATGGTCAGAAACGCTATAAAATATTGTTACATAGATTCGAATATTTTATAGATCCTGATAAACCTATTCAACATGAAATTATCTACAATTTTTGGTCAGATATTTTCTCTTACAAAATGGATATAGATAACCAAAATCGTATCTATCTTTATCCTTATCCTGGTTCTTCATTAGAAAAGGACAATAATGGCAATGAACAACTAATTATCCCGCGTATAGATGGCCAGTCTACCTCTTATTTTGATATAAATCTTGATTTTGATTGTCCTGAGGGGTTTGAGCATCATACGCTATTGAGTTTCCTAGGGACTAGATATGATGGTACGGTATACCTTTTCATTAATCAGAGATGTTACTTTAATTTCAAGGTTTGGACAGAGTTCTTTGTGAGAAGAATCTATGATTTTAGTAGTGATATTAATAATCCGATTGACGAATCTATATCTCAAATCGAAATGAATAGCTATGAAGAAATCGCAATGAATAAAGGAAATCAAAATGTTTACGTTATACAAAGGAATTGGAATGCCAGACTTGCATATTTACACAAAATTGATCAAAATCTTAATCTTTCTACAAAAGAAATTACCAATCCTGACCCGAATGATGGACTACCTCGATTTATTAGATCACCGAATATTTATTTTGACTTTGATGCAAACTGTCTAATTATGATAGAAAACTCTTGGGATATTAATTATTTTAATCCCAAAGCAATTGCGATAAATTATCAAAATGGTGAAATTGAGGATATTGAAAGATTATCATGGAGCATTGAACTCCCCCAAGTTGATGAATTTAGAGATTTTACTAGACACTTAACACAAAGTGCTGTTTATTTTAAAAAAGATGGAATAAACAGAATTGCTACTGTAGGTCCCAATATTATTTGTAGACACTTTGAAGATTGTGAACCGGAAAATAACCTTACCTTGGTTGTATTTAAAGAAGAAGAAGAGGAAGAAGAAGAAGAAGATCAAATTCATGAAAGAATAATAAAAATTTTCGATTTGTATTTCTTAAGATTCTTAAAATTTTTAATTGATTTGTCAATGAGGGTATTTTTTCCCATTGTTCCAATTGTTAGTTATATTAAAACTTTCATAAAGAAATTAAAAGTAATTTTTAAAAAAAGAATTACACAGAAAGATAAAAAAGATGGTTTATGACTGAGCGATATTATACATATACTGTAAGTCATTGTTCAAGTGCCATAAAATATGGATTATATTGGCTGATAAATGAATTAGAAAAGTATGAGTCAGAAAAAGGTTGTATTCTTGCTGTTGGTAAGGGTAATTAGAACGGCACAGAGAGCTTAAAAATTAAACAGAATTTTATAATAAGAAATTATAATTAATTCAGATATCTATCTTCTAATAATGACATAAATCCAAGCAGAGCGCTCCATGTATATAGAAAATCACTAGTTCTTTTATCATCCCCATCCCTGTCTAAAGAATTATAATTTTTTCAAAGGAATTTTCACTGAAATCAGACTCTGAATTTACCTCTCCAGTCTTGTTGTTGAATAAAGTTTTCCGATTTTCCACAATGCAGCCCTTTTTTTTCTAAGTGTGTTAATGGATT
>JABUBO010000091.1_pt1 | contig 25852 bp, 27 predicted proteins | sample 7240361 | NCBI WGS metagenome assembly JABUBO01 (sample SAMN07256346, study PRJNA390944) | subsurface metagenome | isolation source: Methane hydrate marine sediment | place: Pacific Ocean: Eastern North Pacific, ODP site
CTCTTTGGCTCCCTGCTTTTGGGACTACCTGTCGCTCTCGGTTTAGGTGGTACTGCAGTTTTATTTGCCCTCCTGATGACTCCCAGGACTCTCTTAGCCGCCCCTTCGGCTTTTTTTTATACCCCGTGGCAGGCTGTCCTTCTGACATTTCCCATGTTCATTTTTATGGGGAATCTGGTCCGATATTCGGGCATTGCCGACGCTGCCTACGATATGGGATACAAGTTGATCGGTGGTCTCGGAGGGGGGCTGGCAATGGGAACGGTTGTCATCTGCACCTTTTTTGCCGCTATTACTGGAATAACACCCCCGGCTACTATTACCATGGGACTGATAGCTATCCCCTCCATGTTAAAGCATAAATATGATAAGCGTATAGCCATAGGCTCTGTAGGGGCAGGGGGAGCGCTAGGGGCACTCATTCCTCCGAGCGTCCCCTTTATTTTTTATGGTCTATTAGCTAAGGAGTCAATTGGGGCTCTATTTATGGGAGGGGTTATGCCGGGACTGCTGCTAGCTTCTTTGTATATAACCTATATTGGCGTAAGGTGCAAGCTGAACCCAGAGATGGGTCCCCCGATACCACCGGAGGAGAAGGTCTCCTGGGGTGAGAGAATTCGTTCCGTCACCGCCATTTGGCCATTCTTAGTCCTTATCTTCCTCGTTCTTGGGGTAATCTGGTTGGGGGTAGCTACACCGACAGAGGCTGCCTGTTTTGGTGCTGCTGGCGCTCTTCTCATTAATGTGATATACCGCAGACTCACCTGGCAAGTGCTCAAAGACTCACTGGCCACAACCGTCAAACTCGCCCTTATGGGTCTCTGGATTCTAATTGGAGCCAACCTCTTCGTCAACGTCTTTAGCGCTTTAGGCTGCCAGGACCTGGTGACCGCAACCGTTCTGGCAATGCCGGGGGGTAGGTGGGGTATCCTGGTGGCGATGATGGTCATTATCTTGATACTCGGCTGTGTTATGGACGACTGGGCGATAATAGTCCTTTGCACCCCCCTGTATGTGCCCATAATTACGGCTCTGGGGTTTAGTAAGCTGTGGTTCGGTATTATTTTCATCGTCAATATACAGATTGCTTACCTGACACCCCCCTTTGGTTTTGTTCTGTTTTGGCTGAAGGGTATCATGCCTCCGGGTATAACCATGGGAGATATTTATCGCTCCACCTTCCCCTTTGTCATACTTCAGCTAATTGGTCTGAGCTTAGTTATAATATTTCCCCAGATAGGTATGTGGCTCCCCAGCATGATGATTAAGAAGCCGGTAGGATGATTAAGTGCTAAATGACAAAAAATACTATTGCCAGCGAAGCCCGGCCAATTGTCCAAGCATAACTACCACAGAGGAAATTGTTGAGCTTTATAACCTAATATACTAATAAGAGGCACTTGTGCAATTTCTTTTCTGAATGTCTATATTATATTTGTAACTTCGGGTTTATTACCGGACTTAACCGTACTTTTTGAGGTAATCTCCCCACAATTCTTCATCTGTAGGAATTACCTCAGGTATAACTCTTATCAGTTTAGTGATATTAATAAGATGATAATAAGTTAGATTGTCGTCTATGCTATTACCTCCCCATGAACCACACCCTATCGATAATGTAAACCATTGTCCATTATTAAAAAAACCGCCGGTACCAAAGACATGAACTTGGTTTACCAGAATACGGCATACCGGGACAGCTTTAGCTAATCTTTGAATATGTTCTTCGTTATGAGAGTGAATGCCACAAGAGTGCCCCGGAGCACTAAAAGAGCAAATTTGATTAACCATATTGATAGCTTCTTCAAAGGAACTATATTTATAGAGTGTCAGTATAACTGCCAACTTTTCTCCAGAAAAGGGGTAATCCTTGCCTATCCCTTCTTCCTCGACAATGAAAAACTTAGCTTGTAATGCCTCCTTTCCAAGGCCGGCTCTACTTGCGATAGTTTGAGGAGAGCGAATGATTACATCACGAACCAAGGCTCCATTCTTCCAAAGGGTTTTCTCCAATTTCTCTTTTTCTACAGGAGATAATAGGTAGCCTCCTTTGTTTTTTAATTTTTCCAGAACCTCCTCATAGATACTTTCTTCGATAATTAAACAACTTTCATTAGAACAGCTGCTAGAATAATCAAATATTGTTCCAATAGATATCTTTTCAACAGCGTCATCAATATCTGCAGTAGAGTCAATAACAACGGGAGGGTTTCCTGCCCCAACACCGATAGCTGGCGTTCCACTACTATAAGCCGCTCTAACTAACCCTTGCCCCCCGGTTGCAATAACAAAATCGACGTTCTTCATAAGTTCTTGAGTCAATTCTATTGTGGGTTCAGAAATATACTGTACGGCATCTAAAGGAACATTAAGTTTGGCAAGTTCTTCATGAATTAAACGTATTACTTCCCCACATGTTTTTTTGGCACGTGGGTGAGGCGCGAATATTATGGTATTAGCTCCCTTTAAAGCTATCATTGCGTTATGAATAGGGGTTGCTTCCGGATTAGTTGCCGGAATAACGGCTCCTATTACTCCTTTGGGTTTAGCTATACTGGTAATACCTGTCTTTTCATTCACATCTATTATACCTACAGATTTTTGACCTTTAAGATCCCTTAAAGTACCCCTCATTTTATTCTGAATCTTTTTTATTTTATCTTCATAGTTCCCAAAATCTGTTTCCTCCGTAGCCAGTTTTGCTAAATACACAGCATTTTCTTTCTTGCCTCCTGCCCAGGCAATTGCCGTCACTATTTCATCGATTTGTTCTTGAGTATACTTCTCTAATTCCGGTTGAACTTTTCTGGCTCTGTCGACCAGTTCCTTAATGACTTGACTACCTTGTCCAGATTGCATAGAAACCATTTCAACCCCCTTTCTTAGTGTAGTATTTTCGCACCAGTCAATCTTATTTTAGCACAAAATTCTTTCTAACCACATAGAGCATAACCTGTGTGATATACTGTCCAATAAATAGGATAAACTTTACGGAGGAAGGAGATGAAAGTTGTAACTGCCCAGGAGTTAAAAGAGACTGCGGTCAAAATCCTGAGGTCGGCTGGTGTGTCGGAAAACGATGCTGCTCTAGTTGCTGACCATCTCGTTGAGGCAAACCTCAGGGGACGCGATGGCCATGGTATTTCCCGGTTACTGGGTATTATGAAAGGTATAGAGAAAAAGACTATAAACCCGAGCACAGCGGTAAGCGTTGTTCGAGAAACCCCTGCCATGGCATTATTAGATGGCGGGCATAGCATTGGTCAGATTGTGGCGGTGAAGGCTATGACACTAGCCATAGAAAAGGCACATAATGTTGGTATAGGGATTGTAAGCCTAAGAAATGCTTCCCACATAGGCTTCCTCGGTTACTATACCGAGCAGGCGGCAAAGCAGGGAACAATCGGCATCGCCTTTACTAACACCGAACCAGCCATGAGCCCAACAGGTGGGGCGGAGCCCATTCTTGGCACCAACCCGATATGCATCGGGATTCCAGCCAAAGGCAACCCCATTTTAGTTGATTTGGCGACAAGTGTGGTTGCCCGTGGTAAGGTCTTGGAGTTCTTGCGGAAGGGGCAGAAAATACCCAAGGGATGGGCAATCGATAAAGATGGGGCAGATACTGAAGACCCAGCAGCAGCGCTGGAAGGTTCCTTGCTCCCCATTGCCGGTGCTAAAGGCTATTGTTTGGCGTTCGCCATTGATGTCCTAACTGGTGCCCTCGCCGGAGCTTCGGTGGGAACTGATGTCAAAGGCACGGTACATACTGAGGACATCTGCACCAAAGGCGACCTTTTTATCGCCATCAACCCTCAGATGTTCAATGGCTTTCAGGACTTCCTGGACAGGGTGGAACGGTTAGAGGAACAGGTCAAATCCAGCAAGAAAGCTCCCGGGGTTACCCAGATTTATCTACCCGGTGACCCAGAGTTAATAACTCGCTCAACAAGAATAAAGGAGGGAATCTCGCTAGACGAAAAATTATGGCAGCAGCTCCTTGAGCTAGAGGCTTAAGTCCCGCTAAGCTTGTGCCCAAGCCCTTCCAAGCTTGGGCACTACTTTTATCAATAACGCCTACATTTAACTTATGGTTTGCTTAGCGTTAAGCTGCCTTCCCCGCCAAGCTCCTGGCTTCAGCAATGCCAGCATCAACAGCCTTCAGGTTTAAATCTTCCGTTCCTGCCTTCACGCTACTAGCAACCGATTTTTTTACTGCATCAAGGGGCAGGATACCAGTTAATTCGGTAACGGCACCAACCATAACCATGTTGGCTGCAATCCTTGCCCCCAAGCGTTCAGCAATTGTTGCCGCCCGAATTCCATAGAATGTAGCGTCAACTCCCTTAGGCACATCAAAGATCAGGTCAGGGTCATAAATGACAATCCCTCCGGGTTTGACATCCTTTAAATACCTAGCTAGCCCCTTTCCTCCCATAGCTACCAGGATGTCATTCTTACCCGAAATCACTTCAGGGTAATCAATCGCTTGGTCCGAGATTATGACCTCTGACCGGCTTGCTCCTCCCCTGGCCTCGGCTCCATAAGATTGCCTCTGCACCGCTTCCATACCGGCATACATGGCGGCAGCTCTAGCCAGCACTATTCCGGCTAGAACCAGCCCCTGCCCTCCAAAGCCAGCTAACCTGATTTCTTTCCTCATCTCAACTACTCACTCCTTTTGACTTTCTCAAACAATCCGGCATACCGATCAACCAGGCTAGGCTTTTCAATATCAACGTACTCACCAACCACTATTTTGTCCTTCAACTGCTCCGTAGTCATTGTCTCAGCCTTCTTCAAGTCAACCGTGTTTTCTCTAGTCCAGATAGCTAGCTTCACCGGGTCGCCGATCTTGAGGATATACCTCCCAAATTGAGTGGGGCAAGGGGTAAAAATCTCTATATAGGAAAGGCCGTTCTTACCTATCCCCTTCTTGAGGGAGGCTATTATGCGTTTGGGCTGGAAGGCAGTCCACCGACAAACATATACAGCACCAGCAGCCACCGCCAGCTTACAGCCATCAAAAGGCTCTTCAATAGCACCATAGGGAGTAGTCTGGGTTTCAGCACCCACAGGGGTAGTTGGCGCGACCTGTCCTCCGGTCAGACCGTATATCATGTTATTGAACATTACCACCGTCATGGGAACGTTCCGCCGGCAGGCATGGATGAAATGGTTACCCCCGATAGATAGACAGTCACCATCTCCGGTATAGACCACCACTGTTAAATCAGGTCGAGCTAGCTTAAGCCCGGTAGCCATAGCTAGCGCCCTCCCATGGGTAGCATCAATACAATCCCCCATCCAAGTAGCGTAGGGGAGTCTACTGCTACAGCCGACGCCAGTGACCCAGGTAAACTTTGCCGGGTCTATACCTAACTCATCAATAACCGTCAAGGTATACCTCATAACCATCCCTATCCCGCACCCCGGGCAGGCCAGGTGAGGCATCCGGTCAAGTCTAAAGTACTTTTCAACAAGGGGATGTATTTTTGTCTCAGTTACCATAGCTTCACCTCCTACTAGTCACAACCGTGTGTTTTTTTTATCACTTCCATCACTTCATCCGGCGTATGCATCTCAACCCCAGCCTTCCCAATATGTATTACCTCGGCTTTGCCTAATGACGCCCGCTGAACCTCATGGGATAACTGTCCGTCTAAATTACATTCCACCACATAAATAGTATCCACCGCCTCAGCTAACTCGTAAATCTGCTTATCCAGGAATGGCCAGATGGTTATCAGCCTGAAAAAGCCTATCTTTACCCCTTCCTCCCTGAGCCTCTTCACCGCAGTTAACGCCGACCTTGCCGAGCATCCGTAGGAGACAATCGCTGATTGAGCATCATCCAGGTATGCCGATTCAAACTTCACTAGCTTGTCGGTATTGGCGCGGATTTTCTGAATCAGCCGCCTCACCATGCGATCCTGATCCCGAAATGTAGATGAAGGATAACCCTTCTCGGTGTGAGTATATGGAGAAAGGCATAAGCCATAACCATCACCCGCAGCCGGGAAGGGGACCGAAATTGCCTCAGGGGTGGCTATATGCCCGAAGGATGCATAGTCCTTGGGTAGCACATCTGGTTGCCTTATTCGGTCAACAATCCTTGGTTCTATCTCCTCCCATGGTGGTACAATCAACTTTTCCCTGGTGTGTGCGATGACCTCGTCCATCAAGAATGTAACCGGGCTCCTGAATATTTCGGCTAGATTAAAAGCCTCGATCACCAGATCAAACGCCTCTTGAATAGTGCTTGGCGAGAGGGCAATAATTTCATAATTTCCACCATGAGTTCCGTATTTTGCTTGATAAAAGTCTCCTTGACCAACCAGGGTAGCTACACCATTACACGGACCAGCTCGTTGCACATCAACAATGACTACCGGTATCTCATTTTTGATTGCCCAGCCATACCCATCCTCGTGGACACTGCACCCGGGACCGGAGGTGGCTGTCATTGCCTTTAGTCCAGCTATGGAGGCACCATTAGCGGCATGCATTGAGCCAATCTCATCCTCCATCTGTATGGCTATCCCTTCTAGCTTTGGCAGCATCTCAGCCACAGCTTCAGCAATCTCACTAGCCGGTGTGATGGGGTAAAAGGAACAGAATCTGCATCCAGCGGCAATAGCACCCATAGCACACGCCACATCACCCTGAACGAAATATACTCCCTCTTTAACAACATCGGATATCATTTTTTGGCTACCTCCTCCTTTTCCTTTTCGACCACAATAGCGAAGTCAGGGCAGAATAACTCACACAGACCACAAGCATTACAATTTTCTATGTGGGCTACTGCCGGCATAGGGTATCCAGGCTTACTCAACCTGGTTGAAGTCTCGAGCACATTTCTGGCGCAAAAATGTATGCACAAGTTACAACCTTTACAGTAATTCTCATTAATGTAAATTCTTGCCATAAAATACTTCCTTTCCTTAAGACTTAACTAGAGCTTTGCCACTGCTGCTTTTAAAGTGTCCCCACGCAACCCACACCTTAGTGCTTCCAGAGCTAGAATATCCTCGGGTAGTACATTGCCAATGTTAACATTGGGGCCAAATTTTTGAATAAGGAATAACTGCTGGTTCTTCAGAGCCGCTTCCCAAATCAGGTCATTGACATCGTCAACTCCGGCGATAATAGCATCTACTTCGGATTCCTTTACCGCTCCTGAGGCATCATAAATACCCACCCCTTTACTGGCTTCACGCGCTTCTACAATAACTTTAAAGACACCAAGCGACAGGTCAAATTTGATTAACTCCTGCTTCACAGCTAAAGGCGGGTCATCTTTCGGGTCCTTCTTACCCACCTCCGAGATTACCTTAAAACCCTTATCGAGTGCCTTGGTAATTACCTCTTTACGCAGCTCTTTGGACATTTCAATAGTCCCATCAGATACCTCTATAGCACTAAATCCGAGCTGCTTACACCTTTCCAGATATTTATCATAGGCGCCTTGGACTACTGCTGCCTCCAGGAAGGTACCACCGGGATAGACATCTACACCAGCACCCCTTATCATCTCAATCTTCTGCCTGAGTAGTTTCTCATCCAAGAAAGCAGCTGTGCCAAATGTATTCTTGACCGCATCAATATAATCAGCAGCGGTGTCCATCAGGTCTTTAGTGGCATTAAGGCCTAAACCTTTCTCAATAACCATAGTATAACCTGAAGTACGGGGCTTAACACTTCTCCCCTTGACTGGAATTGGAACATACCCTTCCCAGGCTTTAGTCATGTCAATACCTCCTTTAAACAATTTCTTGGGCTGGCGAGAATTGTTTTGGCTCTTTTAATTTCGAAAGTCTCACCGGAAACGAATCTCTCCATCGCCTTCAGCCGCTTCCGCATAAGGTCTGGACTATCCAAACAGCCTACCGGGATGGTCTCGTAGAGGAGAGCCGTGTTGGCAATTTTTTCCGTGGCATTATCAAAAAGCAACTTGGTTAACTTCCGTTTGTCAGTAATATCCCCTACAATAACCTCTTGGCGACCCTCCTCTATTTTGGGAAGTATCAGAGTTACTTTGGGGTTAACCAAAATATCCTCGCTGGTAGCCTTGCTACGCAAATCAATGGTCACCTTCGTGCCCCATACATCCTTAACCTCTGGCAACTCCAAATCCAACAACCGGGGCACTTCGGGGAAGTCATAAATGAGATTACCGATGCGCACATTATCAATAAGCGAGCCCTTAAAAAAGAGGCATCTATCGCCTTCAAACTTGATGTGGGTCATCTCTGTGCTGAACATCTGATACCCTCGTTTTAAGCCTTCTAGCAACAAACATGTTTTACCCACCCCGGGACCACCTACGAGAAGAACAAGCTCGTTTTCGTCACGGATATACATTGCCGAGGCATGGAAACTAAAAATATCATGGTATCTCTCCAGGGTAGCTAGGGAATATCTGAAGAAAAGCCCAAGGTTGCCAAAAAGACTATATCGCCTGTCTACCATCTGCGCATCGAGCTGGCTGATATTGCCCACCAGTCGTATCTGCCTGTCGGTGATGGCAATGGTTGGTGGGACATCGTCAACATCATACACATAAATATAGGCATCCAGCTCTTCATCAAAGGGAACATCATCAACTCGGTATATATCAGTTAATAGACACTGTATAACGCTGCGATTCTCAAAAAACTCCGGGTTAAATATTAATTCCCGTGTATTCGACACTAAGCCGAACTTCGCTCCAACAATTTGAACGGCACGCTTATGAAGGTCAACCCTTTGCTCTGTCATTAAAATAACCAGCCCTAAGGATAATTAGAAATACATCCTTTCCAGAACTAAACAGGCTCCCAAACTTCCTGCTACCTTGCCCACTTGACCTAATTGTAGACACCTCTGCCTCTTGGTGTCAAGAAACTGATTTAACCCAGGTTACGTTCAAAAGTTATTTTTTAGCTAGGCTACAAAGGCTATTGACAACCCTCCCAATTTATGATATTCTATACTTTGTCGATTATATTAGTCGACAAGGGGGTGAAGTCAATGAAGCTCTCCACTAGGGGACGATACGCAACCAGGGCACTTCTGGATTTGGCTCTTCACGAGGGGGAGGAACCAGTCCTATTAAAAGATATCGCCCAAAGGCAGCAGATTTCACTACGATATCTAGAGCATTTAATTACCCCCCTTATAGCTGGGGGTATAGTACTGAGCACTCGGGGCCCCAGAGGTGGGGTCTCGTTAGCCAAGCCTCGTGAAGAGATAAGATTGAGCGAGGTCATTCAACTTCTTGAGGGCTCAATTGCTCCAGTAGAGTGCGTTAACAATCCAGGGATATGCACCCGCTCTGAATTATGTGTCACCCGGGATATCTGGGGTGAACTGAAAAAGGCAATAAATGGAGTCCTGGAGTCTACAACCTTGCAGGATTTGGTTGAGCGGCAAAAAAGAAAAGAGCGACCTGAAGAGGCGATGTACTACATATAAGTTTCCAGGTTGATAACTCGAACCGGGTGCGCAAAAGGAGGAATCAAGTTGGCAGAGCCAATTCAAAAAACGGCGAAGCTTCAGTATAAGACGGTAGAGATACCCAAGCTGACCAGAGGCATAGCCAGGGACTCTACCGAGCTAATCGGCAATACGCCCCTTGTTAGATTGAACCGAATAACTGAGGGGATGAAAGCAGAGGTGATGGTGATGCTATGGATAATGTGTTGCCCGAAAGGGCTAAGAGGGTAAGAAAATTCAAATCTTAGGAAGGTGACAATATGGCGAAAACGATCGCTGAAATTAACGAAAGGATTGGTAAAGGGCAGGCGGTGGTAATGACCGCCGAGGAAATAATCGAAGTTGTTGGGGAGAAAGGTGTACAAAAGGCTGCCAAGGAGGTGGATGTGGTAACTACCGGCACCTTTGGACCGATGTGTTCCTCCGGTGCTTATCTCAACATCGGGCACTCTAACCCAAGAATAAAACTTGGTGGCGGCAAGACCTACCTCAACGATGTTCTGGTCTATGCTGGGCTGGCGGCTGTCGACATTTTCCTTGGGGTAACTGCTCTTCCTGAGGATGATCCCAGAAATAGGCTCCATCCCGGTGAGTTCAATTACGGCGGCGGGCATGTAATCGAGGACCTAGTAGCTGGGAAGGATATAAGGCTTGTAGCCACCGCCTATGGGACAGACTGCTATCCCAGGAAAAGGCTGGAAACCCTGATTAATATAAATGACGTCAACGAGGCGGTGCTGTTCAATATCAGGAATGCCTACCAGAACTACAATGTGGCAGTGAACCTCTCCGATAGGACTATTTATACCTATATGGGGGTGCTTAAGCCAAGGCTGGGAAATGCTAACTACTGTAGTGCTGGACAGCTTTCACCACTCCTCAACGACCCCTACTATAAGACTATAGGTATAGGGACAAAGATTTTCCTGGGAGGGGGAATTGGCTACGTTGCCTGGCAGGGCACACAGCATAACCCCAGTGTTCTCCGAGGTGATAATGGTGTGCCGAGGCGGCCGGCGGGAACACTAGCGGTAATTGGTGACTTAAAGCAGATGAAGCCCGAGTGGCTCCTTGGGACAACCATGCTGGGCTATGGCTGTACCATAACAGTGGGCATCGGTGTTCCTATACCCATACTCTCTGAGGAAATCCTTTTCCATACAGCAGTGAGGGACGCCGACATTTTTGCCCCTATTGTGGATTATTCCCAAGCCTACCCTCAAAGGAAGCCGGACGTTCTCGGAGAGGCTAGCTATGCCCAACTCAAGAGCGGGAAGATAGAAGTTGAGGGGAAAGAGGTCGCTACCGCCTCCCTATCCAGCTATCCCAAGGCAGTGGAAATTGCCCAAATCCTAAAGCAGTGGATACAAAAGGGAGAGTTCCTCCTCAGTGACCCTGTGGCGCCTCTGCCTGGGGTAGAATCGGGCATAACCTTCAGGAACCTTGGGGAACGCTCGATAGAAGAGCTTTAAACGAAGAGGACGTATGCGGGCAATGGGGGGATAAGAAATGAGAAGGATATACCTTGATTATGCTGCCACCACACCGACGCATCCTGAGGTGGTGAAGGCGATGCTACCCTACTTTACTGACGCCTTTGGTAACCCTTCAAGCATCTATTCCTACGGGCAGGAGGTCAAAGGGGCTATTGAAGAGGCAAGGGTTAAGGTTGCCAGCCTTATTGGTGCCCGCCCCGGGGAGCTTGTGTTCACTAGTGGTGGAACCGAGGCAGATAACTTCGCCATAATGGGTGTGGCTTTCGCCAACGAGAACAAGGGAAACCACATCATTACCACCCTGATTGAGCACGCCGCAGTAATAAATACGTGCAAATTCCTAGAGAGAAGAGGGTTCAGGGCAACCTACCTCCCGGTGGATGGCTATGGGTTGGTTGCTCCTGATGATGTCAGAAAGGCTATTACTGACAAAACCATCCTCATTTCGGTAATGCATGCCAATAACGAGATAGGCACCATAGAACCGATAGCCGAGATAGGTAAGATTGCCAAGGAGGCGGGAATCTATTTTCACACTGACGCCGTGCAGACAACGGGGAACATCCCAGTGGATGTGAATGAGCTTGGGGTGGACTTACTGTCTACGTCGGCGCACCGGTTATATGGTCCCAAGGGGGTTGGAGCGCTATATATCAGAAAGGGTACGAAGCTGCTCCCACTTATGCATGGGGGTGAACAGGAGAGATGGCGGCGGGCGAGCACGGAGAATGTCCCCGGGATTGTGGGCTTTGGTCGGGCAGCAGAACTTGCTCAGCAAGAGATGAGCCAAGATGTAGAACGGCTTACTTATCTCCGTGACCAGCTAATTAAGGGTCTCTTGGAGCGGATTGACCATACTCGATTAAATGGTCATCCCCTAAAGAGGCTGCCCAATAACGTCAATATAAGCGTTGATTTTGTCGAAGGGGAGTCAATGCTCCTGAATCTTGACCTGGAGGGCATTTGCGCTGCTACCGGCTCAGCCTGCGCCTCGTCAAGCCTTTCGCCATCCCATGTACTCCTGGCAATGGGACTCCCCCCGGAACAGGCGCACGGCTCATTGAGGTTTACTCTAGGTAAATGGACCACTGAAGAGGAGATAGGTCAAGTTCTGGAGGTTCTGCCCCGCATTGTGGCTAAACTCAGAGCTATGTCGCCGCTTTTGAAAAGCCACAGATAGGAGAGGGAGAGATGCGTGATGTCTGGTCACTATACAGTGACAAGGTGATGGAGCACTTCAAGAACCCGAGGAATGTGGGAGAAATAGAAAATCCTGATGGCATCGGACATGTGGGGAACCCGGTATGCGGTGATATAATGGAGCTTTACATCAAGGTAAATAATGGCACCATCGTTGATGCCAAATTCAAGACCTTTGGCTGTGGGGCTGCCATTGCCACCAGCTCTATGGTCACCGAGATGGTAAAAGGGAAAAGCATAGGAGAGGCACTGGAAATCTCCAATCGGGCGGTAGCTGAAGCCCTGGATGGGCTACCGCCGATTAAGATGCATTGCTCAGTTCTAGCCGAGGAAGCGCTTAAATCAGCTATTGAGGACTACCTAAGCAAGCAAAGACGAAGATGTTCAAAAAGGAGGCAGAAATATGGCACGTATAAGTCGATACCTAGCAATAATGGTGGTGCTTTTGGGGGTAGTGGGCGTGGTCATCGGGTCAGTGTTCATAGCCCAGGCCATTGAGAAGAACAATTGGATGAAGGAGGCGATGCAGGTAGAAAAGGTAACTCTCGGCCTCGACGAGAGTGCGGTAGCGAAAGGCGAAGTAGTCGATTCCGCAGATGAAGCACAAGTTGCCGGCGACGTGATAAGGGAGCATCGCCGAAACATAGGCCCAACCTACGATGAGCTGTTGGCCGGCGGGCGCTTTGATCCCTTAAACCCAAAACACTTGAGCTATGCACAGGCGTTGAACATGGAGAACTACTTGTATCTTGCTGTGCTCGGCTTCGGTGTTACCACCGTGATTATTGGCAGCGGTGTCTTTATGATTGTCACTGGGTTCGCCCTTGGCGCAACCGGGGTAGTGCTGCTTCAGTTAGCCAGAGGAAAATCCTAGCTAAAAGCGAGAGAAAGGATAGTAGAGGTGAGTGAAATCCCTGAAATTGGTAAAATATCCCCTGAAATCTTTAACGAGCTAATATTTCCCCGCCTGGGGGCTAACAGCGAAAAAATACTGGTCGGACCCCAGCACGGGGTGGATGTGGGAATAGTAGGAATCGGGGACAAGGCGGTCTCATTTACTTGTGACCCGGTATTTATCGTCCCCGAGTATGGCTGGGAGAGGGCTGCCTGGTTTGCTGTTCACATCCTTACCTCTGATGCTGTGACTTGCGGGCTGAGACCCAGGTTCTTATCTATAGATTTGAACCTGCCTATGGAGATGACCAAAGAGCAACTGGAGACAATGTGGGATGCCATGCATCAGGAGTGTGATAAGCTGGGAATCTCCGTCATTTGCGGTCATACTGCCCGATATGAAAATTGCCATTATCCCATGGTGGGTGGAGCTACCATAATTGGCATCGGTGAGAAAGATGAATATGTTACTCCTAAGATGGCTAAGGCTGGCGATAAGATAATCATTACCAAAGGACCGGCTATTGAGGCAACAGGTATCTTCGCCACCATGTTCCCCCGGCTTATTGAGAAGGAATTCGGGCATGACTTTAGTGAAAAAGCACAGCAGATATTCTATAAGATGTCGGTGGTGGAGGATGCGATGACGGCAGTGAGCGTTGGAGTCAGAGATGAGGGGGTTAGTGCTATGCATGATGCCACTGAGTGCGGGATATGGGGCGGTTTGTATGAACTGGCTCAAGCGGCTGGCCTAGGCGTGAGGGTAGAGAAGGAGCAGATTGTGGTCGAGGATTGTGTAACGGAGATATGCTCTTATTTTGGCATTGACCCCTATGCCTCTATCAGCGAGGGGACATTAATTATTGCCTGCCGGGAGCGTAAAGCCCGGGAAGTAGTGGAAGCCCTGTCTCAAAAGGGTATCAAGTCTTCCATTGTTGGGGAATTGACAGGGTCAGTGAAGAAAATGGTTCTAGTCGAACGCGGAAGGGAGAAAAAACTGGAACATCCTATTGTTGACCCCTTCTGGAAGGCTTTCTACGGTGCCCTTGAGAAATATAAATCTTAGGAGACAAAGGGTGAGCATAGATGAAGAAATCCTGAACTCCAGCCGGGTGGTTGCTGTGGTCGGTCTTTCAGCAAAACCTGACCGACCAAGCTACAGGGTGGCCAGTTACCTAAAGGAAAATGGTTATAAGATAATCCCGGTGAACCCTCAGGTGGGGGAGGTGTTGGGAGAGATTTCTTATCCTGACCTTAGCTCTATCCCTGAGCCAGTAGATGTGGTTGACATCTTCCGGCGCTCCGAAGAGGTGCCAGCTATTGTAGATGAGACAATTAAAATAGGGGCAAAGGCGGTATGGATGCAGGAAGGGGTGATAAACGAAGAGGCAGCAGCCAGGGCTAGGGAGGCTGGGCTTTTGGTGGTTATGGACAGGTGCATGCTTAAGGAACATCAGAAGCTAAAGGATAAGGCAGGTGGATGAAAACGGGTGAGTGTCTACAGTAATAGCTGGAGGGTGGTAACTTGATGGAGAATAGGGATGCCAAACTAATAGAAGATATCCTGCACCTTAAGGCACAGAGGAAAGCCGTCATTCTTGCCCATAACTATCAGCTGGGTGAGGTTCAGGATATTGCCGATTTCGTAGGCGACTCTCTGCAACTGAGTCAAAATGCGGCAAAGACTGATGCCGATGTAATAGTCTTCTGTGGAGTTCACTTCATGGCAGAAACAGCTTCCATTCTTTGTCCAGACAAGGTAGTCCTACTTCCAGATATACATGCTGGTTGTCCCATGGCAGATATGATTACCGCTGAAGGGTTGAGGGAAAGGAAAAGGGAACTCCCAGGCGCTATTGTGGTCTGCTACATTAACTCCTCGGCTGAGGTCAAGGCAGAGTCAGATGTTTGTTGCACCTCGGCTAATGCCGTCAAGGTCATTGAAAACCTGGACGGCGAGGAGATACTATTTGTTCCCGACCAATACCTGGGTCATTATATCTCGACCAAGACTGACAAAAGGATAACCCCCTGGCCTGGTTTTTGCCCCACTCATATTAGGATACAGCCGCAGTATATTACCAACCTCAGGCGGGAACATCCCCAAGCCAAAGTAGTCGTCCACCCGGAGTGCCGACCTGAGGTTATTGCCCTTGCTGACGAAGTTTTGAGCACCGGAGGACTATGTAGGTATGCCAATAGAAGTGAGGTTAAAGAGATAATTGTAGGAACGGAAATAGGCATAATACACCGGCTTAAAAAGGAGAACCCGGGCAAGAAATTCATCCCTGCCTCTGAACAGGCAATCTGCCCCAGAATGAAGTTAATCACCCTGGAGAGTGTCTTATGGTCTTTACAGGAGATGACCCCCGAGGTTAAAGTTCCTGAGGAGATCCGCCTTAAGGCAAAGGCGGCGGTGGATAAGATGCTGGAGACAGGGAGGGGCTGATAAAAGAAGCAAGCACGGATGGCAGCTCACTGTTACTTAATCTAGTGAGATAGATATTGCAATTCCCTCCTCGGCCTTTCAATAGACGTTGCACAAAACGTCATAATGTTCAACACCGCACATACGCAATTTGAACTCTCGGTAATTGTTCTCTTTGAGTGGAGCCTATGACGCTTATCTTCCCCACACCACTTCCGTTTGCCCAATGCTAGACAAAACCCTTCGCCTCTCCGGCAATGCTGTCAACTTTAAGTCGTGGCAAAGGCGCACCTGACATAGAGTTAGGGAATTCGTTATATAAACGGAAAGGTAGAAAGTGCCCTAAAGTGCTTTTGTATCGAAGACTGGTGTGGTTGACTATGATATACTCGGAGAGATTAGTGTTGCGGGCAACAGTCGATGAAAAGCACAACAGGCAAAAGAGGCACAGAGGCAAGGAGACGCAAAGAATCTATTCTAGCCGGTCTTTACGACGAATGCTACGACAAAATCGCACATTATATTTTTGTCCACATCGGCAATCGAATGGAGGCAGAGGATTTGACTGGAGAGGTCTTCTTAAGAGCGCTGGACTCCCTTGACTCCTATGAAGAGCGTGGGGTATCGATGCAAGCCTGGCTCTTCAAAATTGCTCATAACCTGTTTGTCGATCACTTACGGAAAAGGGAGAAGCGAAAGACGGTGCCAATTGATTCTATAGAGATTCCAGATAGAGAAAATCCAGAGCAAGCAGTAGAGGTTCGACTGCAATTTGAGAAAGTGTCAGAGGCCCTACAACAGCTTACGCCGGCCCAGCGAGAAGTAATAAGCCTGCGGTTCTTCGCCGAACTGACATCAGCTGAAGCAGGAAAAATCCTTGGTAAGAGCAGTGGTGCAGTGAGGGAGATGCAGAGGTCTGCCATAAAGGCGCTACGTAAGCTAGTATATGAAGAATTCTAATTTGGACGTGTTCGCCCATGAGTAAGAATTTCGACGAAATATTTGATGAATGCATAGACCGCATCAACAGTGGCGAGGGGTCTGAGCAGTGCCTAGCCAGCTACCCTGAGTATGCTGAGGAACTTGAGCCAGCTCTCCGCACCTTGCTGGATGTCCGTGATGCCTATTCATTCGTCCCTTCGGCCAGCGCTAAGATGAAGGCAAAACGTCGCTTTCAGGCAGCTCTGGCGAAATTAGAGCAAGGCCGGGTGGAACAGCCCCCGGCATTAACAAGGCCGTTTGGCTGGTCGTGGGCGTGGATCGCTGTTGCTGTGGTGCTTGTGGTAGCAGGTATAGGTTACTTTGGCTTGAAGCCGGTGCTCTTTCCGATAGAGCCTGCACCTCGAGAAAACTTCGTGTTTCTGATAAGCGACGATGTAAATGCTATTGGAGACTTCGCAAGCCTGGATGTTTCTATTACTAGCATCGGACTTTTGTGGGGCGGCGAGTCGGGCAGTTGGATTGAGCTTGAGCCTGAAGTAACGCAGGTAGACCTGACCCTGTTGCAGGAAGATAACGCCCAGGAAATCTGGAGGGGTAACATCCCGGAGGGACGCTATACCAAGGTGTTTGTTTATGTGGCTAATGTTAGCGGGGTGTTGAAAACGACAGGTCAGACAGTGAGTGTCAAACTGCCCAGCAATAAACTTCAGATATCCAAGCCATTTGAGGTTAGCGGTGACTCGGTGGTGAGCTTCGTCTATGACCTTACCGTGGTTGCAGCTGGCAGTGAGCAAGGTAGCATCAAATACATCCTCAAGCCCCAGATTAGCCAAAGTGGTGCCGACCAGAAATTCAGGGAAATTAAAGGAGAGGATAAAGGCCCATAGCTGAGGTGAACAAGCCTGCATCTTCTTGAAGTCTGACAGTTTTGCCTATTTTTCGTTATATATAAATAGATAGATAAGTTTTGTAATAGCAAAAGGAGGAAGGAAAAAAATGAAAATGAGCTTTGTGATTATAGCAGTTCTAGCACTACTAGCCATGTTGGCGGCAGGTTGCGCCCCGCAAGGTATTCCACCGCCTACCCCTACACCCACTCCAGAGGAGATTACTCCTATACCTGCCCCTGAGCCGACACCCACTCCTACGATAGAATGGGGCATTATTGAAGTTCGTGTTACCGACCCGCCTCCAGCTGATGTAACTAGTGCTGTTGTTTACTTCGAGAATTTAGAGGCTCATAAAGTGGACGGTGGGGAAGGCGAATGGATACCCATATTGGAGGAGGGAAGCTTTGACCTGATGGAAGTTGTAGGGGTAACAGAAGTTCTTGGCAGTGTAAACGTCACCGCTGGAAGCTTCACGCAGATACGCATGGATGTGGAAGAGGTTGCTGTAGTATTCGTTACAGATAATATTACAGACAACGTTACAGCGCGAGTCCCCAGTGAAAAATTAAGAATCGTCAGACCATTCAATGTTGGAGGTGGCGTGAAGACTGTCCTCACCCTAGATTTCGATGGGGAAAAATCCCTTATACTCCCTGGAAAAGATATAGTTACCGGCAAAGAAAGGGCTATATTCAAACCCGTAGTTAAGTTGCTGGTGTCTGGAGCCCCAGTAGCCCTGGTATCTGGAGCCCCAGCAGCTTTAGAGATCACCACAACCAGTCTGTCTGATGGAGAGGTAGGGACAGACTATACTGCCACAGTAGAGGCTATCGGCGGCACCGGGTCTTACACCTGGAGCATCTCAGAGGGTGACTTGTTGCCTGATGGATTAACCCTCGATTCTGGTACTGGGATTATCGAAGGGAACCCAACCACAGAAGGGGAGTACGAATTCACAGTTGAGGTTGAGGACGAATCGGATCCAATGCAAAGTGATACCCAGGAGCTCAGCATTACCATTGCTGCCGGTGCGCTGGAGATCACCACAACCAGTTTGCTTGATGGAGAGGAAGGGACAGCCTATACTGCTACACTAGAGGCTATCGGGGGCACAGAGCCTTATACCTGGAGCATCTCAGACGGCGAACCGCCTGAGGGGTTGGAGCTTGATTCTGACACCGGCGTTATCTCCGGGACTCCAGCCACGGCAGGGGACTACAGTTTCACGGTTCAGGTTGAGGACAGCTCGGATCCAGAGAAAAGCGACACCCAGGAGTTCAGCATCGATATAGAAACTGAAGCCCCAGCAGCTTTAGAGATTACTACAACCAGTCTGTCTGATGGAGAGGTAGGGACAGACTACACTGACACACTAGAGGCTACAGGAGGCACCGGTTCTTACACCTGGAGCATCTCAGCCGGTGACTCGTTGCCTGATGGATTAACCCTCGATTCTGGTACTGGGATTATCGAAGGGAACCCAACCACAGAAGAGGAGTACGAATTCACAGTTGAGGTTGAGGATGAATCGGATCCAATGCAAAGTGCTACCCAGGAGCTCAGCATTACCATTATCGCGACTTGAGCATCTGTATTACGTCACCACCGAAACAAACAATTCGGTTAGAAGAGAGGCCAGATAGTGGAAGCAGCATAGCTAATGCCAAACCCTGTTAGCCAAAGACCCGGGGTGTATTCCCGGGTCTTTACTTTCTTTTGCCTTCAGATTCACCCGCTATCCTGTTATAATTGAGTCTGAGGGATGCTCAAGGAGGCATTATGTTAGATTATTCAGAGAAGTTCTATGCACGTTATGCGGGTCGATATGCAGAAGTCTCTCACCAGTTACTGCAATCCATATATATTGAGTCATCTCATCCCAAACTTACCAGCGACTTGGATCTAATACAACACCTTAAGACACTGGTTCCAGGCAAGCGCGGCCTTGACGCAGGTTGTGGCGCCGGAGCCCGCGATGTGTATAGCTTCTGGTCGGATGGCTATGACATATTTGGCATAGATGCTGTCAAAGAGAACATTGATATAGCAATTAAACTCCATCCTGAGATTGCAAATAGGCTGTCAGTTACCGATTTGAGGGGAGAACTCCCTTTTCCTGCCTTTTCTTTCGATTTCGTCATATGCAACGCTGTTATCCAGCACATCAAGCCCGAGATAGTAAAGAAGGTTACATTGCCCGAGCTATGTAGGGTGTTGAAGCGGGATGGGGTTCTACAACTGATGTTCAAAAACGGTAGCGGCGTGCTAACTGTTTTTGATAAAGACTACGGAGTTGAACGGACCTTTCAGCTCTACGATGAGCACGAAATACTGGAAGTCTTAGATAACCTCGGTATGGAGCTGATAGAAAGCGAGTCAGAAGACCAATTAGGTGGTCTCATGTTCTTCACCGATCCCAAGCATGCTCATCATTGCGTGTTTTACATGCGCAAGCTCTGAGGTAATCCTGCTTGGTGGCTACACAAAACATCGTAATGTCAGGACTCACAAAGGTCATCGTTTAACTACGGGGAGAGGAGGCTCGCAGGCTTAATTATGATTACTGCGGCTCGGAGCACCTCCTCTCAAGAATCTTGCGTGAGGGTGAGGGAATGGCCGCTGGGATTCTCAACATTCTGGCTGATTGTTTAATTACGCCAAGTATTTCTTAGGAAACTTTGCAATGACCGTGTAGTTTGGGTCGACTGCATTTCCGATTCGCATTGTCGCCACCTGCGAGACGACTTGAAGCGCTTCCCATTTTTCAAATCCGTAGTCATCAACAAGCCATTTTACTAGGTCAACCTGGGCTATACGGACGCAGTCCATCAGCGGGCGTCCGCTACCTGCCGTCATGATGTACGTATCATCTTCCAGACGAGGCCATTCGATACTTCTGCCTCTTATGACTTGAAGTTTAACTGTTACTTCCGCTGTTGTCTCCAGTGCCTGACCGCAAATCTCACCGTCACCTTGCGCGGCATGGACATCGCCAAAAGCTAAATAAGCGCCGTGCATCCATACTGGCAAATATAGCGTTGTGCCTTCTTTTGTCTCGACGCAATCCATGTTGCCGCCATGTTCGCCGGGGGTAAGTGACATCTCAACGCGACCAAATCGAGGTGCTACACCGATGGTACCGAGAAACGGATGTAACGGAATTTCAATTCGTTTAAGCTTGCTTTCTTTAAGTTCCAAAATCCCGACATCCCGCTCCAGATCAACCTGCCAATCGAACTTGCTCTCTGGTATAGGTTCGTTGAAAAAAAGTTCCTTGCCCGGCCCCTCTCCAGTTAGGCAACCAAAATGCGCTCTATGCATTGAATAAGCATAATTACGATTGAGTTTGATCCTTTGAATAGTCACTGCTAGTGTATCGCCGGGCTGAGCTTTTTCTACATAAATTGGACCGACTAGAGGATTTCGTTCACAAAAAAAGGTAATGTCACTTCGCTGCTTCTGTTCCTCTAAAATTGGTTCCATCTTTTCATTGAAACCGCCCGCATCGCGCGTGGCCGCAACAACAATATCGCCGCTTTTGACGATTAGAGCTGGTTCATTGGGGCCAAAGGTATAATAGTAAATACGCGGTTCAAGTTTATGAATTGTACTTTTTCCCATTTTGACTCCCTCTGACAGAGATATGCTACTCTCATTCTAGGCGTTTGTAAATATAAATCAACCAGAGGTGTTGGTAGACGGCAACTTGACCTGCTACCATGATTTTAGGAAATCTTTTTGGACGGTCTTTTCCCTAGCAACCAGTCTGAGGCAGCCTCTAGACAGGAAAGGAGCGGTTATATTCTTTGACGGTATAATCCTAAGGGCTATGGTAGTAATCCCCTCTACTTTGGTAGACTTCAGTTCTGCACATTAGCCCGATTTTTTCGATTTCCATTTACTAACGAGCAAGCGAACCCGCCTTACTATCGTTGCCGCTAGTGTAACGGTACTTCTACCAATAACTTCCCATTTACTAACGAGAATGCGAAACCTTCCTACTATCACCGTGGCTACTGTAACGGTAGCTCTAACAATAACTTTAACGAGCAAGCGAACCCGCCTTACTATCACTGCCGCTAGTGTAGCGGTACCTTTACCAATAACAGCAGGATAGCTAATAGGTTTTGGCAGAGGTGGGGCTACTGGTCTTTCAACCTCCACCGGATAAGTGATAGCAGCATACTTATACCGTCTATGAATAAGGAAAGAGTAAATCAACCCCGCCATTGCTAGCAATACTGCAGCTATAATTCCACCGATAATAGGTAAGTTGGAGGGGGGTGGGGGTATTGGTATTGTCACTGTTGGCGGTGGGAGTGAAGGCGGTGCTACTGGCTTTCCTTTAACTGTAAATGAACCGGTTAAACCAGCAACCTCCAGTGAATAAGTGCCAGCAGTATTCTTAATTGTGCTAAAGCTAACCAACTCACTGCCACCAGCAGCAAGTGTTACCTCCTTGCTTGCTTCTACTACGCCGTTTACTATGAGTGTAACCTCATAGCTACCGGACTGACCACCAATATTGGCTACTAAAATAATGATATCTACCGTTTCGCCAATATCAACCTCAGTGGGAAATATTAACAGGTCGCTGGCGGCAAAGGCGGCAAAAGCAGGCGGGCGAATGCAAGCCAGGATGGCAAATGGAGTGAAGTGGCTGACTAGCGCGGTGATGGTATTGATCTCAGGAGCAATAATAAAGACCTCAAGCGGAACCCATTGCCCACTAGCCGCATCCCACCTAGCGATAACCAGGTTCTCTTCAGCAACACCCTCCGGTATCAGGGACTCGTCATAGGTGAAGGTGATGGTTATCGGCGGGTCAAAGATAGCCCCGTCAGGTCTAAAGTCGTAAACCTGTCCGATAATATAGTAATCTTCAGGCGGAGGTGGTGGGTCTTCCATCGGTATAATGCTTATCTCGCTAAGGGGGTTACGATCCTCGGTAAGACCCAGGACGCCTTCATCAAATATTAGCTGGGACATTCCATCAGCGGAGTTGATGATAACGCGTTGAGTAAACACACCAGCAGGAGTAACCAAGTCTGATACATCAGTAGTGCCCGGGGGTAATAATGGAGCTGGTGGGGGTAATTTTATAGGCTCACCTCCTCCATAAACTGGTGGGGGCGGGATTGGTGGTGGCGGGGCGATTGCTGGCCGGGCAATGACAGTGACGGTGGCACTTTGGCTGCCATTACTTACCCCCCCGGTAACCACATACCCAGGGAGCACAGTAAATAGAGCCAATACTGTAATAATAATAAGCGCGTAAACTATCCTTCGCACTGTCTAACTAGCCCTCCTACCAACACCTACAGATTAAGGGAACATAGGTATAAGTATCCCCCACCTTACTTTTCGCAGACCCCCAATTACTAATGATTTTCATGCTCACCGAAACCATACGGACTCTTTTTCCTCAACATGGTATATAAACCCCCGCCAACAAGAAGCACCCCAAGCACTGGGCCAAGAATACCCCACAGGGAGAAACTAGATGCCGGCTCTTTCTCCCCGGCTTCAGCAGTTATGCCCACTGAGCCACTACCATAAACAGCAGGAGCCCCGTTTTCAGCCTCAGCTCTGGTGCTAATCAACAGCCTGGAGCAAAGCTCAATTCTTATCATACCGTCGGTTTCCTGCTCCATAAAGCTAATCCATACCTCAGCCTTCTTGCCACCGTAGTCGGTATCCTCGGGCATAGTAATGACTACCAGGACTTCAGCTTGCCCCCTCGGGGCAATAGTTAGTTGGTCGGGAGTAATTGTAACCCACCCCAGGTAAGGCAAAGTCTCATAGCCTGGCTCGGTATAATCTGGTTCTCTGACTCTCACCTTAAAAGCTGTTTCGTAGTCATTCTGGTTATAAATGGTGATTGGGATATCTGCCTCCGCCCCGGGATACAGATTTTCGATAAAGACCTTCCCTGGGTCAATACCAAAATCGGCTTGGGCAGTAGCCGGGGTTAGCAATATCCCCACGGCTACTAACCCCACCGCTATCAAGGCTAAAAATCGTCTCAATTTATGACCCCTGTATTTTTTATCACGTTGCTGTTGCTGTTACGGTAACGGTGGAAGTCTGTGGGTCGACGCTAGTCCAGTCATTCCACTGGGTGATAATCTCAATGCCCCACGACAGGTTGTCTGTAGAGGGTAGGTTAGTCTTCAAGGCACCACTACCACTTGATTCGGCGACGACTTTGCTTGAATAAGTCATCCCCTCGTGGTAGCTATAAGCACCAAATGTTGTGGCACCAGCCGACCCATCGTTACCATTGGTCATAGCATCACCACCAGTGAAGTCACCGAAGTCGACGGTGATGGTAATGTTAACACTGCTGTCGTTGTCGATTTTAAAGTAGCACTCGTTTGCTAAAACCGTAGCACTAGGTGTAACGTTGTCGCCCTGTGGATTGGAATAGTAGGTGGTGTTCTCAGATATCACCCCACTACGTGTTATCCCGTTGATAGTCCAAGTAGTTTGTGTTTCGGTAATAGAGACGATACCGGGTACGGCAGTGACTGTAACTTGGGCGGATGTAGCTGCCAAGGCTCCACTAGCTGGAAGTACCAGCAGAGCCACCGCCAATATAACTGATATAACTGCCCTTTTCATTCCTTTCTCCCTCCTTTCTAGAGTCTTTTCCCTGGTCTCCTGATTAAGCTTACATCTCGCTTAACCTCCCTATTTGTTTCAATGCCTGTCGACCTCAGGCTTGGGTTGCCGTCAAGGTAACATTTCCCGAGACTAACCCTCCACCGGTAAAAGATGTTGGAGCCAAAAGTTGAAGTCCCCATTGTTGTGAACTGCTGTCTGCCAGATTGCTAATAAGGATGTTGTACGGACTATTTTTCATGACAGTTATGTTATAGCTAGTTCCTGCCAGCCCTGCTTTCAGACCGTATGTGTCTGTCCCTGGAATAGCGTTGTCAGAAAGCGTCCAGATAACTCCGCCTGTCATATCAGTGCCACCTATGGTTATGTTGATGGCATACCCAGAATTGTTGGTTACCTCAAAGTGTGTCAGACCGGTCTCTGAAGTGGAACCTTCACTGACAACACCAAAGGCATAAGTATTGGGAGTATTTGAGATACTCGGTAGGCTATAATCAACCACTACCCATATTTCTGACACACTTAATGTTTCACCAGAACCAAGAGTGTTGACCGCAATACCTGCCTGAAGGTCAGTTACCTTCTGATAAGTCCAGCTTGCCCCGTCTGGAGCCGTTGTTTGAGCACCAGAATCGTAATCATTAAAGCTGCCTCTAGTAATTGAAACTTTGCTATCAACTACTTGCTCAGAAGCACCCAACTTCGCTATCATATCTACACTCTCACCAGCACCAGACCCGCTTGCATTGGCTGTAACGTAGTAGGTAACAGAATTGATTCTAGACCCTGAGTAAAAACTGGGGTCAGCAAGATGTTGGATATCTCGCGGTGCACTAGTATTCCCTGTTTGTATGTAAGTAGTATTTGATATGTCAGAGGTAGCCTCCCAGTGACTGGAACCTGCCAGAGTTTCCCACTCCTGATAATCACCGGCCGCATCTGGGCGAAGAGTCTCAGTTGTCTGCGCCTGAACCGGAGTGGCAGGCAAAAGAATGCTCGCCAAAAGGGGCAAAACAATAATGAGCCAATATAAAAGCTTCTTCATTTTCATAATTAACCTGCTGGTTGTTTAGTCGCATAAATGGTGTCTCCGGCCGATCCAGCACGTCTCAGCTTTGCCCTGATGCGGGCTACGAGTTCACGCGGGCTGAAAGGCTTCGTCACATAGTCATCTGCACCAGCAGCCAGAGCCCGACGCAAGGAATCGCCATCAGATATCACGGTGAGCATGATAACGGGGATGTCCCAGCGCTGTCGCACAAGGTCAAGAACCTCAAAGCCACTGAGCCCGGGCATTATGATGTCGAGAATTAGCAAGTCTGGCCTACGCTCCTCTAGCAACCGAAGTGCCGATCTACCGTCAGTGACCACGGCGACATCAAAGCCTTCCAACTCAAGGACACGGCTAAGCAGCTTCAACATCTGCTGGTCGTCATCTGCCACGACGATAAATGGACGCTTCTTCATTTCTAGCGACTCCTCTTTTATGATTTCCTAATGGCGGAGCATATTTGTTCTGCCTTCAAGTCTAGCGAGGTCAACTCACAACCAAATCACAACACAGGCCTGAACCCTTACAAAGAAATCACAACTGGGGTCAAGGCAACAATTGGGCATCTTGTTCAAATATGTGGGCGTTGCTATCTTCTCCCTGCCTATTTCCTTGACTTGCAACTTTCACGACCATATAATGTGCGCGAAAGAAGGCAAGCAGTTGGCCGAGCAAGCAAGATGAAAGACGAAGATAAGACAAAAGAGCAACTCATAAAGGAATTAGAAACATCACAAACCCAGCGCAAGCGGGCCGAGGAGGCGCTAAGAGAGCGGACGCATAGTCTTGGCGAGCGAGTCAAGGAGCTGAATTGCCTCTGTGGTATTGCTACTCTTGCCGAGAAGCA
>JABUBO010000092.1_pt1 | contig 25496 bp, 26 predicted proteins | sample 7240361 | NCBI WGS metagenome assembly JABUBO01 (sample SAMN07256346, study PRJNA390944) | subsurface metagenome | isolation source: Methane hydrate marine sediment | place: Pacific Ocean: Eastern North Pacific, ODP site
GTATTTTTGAGACTGTCGCGTCTACCTCTTCCGCCACTTCGGCTGGAGCGGAAGACGAGATTCGAACTCGCGACCCTCTCCTTGGCAAGGAGATACTCTACCGCTGAGCCACTTCCGCATTACTTTGGTGCCGAGGAGGAGATTTGAACTCCTACGAGCTTACGCTCACCACCCCCTCAAGATGGCGTGTCTACCGATTCCACCACCTCGGCATAAACTGGCAGGAGTGGGAGGATTTGAACCCCCGACCTGCGGTTTTGGAGACCGCTGCTCTCCCAACTGAGCTACACTCCTACTGCAACAAAATATATTACCATAAATCATTGCGAAAATTAAGTGGTACCCCTGGGGCGACTCGAACGCCCGACACGCGGTTTAGGAAACCGCTGCTCTATCCACCTGAGCTACAGGGGCGTAATTTGGTAGAGATAGGGGGACTCGAATCCTTGACCTCTGCGATGCGGACGCAGACGCTCTCCCTCCTGAGCTATATCCCCAGGCTGCAGTAAAATTATAACATATATTACAGCCTTTATTAAGAGGCAAGAGGGTTGGTAAGCAACATATCAAAAATACAGAAATAGGATAATATTTAACAAATTACATCAATAGCTGCTCGCCTTTAGTCTTCCCACTTACCCCCTTTCCCAAGGTGTGAGAAACAAAAGCCTAACCCGCAAATAAATACTAGCCAAATAATAATGGTGGTGACTATGGCTGCCGTAGTCATTTTTCACTCACCCCCTTTAGCTGTCCTGGTTTTGACTGCTTGAAGCACAAAGCTCAGTATCAGGGTTCCGCCAAGTACGAGCCATATAATGTGAGAGCCGCTTAGTACTCCTACCTGATATCCTTCATACGGTTCACGTATATCATTCATGAAGCCACCATAGATAACCACGAAAAGCAGAGCGGCTGGAACGACAATTTTTATCAGCCAGTCCCACCAGGCGCCGACTTTTATATCCGAAGTCTCATTCAGATGTTCTCTGAGCTTTCGTGTGCCAAATACCCAGCCTATAACCAGACAGGCGAGCGCACCTGTTATGAGCAAGCCATAGAAAGATACTGCCCTATCCATCATGTCTAACCAGTAAAGGCCGCCTTTTGTGGTGTATAGGATTCCGATTATGAAGGAGACAATGCAGACGATTGCCGTAGTTTTTACCCGGCCTGAGCCAAATTTATCCATAATCGGGGAAATTACCCCTCCATAGGCAAGGAAGTAGGCAGAAGTCGTACCTAAGAAGAATAAACAAAGGAAAAAGAGCACACCAATAAGGGCATTTGCTTCTGGCATCATAGAGATTGCTGCCGGATAAGTCACGAAAGCCAAGCCCAGGCCTGAAGCGCTAACATCTACAACTGCAATGTTTAGGGCTTGCATTATGAAACCAACAATGCTAAATACGGCAAAACCGGCAAAGAAACTGGTAGCACAATTGGAAAATGAAGTTATGAGGGCACTATTGGTTACATCGGCTCTCTTGGCGATAAAACTGCCGTAGGCGAACATTCCCGCCATGCCGAGGGAGAGGGTAAAGGCAATCTGGCTGAATGCGGCAAACCATACATCCCCCTTGGCTAAGGTGGCAAAGTCTGGCGCTAGGTAATAGTTAAGCCCCTCGACTGCCCCGGCCAGAGTCACCCCCCTTACAAGTAAGACAACCAGTATTACCCAAAAAGCACATACCATCCATACAGAAACCCTGCCGATTACTCTGGCGCCTTTGAACATTATGATGAATAAGATTCCCCAGATAAGTGCCAACAATCCCAGAATGGACCATACCGGAGCGCCAAGCACACTGGGCCCATCCGAAAGTTGCAAGACCTCCCCAAAATAGTATGCCCCTGCCCCTTCAGCTCCAGCTAGTCCTATACCCCAGGCCACGGTAGCGGCACTAATCGCATAGTGTAAAGACCAGGCAATTACAACCGTATAATAAGTAACTATTATGAAGGCAACGAGAACCGGCCACCAGCCCAGCCATTCCCATCCCTTGCCTATACCTTCAAAGACACCCGGGGCACTTCTCTGGAAGTAGCGACCTATGCCAAACTCCATCATCATCCAGGGAATGCCGAGCACAATAAGACCAATAATCCACGGGATCAAGAATGCGCCGCCACCGTATTCATAGGTCAGGTAGGGAAATCGCCATACATTACCCAGACCTATTGCCGAGCCTATCGCGGCGAAGATGAAAGGGGCTCTGCCGGTCCATCTCTCTCTCATTACTTCAGCCAATGACTCATTCCTCCTTTCTTGAAAATTCACTACTTGGGATAAGATAGCCTGTTACTACTACATAAACACCTCCTTTGTCACAAATTAAAGCGTGACAAGGAACTCGTTAGCACCCCTCCCTAAATTTACGTGATTAATTTTGTTAAACGCAATTTTTACATAGTTAGACATAGTATGTCAATAGGTATGGGGCGACAAAGTAAATTTTGTATACAAAACATAGGGAAATAACTAGGGTGGTGGAATGAAAAGGAGGAGAATAAGCAAGGCTCATTACCTGTGCTCGTTAAATGTTGACAGGGAAATCGTCGCAGTTATTGGTTTTATGCAAAATGGTGGAGATAGGGTATCAATAGGTAGAACTTTCGAGTTGAGGTTTATGCTTCTAGACTAAATACTCAGGCGCTGAGGTCAAAACAGAAGGAAAATAGATGCTAGATATTGAAGTTCTCTTTAATGGCTTGCTGGACTAAAGTCTGAAACTTCTGTAGATTGCCTTGTATTTCTTTTATAGGGAAAAATCTCTTTTCCTTTTTATAATGGATATTGTCTCTTAAGTACGTATAAACCGTATGCTCATATCCTCGATATTTATTTCGAGGGAACAGTTGAACTGAGTGATCTTTACTTCTTATCCACCCATCTATACTCTTAGCATCGCAAAATAAGTATTCCATCAATCTGTAAAGAGAAAAAAATCTCTCTACAGGCGATTCTCTGCTAAATGCTTCTCTCCAAATGTAAATCACCTCTTCACAATCAACAGAATAATCTTGTTTCAAATTGGAAACTAATTTTGCTAAAGATTTATTACCCAGGGTTACCACAGCACTAGCAGTCGCTTTGAGACCAACTGTGACCATAGCAGCTACATCGGTATTACCTCTTGAAGTAGTCCTAGTGTAGCTCATCCCAGTTACACGACTTTTAGATATTGAGATGTTGTGATAGAAACTCAACACGTTACATATTCTACTCAATTCAAGCTGTGATAACTCTTGCGCAGTAGTGTCATTATCAGCTTCTAGTTTTATTAATACAGATAATTTGTCGTCGCTCTCGGAACTTAGAACAATGCTCGCTTTCGAGGGTGAAATGAAATCCACATCAGAACTTAGTCTTAATTCTGACCCAGGTGCCAGTGTAATAATCCCATTAATTGTGTATTCTATTTTCCCCAACCTCCAAACCGATTATATCCCTTGGTGGAGATAGGGGGATTCGAACCCCCGACCTCTGCGATGCGAACGCAGCGCTCTCCCAGCTGAGCTATATCCCCACCTCTACAGTAGAAATTATACCACATATGACCCCCTTTATTAAGGGTTAAAGAGGCAAAGCCCCTGTAAAGGACTTGCTTTCCACCGAATCGGGGTGTTTAAGAGGGGCGTTAGCCCCTCTTTATAGAAATCTTCCCCCTCTCCTTTTAAGGAGAGGGGGATAAAGGGGGTGAGGTAGATAAGCAAAGTATCTTCCTTGTCAGTCACTGACAATATTGCTATACTAAAATGGGCTGTTAAGAGTGAGATAAGCTATGAATTTTGAGACTATTATCGGGCTGGAGGTTCATGCCCAGCTACTGACCAAGAGCAAGATGTTCTGTCGGTGCAATGCTGACTATGCTGATGCCCCACCCAACACCCATGTTTGCCCGGTATGCCTGGGTATGCCCGGGGTTCTGCCGACTATTAATCAGCAAGCAATAGAATATACCATAATGACTGCCTTGGCGCTAAACTGTGCTATCGCTGAATATACCAGGTTTGACCGTAAGAACTACCCCTATCCCGACCTGATGAAGGGCTATCAGATTTCGCAGTATGATGCCCCCGTGGGGCATCATGGCTGGCTCGCTATCGAGGTTAACGGTCAAAAGAAAAAGGTGGGCATAACCCGCGTCCACCTTGAAGAGGATGTAGCCAAACTATTACACCGCACCTCCCCAGAGGGAGAAGTCTACAGCCTGATAGATGTTAACCGCTCCGGTGTGCCACTAATGGAGATTGTCGGCGAGCCTGATCTGCACTCCCCGGAAGAAGCCCGGCAGTACCTGATAAAGCTGCGCAGCATACTTCAATACCTGGGTGTATCTACCGGGAATATGGAGGAGGGAAGCTTCAGGTGTGATGCCAATATCAGTATTCGTCCTGAGGAGAGCCCGGAGTCTATGGCTAAGGTTGAGGTCAAGAATATGAATAGCTTCAAGGCAGTCTATCGGGCCCTGGAGTATGAAGTCAAGCGACAGAGAAAGGTAGCCGAGGAAGGCAAGAGGCTTGTCCAGGAGACCAGGGGTTGGGTGGAGGAGAGGGGGAAAACTGTTTCGCAACGCAGCAAGGAGTATGCCCATGACTACCGCTACTTCCCTGAGCCAGACCTGCCCCCTTTGGTTATCAGTCAAGATTGGGTGGAGGAAATAAGGTCAAAGCTGTCTGAGTTGCCTGAATCCAGACGCGACCGATTTGTCGCTGAATATAACCTACCGCTCTATGATGCTAACCTGCTTACCGGTTCTAAGGCGATGGCTGATTACTTTGAATACTTTCGCAGAGCTTATATGGGACTTCCCGCTAAGGATATAAGCAACTGGCTTCTGGGTCCAGCTAGTGGCATAATGAACGCTAACAATTGCGATGTAACAGAGTTTAGCAAAAGAGTCAGTCCTGAACGGTTTGGTAGGTTATTAGTCTTACATTCAGGAGCTGCTGTTAACACTTCTACTGCTAAATCTATGCTTGAGGAAATGTTTAACACCAGGAAAGACCCTGATACTATTCTTAAAGAGGGAGAACGTGGGCAAATCAGTGATACCCAGGAGATTGAGGAGGTGGTTAGTCAGGTGATTGAAGCCAATCCTAAAGCGGTGGCTGATTATAAGGCAGGAAAGACACAATCTCTGACTTTTCTCGTCGGGCAGGTGATGAGGGCTACCAGGGGTCGTGCCAATCCCAAGCTGGTAAACGAATTACTGCGGAAAGGACTCACCGAAGACTCGCCTCAAGGAAGGGAAGAATAAGATGCAAGACTACCTCAGTGTGGCTCAGATTTTATTGTCTATAGCCTTGATATTGGCTGTTCTGTTTCAGGTTCGGGGTGGGGGGCTAGGCGGCATCTTTGGTCAGCCGACTACTGTCTTTCGGACTAAACGGGGTGTGGAAAAAACATTATTTCAACTTACCATCGTTTTAGTAGTTCTATTTATCATTGTCTCTATATTGACCCTCAGAGTTAGTTAGTAATCGGCTGCGGCGAAGTTAGGAATAATATGGGTGCCATAATAACCTTGACCACTGATTTCGGTCTAACTGACGCCTATGTAGCTGCGATGAAGGGGGTAATACTTGATATCAATCCTGAGGCAAAGTTGATTGATATTTGTCATACGATTAAACCTCAGAATATCCCCCAGGCTGCCTTTGTGCTGGGCACAGCATATCAATTCTTCCCCCCGAAAACAATCCATGTGGTGGTAGTTGACCCCGGGGTTGGCACTGAGCGAAGAGCTATTATCCTGAGAACACCATCGGCTGACTTCGTTGCCCCCGATAATGGTGTCCTGAGCTATGTTATACAGCAGTTTATCAAGGGAAGGTTGAAGGGGCGGAGCCCCTTCAAAAACTATTCTTCCCCCTCATGCAAAGAAGATATTCCTATCATGGAGAGGGGGACCGAGGGGGTGAGGTTGATAAACAACCTACAACAAGTAGAGTTAGAGCCGGAGCTGGAAGCAGTTGCTATCACTAAACCTCAATTCTGGCGGTCATCGGTTAGCCCTACCTTCCACGGACGTGATATCTTTGCTCCGGTAGCGGCTCGGCTTTCCTTAGGCTTCCCGCCGATAGACTTTGGTGAGGCAATAACTTCGGTGGTAATGCTGCCGCTGCCTCACCCGTATCAGGCACCAGATGGCTCACTGGTGGGGCATATCCTCCACATTGATAGCTTCGGCAATCTGATTACCAATATCAAGAGCGATGACCTACCACAGAGAAAGCAGGTAATAACTATTGAGGTCGGTAGTCAGCTCATTCGTGGATTAAGCCACACCTACGCTGAAGGCAGAGGACTACTGGCTCTCATCGGCAGTAGCGGATACCTGGAGGTATCCCTGAAAGAGGGCAGTGCCCACGCCTTGCTTAATGCTGATGTCGGTAATGAGGTAAGAGTAAGACAAGGGGGTAGCCAATGAATTGCCCCCTTTGCGGAAAAGAGGCTAGAGCCCATATTTACTACTGTGCCAGATGTGCCGTTTATGTGCATGAGAAATGCTGGCAGAAGCATAAGGAGATGGCTCATAAGGAAAGGAAGTGAACCTGACGAGGCTCAAGATATGTTTTCTGGAGACCAGACCGCAGTTCTTGCTTCTTTCCGTAGTGTTGGCGTTTTTGGGCACCTGCATTGCTTGGTATCATGGCTACTTTCACCTTGGTTATGCTCTGTTGGCTTTCGTCGGGCTGCTTTTATGCCACATCAGCGTCAATGTGCTTAACGACTACTTTGACTATAAAAGTGGGATAGACCTTAAGACTCAAAGAACCCCCTTCAGCGGGGGCAGTGGCATTCTCCCTCCGGCTCTGCTCAAACCGAGGCAGGTCTTCTGGTTCGGCTCGGTCTCTTTCTTATTAGCCATACCTATAGGTGTTTATTTTGTAATAGCTAGAGGCTGGCTCCTGCTGCCCCTACTTGTGATAGGTGCAGTATGCGTCCTTCTTTATACACCCTTCATAACCAAGCTGGGATGGCCGGAGTGGGCTCCTGGGGTGGGGCTCGGGTCTTTACCGATTCTGGGGATGTATTTTGTTCAAACCACTGCCTACACCCTGCCGGCTATTATAGCTGCCATACCCTCAGGCATTCTGGTACATAACCTGCTCCTGTTGAACGAATTTCCTGATACCGAAGCCGATGAAAAAGCGGGTAGGAAAACCCTGTCCATTACTATGGGGAAGGCGAGGGCAAGCATAGTCTATTCAATTCTGACCTTAGTAGTTTATATGTGGATAATTGGTGCTGTGGTGGCAGGGCAAATGCCAGCCTTCTCTCTAATAGCCTTGCTAACACTCCCCTTTGCCCTAAAGGCTATTCAGGGTGCCCTGAAGCATCAAGAGACGAGTAAATTAATGCCAGCTATGGGCAATAACATTATGGTTGTCCTGTTAACTCAGTTGCTCTTGGGCATCGGCTATATTTTAGCAAGGGTTTTGGTGGTAGGGTAATGGTGCTTGATTTGATTTTGCTTCATCCGCCCAGTGTATATGACTTTCGCCAGAAAACAATCCTTTACGGACCGGTTAGCGACCTGATTCCTTCCTCCCCGGTTTTCGAGATGTATCCTATTGGCTTTGCCAGCATTGCTGAATATCTGGAGCGTGCCGGCTATCAAGTGCGCATTGTTAATCTCGCTGTGCGTATGCTAAACGATAAGAACTTTGATGCCGAGGCAATGATAAAACGCCTGAGGTCGCCGGTCTTTGGTATTGATTTGCACTGGCTGGTCCATGCCCACGGTGCTATTGAGGTAGCGAAGCTGGTTAAAAAATACCATCCGGAGGCAAAGGTAGTTTTTGGAGGGCTCTCCGCCTCTTATTACTATCAGGAGCTACTTGAGTACCCTGAGATAGACTATATGCTGAGGGGTGACTCTACAGAAGAACCTCTCCGACAGCTAATGGATTGCATAATGAATGGGAGGCAGCCTGAAGCAGTGCCCAACCTTGTTTGGCGAGATAGCCAGGGCAAGATACAGGAAAATCCCTTCTCTTACATCCCCTCAGACCTCAGTAATGTTATGGTTAACCACTACCATGGTATCATACGCTCTATCACCAGGCACCACGACCTTGCCAGCTACATTCCCTTTAAGGACTGGCTTCGCTACCCAATCACGGCTGTGCTTACCTGCCGTGGTTGTACCCAAAATTGCGTTGTCTGCGGAGGCTCTGCCGCTGCCTTCCGACAATTTTATAATCGAGGAAAAACTGTTTTTCGCTCTCCAAAATCAGTGGCTCATGATGTAAAGCAGATTGAGCACTTCAGCAATGGACCTATCTTTATCCTGGGCGACCTGCGCCAACCGGGGGAGGACTATGCCTGCGAGCTTTTACAGATACTTCGGAAGGACAGGGTGAAGAATCAACTCATCCTTGAACTATTCTCTCCCGCCTCGGAGGACTTTCTGCACCAGGTGAGCCTGTCCTGTCCTGGCTTTTGCCTTGAGATTTCCCCTGAATCTCATGACCCCGAGGTAAGGAGAGCCTCGGGCAAACCCTATTCCACCGAAGCCCTGGAGCAAACCCTGAGCGATGCCCTTAATGTCGGCTGCCGCCGACTGGATGTATTTTTTATGATTGGGCTGCCGAAACAAACCCCACAGTCGGTAATGGATACCATTGACTACTGCGGCTCCTTGTTTGAGAAGTTTAGGGGGGATAAGCGGCTTTCCCTGTTTATTGCCTCCTTGTCGCCTTTCCTCGACCCGGGCAGTCTGGCTTTTGAGCAGCCAGAACGCTATGGCTACCGCATCCTGTTTCGGACACTGGAGGAGCACCGTCAAGCTCTATTGGCACCAAGCTGGAAGTATTCCCTGAATTATGAAACGAAATGGATGACACGCCAGCAGATTGTAGACACCGCTTATGAGGCTATACTACGCCTTAACCGCTTGAAAGCAAAATACGGGATTATCTCCAAGCAAATGGCTGAGGTAGGGGAGGAGCGCCTTAAGGCAGCTTCAGAGATGCTCCATCGCATTGATGACATAATGTCTAAAGGTAACGGTGAGGAGGAGCTATACCGCTTGAAAGCAAGGGTTGACCAGATAAATATGTTTCCAGTGAGTGAGAAGACGCAGTTAGAGCTACCTCTCGGGCTGATTAAGCTAAAACCCTGGCGCTTTCTGTGGTCGTGGGTGACTGGACGGTGGTGAGCCCTTGTATTATAATAGCGTTCATCAACCTCTAAGGTCTTCCTTGCGAATTTTACCGGTGGCAGTTTTGGGTAGAGAGTCTATAAATATAACCTGCTTAGGTACTTTGTAATCAGCCATGTGTTTTCGACAAAATCGCCTAATCTCTTCTTCTGTGGTCACCTCCCCTTCCTTCAAGCTAATAACCGCCCTAACCACCTCCCCACGCAGCTCATCAGGAATGCCTACTACCGCCGCTTCAGCTACCTTGGGGTGGGTATACAACACATCCTCAATATCACTGGGATAGATATTCTGACCCTTTACAATGATTGTCTCCTTTTTCCTACCCGAGAGAAAGAGATAACCATCTTCATCAACCCTGCCAATATCACCAGTATAAAGCCAGCCATCCTTTATCACCTCGGCAGTGGCCTGAGGATTATTATAATATCCCTTCATTATCGGTCCTCTAACAATTATCTCACCCGGTTGATTGAGAAGTAGTTCCCTGCCATTATCATCTACTATCTTCACTTCCCACCCGGGCAGGGCTTTCCCCACCGAGCCAAGCTTTCTTGTGCCATCAATGGGCGGGCAGGTAACATGACATGTAGCTTCGGTTAACCCCCAAATATCAATAAGGTCAAAACCATAGTGTTGCTTAAACCGCTGTATAATATCAATCGACAGAGGCGCACCACCACTGCTACACAAGCGGAGGGAGCTCAAATCATTCTTTACTCCCTCCTTCTCGGCTATATCAACCACTAGGGCAAAGATATAGGGCACTCCCAGAAACATTGTGCCCTTCTCCTTTTCAATAGTTGCCATAAGAATACTAATAGATAGCCCTGTCCCCGGTACTATTACCACGGTGCTACCTTTATAAACAGAAGCTAGTAATACTGCTGTTAAACCGAATAGGTGTAGCAGGGGTAAAGCAAATAGCATCACTATGTCCTTATCGGTTTGCTGAAATCCGTCTCCGGATATGATTGCCTCAGTGACTAGACTCCGATGGGACAACATAACCCCTCGGGGACGATTGGTAGGTCCTCCGGTGTAGGAAATAGTGGCTATATCTTCGGGTCCTGGCTCTACCTCAATCCTCTGCGCCGAACTCGTAGCCATAATATCCCGATAGCTAAGGAATTGACCCTCATACTTAGAACCTAAATCAATGATATGCTTGATAGATTTAAACCTTGGTAAAGCAGGAACTAATGGCTCCAGAGTGGGGCTTTCAGCCACCAGAACTTTAGGCTGACAGTTATCAAACAGGGAGGCTAACTCGTTAACCTTATAGTTAGTACCCAGAGGTACAGCTATGCTGCCGGCCTTGACAATCCCAAAATAGGTAATGGCAAATTCCGGGCTATTAGGTAGCAGCATTGCTACCCGGTCGCCTTTAGTTACCCCCATTCTTATTAAGGTATTGGCTACCTTATTTGAGGCTTCGTCTAACTCGGCATAGGATAGCCTGCGGTCGCCAAAAACAATAGCCGTCTTCCTGCCATACCGACCCGCTGTCTCCTCCAGCATCAGTTTCAAGCTCATTACTTACTCCCCTCAGAATTTGATTAAGCCAGTGTAGCAGATGCCTCCTCCCTTTGCCAAGCGACAGCCTCGGGTCATCTATCAGAGGAAGCGGCTACATTTACTCAATATCACTAGACTTAAAGCTAGATTTCTTGTAGACTTAAATATAAAAGTCGGGGCGAGAGGATTTGAACCTCCTCCAGCCAGAGTCCTTTAAAGTTAATATCGGGGCGAGAGGATTTGAACCTCCGACCTCAGCGTCCCGAACGCTGCGCGCTACCAAACTGCGCTACGCCCCGCTCACTTTATTATAGGCTGATTTAATCTCTTCGGCAAGAAGGGTGAACTAAAAAGTCGTTTATTAGGAGTAGAGTTGATGAAATACTGCGTTCTGATAATTGATGGTGCCTCGGGTTGGGTGTTGCCTGAGCGTGGTGGTAAGACCTGTCTGGAGCTGGCTCATACTCCAAGCCTGGATGCTATGGCTCAGGAAGGCATTCTCGGACTTGTCCGCACCGTGCCGCCGGGGATGGAACCGTCTAGTGCCTGTGCCTGTATGTCGGTGTTTGGTTATGACCCAAGGGTCCATTACCGTGGTCGGGCTGCCATTGAAGCTAAAAGTATGGGCATTCCTATTGGCGATGGGGAGGTCGTTTTTCGCTGCAATTTAGTGGCTGTTCGGGATGGTAGGATGCGGGACCACAGTTCGGGTCATATTAGCACCAGTGAGGCGCAGCAGATTATTGCTGCTTTAAACGAAAGCCTGGGTAATGACCAGGTGCACTTTTACCCCGGTGTCAGCTACCGACACATATGTAAGCTCAAAGGACAGGAGGATACCCTCTTGGCTACCTGCACCCCACCTCATGATATTCTGGATAAGCCAATTGCTGAGTTTTTGCCCCATGGTCCGGGGAGTGACCTGCTGCGAGACCTGATGATACGCTCAGAGGCTGTGCTCCGAGACCATCCGGTGAATGTAAAGCGGAAGGCTCGTGGAGATATCCCGGCGACAATGATTTGGCTCTTCTGGAGTAGTGGTAGAGTGCTTGATATGCCTGCTTTCAAACAAATGTATGGTCTTGATGCCGCGATGACATCTGCGGTTGATATTCTTCGCGGTCTAGCTCTAATGATGGGTATGGAGGTACTGGAGATACCGGGGGTGAAAGATGGGATGGATAATGATTTTACCGCTCAGGGAGCTGGGGCCTTGGCGGCACTTAATAAGCGTGATTTGGCCGTTATTCATATTGAGGCGACGGACGAGGCGTCTCACACTGGCTCAATTGACGATAAGGTAGAGGCTATCCAGAGGATAGATAGAGAGGTTGTCAGCCAGCTCCGCTCCTGGCAGTCAAATGCCCTTCGGGTGCTAATTATGCCCGACCACCCGACACCAATTACGGTTCGAACCCATGTTCCTGACCCGGTTCCATTTATGCTGTGGGGACCAGGTTTTGCTGCTAATGGGGCGAAAAGATTCACTGAAGTGGAGGCAAAAGGCACTGGCTTGTTTATTGACCCAGGGTATAATATTATGGGCAGGTTGACAGGGGTGTATCCAGAAGAACAGAGGTAGAAGTTAATGGCGCTAATTGTGCAGAAATATGGTGGTTCATCGGTGGCTGATGCTGAGCGAATTAAGAATGTAGCTCAGCGCATAGCCCAGGCGAAGGATAAGGGTGACCAGGTGGTGGTAGTGGTCTCGGCGATGGGGGATACTACCGATGAGCTAATCAAGCTGGCTTACCAGATTTCAGAGCACCCCGATAGCCGGGAACTTGATGTGCTGCTTTCCACCGGTGAGATTGTTTCCAGCACCTTACTGGCGATGGTGCTTCATCGTATGGGTTATCAGGCAATTAGCCTTAGCGGTGCTCAGGCAGGGATAAGGACTGATGCTACCTATAGTCGGGCTCGAATCCTGAAGGTTGAGGCTAAGAGGGTGGTTAAGGAGCTGGAGAAGGGGAATATTGTCATTGTTGCCGGCTTTCAGGGTATTACTGGTGAGATGGATATAACTACTCTGGGGCGGGGTGGCTCTGATACTACCGCTGTAGCTCTGGCGGCTAGCCTGGGGGCGGAAATATGCCAGCTATATACTGATGTTGAAGGGGTCTATACCGCTGACCCACGGCTTGTCCCTGAGGCTCACCAGTTATCAGAGATTGGCTACGAGGAGATGCTGGAGCTGGCAAGCTATGGGGCTAAGGTGGTGCATCCTCGGGCGGTTGAGCTGGGAGAGCTATTTAATATTCCTATCTTGGCAGCCTCTAGCTTTACTCAAAATCCAGGGACATTAATTCATGGAGGGGCGTCTATGGAAGTAAGAAATAAGGTGAGGAGTGTAAGTTATGACCTTGACGTGGCTAAGATAACTGTGGTTGGTGTGCCTGACCGGCCGGGCATTGCCGCAGCTATTTTTGAATCCTTGGCCAAGGCGGGTATTAGTATAGATACTATTGTTCAAAACGCCAGTATTGAGAATATTACTGATTTAACCTTTACCGTGGCTAAAAGCCAGTTGACAAGGGCAATGCAGGTAGTGGAGCCTATAGCTAAGTCAATCGGAGCCAGGGAATGCGTTAGTGATTCCAGGTTGGGCAAGGTTAGTATTATCGGTACCGGAATGCAGAACACCCCTGGTTATGCAGCGAGGATGTTTAGGGCACTCAGTGAAAAGGGGATAAATATCCAGCTTATTACTACTTCGGAGATAAGGATAACCTGCATTATTAATGATGCCGAGATAAAGGATGCAGTTCGTGCCTTGCACCGGGCGTTTGAGCTGGAAATGGCAGAATAGACCTGCTAAATAGCAATTACTTCTTTAATTTCGGGGATTTCTTGCTTTAGTATTCGCTCAATTCCCATCTTCAGGGTGAGGGTGGACATAGGACAGCCACCGCAGGCACCGGTTAACTTTACTTTGACCACGCCATCATTGACTGAAATTAGTTCTACATTGCCACCATCAGCCATCAGGCTGGGTCGTATCTTGTCTAATGCTTCTTCTACCTTGTCTCGCATTATAGTCTCCCTTCTATTAAGTGCAGCCTCTTTTATTCGTAGGCCGATTAAACCTTATCATAGTTTGGGGCAGCTTGTCAATTTTATCAACCCCGAGGTTCTCTTCTGCCTTGGTTGACACCCTTATTTTCCCCCCTTATAATGTGCGTATGTCTTGGCTCTATTTCATATTTGGTGTTTTTGCTACGGCTACCGCAATAGGTTTTGCTATTTGTTATCTTGATGTAAATATACTTAATATAGGCAAAGATGTTGGCTGTGGCTTGTTTAAGTGGTGCGGTATTATAACAGTCGTTTTGCTCGCTATAATAATACTCATACCTACCCAGAGAAAACGCCGAAGGTAGTATATTTTTTTCTCTCAACATATTGCCTAATCTTCTAGCCTTTATGGCAATACACCATCCTACAAAGAAACTAGGTATAGTTATTAGAAAAAATAATCCCCAATTCATCTCATTAACCTCCCTCTCCTTGGTGTAATCCAGAATACAAGCCTGATATAATTAGATAATATGAATGAGTACCACTGGGCAAAGTTACTGCAAATAGTAGGTTTACTTTTAGGAACTGGCGTCGCGTCTATACTCTTGGGAACATTTGCAGAAAAAAAATTACGTTTTCTATCAAACACACTACATGAGATATTTGATAATGGGCGATTTAGCATAGTACAGAGAATATTAATGCCTAAAGGTGGATTCCCACCGAAATTAAAAAGGCAATTAATATTATCAGTATTGATATTTTTTTCATGGATATTACTTACAATAGCTTTTATATTTGATATTGTTTTTTTTATATTGGGTCAGTGCGTCCTTTCTCGGTATAAATACTTTGTGGATGATTGTTGATGTCTTTTTACTTCCAATAACAAATCGCCCTGTACGATATACCTTAAAGTTAGTGCTGTTCTTATTAATAATGAGGTTAATAAATGTTTTAGTATTGTTTCCTATCGTTGACACTATATCATTATTTTCCATTCGTGTTGCTTACCTGATTTTATTAATATTAAATTCTATTGCAAAAAATAATCTTATCAGGGTCTTAAGTACTCTTGCCGGATTTACATTAATTATTGCTGGCTTAATATGGGAATATTGCCTTATTGATTAGACCTCTCCATTTTACTTTTTAATAATCCTGAACTACTGTACACCACCAACCACAACCGAGCAGAACCAACCCCGAAATAGCTTGTTTCGGGGTCAACCTCACCCCCGTAAAAAGGTTTCTTTCCCTAATAAAATGACCTCAAGAAAACTTTGACTTTTTTGACTATTTTGGCTAGTGTTAGAATAATGATTAAGGGTGATTACCGAGGGGGCAGGGCATGACATATCAGGAAGAGGAACAGGTAAGACTGAGACGGCAGGGCAGTAAACAGGCTATAGCCTTGGCTATGCAAGGTCGGTGGCGGGAGGCGGTAGCGGTTAATAAGAGCCTGATAGAGAGCTTTCCCAGCGATGTTGATGCCTATAATCGTTTGGGTAGAGCCTATATGGAGCTGGGGGAGTATTCTCAGGCAAGGGGAGCCTACGAACGAGCTATAGAACTAGCCCCTTATAATACCATTGCCATGAAAAATCTTCGTCGTTTATCCCATTTAGGGGAGACTCTAGTTAGTTCAGATGGTGATTCTCATAAGGTGGAACCGCAACATTTTATTGAGGAGACAGGCAAGGCTGGAGTAGTTGACCTTTACCACCTGGCGCCACCGGGGATACTGGCCAGAATGGTGGCTGGTGATAGGGTATATTTGAAGGTAGATGGGTCTAGTTTAATAGTTGAGAATGGTCGTGGGGAGTATTTAGGGCAAGTCGTCCCTAAACATGGGCAGCGACTTATTAAATTAATGGAGGGGGGTAATAAGTATGCAGCCGCTATCCTCAGCTCAACGGAAGATAAAGTTTCAGTCATTATCAGGGAGGTATATCAGCACCCCGGTCAGGTAGGAAGACCTTCCTTCCCCCCAAAGGGGGTTGAGGGTCTTCGTCCTTACATTAGCGATAGAATAATTAGGCGTGAGTTGGAGTATGAGGAGGCATTGCCCACGGAGCCTGGCTATACCATAATAGGTGGTGAGGAAGGGGAGTTATTGCCTGAGGAGCCACCTGACATTGATAGTGAAGCTGATAAAGAAGAGTAGGAGGTTCAACCGAGTATGGTTTTAGGAAAAATTAAACCAGTAAATATAGAAGACGAAATGAGGAGCTCTTATCTTGATTATGCGATGAGTGTCATCGTCTCCCGTGCCTTACCCGATGTGCGGGATGGGTTAAAGCCGGTACACCGGCGAATTCTTTATGCTATGGATGGCCTGGGGCTAAATCATGCCACCCCCTATAAGAAGAGTGCTCGTGTTGTCGGTGAGGTATTAGGTAAGTATCATCCTCACGGTGATGCCTCCGTTTATGATGCGATGGTGCGTATGGCACAGGACTTCTCTATGCGATATGTCTTGGTTGATGGGCAGGGCAATTATGGTAGTGTGGATAATGACCCTCCAGCGGCGATGCGTTATACTGAGGCACGCCTGGCTCAGATTGCTGAGGAGATGTTGGTTGATATTGATAAGAATACCGTTAAATTTATGCCCAATTTTGATGATAGCCTTCAGGAGCCGGTGGTTCTGCCGACACGATTACCCAATTTACTGGTTAATGGTAGCTCTGGAATTGCGGTAGGGATGGCTACCAATATTCCCCCTCATAACCTAGGTGAGGTGTGCGATGCCATTTCTTATCTCATTGATAACCCTGAAGGCACGGTTGATGAACTTACCCAGTTTGTTAGAGGGCCGGATTTCCCTACCGCTGGCATCATCCTGGGGCAGGAGGGGATTAAGAGTGCCTATGCTACCGGGCACGGTAAAGTACTAGTTCGAGCTAGAGCTTATGTGGGAGGTACTTCAGAGGCTGGACGTCGCCAAATAGTGGTTACTGAGCTTCCTTATCAGACAAATAAGGCTGCCCTGGTGGAGAGAATAGCTGAGCTGGTCAAGGATAAGAAAATTGCCGGCATCAGTGAGTTGCGCGATGAGTCAGACCGTCAGGGCATGCGTATTGTCATTGAGCTAAGGAGAGAAGCTGGGTCGCAGCAGGTGCTCAACAACCTGTATAAATATACCTCAATGCAGTCAGCCTTCTTTGTTAATATGCTGGCTCTGGTTGATGGTCAGCCCCGGGTAATCAGCCTTAAAGAGGCGCTTCAGTATTTTATAGATTTCCGCCACGAGGTTATCACTCGGCGCTCCCGGTTTGAGCTGAAAATGGCTAAGGAGAGAGCTCATATCCTGGAGGGGCTTAAAATCGCTTTGGACCATATAGATAGGGTGATTACTGCTATCCGAAAATCTAAAACTGTTGAGGCAGCTCGCCAGAAGCTTATGGCTGACTTTGACTTGTCTCAGGCTCAGGCGCAAGCCATTCTTGATATGCAGTTACGCCGATTGGCTAATTTAGAGCGGCAAAAGCTGTTTGATGAATATGCCCAGGTAGTAAAGACCATTGCTTATTTGGAAGACCTTCTGGCTAACCCAAAGAGAATGCTTCTCCTGATAAAGGAAGAAGTGAATGAATTGAAGTCTAAGTATGATAACCCACGGCGAACCGAGATAAGTGAGCAAGGGGTGACGGAATTTCGTGAGGAAGACCTTATCCCCCATCAAAGGGTGGTGGTGACGCTCAGTAATAGGGGGTTTGTCAAAAGGGTACCATCCCGTGCTTACCCGCCACAGCATCGCGGTGGTAGGGGTATTATTGGCATGGTAACCAGAGAGGCTGATGCAGTAAACCTCCTGGTGGTGGCTGATACCCATGATGAGCTCCTATTTTTCACCAACTGGGGCAAGGTCTTCCGTCTTAAGTGCTATGAAATCCCAGACAGCAGCTCTCGGACAGCTAAAGGGACAGCGGTGATTAATCTGTTCCCTGTTGCTGACAATGAGAGGGTCACAGCCATGGTATCAGTGACCGATTTTAAGCCGGATGCTTATCTATTGATGGCTACTCACCGCGGGGAGATAAAAAAGACACCTTTGGATAGGTTTGCTTCAGTGCGGAGTAGTGGACTTATCGCTATGGATTTGGAGGAGGGGGATGAGTTGGTGGCAGCCCGGTTGGCTACTGATAAGGATGATGTCATATTAGTAACCGCAAAAGGGCTGTCAATCAGGTTTACTGTAGCTAGTTTAAGGGCTAGCTCCAGAACCAGCGGTGGGGTACGTGGTATCCGCCTGGCGACTGATGACCGGGTAGTCAGTATGGTTATTGCCTATCCAGATGCCTTCCTTTTAGTAGTTACTACAGGGGGCTTCGGTAAGCTCACCCCAATTGGTAATTATCCACGACAGCATAGGGCTGGTAATGGCGTCAGGACTTTTAAGCTTACCGAAAAAACGGGTGATGTTACTGCTGCCAGATCGGTTACTCAGTCTGAACAGGTAATGATTGTATCTGCTGGCGGTATTATTATCAACACTCCAGTGAAGGAGGAAGACCCGAGACGGGGCATTACTACTCAGGGCAGGAGTACTCAGGGGGTGAAGCTGATGAAGCTTGACCCGGGCGATAAGGTGGTGTCTCTTGCCTGCTTTGGCTAGTCTTTAGAGGTGTTTTGGTTTTGACTGAGCTGCTGATACTTTTGTTGGCAATCAGGCTGCCAGTGCTGGAGTCCGCAGGCATTACAGGTTTTATCCCGACAGTCAGGGGTCTCTCTGCCATCCAGGGCATGTTGATATTCTCGTTTTAGGAAGGCGGTAGTCACTCCTACATCAATATGAGCCCAGGGTAGTAGCTCATCTAAGGAACGCTCCCGATGGGCATAGAATCCGGGCTCAACCCCAGCCTTTTCAAAGGCACCAAGCCAATTTCCATAATTAAAGTGTTCACTCCAGGCATCAAAGGTGCAGCCAAGCTTCCAGGCGCCATAGATAACCTTGCCCAATCGTCTATCTCCCCGTGACAATACTGCCTCAAGCAGGCTGAGTTTAGGCTCTTGCCACGATAGCCTGATTACCTTCCGGCGTAATCCCAGCTTAAGGAGTTCATGTTTAGCGTTTAGCTGCTGTTCCGTCTCCTGGGCTACCCATTGAAAAGGTGTATGTGGCTTGGGTACAAAGGTTGATAGGCTGACTCTTATCTGGGGCTTCTTCCCTTTAGCCTGTCTGCCCAGTGAACGGACTTTGTCTACCAGCCGGGTAATCCCCTCTATATCATCGGTGGTTTCTGTAGGCAAGCCAAGCATAAAATATAGCTTAAGGTTTATAAAGCCCCGGTCAAAGGCAACTGCGGCAGTTTTCAGGATTTCATCTTCGGAAGTGTTCTTATTGATGATTCGCCGTAGTCTTTCGCTTCCTGCCTCAGGGGCGAAGGTGAGCCCAGGCTTCTTATGGGAGGGCAGAGAGTTCATCAATCTTATTGAAGAGTTATCAGTGCGAAGGCTAGGCAATGAGAGCATAAGATTATGGTAGTGGTGGGATAGGCTAGTCACCAGTCCGTCAATGTCGTGGTAGTCACTGGTGCTTAGTGAGACTAAAGACGCCTCGTTGTAGCCACAGTTGGTAATAAGCTCTCCTGCTGCCTGTAGCACCTCTGACTGAGGGCGCTCACGCACCGGGCGATATATAATCCCTGCCTGGCAGAAACGGCAGCCACGGCTGCAACCCCGCTGAATCTCTATTGCCCCTCGGTCCTGAACTACCTCAATGTAAGGAACCACCGGTTTAGTTACCGGGGGAGGCAGCTTGGTTACTATCCGCCGCTGAATTGTCGGGCTAGCCTGTGGCACGGTGGGTGTAATGCTTTTAAGTAGACCATCAGCCTGGTATTCCACTTGATATAGGCTAGGCACATAGATGCCAGGGATAGTAGCCACCTGACAGAATAGCTCCCTTTTTGGAACTCCCTTGCCTTTCCAATCTCGGAAGCTATCAAGTAGCTCAAGCAATACCTCTTCACCATCCCCAATTACAAAAAGGTCGATAAAGTCAGTCATAGGCTCTGGGTTGAGAGCACAGCTACCGCCAGCTATTATTACCGGGTGGGAGTCATTTCTTTCTGAGGCTATGACTGGTATTTGAGCCAGGTCAAGCATATTCAATACATTGGTATAGGTAAGTTCATAGCCCAGGGAGAAGCCGATTATATCAAAATCTTTTAGCCGGTGTTTAGATTCAAGGCTAAACAGGGGAATCCCGGCTTTTTTTATTACTGCTTCCATATCCGACCACGGGGCATAGACCCTTTCGGCAAGAACATCCGGCTGACTATTGAGCAGTTCGTAGAGGATAGGCAGAGCCATATTGGACATGCCTATTTCGTATAAATCGGGATAGGTAAGGACGATTCTGACATAGGTTTTGTCCCAATCCTTTACCACGCTATTCCACTCACCACCGATGTAACGGGCGGGCTTGGTAACCTGATACAGTATATTATCAAAATGAGTCACTTTATTCCCCCTTATGCCATTATACTTTAAGCTGGGGGAATAAGTCAGCATAGGGGGTGTGTTCGGTGATGTCGATAGCAATTTTGGAGATACGTTTAGGGATACGTTCAGGGGATAGGAATGATGAGAAGCCTATGTTTTTGACGATTTTGGAGAGGGTTTAGAGGGAATAATGCGACCACTCTTCAAAAATTTAGCATCTGTGTTCAATTTGTCCACAGTTGCCATCTTCTTACTATAAGAGACATTAGCTCGCTTAGCGTCTAAATTATTACGAGCCTTCTCTCGATTCTGCCAGAATTCTTTGGTATCTCCCAAATAACTGATTTTGGTCATTGCCGAACCTCTTAATAATGTCTAGTAGAATAACTATATCAGCCCTATTAAGCAGACTACCTATCCTAATTTTATCTTTTGGTCTGAAAGATGTCAATAGCAAGGCTATAAGATATTCTATACTAACAAATTTACTGCTAACACCTTCAAATTCTATTACATTAGATTCTTCTATTGCACTATTGAAAAGGGGGCTAATATAATTGGGCAAGAATTGAACGGGCATATCCTCTATGAAGATATAAACATCTTCAATCTTATTCCCGTTTCTACGAAAATGCTCATAAAGTTTATGAAAATCATCCTCACTAGGCAAGATAACAAGCACATCTAAATCGTAAGTGGTGACAGGAATGTCATAATACATAACCGCATAACCACCACCCACAGCATAGTCTTTAATAATGCCTAATTTTACAAGATTGTTTAGGGTAATTAAAACATCTTTAATCCCCAAATTGCCCCCAGATAAATTCCCTATGTTCAAGATTTTTCTTTCTCGGATTTCTTAATTGGCTGTGAGGCTTTGTCTAGTAATTTGTGGAAGTTCTTTGGGGCAATGCCCCTTCCCTTTGTTTTTGATGTCTTTCTTTTCATCATATCTTGCGTCAATATCGGGATAGTAACTCTCCTAACTTTTGCAATTTGGAATTCAGCTCGTTTAATAGACTATTATGCTCTCCAAAACCGCCACCATACGAACCCTTGTACGATATGGTGATTCCACTTGATATATTGGCAAACCAAATAAAGGCTTCTTGGGAAATCCTTTTTTCTATCACTTCCTTTGTTTCTTTGTGCCATTCCTTATAGTTATTTAGCCAAGTATCGTAATCGCTGTCAGTTTTAACCTGTCGCATAAATAGCTCCTTACCATCACGTATGGTTATAGCTAAATCCCTCGCAGTATTATGCCTCACCTTTACAGCTATAACATAAAGTGCAATAGCCCCTATAGCTATAGCCCCGGCTAAAATATACAATACGACTCCATACCCGCAGGCTATCTGCATGGCGACCCCCATAAGCGATATGACAATTGAGATAATTGAGGTGATATTTGCAAGCTTAAAACTGTGTAATGCTGGAACCATACCCCTATTCTACCACTACTTGCAATACTTGACACCACCCATCAAAGTAGTATAATCCCTACTATAAAGGAGGCATGTTGTGGTACTCGACGATATGAGAGTTGATATTCCGTGCCCTCTATGTAAACACCAATTCAAAGTTACCCTTGGTCAAATACAAAGAGGTGAAACTGTTGTCTGCCCAAAATGCCATAAAAGTATCAAGTTAAAACCCGAAGGTGATGACTTGAGGAAAATAGAAAAATCTATAAAAGATTTGAAGGACAGCATCAAAGATATTAATATCAAATTCAAAATCTAATTGCCCCCCCTACCTGCGTTCAAGGGATACTTACCTAATATAATTTCCTTCGTTAGTCATCACAAGCTTAAGCCGGGGAAGTAATCCAGCACCCTGGGTCAGAGGCGAGCATATCCCCCGTCTCCACATAAGCCCTTCCCCTGCACCCAGCACATATATCTCGGTAGTTACATTTGCCACACTCACCCTTTAGGAGTTCTCTAGACCGGAGCTGAGCCAATATTGGCGATTCCTGCCATATCTGCCTAATGCTCTTTTCTCTTATATTACCGAGATTTGCTTGTAGCAGCATGCAGGGGTTGATCTCTCCGTTGGCTCGGACAACAAGATAGCCAAAGGGCATACCTGCAGCACAAGCCCTGCCATAATAGGGGATCCTACGCAGCATCTCCTTGGGGAAGTGTCTGGGCTGAATCTCTTGCTGCTGTAGGAGAAGAGGATACATGGGACAGGCGGGGACCCTTATCACGATGGGGCAGTCCTCCTGAACTTGGGCAAGCCACTCCATTGCTCGTTTCCTCTCATCGGGGCTTAAGACTTGCTCCTGGCACTCCTCCTTAGCTCTTCCTGCCGCTACCAAGTCAAAGAACTCAGCAGCACCGGCACCATAGTCCACCGCCATATACAGCATATCCTCCAGTTGCGACAGGGTTTCTTTCCTGATGACCATGTTGAACTGAAAAGCTAGATTAGCTTTCCGGCATGCTTCTACACCCTTAAGGGTTTGCGCAAAGGCGCCGCTTATACCCCTAAATGAGTCATGGGTTTGAGCATCAGCTCCGTCAACCGATATAGCGACTGACTTGATGCCTGCATCCAGCATTTTCCTTGCCATTGCCTTATCAATGAGGGTTCCGTTGCTGCCAAGAGTGGTTCTAATGCCTTTTGACGAGGCGTATTTCACGACATCTAGCATGTCTTCTCGGCACAAAGGTTCTCCCCCATCAATAACCAAGAGACTTATTCCCCACTTCGACAAATCATCCATGAGGCGAAGTGCTTCCTCAGTTGACAGCTCATCAGGAGCTGCCTGGTCAACCGATTCGCTGTAACAGTGCTTACACGTTAGGTTGCACTTAGTAGTGATACTATACGAGACAAGGAAGGGAGGCGGAACCTGGTTAATACTTTCCTTTGCCAAAAGGTGCCCTCCTTTACATAACATGAAAAACAATTCAAAGCTAACTAGATACGAATTGTTTCCCGATTTTTTATTTTAGCTGTTTTCCAATTGTGACAGGTCGAACCTCATGCCATCTCTGGCAGCCAGCACCCTGACCCCGGTCTCCTCAGACAGCCTTTGGGCTACCTCCCATGGTTTGGCTCGCCACATAGTCATACCAAAATGGGTCAAAATGGCTACCTTGGGACTTAGCTCCGTAATAATATGCTTGGCATCAGGCAGTGATAGGTGGTCATAGGGATGATTAGCCTCTAGTCTGACCACGTTAATAATTAGCAGCTCACCGCCGTAGCTACGATACAAACCATCAAAATAGCGGCTGTCAGTAATATAAGAGAAGGTATGCTCAGCGGTGGTAAACAGCATGCCATAGGTTTCTACCGGGTGTATGTGCCGAATTGGGGTGGCAAAGGAGATATTGCCTACAGAGTAGGACTTACCCTCTCGCAAAACCTCAACACCCTCAAGATAGCTTTTCAGATATGAGAAGATAACTGGCTCAGCCTCTAGGCAATCAGCCGGAGCGAATAGCCAGCCGCGCCGCTTGAATCCACCCTGAGTCATCGCCTCAACCATAATATTGACATCTGCTGAATGGTCGAGGTGGCGGTGCGAGAGGACGATAGCACTGAGCTTATCGGCGCTAAGCTTCCGCTTGGTGGACTGAACTATACAGCCTGGACCAGGGTCAAGGAGTATCTCGGTGCCACTTAAATTCAGCCATAAGCCACCCGAGGCTAGAATCTGCCTGGCAACCATAACTCTGGCACCAGCCGTCCCCAGAAAGGTTATGGCATCACCTGAGAGACTTTTATCCTCCATTGTTAATTTAAGTATAGACTGTAGCTTTGTTTCTTACAACCTTTTTGGCCCTTTGACGATTGGGGGATAGCCGACTAAAATAGCACCAAGCAACCAGTAAGGAGAGTGAAATGGAACAAATTTGGGCACCGTGGCGTATAGAATACATCCAGATGGAGAAACCAGAGGGGTGCATTCTATGTGATAAGCCTAAAGAGAAGGATGATACGGCAAACTACATCCTGTATCGGGGAGACAAGAACTTCATCATTATGAATAGCTATCCCTATAACCCGGGTCATCTGATGATAGCTCCTTATCGGCATGTAGCTAACCTAGAGGAGCTAACTGATGAAGAGCTCCACGAACACTTTGAAATAGTTAGTCGAAGTATCAAGCTCCTGAGGCAGGTATTTAACCCTGGCGGCTTCAATATAGGTATAAACATGGGGAAGGTAGCCGGAGCCGGCATAGATGAGCATTTCCATACCCACATCGTGCCCCGGTGGCAGGGTGATACCAACTTTATGCCGGTAATATCTGACATGAGGGTAGTTCCTGAAGCTCTAGCTGAAACCTATAAAAAGCTAAAGGGAGCGACTTCAAACCTATAGTCCGACTAGGTCATATACTTAGCCGTGTTGACAAAGACACCCTTCAGAACTAGGATTGGTTATCACAGTATAGCTACCGAAATTTAGCATAGGGAAGCAAAATTATGGCTCTTTTGGACCTACTAAAACACAGAAAAAGCGTTAGGGATTTCCTGGATAGACCTGTTGACCGAGAAAAAATAATGATGTGTCTTGAGGCGGCAAGGCTAGCTCCTTCCGCCTGCAATTCACAACCGTGGAAATTTATAGTTGTGGATGATAGGCAGTTAAAGGATAAGCTATGCCGTGCTGCTTTCAGTGGAATATATTCGATTAATTCCTTTTGCAAAAAGGCACCAGTTATAGTTGTCATCGTCTCCGAAAAGTCAAAGTTTTTGGCCAGAATCGGTGGAATGTTCCGAGGCACAAAATACTACCTTATAGATATAGGGATAGCTGTTGAGCATTTTGTCCTCCAGGCTGAGGACTTGGGCCTTGGAACTTGCTGGATAGGCTGGTTTAATGAAGGGGCGGTAAAATCGATATTAAATGTCCCACAGCATAAAAAGATAGACATCCTAATAGCGTTGGGCTATTACGATAGGGAAAAGCTAGGTTCAGAACATGGTAGGGAGCCAATGGATAAAATCGTGTCCTTTAACTCCTATTGAGTCCTGCGACCTTCCCTTCTATTCCAATTGACATAACGTAACATTTACACAGTCTTAATAAGGAACAGGTTGCAACACTAAACTTTCTTTTTTGGGGGAAAATCATTAGGAGGTATCCTAAAATGAATACGACTACAGCACTCAAGGCACTGTACCTGTTGTAGCGGATGGCTCTACGACTTCTCGGATATAACTAGCTCAGCCCCCTCGGAATTATCGTCAACATCGAGCGTGACTCCTTTGAGATTGGCGGCAAGTCTAGGTTCAACGATTAGCACTTTTGAGCCCTCGCATTCCACTACTTGGTCACCTGGCGCCTCTATGTCTATGCCCG
>JABUBO010000093.1_pt1 | contig 25261 bp, 21 predicted proteins | sample 7240361 | NCBI WGS metagenome assembly JABUBO01 (sample SAMN07256346, study PRJNA390944) | subsurface metagenome | isolation source: Methane hydrate marine sediment | place: Pacific Ocean: Eastern North Pacific, ODP site
ATGTTGCTTCCTGTATCAGTCATAACAGCTACCTTTTTCATAATCAGCTTCCTTACTATTCAAGAATCCATATGGTCAATCGCTGGTGTAGAATCCAAACTCGATAAGTCCTTCTCCATTGTGAACCGCTGCCACGGGTAAGACCTCAGTAATATAAAACTCATCGCACTGAACTGAAGATAGCTTCTTTTGTTCCGCTTGTCCACGAACATTGTATGTCGCTGTTAAATATATCGCAGTCCGATGTATTATAGGGGGTAAGATATTTTTGTCAAGACTTGGTTTTGAAATTAGCTGGTGTGAGGCGTAGCGAGAGGATTCACTATTCTTATGTCATTGCGAGGCACATTTCCCTTTGCGGGGAGATGTGAAATACTAAGCACCAAATCGTAAACATATGCCAATATCTAAATTCAGAGTTCAAAATAGTTTTGGTCATTTGATATTGTTTAGTATTTCGGATTTAGAATTTTATCGTGAGATTGCCACACTTCGCGCGCAATGACAATGGAGAAGTTGGCAAGGACAATGGAAAGGTTGGCACTCACAGACAGGATGGGCTTTCTACCATTGAACAAACATGGGCATGATTACATGGACGTAGTTGTCCACGCCGATAGGACGGATGACGCCGGGACTTGATGAGGTGGTGACTTCCAGGGCGACCTGAGCTTGATGGACGACATTTAAAACATCGCTGAGATACTTCACATTGAAGGCGATTTTAGCCTCCTCTCCGTCAACAAGTGCGTCGACTTCGCTGACATTGCTTCCTATTTCCTCTGCCTGGGCAGAGGCGGTTATCTTTCCAGGGGTAAGTTCACTCCCGGGGGTGATGGTTAGTCGGACAATTCCACTCGCATCGCGAGCGAATACTGAGGATATTTTGGTAATTCGCAGAAAATCGTTAATGTCTACCACAGCTCTTGTGGTATAGCTTTCTGGGATGACCTGGGAATAGTTGGGGAAGGAGCCCTGGATAAGTTGCGACACTATTTGAGCATCTTTAAGCTTGAAGCAAACCTGGCTTTTCTGCTGGTTCATAGCCATTTCCACTGGCTCTTCTTGATCACTGAGAAGGCGGTTTAACTCGTTAAGGGTTCTTGCCGGGATAATTGCCGTGTTCTTCTGTTCCACTGGTGTGAACAGGTTTATTTTGTGGACTGCCAATCTGAAACCATCAGCGGCTGCTAAAATAAGCTGGTCTCCTTCAAACTCACAGTGAACGCCGGTCAGCATTGGCCGTGATTCCTCGACAGCAGCGGCGAAGGAGACCTGTGCAATTCCCTCTCTAAGTGCAGTTGCTTCAATAGTGGTGGTTAGGTCACCGCTCACCTCGGGAATTGGTGGAAAATCTTCGGCGTCAATGCCATTGATGTGAGCTTCAAAGCGCCCGCTTTTGAGCTCAACGGTATGGCTCTTGGCAGGGAGTGTGATCTCAACTAAATCGCTGGGTAAGGAATTGATAAAGTCAATTAGTAGTCGGGCGGGAACAGTTATGCTTCCTTCTTGTTCCACTTTGGCGCCAATCCAGCAGGTAGTAGCCATCTCCAGGTTAGTGGCGGCTAACTTGAGCCGTGATGGCTCAGCGGTAAGAAGGATATTTTGAGTGATAGGTAGAGTAGACCTGGTGGCCACGGCTCTGCTCACTATGCCCAGCCCTTTGTTCAGATTTTGTTGAAGGCAAGACAACTTCATCGGAAATACCTGTTAAACAGTATACTATCAGCGGTTACAATGGTCAATAAGTCAGTTGTGGAGTTGATTTAATAGCTTCCTTGCCTTTTGGGCCGCTTGACCACGATGGCTGAGTTGATTTTTGAGCTTTAGGGGGAGCTCAGCCATGGTCTTGGCAAGTTCGGGAAGGTAGAAAATGGGGTCATAACCAAAGCCATTTCCCCCTTTAGCTTCAAAGGCGATGATGCCACGGCATTTACCTTGACATAATTTTAATTTACCTTCCGGCGTGGCAATAGCGATAACGCATTTGAAATGAGCAGTTCGCCTATCCCATGGGATGTCATCCATCATTGCTAATAGCTTTGTTACTTTGTCGGCATCAGTGGCATTCTTTCCAGCAAAGCGGGCTGAGTGGATACCTGGCTTGCCGTGGAGGGCGTCTACCTCCAGCCCTGAATCATCGGCGAGGGTGATAAGTTGGCTCAATTTAGCATAGGTAATAGCTTTCATTTCAGCATTTTGTTCATAGGTATTTCCTGACTCGGTGGTAACTTTGCTTATCCCACGTTCGGGTAACGTAACTATTTGATATCCAAGGCCAGCGAGGAGATAACGATATTCCCTGATTTTCCCTGGGTTGCTGCTAGCAAGGAGGAGCTTGGGCATTTAGCCTATCAAATGCTCTGGAATCTTGGAGCCAGTTTTTCGGCCACTTCAGGCATGGTGGTATATTCCATTTGCTCGAGTGGCAGACGGTGTGGCTCAAACGGTCCCATCCGTCGCAGGAAGTCAGCAATGAGATTTGCCTGATGGCGAGCTTCGTCAAAAGCGGGGTCATCGAACAAGTCATTGGCGCCGACGAGCTTGCCCTCGACTAGTTGGAAACCGGCGGCTATCACTCTCGGTGGACCATCAAAGCGTGTTGCTCTGGCATTGTGGAAGGGAACTGGCATCAGAGGACCGTGGTGAGAACCTCTCATCCATCCTTCAACTATGTTTGGTGAAGCGAATGGCTCGAGTATCTCACCTACAGCGGGAAACTTACTCTGAGCCCTGACGATGCAGACGGGGTCATCCTTGCCTATATACCTGCCAGCAATGAGAGCCAGATGCTGGGTGGAGCAAGAAGCAGCGATTTCACCACTTTCCTTGTGGAATACCTTGGTAACGGCATAATGACTTGGCGAGCCTAAGAAAACAAGCATATCATAGATTTCCTCAGGGGCATTAAACTTGATTTTTTTAGCTTCCAGAACATCCTCAACTTCGAAGGCAAAGCCCGAGTGCATATTAGAGGCAATCACCAGCCCGATAGTATTGAACGGGTCAGCGAATATTTTATACAGTGGTAAGTTCCAGGCACCTGAGGCAGTCTTGTCTGCCATGAAGATAACCACAGTTTCAGCTTGACGCTCGGTAAATTGCATTTCGGCGACACCTGGGCCCATCCCTCTGACATTACCAGAGAAAGCATCGGCGAGAAGGTCCTGTCCAGCACCATGAAGCTTTAACTTCTTGGCAACCTCGGTGCATTCTACAAAGGTGTCCCAGGCTAATTTATGGATTTGTTCATTATCTTCGCCCTTCGGGTGAGTCATTATCAATTGAGCATCGTCCCCGCAGGCAGTAACATGATAATCGATGAGCAATCCTTGCTTCTTGGCGCGCTCCATGCATTCTTTCGCCTTCTGTAACACATCGGGATGAGAGCTGGAGTGTCCCACATAGCCGCCAACATCTGCTTTGATGACGCTTAAAGTTATTTCCATTACATCCTCCTTTGGTTAATAGTCTATGCCTTTACGCGCTAATATCCCCTTGTCGTAGGGATGCTTCACTTTGGTCATATTGGTAACCAGGTCGGCTAATTCGATGAGCTTATCATCGGCATATCGCCCGGTGAGGATAAGGTCTACGTTTTTGGGTTTTCCCTTTATTAGCTTTATCACTTCATTAATATTGATTAAGTTCCAGGCTGTTGCTACGTTGATTTCATCGAGGATTACTATATCATATTCATTGCTGGATATCATTTCTTTAGCCATCTGCAAAGCTTTCCTTGCCTCTTCCTTTTCTGCTTCAGTTACATTGTTTGGGTCAACAAAGCTCTCCAGACCGAATTTGGCAAATGTGATATTTGGTAGTTGGGATAAAGCCTTCCGCTCACCATAAGGGAAGCCACCTTTCATAAAGCAAATAATGAATACCTTTAAGCCGTGCCCTGAAGCTCTGAGAGCGACACCTAAAGCAGCTGATGTCTTCCCTTTGCCATCACCGGTGAAGATTTCTACCAGACCCTTACCAGTTGCTTCACGATTTGCTGCTGATGCGTCACCCAGTGACATTTATCTAGTCTAGCAAGGTGGGAGGTGGAAATCAAGGAGACCGTTTACCTTGGCTAGCCTTAGGAATGAAGATTAGTCCTTCTTCACCATCTCCCAGAGCTTCCGTAATGTTCTCATGACAGAGGAGACCAGTGTAGGCTGCCATGGCGGCATCGCAAAGGTTGTGGTCGAATAAATGGAGGTATGGACTGAAGGAAGGCAGAAGATTCGCTAGCTCTCGTTTAAGAAAAGCCATGCCCTCGCGTGTGGTTTTTGGTGGTATAGCTTTACCAAATAGGCGGATTTTGGTGGCATAAGGGTAAACCTCAATGACTCTAAATCCCTGGTGGCAAAGTTTGTTCTTAAGGCTGATACCACGATAAATCAGCTCTTTGATAAATGTTTCTTTGGTTGTGGGATAGCAAGGAATCCCATAGCGTCTCAATTCCCGGTCGCATTTTCTGTTTTTCTCACCAGAGTTTGGTCGGCAGGGGCAACTTTTTTCAAGACAACACATCCCCAGAGGTAAACTTAGTGGGGCATCGATAGCTATTACTCGCGGGGAATAAAGATTTTGAACAGAGATAATGTCGGCATCAGTGGATAGAAAGCCAAAATAGATAAGCTGTCCCTCCGTATCCAGAGCCAGGCAGGCAGTGGGTTTAACCGCAGTAGAAGTTAAATCAATGCCGAAGACCAGTTGACACTGCTTGGCTGAGCCTGTCCTGAATGTTGCGGGATTGCTTCGCTTCGCTCGCAATGACGCTGGGGAAGAGCTCGGAATGACAGGGAGCGAGGGGTTTGCAGTGGCATGGGACGGAGTTATAATTGCTACTTTTCCCCCAGTCGTTTTAGTATCTCTCTGGCGGCTACTGTGCCTGATGCTGAAGCTTGGACCAAGCCTCGACTTATGCCAGCGCCATCGCCAGCAGCGAACATGTTGCCAATTTCGGTCTCCAAACAAGGAGTAAGTTTTAACTGGCTGGAATAAAACTTGACCTCTATCCCATAAAGTAAGGTATGAGGTGAGGCAACTCCAGGAGTTAATTTGTCCATTGCCTGAAGCATCTCCACTATCCCCGTAAGATGGCGATAGGGGAGAACAAAGCTTAAATCTCCTGCCGTTGCTGCTTTCAAGCTAGGCTTAGTGAGGCAATGCTCGATGCGGCTTTGTGTTGAGCGGTGACCGTCCATTAAGTCCCCGAATCGCTGTATCAAAATACCGCCGCTAAGGATGTTAGCCAGGCGTGCCAGATACTTGCCATAGGCAATTGGCTCGTGGAAAGGTTTGGTAAACGTCGTGCTTACCAATATGGCAAAGTTATTGTTTTTTGTTTTGTATTCTGTATAGCCAATGCCATTTACGGTGACCACTGGGTCGGGACCTCCGGTAGATTCCATGATTACCTCACCACCAGGACACATGCAAAATGTTCTTACTCGGTCATCGAAACTGGGAGAGTAAAATTCAAGCTTCGCTTCATATAGCACGGAAGTTAGTTCCTCCATAATCACTAATGGGACTTCCACCCTTACACCTACATCGATAGGGTTAGAGTTGATGCTTAGCTTGAGTCGTTCAGCTTCGCTAACTAACCATTCTGCCCCTTCTCTACCCGGTGCTAAGATCAGGTAGCGACAATCGCATTGTTCTCCATCCTCGGTTTTAATTGCCTTGACAATATTATTCTCGACTATGATGGTCTTGACCGCTGTCATTAACTTTATATCTACTCGCGAAGATAGATACTTTTGCATTGTTCTTAACGCCTGGCGGCAATTTTCTGTTCCTAAATGGCGTAACTTGACAGGAGTCAGTCTGAGTCCAGCTAAGGTTGCCCGACGCTCTAGTTCGGTTACTTTCTCACCTACACCATAAACCTTATGGGGAGTACCAAATTTGAGGTAAATTGAGTCAACGTAGTCAACCATGTTTTTTGCTTGTTCCATTCCAATTAGCTCTTTAAGGTGTCCGCCGACTTCGGTGGATAAAGTCAACTTACCATCGCTGAAGGCACCAGCACCCCCAAATCCGCTTACCAGGTGGCATGGAGAGCAGTAGGTGCAATGCGCAGCCCCTTCTTGGACGGGGCAAATACGAGCATTGGTTTCCTTGCCCTTATCGAGCAGCAACACATCAAGTCCGGCGTCGGATAGTTCTAAGGCGGCAAAAATGCCTGCTGGACCAGCACCCACTATGATAACGTCATATTTTCTAGCCATCGATATTCACTCCGGTGATCATTAAGGTGATTCATACCACTGCTGAATTCTAAGGTTTGTCAGGCTGTTCGTCAATCAAGTACACTGAACACATTGGTGGCAGACATTCCTTCTTTGTCATTGCGAGGCACAAAGTGCCGGAGCAATCTCGTTGCTGATTCTCCCTCCCCTGGTGGGAGGGAGTTAGAGGGAGGGGGAAATTCACCCTCACCTTATTCCTCTCCCATCAAGGGAGAGGAGACTTTTCTGAGATTGCTGCACTCCGCTCGTAATGACATAAGAGGGGCCTATTGCGGCGTCATAAACATGTGGGATGTTACTTATCTATGTAAGCGAACTCGTCAAATGCAAGGGGTTTTCAGATGAACCCTATTGACAACTTGCTATCCACTGTTATATTTTGATTCTAAGCGCACCAATGTCCGATGGTTAAGCTTGAAAATCGGAGCGCTAATAAATAAAGAAGGAGGGACGAAGGATGGAGATTCAAGACGATGAAAAGGTACAAGTTAAGCCAACATGGAAATTAGCCTGGGGGTTGTGGTGGAAGATGTTCCTTATCACGCTGGGGGTATGGGTGGTAATTGCCGTGATATCGTGGTTTACAGTACTGGGAGCGATCCTAACACCGCTATTTGCTCTGTTTGGCGCCTTTGGCTAGATGATATATTGAGCCTGTTTATCACTGGCTTTTGATAATTGTCCTCATTAACAAGTGGGCGAGGATAACTGATTTAGGATCTGCTCCATTTTGTGTGGAGCAGACGAGGAGGTATTGTGTTTTGCAGGAATTGTGGCAAAGAACTGATAGGAAGTCCTGAAATGTGTCCTGAGTGTGGAGCTAAGCCGATGAGCAGCACCAGCTTCTGTCCTAATTGTGGTGCGGCAACAACCGAGCTAACCGAGATATGTCCTAAATGTGGTGCGCGAGTGACCGGTAAAGTAGTAGAGAAAGTTGGTGGCGCCTGGATGCCGCTGACAGCGGGAATACTTGATTTAGTTGCAGGAGCTATTGGCGTGATTGTTGGGATATTTGTTGCCTTGATTGGAGGATTGGCTACATTCTTTGTGGGCGGAGTAGGTGCGACATATGGAGTGGTAGCAATTATCCTGGCTGTAGTGCCCATAGTGGGTGGTGTCTTTGCTATTAAGAGAGCAAAGTGGGGGCTGGTGCTTGCCGGCTCAATTTGTGCCCTTATTGCCGGAATGCTTCTTCTTAATCCTCTTATCATAATCTTAGCGATAGCAGCAATTGTGTTTACCATCCTGGGAAAGAAACATTTCACGTAGAACCTTGCCGGGCAAGCACGGTTAGGAATCAGGGTAGATAATCTTCTGTAGAAATTGTGCCGAAGAGTTGATAGGAAGTCCTGAAATTTGCACTAATTGTGGGGCGAAACCAATGAGCGGTACCAGCTTCTGTCCTAATTGTGCTGCGCCAACCACCGAGCTAACTGAGATATGTCCTAAATGTGGTGCGCGAGTGGCCGGTAAAGCAGTGGAGAAAGCTGGTGGCACCTGGATGCCGCTCGCTGCGGGAATACTTGATTTAGTTGCTGGAGTTCCTGCTTTGATTATTGGCATAGCACTTGCCGCAAGTTTAGGCATGCTTGGAGCGATTATTGGAGGGCTTGGTGGTGTTCCTGGGGTTGGTGCAATAATTGGTGCGATACCTGTGCCGATGATTATCTTCGCCATAATAGCCATAGTAGGCGGGGTTTTCGCCATTAGAAGAAGAATATGGTGGTTGGCGTTAGCTGGCTCAATCTGCGCCCTTTTCTCTCCTGCCTGGATTTTGGGAATAGCGGCGATTGTGTTTACCGTAATGGGGAAGAAGCATTTCAAGTAGGGCCTAGCCGCGGAAGCACGTTTGGGAATCATCGTAGATAATCTTCTGTAGAAATTGTGGCAAGGAACTGACTGGGAGTCCTGAAATTTGCCCTTAGTGTGGCGTGAGATTGATGAGTGGCTAGTAAAGTAGTAGAGAAAGCTGGTGGCACCTGGATGCCGCTGGCTGCGGGAATACTTGATTTAGTTGCTGGAATCCCTGCCTTGATTATCGGCATATTATTTCTTGCCGATGCCGAGGTTCCTGGGTGGCTTAGTGGTGTTGTTGGGTTTGGTGTATTAACGGGCACAACAGTTGCGCTGGCAACTATCTTCGCGGTAATCGCCATAGCAGGCGGTGTCTTCGCTATTAGGAAAAGAACCTGGGGGTTGGCGCTAGCTGGCTCAATCTTTGCCGTTTTCTGTGCCTGGATTTTTGCAATACCGGCGATTGTGTTTACCGTAATGGGCAAGAAGCATTTTAGTTAAAACTGTGGTGCTTATATGACCAAAAAGGGATGACCTTGAATGATATAACCACTTATAGGGGCGAGGCTTCAGACTCGCCCCTTCAATTATAACGACCTTCGATTTCCACGGCATTGACGGGGAAAGACTGTTACTGTATTTTTACACTAAAAGCAGAAAGGAGGGATACAAGATGGAAACTCGAGAGAGAGACCAAGTGGAGGTTAAACCAACCTGGAGATTAGCCTGGGGGCTGTTTTGGAGGACGTTCCTTATCGGTTTGGGCGTGTATGCGATAATTTGGCTGATTACAATCACAGTAATAGGTATAGCGTTCTTGCCGTGGTAAGTGCCCCCCGGCTATTATAATGCGAATAGCGTCCCTCTAGCAGGTTATGTGAATTAAGGCAGCGACCTTTCTCTTTTGCTCGGTAGGTTCGTTTAGTTTTGCGATGTTCGTACCATCAATGACTATGGAACCAAAATTAAACTTATCTACCTTAGCCATGGCTCCTCTTTTTGCGCTTTGGGCTACTTTGCCTGGCGATTCTTCTCTTGCTGTTTCGCTTTATCGCCTTGCCATGCTTGAATGGGTTTAGATTTATGAAGCCCTTAGCCATAATTCTCCTAAATGAAGCTGTCCTTTAGCTTAAATAGCACCTCGTCCATATTTTGTCCGCTGCATTTGATTTGCGTTATAACTTCGTCAATTTTGTAATGCATGTAGCTATCTTTGAGGTCGCTTGGCTTCCCATAATAGCCCAGTCTCCTGCCAAATTTGAAATTGAGCTTTTCCTCATCTGGCAAGCCGAGATACTCATTTATGATATTAAGGCATTTTTGCTTGTCCTCGGGCAATTTGCCCTCCACTTCCATCAGTAGGTTGAGTATATGGTCACTCTTGAGATAGCTGGTGACTCGCAGATTCTCGATAAGAGTGCCTATTTCCTCCACCACTTCGTCCTCGGTTTGTAATTCAAAGTCGCCATCCGGTATTTTTGACCATAATGGAATGATAGGATGGACATGAAGGCTACGCAACCTGATGTAATCGGGGTTGATTTCATTTAGCACTCTGGCCGTTTCCGTGATGTGCTCATGAGACATCTTCTTCCCCCCGAGTCCAGGCATGACATATTCACAGAGGGAGATGCCTGCTTCCACCACCTTTCTCCCTCCGTTAATTTGTTGCTCAGCAGTAACCCCTTTTTGCATGTAAGTCAGCACAGGGTCATAGCCGCTTTCAAGTCCGGTGTGGATTCTGTCTAAGCCGGCAGCTTTAAGCTCCTTCAATTCCTCCAGCGATTTTCTCGCCGTGGTGTGTGAACGTCCATAGACAGTTACTCTATTCAAGATAGGGAAGGTTTCTCTTAAGAAAGTAATTACTTGAACTAGCTCTGGAGTTCTCATAATAAGGCTATTGGAATCCTGGAGGAAGGCTGATTTACTGCCAGCGAAGAGCCACAGCGCAACATTGCGAACGCATTGTCCGTATTCGGGTTGGTCGTGCAGCATTGCTGCTACCTCTCTAATGCTACCCCCGTAGCCCATTTTCCAGGCTATTTCATTTATGCCATCGCTGATACCTTTTGCTTCCTTAATATCATGCTGGATTTCCTCCACTGTTCTCAGCTCAAATTTAGTCCCTTTATAAACAGGGCAAAAGAGACACTTATTCCAGGGACAGTTCCTGGTGGCTCTTATCAATAGGGAATGAGCTTCGCTGGGGGGTCTTATCGGTCCAAGCTCAAAAGTGTGCGCTAATTTTTCGGTGTCCAGATGGCTTAACATTGGCATAGCATATTGCAGGTAACCGAATTTCTCATGTCATTGTGGCGAAGCGCGGCAATCTCATGTCATTGCTTCCTCGATGAACAAATCCAGGTCAGGCTCGTCTTTATCTCCTATGCGTTGTTCCAGTCGGGACATAACTTCAATCATGCGGTGGTTGACGATGTAGTTCTTAATAGTGGTATCCACCTGGGGGCAGGCCAAGACACAGGCATCGCATTGGTCACAATCTGCCGCAACTATGCTTTCCAGTGCCATTGATGTTCGTTGTTCTGTTTTATTACGTCGTGACGGCTCGCGAAATAGGATGGGGCAAATATCTATGCAGCTACCACAGCCGATACACTCTTTATGCCCTGTGATATCCTCGATTATGTTTAGGGCATGACCGGGGTTAAACCCGGTTGACAGGAGACGACACCGAGCTACAGGCGGGTTATTGATGTTCAGGATTTTATTTAAAGTGGCCTCGATTTCCTTGACGTCTCTCTGCTCACGTAATGGCATATTCTACCTCTTCCATTTAAATCCAGCGTAATGTAGCATCCCCAAAGGGCGTATAGGCAGTTGCCTCACCTAGTGGCTGAAAACCGGGCACAGGCTTTTCATGCTTGGCATAATTTGGCAGGAGCATTGGAGAAACAGGCCTTGATTCTAATCCCGCTTCCTTAATCTCGCGTTGCCATTTTCTCACATGGTCCAAGGTAAGCTTACCTAACTTTACTTCCTTTGCCCATTTAGCCGCTGATTTGCCTGCTCTTCTTCCAAAGACGAATAAATCCAGTGTAGAGTTGCCGATAAGCCTGTTCCTGCCATGCACTCCGCCCTCACATTCACCGGCAGCAAATAGTCCTGGCACTGGAGCTGAGGCATCAGCCTTAATCGTAATTCCTCCGTTTTGGTAGTGCAGCGTGGGATAGACTAACATTGGCTCCTTGGTTATATCGATGTCGAACCGGGCAAACTGGCGAACCATGGCGGGCAATTCCCTGGCAATTGTTCCTTTTCCACGTATGATGTCAATCATTGGTGAATCAAGCCACACTCCAACCTCCCCCGTTGGTGTGGTTATCCCTTTACCACGCTGTTTGCATTCTCGAATGATGGCTGAAGCTTCAGTATCTCGTGCTTCCAGAGGGTGAACAAACTGGGCTCCATCGCGATTGATTACCTGAGCACCTAATGTTCTTACCTTTTCGGTAATTAACAATCCCAAAATTTGCACCGGGAAAGCTGCTCCTGTGGGGTGATATTGCATGGTATCAATGTGGATCAGGGGGCATCCCACTCGATAAGCCAATACCAGTCCATCAGCCGTGGCACCGTAATGGTTGGTGGTGGGGAAGCCTTGAATGTGAATACGTCCTGTTCCGCCGGTAGCTATTACCACTGCCTTAGCACGAACTATAGTCATCTCTCTGGTTTCGAGGTTCATCAGTATTGCTCCAGCAACCTGTCCCTTGTCATCCAGTATTAACTCTATTGCTGGCTGAAATTCCACAAAATCCAGGGTTCTTCCGTGAATATGTCTTTGGCGAATTTCATCGCGAATGACCCTCATTTCCTCAAGTCCGGTGTAATCCCGACATGAGTGCATTCTCCTCCTGCACGTGCCACCCCCTGATAGCTCATGGTATGAGCCATCTGGCTCTTTATCCCAGTTGACGCCCAGGGATTCCAGCCATCTAATTGCATCGGGAGCATCTTTTACTAGCGCCTCCACCAAGTCAGGGTCATTTGTAAAGTGTCCTCCCCCCATTACATCCAAGTAGTGAAGGATAGGGGAATCATTTGGTCTATCTGCTGCCTGGGTGCCTGCTTGAGCGCCTATAGTGTTGGCATCGCCAAGACGTAGCTTTGTGGCTAATAACACCCTGGCACCATTCTCCTCAGCAAGAAGAGCAGCTGCACCTCCAGCTCCTCCACAGCCAATGACTAACACATCAACATCATAATCAACGTCGTCAAGGTTAACTTCATCGGGGTTGATGCGGCTATTTCCTTCCAGCAAGTCAGCTATTTCATCAGGTGCCAGACTCCCTTTATTGGGTCCTATTCTTAGCTCACGGAAATACTCCTTTCTGCAATCAGGATGGAATTCACTCACTAAACCTTCTCTTTCAGCTTGAGGGATGCGGGAGAATGTTTCTTCCAGTCGCCTTGGTCTTGTAGCGGCTACTTTATGAATGCTTTCTTCCATGTAAGCCGGGTATGGCATGATGTTAATTAACCTCCATCCACTTTGTTATACAGCGGGCTCTATTTCCCGGGCAGCATACCTGCGGCGCAACTCAGCTTCGTCAGCTTTCTTTAATTTCTCTATCTCGGCGTCAAATTTACCCTTCTCTATCTCCTTTATTCTATCTACATTATGCTGAGGCCTGGTGGTGAGGTGAGCCCCCCTCAAACGCCGCGCTGCCAGAGCAATATTATAAGGTTGCAATCCCTGGGGACACCGAGCAGCACATAAGCCACACATCAAGCAATCGAAGGACTTCTGATAAACTTTCTCGATATCACCTCTTATGGCATCGGATATGAACTCCATTACCTCGAGATCCTGGGGACATGTCTTGGTGCAGTTGTTGCACCCAAAGCAGGTGATGATATCGGGGTAGAGCGTTAGTAACTTGTTCTCCCCCTCTTCAGGCTTTAAATCTTCAAGGTTATAAAGAGCTTGAGTAGCGGGGAAGAAGGGAATTTGCGTTATAACCATATCTTGCTCTACACGTGTCTGGCAGGCAAGTCCATATCTTATTGTAGGGTCATGTGTGAAATTGTAGATGGTGCTACAAGCGCCACAAAATCCAGCACGGCAACCGCAACCTCGGATGATGTTGTAGCCGCAATATTCTAATGCCGTTTGGATGGTAAGCCCTTCGGGAACCTTATAACGCTTACCTGTTACATAGATATCAACCATTCTGACTTCCTGTTCTGCCTTTTCCTTTACTGTGGCTGCGTCAGCCATCCTTGCCTCCAATTAAAGGGCTGCTTGTTCATGGCGGGCACACCAGCATTGCAAATTAACCGCGACTGGCAAGCTCGCGATGTGACAGGGAAAAGCTTCGATGTGAACAGCTAGAGCAGTGATTGTGCCTCCATATCCCATTGCTCCGATACCGAGGTTGTTAACTCGCTCTAGGATCTCCTTTTCTAGCTGAGCAATCTCTACATCTTGGTTTGGCTCGCCGATTTTTCGCAGCAATGCTCTTTTAGCTAGCATCATCGTTTTTTCCGTGGTTCCCCCTATCCCTACGCCAACGATTACTGGAGGACAGGGATTGCTGCCTGCTTCATCAACTCGGTTTACCACGAAGTCTATAATTCCCTGGCGACCCTGTGCTGGTGCCAGCACTGTCAGCCGACTCATATTTTCGCTACCGCCTCCTTTAGGCATCACCGTAATTCTGAGCTTATCACCAGCGACTATATCGGTATAAATCATCGCAGGAGTGTTATCTTTGGTATTTATCCTTTCCGAAAAGGGCTGACGCACTATGGACTTACGGAGATAACCGTTGGCATATCCTTGACGTACTCCCTCATTTATCGCGGTATAAAGGTCGCCCCCACTTATGTGAACCTCCTGACCCAGTTCCAGCATAACAACAGCGGCGCCGGTATCTTGACATAAGGGAATTTGCTCCTTAGCGGCGATTTCGACGTTCTCCAGAATTTTATCCAGGACATCGCGTGCTACCTCTGACTTTTCTTTTTCTCTAGCTTGTTTTAGAGCAGCCAACACATCTTGAGGCAGGTAATGGCAGGAATGCTCGAACAAATTGGCAGTTGTCCTGGTAATATCCTCCGTTTTGATTTCTCTCACAATGCCTTGACACCTCCTCAGCTATGTTACTGCTGGGGCAATACAACCTGTCTTTACCAAGGTATCAGCTTGCTGCTTAGCGCTGAGTATCATTGTCTCGCTTTTCTTGCGAAGGGCATCACGACTGATTTTCAATCTGGCGATGCCCTCTTTTTGGGCTTCCATGCCTACATCCACTGCCTCGCGAACAAAAGCCTCAGTCTCTGCCATCGTTGGGGCGATATAATCTTCGTTTATGCCCTGCTCTTCAGCATATTTAGCCAGTGATTTAGCAGCAACAATGCACATCTCGTCGGTGATCGTTTCTGCCTCCACATCGAGGACACCACGGAAAATAGCAGGGAAGCCCATGGAGTTATTTACCTGGTTAGGGAAATCCGACCTGCCTGTGGCCACAATTCTAGCTCCTGCCTCCCTGGCTTCCCAAGGCCAGATTTCAGGAATAGGGTTAGCACAAACAAAACATATCGCATCCTTTGCCATCCTCTTGATTTGCCTGGCGGTAATGACTCCCGGACCTGACTTGGAATAAGAGATGAGGATATCAACTCCTTCCAATGCCTCGGTTAAACCACCAGTTTTCCCTTCGGGATTTGTGGTGGTGCAGAAGCGCCATTTATCAGGGTACTGTTCCTTCTTTTCATCGAGATCTTTTCGCCCTGGGTGAAGGATGCCCTTGCTATCAGCCACTATAGTATTCTCGTGCTTGAGCCCATGAGAAAAAAGCAATCTAGCGCAAGCGACATTAGCTGCTCCTGCTCCATTCAAGACGACCTTTACTTGGCTTACCTTTTTACCAACAATTTTAAGCGCGTTTATCAATCCAGCTAACATTACTGTTGCTGTTCCCTGCTGGTCGTCATGCCATACAGGAATTTCCGTCTCCGCTCTCAGCCTATCGAGGATATAGAAGCATTTAGGATTGGCGATATCTTCCAGATTTATCCCCGCAAATGATGGCTGTAACCATTTTACCGCTTTGATGATTTCATCAGGATCCTTGGTGTCCAGACAGATAGGCACGGCATCGACCCCGCCAAGATATTTGAACAACAGACACTTTCCTTCCATCACCGGGTAGCCTGCCTTAGGCCCAATATCTCCCAATCCAAGGACTCTGGTGCAGTCGGAAACTACTGCTATGGTATTCCATCTATTGGTGAGCTCGCCTAATCGCCCCTCATTTGCCTGTATTGCTCGGCAGGGCTCAGCTACACCAGGGGAATAGTAAATTGCAAAATCATTGAAGTCACGAACCTGGCATTTGGGCATTGTTTGCATTTTACCGTGATAGAATGAGTGCAATTTCATGGCATCCTTGGCAGGTTGCTTTGCCTTGGCAAGAAGCTCCTCTTTAGTTACTTTCTCCATCGTTGTTTCCCCCTTTGTTAAAGGTGCAATGCGGGGAGATCATTGTAACATAAAGTGTTGCCTCGAAGAAGCGTGATAAGCTTTGGAGTAAGATTTGCCGATATACTTTAGATTAACTGTTTGGCCATATAGTTGCCTTCTAAGTGATAGCCAAGTGAACGATAATAATCTCTGACTCCAACGCCGCTCAAAATAGCCAGTTTCTTGATATGAAATTCCTTGGCAGTGATCCTTTCTGCCTCTAGAAGCAGCTCTTTTCCTAGACCTTGATGTTGAGCAGCTTGCTCCCTTTTCTCTCCTAGAGGGACTTCAGCTCCAAATATATGTAGTTCCCTGACGAGAGCGTGGTTGCCATTGTGTAGCTTAGGGCTTACTCTCAGCCTTAAGAGGCCAAACAAGGTCTCATTTTCATCTTCATAGCAAAGGAAGATTTCCTTTCCCTGAGAAGCATCATACTCTAACCTGGTTAACCGTGGTTTACCGACTAGCCAACCGTCTCTCAAGCGATGTCCATATTCTCGGCAGCGGGTGCATTGACAGCGAAGGTTAAGTTCACGCATCCTCCTTTTGACGGTTTCCCTGAGCGCTAAATCACTGCAGCCAGCGATAATAAATTTGCTGGGAATATCGCGCATCAATCTGGGAACCCTGACATATTTTGGGAGAAGACTCTTGATATTAGCCAGTAAATCTATCATCCGTTCATCTTCATAAGGCTGGTAGCGGTTATCACGATACCAGTTTTCCAGTTCACTGCCTGTCACTACAAGTGTGGGGTAAAGCTTAAGCCCATCAGGGCGACAATATTCGTCGTCAAAGAGCTTCCGCGATAGTTCCATATCATGCTCGGGGGTTGAGCCAGGTAATCCTGGCATCCAGTGGTAGTAGACTTTAAAGCCACAATCGCGCAACAGCTTTGTCGCTGAAATAACCTCTGCGACTCCATGTCCTCTTTTTGTCAGGCGATGAATCTCGTCGTCTAATGTTTGTACACCCAGTTCCACTCTGGTAGTGCCAAATTCAAGCATCCGCTTTATCTCTTCCTCTTGGCAGAAGTCTGGTCTGGTTTCGATGCACAATCCTACGCAGCGATGTTCAGCGGTCTCGTTTAATTTCTGGGCTTCTTTCATACTGGCTGCGGAAACACCATTTAAGCCATCATAGCAATCCTTGATGAATTGGTATTGGTAATCCAGTGGATAAGCTAAAAAGGTACCTCCCATGATGATTAATTCTATTTTATCCAGTGCGTGTCCCATCTCAGTCAGGGTATTTAGCCTGTATTCCACTTGTTTCCTGGCATCAAAGTTACATTTTCGGCCGCGGAGTACCGCCGGGGATTCCGCGGTGTAACTCTTTGGAGCGTAGGCAGAGGTTGGGCAATAAACGCACTTGCCAGGGCAAGGAAAGGGCTTTGCCATGACTGCCACCGGCGTTACTCCAGAGATAGTGCGAGATACCTTCTTTATCAAGGTCTTAATCATTTTTTTGTTTCTGTTGTTTCTTCTTCGAAGCTTCCAGATTTAACAAGGTTGATAAAAACTTCTAGTAACTTGGGGTCGAATTGCGTGCCGGCGTTGCCTTCTAACTCTTTGATAGCCTGTTCAAGTGATAGAGCACCGCGATATGGGCGTACTGAGGTCATCGCGGAAAATGCATCAGCTATAGCCAGGATGCGAGCTTCTAGAGGGATTTCATCGCCCTTGAGTCCTTCAGGATAACCACTGCCATCGTAGTGCTCATGGTGGTAAAGGATGGCGGGAATGCAAGGAACTAAACCAGGCACGCTGCCTATAATACTAGCACCGAGTTTGCTGTGGGCCTTAATTATTCTCCAGTCGTCTTTAGTGAACTTGCCCTTTTTGTTAAGTATGTCATCGGTGATGCCAATTTTACCAATATCATGAAGTGAAGCAGCAGCGCTTATTTTAGTTACCTCGTCATTGGGTAACTCAATGGCTTTGGCTAAAGCTACAGCATAGTGGTTAACTTTTCGTGAATGTCCATAGGTATAATGGTCTCTAGCCTCTACTACTGAGGTTAAGGCGTAAATAGCGTTTAGGCTTATGCCCACGGTCTCCTGTCTTACCATGGTTGGTGGTTGAGCCGGGATTTTGGAGTGGATATAGCTCTGGTTTCCGCCTTTGGTCTTGGCGTAATATAAAGCGGCATCGGCTGTCTCCATAAGGGTATTAAATGTTGTTCCGTTAGAGGGATAATGGATCAGACCAATGCTGCAAGTCAGGGTGATATTCAGGGCTTTCATTTCAGCAGCGAGTTCTTTTCGAGTCCGCTCCGCTACCATATAGGCATCATCGATATTCGTCTCTGGCAAAATGATGGTAAACTCGTCTCCGCCGTAACGAAAGGCTTGGTCAGCGCTCCTGATGGTATTCCTGATAATTTCGCCTACCTGTCTTAAAAGTCTATCACCTGCGAGATGTCCGTAAATATCGTTATATGCCTTGAAAGAATCGAGGTCAAGGATAAGCATGGAGAAAGTGCCGCCATAACGAGAATGCCGGGCGATTTCGTCTTCGAGTCTTTCGTCAAAGTGACGTCGATTAAATAATCCGGTGAGGTCATCAATGCGAGCCTTTTCTTCTGCTTGGGTGTAAAGTCGGGAATTCTCGATGGGTGCAGCAATTTGTGACGCAAGTTGTTCTAGGAGTTGTAGCTGTTTCGCACTATAAGCATTGGGATGGAGACTGGCGACGATCAAGGTGCCAATACCCTTACCTGTTACTAATAGTGGCGAGTAAACAACGGAGTGAATCCCTCCCTTAACCAGGTTCTCTTCAGTCCAAAACATTCGGTGTTGTGCAAGGTCGGGCTGATACAGGCTCTTTCCCTGTTTGATCACCCATTGGGTGGCTGTTCCTTCCAGTGGTATCCTTTCCCCTGTTTGCCATGGTGAAGAGATAGTGCCCGATAACGCTGAAAAGCAAAGTTGTTCACTTTCAACCAGGGTGATTGCTGCCCAATCAATAGCAATGATCTCCTTTAGCTGCTGAGAGAAACCTTCAAATATCTCCTTAATATCCATGCTTGAGATTACGATGTTGGTTAAACGGTTAATGCTACTTAGCTCTTTCTCTCTTTCCTCCAATTGTTCATAAAGATATTGTCTTTCCATAATGGCAGCGATGCGGGAAGCAACAGCCTCAATTATTTCAATATCTTCAACAGTGTAAAGCTTACTGTTTTGCTTTTCCCCCATTGCAAGGATGGCAATAAGCCCGTCTTGGTTCATCAGAGGGAAAAGCATCTCTACCTTTGTCAATTGAATATCCTCATATTCCTTCTGGTTCATAGTGTTCAACTTAACAAGGTCTGCTTTGGATATAAAACGAGCTTCTTGCTTCAGCCAATTTGCAATAGTGCCGTCCTGTTTCAAGTTCAACTTTTGTATTGGGTTATCTTTCACTGGAGGGTAGCTGAATGTGGCGGTGAAATCGCCTCCTTCAAATTTAGGTAGAAGCAAACAACCTCGGCGGCACTCCGCAGATTGACAAAGCAAGGATATCAGGTTGCTTCCTAATTCCTCTAGAGTAGAAACAGTGTCTGCTTTACTGGTGAGACTAAACAACTGCTGGCGGTAACCATATTTCTCTCCTGTTAGGGTTTGTTCTACTCCCGGGCGGAGAATGGTAAGCATCCAGTAAGCAAACATAGCAACCCAGGCTGTAGCCGCTATGGCTGCTACTACCGTGGTGAGGCTGAGACTAAAGTCAAAGATGAGATGGAGCAGGAAGAATAGCAGGAAGTATGCTGCTACAGCGCCAAGGCTCATGATTATCCATACTAACCCGCGGCGGAGGGCAACCTTGATATCCAGTAATTGGCGTGTTACCACTGCATAGGTAAGGATGCCAGCCATGGCGAAGTTGCCAATATGGGCAATGGGATATTTACTCAGCACGGGGGTGAAGCCAATAAGCAAGGGGATAAGTAAAGCGGCAAGGCCAGCGAAAAGGTAGTTCATCTGATTGCGCTCCCGTGGGTCGTCCAGCGTCGTCTGTCTTCGTGCCAGAAGATAAATATCCCTGCCAAGCAGGATAGCAATGATAACGAGTAGGGCAAGCCAGGTGCCATACTCGGCAGAGACGCTGATCTCAGTGAACGTGATACCCTTCGGGATATAACCCAGCGCTGCTAGAGCAATAGCGCCGGCCAAGATGATATAAGCATAGGGTATCCTGTCTTGACCTTGATAAAGGGAGCGCAAGAAGTAATGAAGCTGGATTGCCATCAATATGCCCAAACAGATGGCGATTTTAGCAAGAAGCAATTCATTTTGAATGAGAATATTGCTGTAAAACAGGAAGCTGCTCAAGCTCCATAGCATGGCAGTGACGAGATAAGCAAAGAAAAGCTTTTGCCGCCTCTGCCATGGTCGGCTGCCCAACAGGATAACCAATAGCGGGATAAAGATAATCGCGGTAATTAATGGGATCAGCGCATAATTATCCATTCCAAGGCAATTATTAACATAAGTTCTAAAGCTGTCAAGAAGGACTAAGGTAAGCCTCAAGATATGCTGCTTAGTGGTGCATCAGGCGGTGTGTTAGATTTATTTTATCGCTTGATCAAGCAAAAAGTGATAACTACTACATCCAGGAAGGCAAGTATTCCGATGATAGCCCATATCCATGAAGGTGTTGGTGGTGTTGCTGCTGTTGGTTCAGGCGCGGGCATTACCGTAAAAGTGCCTATGCTTGACTCACTGAGCACGGGGTCGATAGCCCTTACCTGCCAATAATAAGTCGTGCCCCAGTCTAGATACCCTTTATATTGATAGGTTGTGGTAGACAGCTTTTCGCTCACTACTACCTGGCTTAAGGCATCGTCCTTAGCGAGAGTAAACTCATATTCAGTGGTGGGGGGGAACCCTTTCCAGGAGAAGGTTGGTGAACGTCCCACGTTTTTGCTGCCGATGTCAGGGACAAGCAATAGAGGAGCAAGATACACCTCTCCTTCTTGTGTAGAACATTCCTTTACCGTGAACTTCATTGTTGGTGACCACCGACTGCGAATGCGTTCCCCTTCAGTGCTTTCACAACTTCTTACTTTCCAGAAATAAGTTTCACCACAAATGAACTGAACTGAGCTGGATGATGGACACCAGGTGGGAGAGCATGGGGCGTCGGGAGTTATATCTGGCTCTGTGTGTATTATGGCGGTGAAATCTTCATCCAGAGCTATCCATAGGTCATATTTTTCAGTCGAGGGTAGCATTCGCCAGCGGAAACAAAAATCCTCAGCCCGGCAGGTACATTCTTCACAGGGCAGTGATTCTTTCAGCGCCGGCGTGTTTGGCCAGGGAGTTTCAAGCACAAAAGCGTCAGTATAAACCCATAACCGCCCAACGGTATTGTAGTCTGGGTCATCGTATTTGGATATATCTCCGTTGAAATAGTCATCGTCATCGATAGCCCAAAGGTCGACATCTTCGTTGCTAATTGCCTTCAATGACCTTGACTTGAATGTTACTCCTGGAGTCAAGCCGGTATAGATGTAATCCCAATCAGCTACTCGTATCGTTTCTAGATGAGGGACGAGGGTGCGCGCAACGCCGTCCCTATGGGCATAGGCTCCGTAAAGGACTTCGTCTATTTGAGCCAGCCCACAAAAGCCCTCGCTTGGCGTGTTTAGCCCTTTCCATGATGTGCTTGCGCCAATAGCCCAGCGATAAATGTCGCTATGATCACTGGCGGCATAGATAAATTTGTTGCTATTAAATTCTTCATCCACGGCGAGCTGAATCTCGCTGAGCTCTGGTAAAGACTCGGTAAGATTAAAAATTTCCCCGCCATCGCTGGAATAGGCTATCCTGCCTTTATCCCCATTTTCGGAAACAAATACATAGTTCTCGCCATAGGTAAGCACAGCAGAGCCAGAATCAAGCCCGGTGTCTATGTCCCTTTCCCATTCCCAGCTTCCCCCCCGTAGCGTCTCATTCCAACTGCGCTTATTTAATCGATAATCATCATCCAGGATGTACAGCAATTCATCGCTCACCACAGCCAAATCGGTGACCTCGGGGCACTCCCAAATTTTCTCCCAGCTCTGCCCTTTGTCCTCAGAATACTTCACATTATCGGTCTCGGGCACAGCGAAGTAAATTTGCTCTTCTTCCTCCCACTCGGGAGTGGGTCTCAAAATTATATTGTCTCTACCGTCAAGGCAAAGCACCCTCTGCCATGTCTTGGTCAGTGCCTCGGTTCCAGTTTTCTCAGTTCGCCATATACTATCAAACCTGGGGGCATGGTCATTTATCGACGCCAAATGGAGGATAGTGTTATTGGCAAAGAAAGCGTAATCACAAAGGAAAGTCATTTCGGTATCTATCAGGCTGAGCTGGTTCCAGGTATCGCCGTCATCTTCACTTTTAGAAAGGGCGCTCTCATCGCAAGCTTGCCCCTGCCATGGTCCATCAGGGAGAGTCATGTTTGCCCATGCTGCGGCGGTGGTTACATTATTTGTACTCGTAACGCAGTAAAGTACGCCACTGGTTAACGAGACAACCTGGGCATTGGCACGATTCTCGGAGGAAGCGCCACCAGTGGGTGGTTTGGTTGGCACTTCCCATGTGGGCCAGCAATCCTCAGGATTGGAACAGATATGAATTAAGGCGTTAGGTGAATTCTCTTTGCCTAATACTTCCCCGGATACTTCCCCGGCAAGGAGTATGCCTCCCTGGTAATCAATCGAAGCTATGCCAACCTCGTTACCTCCTTTGACATCCAGCCTGTATGCCTCTTTGCTATCTTCTTCTATCCGGTATACATCGTCACACCCGGTGGTGGAATTAGAATAATAACTGGCATAGGCAATCCAATTCTTGCCTTCGCGGTAATTCTGGGAAGGAAGGGCTAGGTCGGAGAAGATGATTTCATTTTCGTCTGGTGAATCCCCCAAGCTGCTTTTAGACGGGTCAATAATTTCTATGAATGTGGTCCATGTTGTCTCCTTGGTTTCAGTATTCCTTTCTCCGGTGCACAGGAATGTCCTGTCTTGTAGTGACGGAGCTATATCAATATCATTTGATGAGGAGGCGATGGCGAGTATCGCTTTGTCTTCCTCATAGTTCGGTGAAAAGCGGACTGTGCTTACATCAGCGCCAGTTCCTGTAGCATCAGGGTCTATCTGTAGGTCTTGAGCCTTCCAGGAGGTGCCAAGCTCTCCCAGCGTAATTACCCACACATCGCCATCCGTGACATTGTTGGGATACCTGGTGCCTATGACGACGTCGTGAATATCTTTAGTATCTTTTTTATATTTTGGAGAGATGGCAATGTCTGAGATAATAGTGGCGCCTAGATTGGGAACTCTACTATCTTCCCACCTCTCCCCGCCATCATCGGAGAGATAAACCGCTGTCCTGTTATCGGTGACTACAGCCACCAAATTGGTATTATCCGGGGCAACAGCGATATCCCAGGCGGGCAATTCAGCGTCGGCTTTAACGAGAGCATCGGTTATATTTTCCCAGGTAACGCCAGCATCAGTCGACTTATAAATCGTCCTATTGGGAATATCTATGGCGTAAAAAGTTTCATTCTGGCCGACAACAAAGGCGTTTATCTCGCTGGGGCTGACCACCACATTTCCTTCTTCACTGGGAGTGTCAACAACAGACCACTTTAGCCTGTCTGGATTGGCTGAAATTGGCTGGCTGCCAGGCAGGGGAAAGAGAGTGGCAAAAAGAAAAAAAACAATGAATATTGCAGACAACCTTGCAAATTTATTTCTATTCATTAATGCTCATTATTAAACAACAGGTTAAGGTTTGGCAATACCCCCATGGTATCCCCTTGCATAGCAAGCTAAACCGTTGACTATCTTACTGCCTTGCTATAGCATTTTAATATTACGTTAGTCATGTATTTTAGAAAAAGGGATTGCAGCAATAATGACTAAATTCCTATTTACTGCCTTACTATATCGTTTTAGTATTACATTAGCTAGGTATTTTAGAAAAAGGGATTATGGCAATAATGACTAAATTCCTATTACGAAAATACGGAAGGAGGTGATAAGTTGGCAGTAGAAGAAGATAATAAAGAGATAGAAGAGATAGAAGAGACAGAAAAGAGGAGTATAGGCGACGTTGTAAAGGAGGTAGCAAGCACGACCGAGGGCTTACTGGGGGTGGGAGTAATGGATATGGAGGGTGTTCCTGTTGCGGTTGTTACGCCGCCCGGCGCAACACTCAATGCTGAATTAGCGGCAGCCCAGTTGGCTGTGGTGGTGCGCCTGTGTAGTTTGACTGCTGACAAGCTAAAGCTCGGCGATTTTGATGAAAATTTGATCACCACCGCTTCAAAGTATATTTTGACTAAGGCTCTCACTCCTGACTTCTATCTGGCAATGATTTTATCCAAGGAGTCCACTACTCTTGGTATGGCGCGTTTAGTGGCCAGAGAACATGCTGCCCTGGTATATCAAGCGTTGCCTAAATTTGAATAATGGCTGATTTATCTAGGTTTACCTGGGGCAAGAGGGGGAAGAAGGGTGAGCCAGGGAAAGGAGATGAAATGAAGGAAAAGGGAGCAACAGGAAACTTGAACAGCATATTGGAGGAGATGGCAGAGCAAGTTGATGGGTTATTATGTATTGCAGTGGCAGGTAGTGACGGGGTTGCCATTTCCAGCTATGTGCCTCCTGGTTCTATGCTTAACGCAGAGTTAGCTGCAGCTCAACTAGCGACAATATTCAGGATCGCGCGAACGAGCGCAGATAAGCTAAAGGCTGGTGACCTTGAGGATAACTTGTTCACTTCAACTGCAGGTCAGATTTTAATTAGACCTCTGGGTCAAGAATCCTATTTAGCCATGGTGACTACTAGGGATGCCCCGTTGGGCATAGTGCGATTGGTGGTTAAGAGCTATGCTAGCAGAGTGGAACAAGCCCTGGGTAGAGTTAGCTAAAGATAAATCACCGGTCAATATCAAGCTGTCTCACGTTAGTTTGATATTTTAGTTATTGTTTCTTAAAATATAGCTGAATAGGAAGATGGGACAGAGTAACAAGAATAAGAAGGAAGGTCAGCTAAAAGGTGCTGCGCATCCTGAGTTTCAATTTGAGAATCAACTGCAAGATGTTGAGGGACAGTTTATCAGGAAGGTCGCGGCGCTGGGCTACAAAGTTGAGCGCCATGTTACCCTTGAAGGTAAGTTTAGAACTGAATATACCTTCGATTTGTTAGCTCGCAAGAATAATGGACTTATATCCTATGTCACCGCTATAGGTATCGTCAAGCATGATAATGGTCAGCCGATAGGATTAACCGAAGTTTTCGAATTTGATGACAAATGTTATAACTGTGACATTTGGGACAAAGTCCTCATTGCCCTTCCCGGGCTTGATTCTGTAGCAGCTCAATTTGCCCATGGGCAGCAAATAAAGATTTTATCTGAAGAAAGCCTTAACGAATTTTTAGCCTTATCCATTGCCAAACGGGACAGGAAAACTGTGGTGGTGGGATTTAACTCCAAGGAGCAATTACTGTCCTCTCTTACTGAGTTGGGATACACAATTGAACAGGACAGTAAAGTGAAAGGGAGATCTGGTGCTGAATATACCTTTGATATTTTGGCCAGAGAAGATGACGGGTTTATTCCTCACCAATTAGCTATAGACGTGCTAACTGGGGGGCGAGTGGACTTGGAAGAAATGTCTTTATTCGACAAAAAGGCCTATGATGCTGAAATCCAGCAAAAGGTTTTGTTCATTTCAGGCGAGC
>JABUBO010000094.1_pt1 | contig 24996 bp, 25 predicted proteins | sample 7240361 | NCBI WGS metagenome assembly JABUBO01 (sample SAMN07256346, study PRJNA390944) | subsurface metagenome | isolation source: Methane hydrate marine sediment | place: Pacific Ocean: Eastern North Pacific, ODP site
AGCAAGAAAGGAGGTGAGCAGAGTGATTAGAGCTAACGATGTAGTCTATCTACTGACTAGAGAGGATGTTATAGCTTGTGCCAGGGAAATGGGCATCCCTGAAGAGGTAATAACCGATGATGTCCTCTACAAAGTCAAGAAGGGGCTAGAGGGTGCTTGGGAAGGATGGACTGAAGTGGTTAAGGGAGCTATTAGCTACGCTCTCAAAGACTAACCAAAATGCCCCGGCACTTGAAGGGGTAACTATGCCCAAAAATAAGCAAGAAAGGAGGTGAAGCCGTGGCAATCAAGTGGAGTGCGGTCAAGGTGAGTGAGGCTATGGATGATGTTGAGGCTCAAATCTCGCTAGCCGACCAATTCTTTGCCGAAGCCACGAAGAAGGCAAACGAAGCCCGTAGCATCCCTAACCTCCCCCAGTATATAGATACCCGCCTTATCGGTCTGCTTGGGGATATTAGCCGAATTGACCGCATCAAGGACAGGATTGAGTCTGTCCGCAACGATATTCCTGACGGAGCGATAGAGGCGGAGCGGGAACGGGCTAAACACGGTAGCCAGCAATCGCTAATCTAATCGGCTAGCTTGATTTAAGTGAATCCGACAGGGTAACTGTGCCCAAAAATAAGACAAAGGAGGTGAGAATGGTAACTCGGGCAAACCAAATCAGCCTGTTTGAAGGAATCAAGCTGGAACAGCCAGAGCCGACGACACTGGTCAGGGTAGGCAGTAGGGAAATTCAAATCCCCCTCCGCAAGAGGCGGCGGGAAGCCTGTAACAGGCTAATGGAAATCCTTGAGGAGCTGGAGGGTAAGGATATACACATCAGCTCCTATCACGCTGGCGGTAGGCACTTCAACCTTGATAACCTCAAGCTCCCCAGACTTAAGTTAGACTGGTACCCACCAGGTAGGCTCAGCCAAGGCTACATCCCCAGCGTGATAGTCCTCTGGGGAAGCAGGTCAGCAAGTGTCAGGATATTCACCAATTACCTGGTTGCTGTCCGAGAGCAGGAGTATATGGGCTATTGGCTCTATTTACTTGACTTTCGTAATGGCCTCTGGGAGCACCCGATAGACACTTACTACTGCCACTATGCCTGCCTGTCAATAACCAAATTTAAGGACTAAGAGATATTGCCCGGTCCCAGGGGGTCGGGGGTTCAAATCCCCGACCCCCTTTTTGTCTTCTTTATTCCAAGAAAATTCGGTGGAGCTTGTTTATTAGTCCTACCCGTGCATCACGAGCAGTGCGATCCCTGTAGCCACCAGCGCAATCCCCAGAGCCAATAAACCAATCAATAATTTCCTACGCACTTTGTAATGTCCTCTACATAATAGATTTAATGAACCCTGCCGAAAAAAGTTAGCCCTACCTTGAAAAACAAGAAGCACCCCCGTGAGGGGGTGCTTGTCCCTTAGCAGCGGCGACTTTCATGGTCACCACTTGATAGCCTGGCAATGTTGACTTTATTTCTCCTGTGGCTTCGCTTCGCCTTCAAAGTACTCTATTTTCCATTTCCCTTCAGGGTCAGAATGAGACTCCATAAGCATGGGAGTTACTTCTCTCAGCCTCACCACTCTTCCTTCAGCGAGGTCAACATGGGCAATCCAGATTGTCTCTCCGAGTGTTATTTCAACTCTCACCAGCGTTTCTTCGAACTCCTCTATCTCTCCAGTTTCCTCATTCACCCTCGCCCCGAAGGAAAACATGGGTGAGACCTTGCCTATGCTGGCTCCCTTGTCCAGGAGCTCCTGAACCTTGGGGTCAGCCCTGGCTATGTTAATAGCCTCCTCTTTCTCCTCCTCAGTGAGTTCAGGCATGGGAACTACTTCAGTTACCACTTTGGTCTTCAAGTCTACTTCGGCGGTGATGATTCCAAGCTCGCCTTGACATATAACCGTTCCCTTATCATCTACAACCTTTATTACCTTCACCACCTGCACTTCTTCATCACCGAGAGCTGCCTTAACTTGCGGGCTATTCTCAGCGATTTCTGCTGCCAGTGCCTCAGACGATTGTCCGTTAAGTGATGGTAATCCTACGGTCAGCCCGATAATCAGTGCTATAGCTAATGCACTGGCTAGGACCGGCTTCCAGACCGGCTGTCGTGAAACTAAACCTCTTATCATGATATCTATCCCCCTTTTCATTTTTGATTTTGCCAGGTCTAAAATGGTAGCTCTCCGCTGCCTCTTAAGGTAGCCAGCAGCAAGCAAAGCCATTCTCAGCCGGCGTTGATGGCTTTGCAGCTCGATCCTGGGAAGTTTGACATTTTCTAGCTTTTTGATTAACTCTTCTTCCTTCATGGCTACCCTCCATTTACTATAACCAGGCTTTTGCCAAAAGGTTGCATTTTATTCCATTAACTTTCTTAATTTTTCTAAGCCCCGATGCAGCAGAGATTTTATTGTCCCCTCCCGCTTGCCCAGGATTTCACCAATTTCTTTGACCTGTTTACTCTCAAAGAACCTTAGCGTAATCACTTCCTGATACTTGACGGAGAGCTTGGAGATGTTTTCATGCAGAGCGAGAAACTCCTCATGTCTTTTTAATTCCGCTTCAGCCTCGAGAAGTTCGGCCTCAGCCGATGGATTAGAGATGCTAATCAAGTTGGACACTTCTTCTAAACAAGATTGCCTGTGTTTATTTTTCCTGAAGTAATTGGCAATCTCATGGGTAGCGATGCGGTAAAGCCATGAGGCAAAGGGGGCACCGCGCCAGCGGAATTGCCCCAGATTCTTCAGAGCCTTGAAAAATACTTCCGAAGTCACATCTTGAGCGATTTCGATACTGGCTGTTCTTCTTAAGACATGGCCAAAGATTTTGGAATAATACTGCTCATAGAGTTCGCCAAAAGCCTCGGTATCGTTCTTGGCTCTTTCGACCAATTCTTTTTCCTGGTCTAAATCCATCTCTCATTATTTTATAACGCACCACTGCCAGAAAGGTTGCATTTACGTGGAGCTTGGGCCGAGAGGCGGAAGAGGAGGCAGCCAAGAGGAAGGCAGAGCAGCCGGCACTATTTGAGTTCTAATATATTACTGGCGGTATATTACTAAGGGGTCGTGGGTACAAATCCCACGACCCCTATTTTTGTGCCCAGCAGGGAAATAGTAAACCATTGACCAGGTGACAAACCGCCCAGATTTTTATTCTGGTGCGTCTCTTGGTGTGAAGAGGGGGCTTCTACCAGAGGGTAAGTAGCCCGGAGCCTCTCTTCGTTTGCCTTGACTTAACAAAACAAGCAATTGTGACCTCAAAACCGGGGCTGCGTACGAGTGACCTATTGACATTGTGCGAGCGTATACATTACTCTACATAGCGAGAAAGGAGGTGAACTAATGCAAGCTTACTGCATGAAGTGTCGAGCCAAAAGGGAAATGAAAGACGCCAAGGCAATAACCATGAAGAATGGAAAGCCGGCAACCCAGGGTGTATGCCCGATGTGCGGGACTAAGATGTTCAGGATAGGGAAGAGTTAAAGCCAACAACTATTTGGGAATTGTACAAAAGGCTGGGTATTTGCATGAGACGAATATTCAGCCTTCTTGTTACCCATCACACATAATGGACAAATGTTACATGTAAGCTTGTTCGAAGGAGGTCCTAACGGGTATTGTGAGTCGGAAGCTGTGGGAGCGATTGTATCCTGAACATCTTGAAGTTCTAGAAGGCACCGTTATCTTGAAACTCGCTGAAAAAAGGCGAGATAACGTAATTACAGGCACTGGCAGAGGTAAAAAGCCTCCCTCCTTGCTCAGACACAGGCTTGACACTCTAAGAGAATCACTCTGGTATGATGCATGTATGCTGGAGGGTAAATGTCCGAAGTGTGGGACCTGCTACTTCGGTTGGGCATTACGCTTCCCACGACATCAAACATGCCCTAAGTGCGGTGTTGGGCTTGAGATTACAGAGGATGGCCACCTGGTTTCCAAGGGTTACTCACCCTTTACTGCGGAGAGACACTTAGTTAATCCGCCCACTAATGTTCCTCCTCTCGAAGAGAAGGACAGTCGTGTGCAAAACGAGTAATAGCTGCCTCCGAGCGCCCCGTTGCACAAACCGCTAAAATGTGCAGTTAGGGCAACAATCTAAGCAATTGTTTACCATGAATGATGGGGGCAGTCTCCTCTTATGATTCTTCATCGTCAGTAAATATAAGCACAATAATGCCAGTCAGATTTAGCCTAGTCTGAATTAGTCCTTCATTTCCCGAATGCCCTCCATTGACATGGCTCTTCCTAAAAACCTGGGAGGAGGGTAATTCATATCTTCCTGTACCCAAATCCATTTGTACGCTTTCAAGATTAAATCCACTGGCAGTCCAGGTAGATTCTGGCCAAGCAGTGGGGCTGCCGAGAGTATGTCGTTGGGTTCCATGCCTTCGTAGACTTTTTCTAGGGCTTTAATGACAGCTAGCCCATTCTTTTTATGATGACTCAGTTTCAGTTTAAGATCTTTCCCTATTTTGCTGTGGCTTGGTCGCCAGTGAGTACCACCAGGTCCTTCATAAACCCACACCATTATATCGTTAACACTCTTCCCGCCAGGCTTTGTCAATACTATCTTCCGCCCATCACTTAAATCCTCCACTTCATAGCCCAGTTGGGGTAAGGCCATTACTTGCTTGCAAAACTCTTCCGGTTGGGCATTTCTTATCCTACATTTCTCAAGCTTGACGTCTGCGCCCAAGTTACCAGCCGATCTAGGTTTGATGTTGCGCTTAACCATGCGGATGTCCCCTTTTCATCAAGTTAACTATTGGTATTGTACTCCAGACCTTTGTACTCTACAATATTGATGCCTCTGTTTCCCCTGTGGTATAGTGCGTACAACAATGGAAAGATGATTAGTGAATTTAGTGACTTTTTAGAGGAATTACTTGGGGCTCTTGGTATAAAAACAGAAGTTCCTCAAGTACCGTCCGAAATCGATAAAGTCCGGGAGTTTCTGCATCGATTAAACAAATTGTTGTACCAGCGGGATAAGGAACTGGGCAATGACTATATATCCCGCTTTCACAAGTACTGGGAAAGAAATCACGAAGCAATCTTGGGGCTAAGTATTGATGAAGCACAGTGTTCAAAACTTGCCGAAATCCTTGACCCGGTGTATGCGCAACCGCAGAACTACCCGCAATACCTTACGAAACCGCCAATCAGTAGAGAAGGTATTTCTGACCGGGCAGTTGCTAACGTGCGTTTCTTTACTGCCATTCAAGACTTCAAGATTAATATACACAAAGGCGGTCGCAATCCATTTGAACAGTTCAAAGAAAACCCTGAATGGTTCAGTGCGGCGGATTTAGTCAAGAACTCAGGTTTGGTAGGTGATTTTTTACAGTACTTGGAAGCGACCAGCTCACAGGGTGACAAGAGACGCAAGTGGATGATTGCAGCAGCCGAGTTTCTAATCGAAGAATTTGATGGAGACGCCTACAACATATTGGAAGCTTGTGATGGAGATGCCGGCATGATTCGAGACAAGTTGGCATCAGCCGGTTACCTTGGCTACAGCTACAAGAAGGCTGACATGTTCCTTCGTGACATGGCCGAGTGGGGAGTGTGGCACTACTCGAAGAATGCCCACCTGGTAGATGTAGCCAGTGATTCGAACACAATGCGCATAGCTTTAAGGACTGCCATTGTTAGAACGAAAATACCTCTGGTGGCAAGCTATTTGGATGTGTACTGCTATCAGTACTCAGCCGTTGATACCCGAGCTGCCAATGCTTGGAGACGTGTATGGGAATTATGGGCTGAAATCCCACGCAACCATCGTCCGCCCACTCCAGCGTCCATGGACTTTCTTCTTTATTTCAGCGTAGGCAAGCAGATTTGCAGACCAACTCCAAAGTGTAGTGTTTGTCTGTTTAACTCGGTGTGCCCTGGAGAGACTCGTCATCTAAACCCACCAAAATCAATTTCCCAGAAAGGAGCCACCGGCTGGGATAGTGGCGCAACAAACAGCGGCGGTGGTGGGGGCATAATGTCCTGACGAGTATGGTTAGATGGGCAATCCAGGCGATTCATTTAATATTTCAAAAACTAGAAGATATTGATGCACTATGTCCAAATCCTCACCACTTGCCTCGGGGCCGGGTTTCACTCCATTGGAGATTAACACTACGATTTCCTTCAGCCACAGATTTTCAGAGCGTAAGATATCAACCAATTTCTTTGCAACTGCCTCTACGTAGCCACCTATACGGACGTCGCGGGTTTGTACCACCAGAAATCCACCAGCCTTGACTCGATTGATTTTATTCTCAGCAAAGCGATGAATCTCATTCTCGTAAGAGTGAACTGCGTCCTGGCTTTCAGCTTCATCCAAGCACGGAGACTTTATGAACAAGAGGCTCGTCTTCCCCTCAAACGGAATCGACTTTGATTTTTCTCCATGTTTGATTGATACCTGCCAGTATTCACCAGCTTCAGAGTATCTATAGATGACATTTTTATCTAGCTTTTCCTCGAATTCGTTTTCAGGCAAAATCCATACTGAAGTTGTCTCAAGCTCAGGCACACGTTCTGCCCGCAGATGCTGCCTGGATTGTGAGATTGCCATGTCCTCATTCTCGGTCCCATTATCCGACTTTCTCGCTCGGCTTCGAGGCTTCTCAAAGATAGCGAGATACTCGTGTGCGAGGAGAAGGAAATTATGCTTGATGCTGTTCGAATACCAGAAGCCTGTCGTCTTACAGTTGTGTTGCCTCTTGATAACGAGTTCTTTCAACTTGAATTTGGAGTCTAGAAAAGCGTTTATCGTTCGAAATCCGATGGGCACGACGTGTTTCTTATTTCTACCATCACCGATAAGGATTGCGCATTTCCCCCCGGGCTTAAGGACCCTATAACTTTCTTCGGCCACCTGACGCATTTCGGCAATAAAATTATCATAGCTGAGTCTTGACAAATCCCCTTCAATCTTCAAGCCATAGCTTATGATGCCGGCATAAGGAGGATGGGCACATATGAGGTCGATTGTCTTATCTTTGATGCCTTCAAGATTTCTGGCGTCGCCAACCCTCACATCCGGCTCATAAATCTGGTAATCGTTAGGAAGGCTAGGTGGGTTGAAACGCAGGTTATCTCTCGTTAACTCAACTGCGGCAGCATTGATATCCAGACCGATACATTTCCTGCCTAGGAGTTTTGCCTCGACCGCAGTCGTCCCGCCGCCGACAAAATAGTCAAGCACCGTATCACCAGGCCGACTGTACTTCATAATGACATTTCTGGGAATATAAGGAGACCAGTTACCCCGATAACGTCCATCGTGAGTAGCCCAACGTCCTCTTTGTCTAAAGCTCCATACGGTCGTAGTCTCTTCTTCATACCCTTTAGGCACCCAACTGCTAATCTTCTTCGTTCTTCCCAGTGTCGATATGTTTATACCGTATGCCTCGGTTATTATTCGTTCCAGTTGTTTGAAGTTTATGTTGAATATTTCCCCAATCTCTGGATCTGCAAGGCCTGCTTCTTTTGCAGCTAACACGGCAGATTTATAGCTTTCCTCACCATGCACTTTTCTTATGTGGTCCCCAAGATTACCGTCACCATTGCTTTGGCAGATTGGGCAACTGCGTGTTTCGCCCCTGAGCTTATACTTGGGTACACTGTCGGTCATTGATCGATTTCTCCCATCATGGAGCGTCAGTGTTAGATACGCTTCCCACTGTCTCGTTCCCAACGCAAGACAGACTCACGCGATATCCTCGGGCCTATCGGCACGATATAGGTTCCCGGATACCTAACCTGATGCTCCCTCCACCGCTCTTCAAGCGTGCGGTCAGTAGTGCCTCGATTCGCTATTCTATCGCCAGGCCACTTGAGTTGATACCTTATCGTCCTACGTACCGTGTTTCACCGCTGCAATCCAAGTTTCTTTAAGATCTCCCCTTTGATTTCTTTAGATAGAATGTACGCCCGCACCTGTTGCAGCGATATCGCTGCTTCTTGCCATTTCTGGTAACTATAAAACCCATCCGTACAACCTTAGTAGAACGACATTCTGGGCAATTCATGACGTACTCCATACATACATATGTACATAATAAGTCATTGGAATGGCATTGTCAAGACTACCTGTGGCGCTCTATTTCCTTATTTACCGAATATTTATCATCTGGATAGTCATCTAATTGATACACTAGGGTTTGTAAATCCTTCAAATAGAGCGACTTCATAGGATTTCCTATCCATATCAAGTTCTCATGTTATCTTTGATTTTATTGTTTTGTTTACGAGTCCCGATGGCTTCTCATGGTAAATAAGTTCTCTCACTTTCTTACGCAGAGGTAAAGGAGTCCTTAGCCTGTCAAGCGCATCTGTTGCAATACCGAAATCTCGTGCATAGTAAAAAGACATCTCTAATAGCAATTCAAAGACTCCATACTGCGTATTCATGACGCCAGGCAGGCAAACTGGAAAACTATCACATGCGAATCCTCGTTCAAAATCTTGAGAAAGTTGAATGCCGCTAAAAGAATCGTAGTTGACTTCATTTCGCCTGTCGCTCTGCCATGCTCGATCACCATTTATTGGAGAGATTGCTGGCTGGAACCTCGAAGGAAATATTGTTTTTATTGCTCGAAAAGCTTCATAAAAAAGATCCCAAAATATTTGATGGGGCCCTTTATATGTAGTGTTTACTTGGCCGGGTTTTCCCCCGATTCTTTGGATGCGTAATACTTGATTTCCTGCTAATCCCTTGGCCACATCAATAACATAATTGTTGATTATCGTGCATCCAAACAGGCCCAGTAGAGCGTGCGCAACATGCCAGCTTCCGTAATACAAAGTAACATGAGCCCATGGGCAAGCACTAGATATCATGAGATCAAGTGCTCTTCTGTAATGTGAAGCCGAAAAAAATAATGATCTCTCTACGTTTCGTAGTAGGCAATCACGATATTCATCGAATATCGTTGTTCCTTCGTGAAATGTGTGAAATTTGTTTAATAAGTACTTCTTGTGGAATTCTGTGAGAGATCTCTCAGAATCACCGACTGACCCTCTAAAATGGGAACTGTAATACTTTGCCTCAGCGATGCTGAAAAGTCTCATTGTTTTGCACTCAGGGGAAGAGTTGAGCGTACATTTGGTTATATATGGCCCTTATACCTGCCTCTCCCTGTGTAGCACGAAGAGCTTCCGGACTCAGTTCATTGGTATTTATTCTTTCTAGATATGGTAAGAACAATTCATACGTTAGAGTTGTAATATCTCTTCGAAGATCCTTAATTAAGTCAGCGAGTAGACGTAATAAGGCCCTAAGAACTCTTGCTCCATAAAATACAGATCTCCCCGTTCTCCAACCGTCGCTATCAAATTCCCTAATTGCAATGAAATATTGTGTTATTACTTGATATTTCTGTTCAAAAGACAGGTCATATATCGGTGAACGTCGCGTGAGGAGTTGTCTTAGTGCAGGGGCAATCGATCCCTGTTTCAGTTGGATTTCTGGTTGCTCACCTGTTAGGTCTATTCTCTGATATAGAGGGCTCTCTTCCTCAGTAGCCAGCAGGAACACCATTTCTGCAGCCCCTATTGCCTCAGGATTGTCATCGGGTCTTACCAACCTGACGAGGTCCCAACGTAAAGATGCGGGGACCCTTCTTTGAGTGTCATTAATCTCTAGGAATAGCCGTGCCATTTCTACTTCTGACAAGCCTGTATGAATTACACAGGAATATATCGCATTATAATCAGAGAAATATTGTGACCATAGCCTGTGTTGACCATCTACCACTAGAAATCTTGTATTGATTGGTATTGATAAACTTGGACCATGGAGGGGGAAGGACTCGCTATCAGTAGCAAGGACTATTGAGTTTGGAAATGTTCTATGCTGATCTAGTACAGCTAATGCAATCTCACGTGCTCTTGACTCGCGTACAATTCTTTGAAATCCTTGTATTGGATTTTCTATTCTCCAGGAGGGGGTTGTGTGTTCAAGTAGCCATCTACCGGGGATAGCCGCTACGTATATGCGTGGCTCTTCTTGTAGTTGAAGCCCCTGTACAGTTATAGTGTTATCATTTTCAGGCATTTGATACCACCTCCCTTCTGCGTGATATTATGATTACGCTTGATGATCCTATACTGGGTGACAAATGTATCAGGCTTCAGTATCCTTCTGAATTGAATTCGAAACCAAGTCCTTGTAGCATGGCTCATTATACAACGCTATTAGTTTGTAAACAAAACAAGCCTTTTTGGAGCATGAGGAAATTTTTATACGTGCAACTGGAAGTCACAATCCGTCATATTGTTGAGTGTAGAAAAAGGAACCTATTTCTAATACCTAACTAGTCTTTGAGATTTGTGGCATAATGTGTCAATGAACGAAGTTGAAGATATTGAACCCGGCATCCAAAAGATGGCTCTGAACACAGAAGAACTCTACCCGAATTATGAGGAACGCCGCCGATTTGAAGGACGCTTACGAGAATTCCTTGAGGTCGATAACAGTTCCAAAATCATTCAATACAAGAAAGGCGTACTCAGCGATCTCACTGAATCCGCAATCCCTCCCAAGCAAGATTCACGCCCACCATTGCTACTGCTTTTTGGTAATCCTGCCCCCGACTCAGTTCGGCACAGATGTTTTTTCGCTTCTGAGAAAGGCAAACGTGAGCATCGGTTCTGGCCGATATTAGAAAAAGCTGGGATTATTTCATTCAAGAATACGGCCGAGGATATCAACACATTCAGGACTAGAAGTCTTTTCGACCTCAACTACGAGTCACCATTTCGGATTGGGCTGGCTGTGTTTTACTCTTTGCCTAGCCCCGCCAGTGATTTGAAATGGGGTGGGGTTGCCGGACTGCGCAAGCTTTTTGGAGCAAGAGCTTTTAGGGAGATTACCTTGTATGAGAAAAAACGCGTTGAAAGTCTTACCCAGGAGTTTATTGGCGGTAATCCTCACGGTGCTGTTATCGCTTTCCAGAAGGATGCCTACTTAGGCGTGAAGGATTACACGACTCAAGAAAGCTTGGTAGCTGAAAAAGGGAAATGGTGCGTGGTTGAGGCTAGATGCTCGTGTTCTGATATAAGGCTGTTCCGAATGCCGCCTACAAGATATATGTCGGCATCTTGGTATGTAGAGTTTTTACGGCAAGTAGTAGTCCATTGTAGCGGAGAGTAGCGTTTTTTGCACTTACCTTACCAAGCAGCAGTAAGCAAGTGTGTTTGAGAAGCGCTGAAATGCATTTTAGCAGTATTTCAAAATAACTATAAGCTTCTTTCTATGCCTAAGAATTACTTCACCTGCCTTCGGCTTCCCTTTCCATCTTTTCAAGCCTCGTGTAGTAATCTGGAAATTCATTGAGATGGGCTAAAGCAATTTTTCCGGTTATTATAGGATCATCGTTAGTAACATTGGTATGCGGATCAACTAGACCGTGCTCGAGCTCGACATCAAGGCCCATCCTATATTGCTCAACATCGAACTTGCTCCAATCGGTACCGAGGGCCTCACCAATTCGTTTTGCTTCTTCGGTAGTAAAGTGCTTTTCGCTTGTCATGTCCGTCCCCTAAGTTACTATTCTTGGGACAATCTTAAGTCTTGGTAAGAAAGTTGTCAAAGCTTTGTGCATGCAGTCACGACACTTGACGGAAGCAGTGCTGAGAAAGAATAGGAATAACAAACCGCTAGATTGTGTAATAAGGTAACAAAACAAGCTATTGTGACCTCGGCTTCCCTCAGCTTGTTCAAGATTTGGTCACAACCACCGAATTTTATTCCCATTCAGAATAGAAGTTAATACGCCCACGTAGTCATCGGGATGTCTGTCCAGTCATGCGTACAAATATTTGATACCATTTGAATTCTATATAAAATAAAAATCAATTCTGCTATTAAAGGATATCTCTTGTATTTATCATGTGCCTTTTAATAGATCAGCAATCTCTTTGGCGATTTCATCGACTGTATGTGTTGCAGTACTACGTGCTACCTTATCTGCAAGAGAAGGGCTAAAATCAATAACTTGCTGTTTTGTTAAGTTATGCCAGATTGGAAGGAGAATTTGCTCCCCTGATACCGCTCGAGTTACGATGCCATCCAACTCATATTTTGGCCAGCCTTTTGATATGAAGGCAGACGATAGAATAACTAAACCCACTCGACTATTTGCAAGCCCCTGATCTATTTTTTGTCTAAGGCTATCTCCGATATGAAGAGTAAATTCATCGTACCAAACATCAAGACCCTCATTCATAAGAGCATTTGCCAGTGGCCTGACAATTTCATCCTTATCTTCTGATGCATGAGAGATGAATACGTCATATGTTCGGACAACTGATTCTTGAGATGGAGGAACATTATCTTGAACAAGACTTGGAATTGATGAAAGAGGAGCTTCTCTTATTTCTGGAAGAGGTCCGGGAAGCATCCTAACTGATGCTTTAGTGCTCCCTCTTAGACCTTGCATGTCTACAGCGACATGCCAATGGCCAGATTTTGGAATTTGAAGCCTAAGAGGAGATCGCTTTGCTAACCCGCCAATAAAACGATGACGGCGGCCATTCTTGTAATTTGAGAAGTTTGAGCTATCCATCAAGCGGACATTTGCACCGCTTGTAAGAGTAACTTCCACTATTTCGCCTCGTTTCCTTTGGCCTAGATCAGTATGTATGAATCGCAATTGCTGATTCTCCTTTATTGAGAATAACGTTTAAATTAGCATCGAATCTATGGGTCAGCTGAATTTATTTATTAACACGGCAATACCTCTTGTATTTTCCCCCAATTAAACACCTTATTGTTTTAGTAAGTTTACGGTGATTTCTAATTCAAAATGCTTAACTATACACGATAATTATGTATACCGCTAGGTTCATTGTCAATAACTGATTTCAACAATCGGGATTTTTGCCCTTTTATGCGAATGAAGCGCATATATATTGAAAATGTTAGAATATATTCAAAGTATGAAGAAGAAAACACAAAACGTTAAACATATTGCTAATCCTTCTTAGTTCGGGGATTCAATACATTATTGGCCTCCTGATGCTTTAGGATTGGCACATGCTATGGCTTTGGTAGAAACCGTCGCTACAAACTCAGAACAAGCCGGTAATATATATCAAAAGATATTTGATAACTGGAGAAAACCGGGAATATAGTCAGACTGTGTTAAAATTCATTTACAATGGGTTGGTTACCACTTATCTTCGTTGCTGTTTTCTTGGGCATCTGGTTTTGGAATGTTTGGAAAAGGCGCATTGCTCGTCAAAAACGTCAGTTATTAATAGAAGCAAGGATAACTGGAGTTACCGCACTAGTCGAGCCTATAGTTAAAGAGGCTTACGGTCAATTGACCCAAGATATTAGAACTAGATGGCCGCAAATTCCCTTTGATTTTCCTAGGACGGAGACCTTGCTTACAAACTCCAGAGGGATACTCAAAGATTACCCACGTAAGGATATAAAAAGGCTAGCAAAAAGAGTGTTAGATTCTATTGCTTCAAAAGCTGTTTCTGATTTCATAGCATACAGGCCAGACTTTCTTTCTTCTCAGACAGAAGTACCGTCAGATGCCCCGGTTAAATTTCATAGTCATGAATACGAGTCCAAGACTACATTAAATAGCCCTACTCCTTCAGATTGGCCAAAGCGAAGAAAGTTGATACATGAACGAGATAAAGGATGCTGTCGTAGGTGTGGCACCATCGTGCCATTGGAAAAGTGTCATATCCATCATATTGTTAGCAGGTCAAAGGGAGGTGGACACACACCTGATAACTTGATTACTCTTTGCTATGATTGTCACAGCCTAATGCCTGAACATGACAAAGTGACTGGTGGACCCTTCTATGTCTTGCCTAATAGGTATACTTTACACACAAGGGAATGCTACCATGGTATCTTAGCCAGACGGTTATCAGGTTCGTTACCTGTTCTCCTAGCAAAGGGGTACACGCCTTGTGAAAAGTGTATGCCAATGGTGGGACATAGAACGTTTTGGATTGAATGCTATATTAGACGCAAACTATCATCAATTGTAAACGCTCTAAATTTTGAGAATAGAAAAAAATAGCTTACAATGTCTAACCTGGCATAGTTATTAGTAAATTTTGCATTAATGTGTTTGGCGCCTGCCACAAGACAGAGTGAAGTTTCGGTCATAAATTTTCTAATATGTTCTCAACAACCATATCTGTTTGGGAAAAAACTTTATGATTAGGAAATCTTAGAACCTTCCAACCCTGTTTTTCTAAAAAGTTATCTCGCTCAACATCCTCTAACACTGGTAAGCCTTCAATAATTTCATGCTGGCATCCATCACATTCAATATTAATTTTCCTCTTACCTGTTAGGGCAAAATCTAACGTATACCTTTTAACCACTAGCTTAGGAATGAGTTTATATCCAAGACTCTCAAAATCAACTTGCTGAACTGCTTCGAAAAGATGTTCCTCGGCTGGCGAATCGAATCTCTCAAATATTGTATACTCTTCGATTTTCTCTTGCTTTTTAATTTCGTCATAGGTTTCAACAAGATTTTTTAATACGCCAGTTCTCTTATGGCAAAAGTTCTTATCGCCTACAATATATAAGAGATACTTAGCTCTAGATAAAGCCACATTCAATATTTGTGGATAAATATTGTACCATCGGTCACTGTTTCCATTTCCACGAGATGCTAAAACCAGCGAGAATATCATTATATCTTTTTCAGAACCTTGGAATTTATGTGCTGTAAGTATTTTCACATTATGCTTCTCAAGAAGCTCGGGAGGTGTTGATGTCGAAATTGTTTCATATATTGCATCTTGTTGGCGTGAGTATGGGGTTACGACGCCTATAGATAGATTCGTCCCAGATATTTTATTTAATACATCCTGGAAGATAGTATTTACTGATTTAACTTCAATGCTATTTATTCTACTGCCACCGGGATGCTTAATAGCTTCACCCTTACAATCAATCCAGTGGACACCTAATGGTAAACTACTGGGAAATCTTGAGTAATCAAGAGTACTCATTATCTTCAAGCGCCCACTGTAAAATGCTTTGTTACATAGTGCGATGATTTGGTCTTCTGAGCGATAATGGTTAGTTAACAGGATAGGTTTATGAGTAAGAGAATTCTCAGCGGACCTATAAAGTGAAATATCGCAGTATCTTGTTTTTTGAAGGATAAATATCTTTCTCTTCAGTTAGACCGTGGGCTTCAGCTATCCCCTCATCTAAATGCCGAGTTAAACCAGCAACATGTGTGAGCTGCATGGGGTCACCAACTACTATAGCTCGCTTCGCACGATAAAGTGCCGGTGCTGCAGAAGGCAGGTCGACCTGCGAAGCCTCATCAAAAATTACGTAATCAAAAACGCATGGACTTAAGGGGAATGTTCTTCTAATTGATTTTAGAGTAGACGACCAGATTCTTAAAACAGGTAAAGCATTAATGAATGTATTAGTATCAATGCCTTCATCATCTAATCGACCCGACTCTACTTGTTGTAGGAAGGACTTTACCCTCCCTATTTTACTCCCTCTCCCCAACATTTTATCTATATAGATACTTTGAATATATTCTTTTGACAGCTGGTAGAAGTTATACTCTAATTTTCTTATATTTCGTTCAATTTCCAGTTTTGTTGGTAGCTTACTTATTTTTCTCTTGATAGATTTGAGTTTTCGAGACAATATGAGCCTTCTTATTGGTAATACGAGCTTTGAGAAAATGTTTAGCATCTTTGCTGGCTTTAATTCAATGCTATAAATGTTATATAGTTTCTCAAATGTTTCTTCTAATGTATCCAACTCTATTAGGGTTTCTCTATGTTTAATCATGTTTTTCCATAGTGAATGGATGTCATTTATACTCGTTGTACGACGTCGTTTTCGTTCTGAATCTTGTATCAACTCATTGAATTTACCTTGTAAGTCTTGCCGAAATTCTTTCCTCCCTGTGCGCAGCATTAGATTTCGAAACTGCTCATTTATCTTATAGTTAACAACATTGACGGCTTCATTTGTATGACTAACAAAAAGAACGGATTTGCCGTCGAGAAATAAGTTAATCAACAGATTTGCGATATACTGGCTTTTCCCTGTGCCCGGTGGACCTGTAATCACTGATAGCTTGTTTTGGAATATGTTCTGTAGTGCCTTAATTTGGTATTCATTTGAGGGAAAGGGAAGAACTGGTATTTTTTCAACCCCCTTAATCGAAGTTATGGGTTCAGTAATAAATGAAATGGCTGTCTGGCTTAAATCTCTTTTTCGGGTTAATTCTATTAAATCTTGGAGAAGATTTATATTGTAAGCTGTGGTTTCACCAGCGAAGATTAAGCTTTTATTATATAGTCCTGATGTCGAATTCTTTGAAAGCTTTTCCGCATTAGTTAATCGTTCTGGGTCTATAGGCTCGTTAATCTGTATTTCGGCTTCTTTCTGTATAACTTCTAAGCATTTTTTCACTAAATCACTCTTATTTAAAGTGGGGCTTCTGAATAACTTCTCAATAGATTGACCTATATCAGCAATTTCCTCCGTGCGAAATCCAAGCGCATTAAGTGCCTGAATTCCACAAGTAGGATTTGGTTCATCTTTTTGTAGGTATAATTCTTGGTTTTCTTTAGCAAATCTCACTTTAATTATGAAAAGAGGCGCAATCATATTTCTTTTTGAGTCATCATCAAAGTACAATAGCACTGGATAACCGTAATAAGGCTCGTAGCCTTGAGTAGCGACATACTCTGAAAAGACTGTCAATCTTTCGTCTTCATTAATTGATACTTGATTATCCTTCTTATTGAAAATGAGTAGGTCATTATTAAATGGATAAAGCACGGCCTTACTGCGGACATGTATGGAAATGTCTTTGCCTAGGATATCCTCGTTCTTTATACAGTCATACCAATAGTTAATGATTTGGTTCAATCGTTCCATATTTTTCAGAAATACCTTAAGTATCCATTCTATTTTTAAGTAACTCTGTCAGCCGCACCCGCATGACGGCGCATATTTACAGTAGCGGGCCATCCAGGAAGGGCACGCCGGAAGTTCTTCAGGGCTTGTAGCTTTCCGCAGCAGGTTAATGCGCCTGAGTGCCTCCGATTTTAATATGTCGAGGTTTCTGAAGCTCACATCGTATACCAGTAGCTTCGCGTCTTCTTGTTGTACATTGCGATAATACAAAACGAGCCTGCCTTTGGGATTGTTGCTTAAAGCACACTCAAATCCCAGCCGCAGAAAGTAGTGTGAGCTGAACTCAGGCAGCCTATCCCTCTCTACCACATACATTAGACCAGTCGTCCGGACTATGGTTGGAACACCTTGATGGAGTAGAACTCTATCCTTCAACTCGGCTAGATTGGTAGGGATATGTTGCACTTCGCCTATGGCACCATATTTAAGAGCATCACGGAGAACTCGTAAAAATCCTTGTCGGTCTATAGAGGTGAGTCGTTCCTCAGCTTCCTCCAAAACGACAGCCTCTTCATCGATAACGCTTTCACGCTGGATACGTGCAAAGTACGTCTTGCGTGGAAAGACAATATCGTTGAGACGAAGTGTTTCACTTGGGTGTTGTTCTACAAGCTTGGCAAGTAGTTTCTGGACAGTCTCTTGGTCAGGGAGTATCTCACCAGCCAAATCTACGATTTCATAGGACGTGGGGATAGTGGTTGTCCCGCAATCGCACACTGAGGAGTAGTCGCATTGCATGCGATACCAGGGGCATTTGGGGAGCTGACTGGGGTCGTCTGAAGCGATAGCTTCTTGTAGTAGGTCGCGCCTCCGAATCATTTCTTCCTTTATTGCTTTAATGTTTGGGAACCTCAGAGCATATACAGCTAGCGGCGCAGATAATGTTGGAGGCGCTTCCCTTTGGTAGACGACAATTTTCCCCACGCCAACATCTACCATACTACAGTATATCCCCAGCTGCTCAATGTACCCAGGCCTCTTACGTCTTAGGTCGGCGTCCTCCTTAAGGTTGGAGGTAGTTTTAATCTCAACTGGCACTGTCTCGTAGATATCAATTCTACCGACAACCCCTTCGTACTCTACGAATTGCTCGATATATTCCTCACTAGATACCGCAGCCCCAAATACATCGTGAAAGCCTGTACCTGCCCACATCAGCTGCTGCCGTTCCAACGGGGGCACTTCTCGGGGTGCTTCCGCCTGAAGTATGCCTGCTTCAGGTTGGTGAGGTCAGTGACTGAAATACGCTTGGGAGGCCTTCGGGTTTGCAGCTTAGTCATCAGGGCATCTTTGACTGAGCGGTTTGCCACAATATGGGAGACTTGCGCTGCCACATCAAAATAGTCTGTGTTCACACTAGCATTCTACCATAAAGCATCATCATTATTTACCCAAAAAGCAGTTATGGCCCGGCCTAAAAACGCCATACCCCCGGCGTTTTGAGGGGATAGGGAGGATAATTCTAAAATTCAGGCCAACAACTGTACGGTCTCTGTCTTAGTTTATCATTATTATTTACCCAAAAATTAATTCTAGCCTTGGCCTAAAAAGCATTAGCGCCGGCCTTCCTCCCCCACAGAGCTCAAAATCTCAAACTTCAAACCCACAACTTCGGGCTAATAGGCCTGAATTTCATAATTCAGCATATTTAAATCAAATTGTATGATAGCAGAAGTCAATTTCACTAAATTGTGGTACAATTAATAAACAAATTGTGGAGGTAGATTTTTATGTATATAACATCAGCAATGATAGGCATCGGTATTTTAGCACTAGGATTTAGCGTAATGGTACAAAGCCACATACTGCGTAATCCAGCCAATAAACGGCCATTTTTGGGGCGTAAGCTTAGGCAGCTAAGCCTCTTATTTTTTGTCACAGGCGGTGTATTATTTGCGATAGGTGCCAACATCCCCCAATTATTCAATCCATACATACCAATAGGTGTTATGCTAATCATGCTTGGGGTTAACCATCAAGTTCAAGGCCTAACATTAATCATTCCAAAGGCGAATCTATCTGACCTTGGAAAACAAATTCGGCCATTGGCGTTATCATGCATTATTGGTGGAGTAATAGCAGTCTCAGTCGCTGTTGGAAGGATAATACATAGCGCAGGCTTAGCTAATATCGTACTTCAGTTTCTTCTTAATTAATCTCAAATCAGTATCATAGATGCCCGTAATTTCATAATTGTATACAATCAGCAGCTTTATTCCGTGTATCGGCAACGCCTCCTCACGCCTTTTATCATACCTCCGCCTTTGCTCTTTACGTATTTCCCCAGTTGCTGTAATACGTTTATCCCAAAGCTGAACACGGTCGCCATAGTGCTGCCCCTCCCTGAATTCTAGGGCAAGCTTCATACTGGGATAATAGGCATCTACTGGTAAAGTGACACCTTCAGGTCGTTTTGGAGTAGGATTTCCCCGGAGGAAATCAAAGCGGTGGTTCTCTTTGTACTCAATATCACCGAGGGCATCGCTAACTAGTTTTGCACAATAACGTTCTTGCTGTCTCGGCATGATTGACACCTCGCCTGGTAGTCTTTACTCCCGATGGTTAGCTGGGCAACTTTTAACGAGGGGTTTGGCTTTTCAGTAGCTTTTTCTCGATAATTGTTGTCCCTCGGCAGTGTAGAGCCCAGCTATGTCGGGCTCTTCATTATTCCAGATTGCCTTGCCATAACCAAAACTGAAGCTGCCCCACTCTGGATGAATTTCATTGGTGTAGACTCGAATAGATGCACCTGGCTTCAGAATGTAACCAGGGAATGTAAAAGCAGGGTAGCCCTCAGATATGTCTTTGAGCATCCAGCCGGCTAGGTCTTGCGGTTCAGTTCCCAGATTAGTAATTTCAACATACTCGTCAGATTCTACACGAGGGACAACCCCATCATAAAATATGCGGGTTATTTGAACATTGCTACCTTCTGGCGCTGTTGGTGCTGGGGTAGGCGCTGGCGAGATGAAAGGTGGTGAACAGGGCGGAGCTTGCTTCTCTAGCTGCAAGGTATACGTTTTACCATCAGTAGTTAGTACAATGGTGCCGTGAATATCCGTGCCATATATTTCAGCTCCAACCTCAGTAAGAGCGGTAATAGTCTCTTCATGTGGATGTCCATATCTATTGTCTTCCCCAGCCATGTAGATGGCAACCTCTAGCTCTACGGCATCCAAGAACTGCGTGGATGACGAAGACCTCGACCCGTGATGTCCTACCTTTAGTATGCCAGCCTGAACAGTCAGCCCCGATTCAAGAATACCGGCTTCTGCTTCTTCCTCGGCATCCCCAGTAAATAGAAAATCTATATTACCATAACTCAACTTGACAACAATGGAGTTATTATTGGTGTCACCAACAAGGGGTTTAACTGGATGAAGTATGAGGAAAGAAAGAACGCCCAGCGCTATTGAATTCCCACGCTCCGCTTCGTAAACAGAAGCACCCTCGGCGTTAACTCGGCTCATAAAATCCTTGAAGGTCTTGGAAGACGACGTATCGCCATTTAACCAGATTTCTTCTACTTCAAAAGCGTCCAAGACTGCGATTAACCCTCCAATATGGTCAGCATGAGGATGGGTGGCTACCATTGCCTCAAGTGCCCCGTCCACATAATCAGCAAGATATGCAACTACACCGGGGGACTTATCTCCACCATCGATCAGCATTTCATTATCCCCAAAATCTATTAAGACTGAATCTCCCTGACCAACATCTATGAAGTGAACCTTCAATTCCTGAGTAGTTGGAGCGGGTGTCGGTGTTGGAGCAGGGGGTAGAGTAGATTCGGGGGTTGGTGTTGGCACGGAGCGGGTGCAAGCCGATAAAACAAGCAAAACGAAGACTAATAGGATAACACGGTGCCGCTTCATGACTGTATGTTACTCGGGGGAATCGGCTAGGTCAAACAAACCGTCATGTTGTTTAATCACTCAGGTAATGAAAGCGATTCAGAATCAAGCGGGGGCAGCCAAGCACTGAATGTAAAATACGAATCGTGAGCTCTGAAGTCCACCGTTGAATCAATCAAATCAAATAAGGCCGACATCTCTCAGATATCTCGAAGGTTGCTGTTGCCGTAAGCTTCCCCAAGGCATCATACGCGCTTTTGAATAAGACATAGCTAAGAGCCTCATGGAACGAGTAATAGCAACGAATACATTTCGCTTCTCCTCCTCAAGCGAAAGACCCATAGCGCGATAGTCTGGGAAGATGCCCTCCACCATACCCATCACGACGACAACATCAAACTCTAAACCTTTAGCTGAGTGTACTGTAATCAAGGCAAGTCCATCTTGTCGCATCTGCTGAGTAGCTCCGAGTGCGACCTGACCGAGAAAGGAAGTAAGACTATGTCGACCTCCTGACTGTGAGCGTAGATACAGATCCCAGTGTTTGCGCCAAGCATTAATGTCCTCTAGAACTAAAGCACGCTCATATTCGTTCTTTAAGCAAAGAGAGAATGCATTCAATTTATCCAGAGCAGAGAGTATTGTAAAGCTGTCTCTTGTGCAATCCATCTCAGTAATCGCCTCAACAACGGCTTTTTGTTTGTCATTGCGAACTTGCTGATTCAAATACTTCACAAGTTCTGGACGTTCGGCGAATCTTTCTTGCACGCCCGCGTCGGCCTGTGCCCCCCACCCTTTTAGCAGGAGAGCAAAATGCAGTCGGTCACGTGGATTGGCAAGAAGTCTCATACATAGCTCAAAATCTTTGAGAAGGTCAGACTCGCTCTCGTGTTGGGTTGATAGCTGTTTGTAATGCGGCCATTTGCGTTCAATTAACTCTCTGTCGATAGCAGAAAATACATAACGGTTTCTAGCTAGAAGAGCGCACCTTTCGAGGGTAACAGTACCTTCAATATCCGGATGTCCATGATTCAATAATCCTTCAAGATAGTCCAAGACAAGATGTGCCTCGTCCTCTTCATCCTGGCCTACGATTAGTCTCACTTCCCCTTCAATGGGCAATTGTCCCTCGATTTCATAATCAGGAGACAAAGCTCGTGCTGAGTTCACCACGCATCGGGATGAGCGGAAGTTATCATCCATTCTTATCCTCTCAGCACCAAAGTCCTTTTCAAATAAGTCAAGATAGTGTGGGTCAGCTCCAGCCCATACAAAAATTGCTTGCTTGGGGTCTCCTACCATCATGATATTACGAAACCTTGGCCCACAAAGAGCTTGAATTACTCTATACTGCGCTTCATTCAGATCTTGTGCTTCATCAATGAATATGTAGCGATATTGTCTTCTGTAGAAGTCCGCGACCTTTGGCCGCTCAATAAGCAACCTGTAAGTCAGCAACAGAAGATCATCATAGTCGACAGCGTCGGAAGCACGAAGCTCAGCATCATAAGCCTGATATACTCTACGTTCTATACCATCGTCTACCATTTCTGGCAGTACAAGTCTATTCTTAAATTCGCCGATCCTCACTAGCCAGCGTGAAAGGAGTCTATCCTGTTCTGATGAATCCCCAACATTTTTCAATTCGTGAATGAGGTCCGGACTAGCCATAACGGCTCTATATAAAACCTGCTGGCGGTCATGGTACTGTTCAAAAATGTTTGGAAGCCTCTCAATGCCGACTGGCTTACCCCGGCTGGCAAGTACCTCTGAACAGAAACTATGTAATGTGCCGATGAAAGCTCTTTGATTAATATCAGGGAACTCTTCAAGCCTTTCCCTCATTTCATTAGCAGCCTTGTTCGTGAATGTTAAAGCTAGAATACGAAAATGCTCTTCGCTGCTGGAGAGAATTCGCCGAACACGCTCTGTCAAAACACGCGTCTTTCCCGAACCGGGACCTGCTACGACGAGCAAAGCGCCTTCCCCATAATCAACTATTCTCTGTTGAGTCGGTGACAAATGGATCGGACGAATCACAATTTAACTCCACCACGTATTGTCTGCGGTGCTTCGCTTTCTATTTGCTCAAACATTTCCTTGATCTTCTTCGGGATTCTACGTTTAGTATCTTCTAACGATGTAATTGCATGTGCTAGCGGGGCAGCATATTTAGTCTTTTCTCCAGACAATATTTCGATTATTGCTTGGTTCCGTCCCTGTTCCCCATCATAATTCCGAATTGTACCACCTTGTTGCTTTTGCCCACTCTTTTTTTTAATGTACTTACCAACAAAGTCATTGGTATTATGATATGAATCCAACATGGTTTCGATTACATCGCTATATCCCTGATCCACCAAATATGCCTCCCACTTGTGGTTACCCGGCAACATAAATATGTTTTTCTGCGAACTTACATCCATAATGCCAATACTTTTCAACGCACTTTGAACATGTTTGAGCGCTGTCTCCTCTCCGTCGGAACAGATGTACCAACGGATGCCAAAACCGGACGCAAGATATAAAAATGGTAAGTATTTCCCATCTCCGCCAACACCAATAGTAGAGATTCCTAAGCTACTGGGCATCATACCCCAGTAAGTCTCCGCATATACTGGTAATGCTTGTTCTTCGGTCTCTCCACTACAGAGGATAAGTGCTCGAGCGTAAAGCAAGTCACCGTGAGTATTCAGGACTTCGCGCTTTATCTTTCGTATGCCTTCTTCTTCAAGTTTGGAAACATCAATTTGAGAAACCTCAGTTATTGGCCCGTTCTTATGGAAGTGACGAAACTGACTAATATCAGCCTGTCCAGCTATGTATGGTGAATGTGTGCTAATGATTCGTTGTCCAGGTGTCTCTTCGATATAGCTAAATAGTGCCCTCTGTGCTTGAGGATGAAGATGAGCCTCTGGCTCCTCCAACGCCAACATAGAGTGTACTCGATCGCGCTCTTTCCTTTGTTGTCGCCAAACTGAATACGCACGAAAAATAAGCAGTGCCGCCAAGCATCTTGTACCCATGCCATGTCTCACTAGAGGGAAACTTTGGGCACCGCTTGTGGAAAAACTAATACCCATACCCTTTGACAGGTCCCTAAGATGTCTTGTCAAGGGAGTAATCACGACGCTGCCCTTGTCGCATGGCACAGTCCGATATATCTCGTTCAAATGCTTTTGTATATGGTCGAGTACGTCACTGCCCTGTACAATCTGTTCGTTGATATCATTAAGAGTCTTTTCTATCTCCTCAACTTGCTTATCACTGAGACCAGGGTCAGCGATTAGTCGATGCCAAAGGGAACTGCGGTTCTGTAACTCATCCTGGATATCGCGCTTAGCGTCCATGAAATAAAGCGCTATTGGCTCTATTTGGTTTACTAATACCCTTCCGGCCTTCTCGTTAATTCTCGCATTTTCCCAATTTTCGAGATTTGGCCAGTCGAGTAAAAATCTGCGTTCGGTCTCGTACTCACCTTTTGTGCTGCTCCACTTCATCTGCGTACGAATTGCGACAAAATCGTTCTCTTGATCATCTTGCGCAATGCCGAGACCCCACAATAAAGCCCAATAGCTTCCCTCAGGGAACGTATCTCTAATCTTTCTATCTGAACCTATTGGGCGGATTAGCAAGTCAACAGTAACCATTCTATCCCGTGGGACCTTTTTCTCTTTTGGGCCTATAAAAACGTCTTCTTCACTAATTATACGTCTGCCTGCGCCAATCGCAGAATGCAACGCCTCTAAGAAACTGGTCTTACCTGAATTGTTCTCACCTATTAGAACAGTCGTTGATTCTAGTGTAACCTCAACTTCCTTTAATGACCTGAAGTTATGAATTCGTGCAACGACAATCTTAATGTCGTCTTCCACTGGCTGTACAGTCTCGGTTTCCAATTCACCCATTACTCTGCTCATAATGTTACCACTTTCCCTGTTTTGGTTGTGGAAATTCACCATGGAGAGCCTTGCTTACTAATTCTTTGACTTCAGGCGTAAAATCGGCTGTTGCGATCCATTGTAGATAATCTGGGGCTTCAACTGCCATATCCTTCAGTTTCCGTCCATAGTGTTTTTTACCGAAATTGCATACAGCTTCGCCATCTGACCAGATGAATTTCCCGTCGGGATCAATGTAATTCTCAGGTACTGTGTAACACATAGCACACAACCCCGCCACATTTCTCGTT
>JABUBO010000095.1_pt1 | contig 24776 bp, 23 predicted proteins | sample 7240361 | NCBI WGS metagenome assembly JABUBO01 (sample SAMN07256346, study PRJNA390944) | subsurface metagenome | isolation source: Methane hydrate marine sediment | place: Pacific Ocean: Eastern North Pacific, ODP site
CGCCTTGAGTAGTTTAAAATCTCGATTTATATGGGCGTCCAGGGTAATGGAATCAGCGCCTAGCGATTCAAACAATTGGGCCCTAGCCACACTATTCACCTTGGCTATAGTTGACACTCTCACATTTAGATGAGGGAACTGCTTTTTTATCAGCTCTAGCAGGTATGGGATAGCTACCGTAACGTTATCTACTCCAGCGCTACTGAACCACTCCAGATGTTTTAACAATTCTCGATGGGTATTCTCATCCCATTCCATGTTGTTCATACATGGGGCGTTCAGGAGGTAATCAAAGGTTAAACCTGCAGAATGAGCTACCTTGATATACTCTTCCGCTTGCTCTCTTGTCATTTTAGGGATATTGGGTCCCGCTCCACCACTACCTACCATTGTTGTGGGCAAAACACCATATATCTGGATATCTGCCCCCATCTTGCTTAATGGCGCTATCAGGGCCTCATCCCAATTCGTTGGTGCTAATAAACGCATATTATTTCACTTGGTTGTCGATATTAGCACGAGTTATAGGAGATTTACAATAGTTCCCTTTCCTGCTGTTGGAGAATAATATATTGTCTTGCGATATATTATATACTTGGAAACAGCGTGTCAATACTGCCTGTCAAGTATTGACACGAGTGGTATACTTTTGGCAAATATCTCTTGGAGGTAGCGTGAGGCTCTACTCTCGTGCAAATAGAAGGATGAATATTAAACAGATGTTAGAGAAAACTGCTAGTGAAGTGTCGCAAAAGGAAGTTATTGTCCTTGGTTCTCAAAGGATTACTTATGGGGAGTTGAATGAAGTTTCTAACAAGACAGCCAACGCTCTTGTAGAGCTAGGGGTGGAGAAGGGTGACCATGTGGCTATTTTAATGTCTCATAGCCCTGAATGGGTCATCAATTATTTCGGGGTTATTAAGGCTGGTGGCGTAGCCATACTTCTGAGTTCTATGCTCAAAGCACCTGAGCTTAACTCTTTATTGCGTGACTCCGATGCCAAAATCCTCCTAACTGAGAACAAATTCTCCCAGATGCTCTCTGCTGTTTTGCCTGGCATCCCCTTGCTAAGGCAGGTTCTAGAAGTTGAGGGAGACTCTTATAAAATAATGGTAGCTGGTAGTTCTGCTGCATCGCCTGATGTTGATATAGACGATGAGGATGAGGCTACTATCATATATACCTCTGGTGTGTTAGGGAAGCAAAAGGGTGTGGTGCATACCCATGCTTCCCTTTTGGGGACTCCTGACATAGTTTCTGCGGGTATAAGGCGAGGCAGAGAAGATGTGGTCATAGATCCGGTTTCTTTCTTCTATCTTCTTGGATTGAGCGAGGTTCTTTTTGGTTCCATTATAAAGGGATCCACTGTGGTAATCATCCCTCATTTCACCCCTAGAGCTGTTTTGGAAGCTATAGAGAGGGAGAGAGGAAGCATACTTTTTGGGGTTCCGGCAATGCATAATGCCTTGGCTATGTTGCGGGATGAGGTCGTTAAGAGCTATGACCTTAGTTCCTTGAGGGTGGTCTCTACCGCTGGGGCGAAGTCTTCTCCTCGCCTTATGAGGATGCTGGAGGATAAGTTCAATTTAACTCTCTGTGAGACATATGGTCTTTCGGAACTCTCGGTTGTTTCTATGAGCACTCTTGATAATCACAAACTGGGGACAGTTGGCAAGTCTATTTGTGACCTCAAGGTAATAGATGATGGTGGTAAGGAAGTTACGCAAGGCGAAATAGGGGAGGCTGTCTTCAAAGTCCCTTGGGTGATGAAAGAATACTATAAGGCGACTGAGCTCACCGCGCAGGTTCTTAAAGATGGCTGGTTTCACACCGGTGATTTGGTCAGGATGGATGAAGATGGTTACCTTGAGTATGTGGAAAAGAAATCTTTCATAATAGTGACCTCATCGGGACTTAAAATTTCTCCCTGGGAGGTTGAGGAGGTGCTTTTGAGGCATCCCGGTGTAGCTGAGGCAGCCTATGTAGGAGTTAAAGATGCACAGGGTGGGCAGATTCCTACAGCTTTTATAGTACTTAAAGAAGGGCAAAGTGTCACCGCAGAGGAATTAGCCAGTTTTTGTTGTCAGAACTTAGCTGACTTTAAGTTGCCCAAGAAATTTGAGTTTGTGGGTAGCATACCCAAGACTGGCTCAGGGAAAATTGATAGACAGCGACTCAAAGGGGGGATGCAAATCTAGAATTGGCTTGAACTAGAGCGTTGAGACTAGTAACGTCTGACTTTGGTTATCTGACTTCCGAGCAGATATTGACAATAGTGAACCCATTTGCTAATGTTGCTTGCTTAGCTTTATACATCCGGTTCTCAATCATGAAGGAAGCATAATTTGAAAATACTTCTTGTTTATCCACAATATCCAGATGCCTTCTGGAGTTTTAAGTACGCTTTAAGATTCATTTCAAAAAAGGCGGCTCTTCCTCCTTTGGGATTGCTAACGGTAGCTGCCATGCTTCCTAATGAGTGGCAGAAAAAGCTTGTAGATATGAACACAACAACCTTAACCGAGGAAAACATTAAATGGGCTGATTATGTATTTATCAGTGCTATGGTTGTGCAAAAAGAATCGGTGAAGGAAGTTATTGCCAGATGTAAGAAATTCAATACAAGAGTAGTTGCCGGTGGTCCTCTTTTTACCACGGCATATAAACAATTTGCGCTATATGAACAGTTTGAGCTTAGTGATGTAGACCATTTTGTGCTTGGTGAGGCCGAAGCTACTCTTCCGCTATTCTTAGAAGACTTACAGAAGGGACGTGCTCAACATATTTACACCTCTAACGGGCACCCTGATATAACAAAAACACCTATCCCACTTTGGGAGCTTATTGACATGAAAAAATATGCTTCAATGAGTGTCCAGTATTCTCGAGGCTGTCCGTTCAATTGTGAATTTTGTGACATTATCATCTTAGACGGGCACAGACCACGGACAAAGGATAAGCACCAGATAGTAGCTGAATTTGAGGCATTATATCGTCAAGGCTGGCGGGATGGCGTATTTATTGTTGATGACAATTTTATAGGAAATAAGAGGAAGTTAAAGGCAGAAACGCTACCAGCGCTGATTAGATGGTCTCAGGGGAGAAAATACCCCTTTTGGTTTTCTACGGAGGCATCTATAAATCTTGCTGACGATGAAGAGCTAATGCAATTGATGACCAAAGCAGGGTTTGACACAGTATTTGTTGGCATTGAAACTCCAAATGAGGAGAGCCTAGCCGAATGTAGCAAGTTTCAAAATGTGAATCGTGATTTGATAGCTTCAGTTAAGAAGATTCAAAACTATGGGATACAGGTACAAGGGGGGTTTATTGTGGGCTTTGACAGCGATCCACCTTCAATTTTTAAAAGTCAAATCAATTTCATTCAGAGGAGTGGAATCGTTACTGCAATGGTTGGTTTGCTAAATGCTCCGCCTGGCACAAGACTATACCAACGACTGAAAAAGGAAAAGCGTTTATTGCCGGGCGGTTCTGGCGACAATACAGATGGTACAATCAACTTCATCCCTAAGATGGACTATGAAACTCTCATCAATGGCTATAAGAATATCGTAAAGACAATCTATTCATCCAGGCAGCATTACGAGCGGATTAAAACATTTCTAAGAGAATATAAACCTCGAAGAGTGAGGAAGGGCAAACTCCACTTTTACCAGATTAGAGCGGTTGTTAAATCCATGTGGTTTTTGGGTGTCAAAGAAAAAGGAAGGAGATATTACTGGAGGCTTTTTGGTTCAACCTTGTTCAAAAAACCCCGGTTTTTCCCTTTATTCATAACTCTTACCGTCTATGGATTCCACTTCCGTAAGGTTGCTAAGAAAATATAGTAGCACCCAATTTTAGCTCTGTATTAGTGGATTAACCTCGTGTTATACCTTTCTATTTAGGAGCGGGCGTTTTGTGCCATGGGGTGGGTGGGGCAGCGACTTAATCAATCACTACTGTAGAATCCAAACTCGATAAGCCCCTCTCCGTTATGCACTGCGGTTGGTGTTGAGGCTTCATTAACATAAAGTTCATCACATTGAAGTGGGATAAGACCATCTGAAAGATTCAATAAATCCGTCTAAGGCTTGGTTAGCAATATAGGTTTTGGGTGGCTAGGCTTGCAGAAGGGAGCGAAATCTTAGTTGTCTCATGCTTTAGTCCTCACCATACCATGCGAGCCAGATACACCCCGGCCCGTTGTGAATTGCTAGCAGTGGCAAGACTGGAGTGACGTAAAGCTCGGCACAATCGAAGCGGGATAAAAGTCTTTTCTTTAGTTCCTCTGCCTCATGGGGTACATTAGCGTGATTTATTATAGCGTGCAGCTTTTTATTTCCGCTTCTCTCCTTCACTATCCCCAGCATCTTTTCCATCAGCTTGGTTTTAGTTTTAGCTCTTGTCAACGGCACTATCACTCCTCCGGTGGAAGCATCTAGTCCTAAGAGCGACTTCGTGGAGATTGTGGAACTAGCCCATTGGCGAGCTTTACCTATTCTGCCTCCCTTTGCCAGGTAATAAAGGTCTTCGACTATAAAGATCTGGATTACTTGCGTTACCATGTTATTAGCCATCTCGGTTATTTCGGCAAGGCTTTTCCCCTTGGCAGCAGTTTTTGCCGCTTCCAGAGCAATGAGCATTTGGGCTCCACAGCAGGTGCCACTATTAATTATTTCAATGGTGACTTTATCCAACTCACCTCGGGCCATCTCTTTAGCTTGCGCTGCTGCATTATACGCCATGCCTAATCTTGGGCTATAAGTTACACACAAAATGGACTTTACCTTCTTGGCTAGCTCTCGATAAATCTCCAGATAGTCTGATATAGAGGGAGATGAGGTTGTGGGGAATTTTTCTGCCTCCCCTAATTGAGGTAATTGAGCATAAAACTCACTTAGGTTCATATCTGTGTCCAGATAATCTTTGCCATCCATCGTAATATGGGTTGATACTACTGTAATACCATAAGTTTCTGCTATTTCTGGTGTCAAAAGGGAAACTGAATCAGTTATTATGGCTACCTTGTTCATATTAACCTCCTTATAGCATTATAGTATTAGTCGGGAATCTAACCTAATTAATCACTGACATAGAATCCAAACTCGATAAGCCCCTCTCCATTATGAACCGCTGCTACTGGCGGAACATCAACAACATAAAGATCATCACACTGGAGTTGGGATAAAATCATCTGGCTTAGTTGCTCTGCCTCCTTAGGGGCATTAGCGTGAGCTATAGCGGCATGCAACTTCTTGCCCCCTGCTCTTTCTCTAGCTATGTCAACCATCTTTTTCATTATTTGACCTTTAGTTTTGGCTCTAGCTACGGGTTTTGTCACCCCTCCTGTAGAAGCATCAATCTCTACAATAGCTCTGAAGCCGGTCTTTGATTCCGCTTCCGCCCAGGATTTAGCCTCGAATATTCTACCCAACCTGTCCAAATAGAAAAAGGTGTCTCGCGCTGAAAGCTAATTCATTCGAGGTATCATGTTGTTAACGATTTGAATTATCTCATTGAAGTTCTTGCCCTGTCTTGTTGCCCTTGCTGCCTCAAGGACGATCAATAGCTCAGAACTCTCAACAGTTTTGGAATCGACGACTTCAATTGCTGTTTGAGGTAGCCTTTCCCAAGCTATCTCTTTAGCCTCTATCGCTGCCCCATATGCCATGGTAAAACTTGAGGTCATAGAGATATGCAAAATAGCTTCTGCTCTTCGGCTTAACTCTTGGTAAGCTTCCAGGAATTCTCCTACGGAAGGGGCTGAGGTTGTAGGCAGGTTTTCCTTTTGCTTAAGCCGAGTATAAAACTGGTTTTTATCTATTGTTGTTTCAAGATAACTTTTGCCATCCATGACGACATGGAACGGAATTACTTTGATGCCATACTCCTTAGCTTTTTCTTGTGGAGCTGAAGCGATAGTGTCAGTCATAACAGCCACTTTGCTCATATTGGCCTCCTTAGCCTTATTGCTCAAGGCATCGCAGTCCGATGTATAATACCAAATAAAGTATTCCTGGCAAGTCCTAATTAGGCGATTGTTGAGCAACACTTGCCTGTCATTTCCGAGCAAAGCGAAGGGTCTAGACTCCTCCCCCTTCACTTCACTTGAGAGTTTAAAGACTCAGGGAGACAAAACAAACGGTGTCACTTTGTGGGAATTTTGGGCAGCAAATCCTGATGAGGCATTATTTCAAGCTGTGGCTGGAATTTGGCAGCTTTGGCTTCTATCCTCTTTGGGATTAGTTTCTCTACCACTGAACAAACATGGGCATGATCACATGGACATAGTTGTCCACACCTATGGGGCGGATGACCCCGGGGCTTGATGGGGTGGTGACTTCCAGGGCAACTTGAGCTTGATGAAGAACACTTAGTACATCGGAGAGATATTTAACGTTGAAGGCGATTTTAGCCTCTTCTCCATCGGCAAGGGCATCAATTTCACCAACGTTGCCACCGATTTCTTCAGCCTGAGCAGAAACGGTTATTTTACCCGGGGTGAGCTCAGCACCTGGGGTGATGACCAAACGGACAATGCCGCTGGCATCGCGGGCGAATATGGAAGACATTTTGATAACCCGTAGAAATTCGTTGATGTCTACTACCGCCCTCGTGCTATAGCTCTGAGGAATAACCTGAGAATAATTTGGGAAGGAACCTTGAATAAGCTGGGAGACTAATTCGGCGTTTTTGAGGCGGAAGAGAATCTGGCTTTTTTGCTGATTTGTGATGATTTCCACTGGTTCTTCTTGGTCACCAAGAAGGCGATTTAATTCGTTGAGGCTTCTTGCTGGAATGATTACCGTGGTTTTCTGGTCGACTGGTGAGACAAGAGTCATTTTGTGGACAGCTAACCTAAAGCCATCAGCAGCTGCCAGATCAAGCTGTTCACCTTCAAATTCAGCGTTAATCCCGGTTAACACCGGGCGAGATTCTTCGGTTGCGGCAGCAAAGACAACCTGTGTGGTTCCTTCTCTCAGAGCGGCTGCTTCAATATTGGTGGTCATACCATCGCTTATCTTTGGGATAGGAGGGAAATCCTCGGCATCAATACCATTGATATGGGCTTGAAAGCGACCGCTTTTAAGCTCCAAAGTGTGGCTGTTAGTGGGCAGGGTGATTTCAATTAAATCGTTGGGTAAGGAATTAACGAAGTCAATGAGCAGTCGAGCCGGAATGGTTATGGCCCCGTCCTGTTCTACTTTAGCGCCAATCCAGCATGTAGTAGCCATTTCCAGGTTAGTGGCTGCTAGCTTAAGACGTGATTGCTCAGTAGCTAAAAGGATATTTTGAGTGATAGGCAAAGTGGATCTGGTAGCTACAGCTCTGCCGACTATGCCTAGCCCGCGGCTTAGGTTTTCTTGAAGACAAGATAATTTCATAGAATACCTCCAAAAAAATTATAAGTAGCTCACAGTATACTATCAGTGGTTTTTATGGTCAAATAGTTTGGGCGTGAAGTCGCATTAATGTTTGCCTTGCTTTCTGGCTGGCTTGACCTCGGTGGCTGATTTGGTTTTTTATCTCCAGAGGGAGCTCAGCCATGGTTTTGCCCATCTCTGGGAGATAAAAAATGGGGTCATAGCCGAAGCCATTTTCTCCTTTGGCTTCAAAGGCAATCATGCCGTGACACTCACCATGCATTACCCATAGTTGACCTTTTGGTGTAGCTATGGTGATAACGCATTTGAAGTGAGCAGTTCTTTTTTCCCAAGGAACGCTGTCAAGTCTAGCCAGGAGAGCTTTTACCTTATCTGCATCTGTGGCCTCCTTGCCGGCAAAGCGGGCTGAATGAATTCCTGGCTCGCCGCTCAAGGCATCCACCTCAAGCCCTGAGTCATCGGCAAGGGTAATAAGTTGGCTTAATTTAGCATAAGCGACGGCTTTCAATTGAGCATTTTGTTCATAGCTATTTCCCGACTCAGTGGCAATTTTACTTATTCCTTGCTCAGCAAGTGTGGTTATTTGATAGCCAAGGTTACCAAGGAGAAAGCGATATTCCTTAATTTTTCCCCGGTTGGTGCTAGCTAGAAGGAGGTTAGGCATTTTATTGTGGTTAGATGTTCTGGAATCTGGAAGCTAATTTTTTACTCACTTCAGGCATGGTAGTATATTCCATTTCCTCTAGTGGCAGGCGATGAGGCTCGAACGGCCCCATACGGCGTAAGAAGTCAGCCATAGCAAGGGCTTGCTGGCGAGCTAAATCAAAGGAAGGGTCATCGAAGAGATCGGCGGCTCCGATAAGCTTGCCATTTGCCAGTTGAAAACCAGCAGCTATCGCTCTTGGTGGGCCATCGAAACGAATAGCTCTAGCTTCACGGAAGGAAACTGGTATCAGGGGGCCATGGTGAGAGCCCCTCATCCAACCTTTCACTATATTGGGTGAGGCAAAAGGCTCAAGTATCTCACCCACCGCAGGAAACTTACCTTGGGATCTGACAATACACACGGGATCATCCTTACCTACATATCTGCCGGCAATTAGAGCCAGCCTCTGAGTAGAGGAAGAAGCAGCAATCTCGCCGCTTTCTTTGTGGTATACGGCCTTAAGAGCGTAGCGACTTGGTGATCCCAGAAAGATGAGCAGGTCATAAGTTTCCTCGGGAGCATTGAAGGTGATTTTTTTGGATTTCAGAACATCATGAACTTCGAAGGTAAAGCCAGAATGCATATTGGAGGCAATCACCAGTCCGATGGTATTAAAGGGATCAGCGAAGATCTTGTATAGTGGCAGATTCCAGGCGCCGGAGGCTGTCTTGTCTGCCATGAATATGACAATGGTTTCAGCTGTGCGCTCGGTAAACTGCATCTCAGCTACACCGGGTCCTAGTCCTTTAATAGTGCCAGAAAAGGCATCAGATAAAAGGTCTTGGCCAGCGCCATGAAGCTTTAGCCTTTTAGCTACATCGGTGCATCCCACGAATGTATCCCAGGCTAATTTGTGGATTTGCTCACTATCTTCACCTTGCTGGTGAGTCATTATTAATTGAAGGTCATCGCCACAGGCAGTGACATAATAGTCAATGAGCAATCCTTGCTCTTTAGCACGTTCTAGGCTTTCCTTGGCTTTTTGTATTACATCTGGGTGGGAGCTGGAATGCCCTACGTAGCCACCAACATCTGCCTTAATAACGCTTAAAGTTATATCCATCATGCCCTCCTTTGCTTAGTAGTCAATGCCCTTACGGGCTGATATTCCCTTGTCGTAGGGATGCTTTACCTTGGTCATATCAGTAACTAAGTCAGCTAGGTCAATGAGCTTATCATCGGCGTAGCGTCCGGTGAGGATAAGTTCTACCTTTTCCGGTCTTTCCTGTATTAGCTTTATTACTTCATTAATGTCAATGAGCTTCCAGGCTGCAGCCACATTAATTTCATCGAGGATTACTATGTCATAATCATTGCTAAGAATTGCTTTTCTAGCTGCATTCAAAGCCTTTTTTGCTTCTTCTTTGTCTGCTTTGGTTATGTTATTGGCATCAACAAAGGTCTCCAATCCAAATCTGACAAAAGTGACGTTTGGCAATTGAGATAAAGTTTTTTGTTCTCCGCAAGGGAAGCTGCCTTTCATGAAGAACACAATGAAGATTTTTAAGTCATGTCCTAAAGCCCTAAGCGCTACTCCTAAAGCAGCTGATGTTTTTCCTTTGCCATCACCGGTGAAAACTTCCACCAAACCCCTGTCAGGGGACCCTTGAAAGCTGCCTGTTAGATTGCCTGATAACACCTACTCAGTTTAGCAAGGGAAGGATTGGAGGTCAAGGTAATTCTTCTAGCTTAGGTTCAGTGGTGACTCAGCTGCTCGAGTGGGATAAAAATTAATCCTTCTTCCTCATTGCCTACAGCATCCACCATATTTTGGCAATAGAGGAAAGCGGTGTAAGCTGCTATAGCGGCATCGCAGAGGTCATGGTTGAAAATGTCCAAATATGGTTTAAGAGCCGGTAAAAGGGTTGTTAGATGTTCTTTGAGGAAGGCTATCCCTAGGGGTGTGTTTTTCCTTGGTATGGGTTTGCCAAACAAACGAACTTTGCTGGCATAAGGATAAACTTCAATAACCTTAAATCCCATTTGGTAGAGCTTATTTTTAAGCGCAATACCGCGATAAATCAAAGGTTTAATAAAAGTCTTTTTTGTCGTGGGATAACAGGAAATACCCCCTTTCCTCAATTCTTGGTCGCACTGCCTGTTTTTCCTCTTTGACCGTGGTTGGCAACTACAGCTCTCTTCAAGGCAACATAGCCCCACTGGCAGACTCAAAGGAGCATCAATGGCTGTTATCTTCGGAGAATAGAGATTTATGATGTCAATAATATCGCTATCCCTAGCTAGTAAGCCGAGGTAAACGACTTGTAACTTGTCATCTAAACCAAAGCAAGCAGTAGGTTTATTTTCAGTTGAGGTTAAATCGATGCCAAAAACTGTGAGGCCCTTCATGGAGTTTACCCTGAGCGAGATTCTTTCCCTTTACTTCGTTCCAGATTCTTCGTCGCTCCACTCCTCAGAATGACAGAAAGCGAAAGGTTCAGGACAATTTTTTACCCAGCCGCTTTAATATTTCTCTAGCTGCTACTACTCCCGAAGCTGAGGCTTGGACTAAGCCTCGGCTTATACCGGCACCATCGCCAGCAGCGAACATATTACTAATCTCAGTCTCCAAGCACGGGGTCAACTTCAGTTGACTGGAATAAAACTTAACCTCTGTTCCGTAAAGCAAAGTGTGAGGAGAAGCAACTCCCGGGGCTAATTTATCCATAGCTTGGAGCATCTCGACTATACTTTTGAGATAACGGTAGGGCAGAGCGAAGCTTAAATCTCCCGGGGTTGCCGCCTTTAAGCTTGGCTCTACAAGGCTATGTTTGAGGCGAGCTTCTGTGGAACGGCGGCCATCCATTAAATCCCCCAGCCGTTGCACTAAGACACCGCCACTAATGAGATTGGTTAACCGCGCCAGATATTTACCATAGGCGATGGGTTCATGGAAGGGCTCGGTGAAAGCTGTGCTTACCAAAATGGCAAAATTAGTATTCTTTGTTCTATGCTTGGCGTAGCCAACCCCGTTGATTGTAACTACTGGGTCAGAGCCTCCGGTGGATTCCATAATTACCTCGCCACCTGGGCACATGCAGAATGTCCTGACCCGGTCATCGAAGGTCTTGGAATAGAACTCGAGTTTTGATTCATATAATACTGAAGTTAGTTCTTCCATGATTGCTGATGGTACTTCGATTCTGCAACCAACATCGATGGGGTTAGAGTTGAGGCTGAGTTTGAGTTTTTTGGCTTCGCTGGTTAGCCACTCTGATCCTTCTCTTCCCGGAGCCAATATTAGGTAGGAGCAACTCAATCTTTCACCATTAGCTAGTTCGATAGCTTTGACTGTGCCATTTTCAACTACGATGCTCTTAACCTCTGTTCTTAGCTTTATGTCTATTTTAGAGGATAGTTGCCTCTGCATAGCCTTTAATACTTGGCGGCAGCGCTCTGTCCCTAGGTGGCGTAATTTGACCGGGATTAGTCTGAGCCCGGCTAAGGTAGCTTGGTGCTCTAGCTCAGCTACCTTTTCTCCCATTCCATAAACTTTGTGTCGAGCGCCAAATTTGAGATAAGTAGTGTCAATGTAATCAACAAGCATTTCGGCTTGGTCAGTGCCAATTAGCTCTTTGAGTCGGCCGCCCACTTCGGTAGACAAAGTCAGCTTGCCATCGCTAAAAGCTCCAGCGCCTCCGAAACCACTTACTAGATGGCAAGGTGAGCAGAGTATACAGCGGTCGCTTCCTTTTTGAATTGGGCAACTACGAGCATTGATTTCCCTCCCTTTGTCTAGGAGCAAAACATCAATGCCGGCATCAGATAGCTCTAAGCTAGCAAAGATACCTGCCGGACCGCCACCGACTATGACAACAGCGTATTTCTTAGCCATTGAGCATCATTCGACAATCTACCAACAGCTAATTATATGCCTTCAGAGTTGATATAGCTAGTTTTTACCGCTAATATTTCCAATTAGGTTATGGAAACACCTCCAGTTAAAGCCTTGCTTCAGCAGTTTGGCCTTAAGGCCAAAAAAAGATTGGGACAGCATTTCCTTGTTGATGAAGATATGTTGGAGTGTATTCTATCTGCTGCTGAACTTAGTCGCAAGGACATTGTAGTTGAGGTAGGGCCAGGCTTAGGCATACTGACTAAAAGGCTAGCTGAGGTAGCAGGTAAAGTTATCGCTGTGGAACTCGATTTCAAATTAGTTAGAATGTTAAGGGAAAGTTTAGCTTCTTTCTCCAATATCAAAATTATCCACGCTGATATACTCAAGATTGCTCCACAGCAGCTTTTGGGAGATTATTTGACTATTCCTGAGTTGGCACAAGGTTATAAAGTAGTAGCTAATCTTCCTTATTATATTACTTCACCAATTCTGCGTCATTTTTTAGAGGCTTGGGCTAAGCCTTCGTTAATGGTGGTAATGGTGCAGAAGGAAGTTGGTGAGGCTATAGCTGCTAATCCTGGTAAGATGAGCCTGCTTAGTGTTAGCACTCAATTTTATAGTAAACCGACTATCATAGCCTTTGTGTCAGCGGGAAGCTTCTATCCACCGCCGAAGGTGGATTCTCTTATTTTACGCCTTGATGTTTACTCCAAACCGCCTATTGAGGTCTGCGATGTTGACAGTTTTTTTGATATAGTTAGCTGTGGTTTTAGGTCACCACGCAAACAGCTCCGCAATTCCTTGGCTCAAGCTCTGGGAATGCCGCCCAGCCAGGTCGCTTTGTTGCTGGGAAAGGCTGGAATAGAAGCTAAACGACGGGCTGAAACGCTTAATCTGGGAGAGTGGAAAGAGCTAGGGGAGGTTTTTGCCCCCTTTAGGAAATAATCGCTATGCTAACTATTTATGCGCCAGCCAAAATAAACCTTGTTCTCGAAGTGCTAGGAAAGTATGACGGTTATCACCAAATCTCCAGTATTTTTCAGACAATAAATTTGTGTGACACCCTTAGATTTCAGCTAGCTGAGGAAATCTCTTTTAAGTGCAGTGAGCCAAGCTTGGAGCGCAATAATTTGGTAACGGAGGCTGCTACGCTTCTTAAGAAAGCTACAAGATATAATAACGGGGTGCGAATTGAGCTTGGCAAGAATATACCCTGGGGAGTGGGATTAGGTGGGGGCAGCAGCGATGCCGCTAGCACCCTTTTAACCCTAAATAAACTTTGGGAGCTAAAGCTACCAGTTTCTGAGTTAGTTTATTTAGCCGCTAAGCTGGGTTCAGACGTTCCCTTCTTTATTTATGGCGGCACAGCATTAGTAGAAGGGAAAGGAGAAAAAGTAACCCCCTTGCCATCCTTACCTCCAACTTGGTTTGTTTTACTAGTGCCACCATTAGCTAAAATTCAGGATAAAGCAAAGCAACTCTATAGTAGATTGGATGCTAGCCACTTCACTAAGGGGCAATTTGTTCAGGCTGCTTTGCCATCTTTAAGGCAGGGGAAAAAGTTTGCCCCATTTCTTATGTTCAATGTTTTTGAAAAAGTGGCTTTTGATTTTCTGCCCAACTTAGCCAAATATAAGAAGAGTTTTGAGGAAGCTGGAGCCGCAAGTGTTTATCTAGCTGGCTCTGGGCCGTGCCTTTTTACTTTTGTCTCTGAGGAGGGGAAAGCTAATGAGCTATGTTTACGCCTGAGAAGGCAAGGGCTAGAATGCTATGTAGCATCTTCCTCCCCCAAAGGTGGGTAGGTAGCTAATTCAGTTACAATTCTCTTCAGCCTGTTTTGCCGTTTGACATCGCAGGATTAATCGTCGGAGCGTCAAAAATACCATTGTGGAGGTTCTTATTACCTTGCTGGGGGGGAGATTCCCTAAGTATATTTTGTTTTGTTACTTTGGTCAGAGAATATTCCGTCTCTTGCCCTTATGGTTTTAGTAGTAGGGCTAGTTTTTCTTCTTCTGCCTTATTCTTGACCTCTCCATCCAATTTCGCCTTATGTAGTATTTGGAGGATTTTCCCTAACTCTGGCCCAGCGGAAATACCTAGCCTTTTTAGCTCCTCTCCGTTGAGGGAGGTCTTTACGTACCTCAATTTAGTTAAAAACAGCTCGAGATTGGAACACACAACTGAAGATTCTGAAGCTATGGCGTTGGTTTGGATAGCTAATAGGTCATACTCATGAAGTAAGTAATAAATTTCACTATATTTCAGGAAAGATTTGTCTAGGAGGTGAAGTTGACTCTTTAAGCGAAGTGTATCACGCAATGCGCAGGCTAATTTTTTGGGTATATTAAGACGGTGGATGAACTGCTCATTTCCCTTTTCATCAAGAGGGTAAACAAGAAGACATAGATAAAGTAAGGGGAGTTGGCTAGGTTTATTAAGTGACCGTGCTTTATCAAATTTCTTGGCAATCCAGCCATCATAGTTGAGAGACGGATTTATCCTCTGCAGCACTCCTAGCTCGCCAAGTCGTTTAATGGCATATTCGGGATATCTCTCCCTGAGTATTAGCTCCAGTTCGTGTCTTACGCGGTCACCGCTTATGGCATTTAGCATAGGAATATCCCGTTTAAGCAGTTGTGCAGTTTGTGGTTCGAGCTCAAATTCCAGTCGTTGCTCGTAGCGGATAGCTCGTAAAATTCTAGTGGCATCGTCGCTGAAACTCCTTGGGTGCAGAATGCGGATAAGATGGTGCTCTAGATCGTTTTTACCCTGATAGGGGTCGATCAATTCTCCGTAATTGTTTTGGTTGAGGGATATAGCCATGGCATTAATGGAGAAATCCCGGCGAAAGAGATCGCCGTTGAGGGAACCTGGGGTAACTGTTGGTAATGCGCCTGGCCTGGCATAAGTTTCACCTCGCGCAGTAGCCATGTCTAAAGTGAAATTGCTGTAGCTAAGCTTAGCAGTGCCAAAGCGAGGATGTATAATCAACTTTGTGTCACTAATTTCAGCTATCCGCCGTGCTAACTCTACGGCATCACCTTCGATTACCAAATCTAGGTCGAAATTAGGATAACCTAGAAGCAGGTCTCGTACCACACCGCCAACAAGATATATCTTTTGCCCCAGTCGCTCAGCCTCCAAGCTAATATTTCTAGCCAACTCTAGGAGTTGTTGAGGCAGATAGTGCTCAATTTGTAAAGCAAGGTTCATTAGTTAGCTCATTTCAAGTTGATTCAAAATCCATTATAACTGATATCATTATATCATCACTCTTGCTTGTCATTGCTGCCTCCCTCCTCGCAAATCGTTATATCGCTTAAAGAGAGTGTTTATTAACAGCAAATTGTCACTCTGAGTCCTTCGCTTCTTGTCATTCTGAGGAAGAGCCGAAGTCCTGAGCATAGCGAAAGGGTCAGCGACTGAAGAATCTCCCTCAGGACAAGCTCCGCGAAGAGTCTATTAAGAGATTCCTCGCCTATAGGGCTCAGAATGACAAAAACGAGGTTACTAAAACAATCTCGCCTAAGAATGCTTGACATAGTTAGGCTGTGATGGATAAAATATAGTGTTTTGTATGAAGACGGATATGCTGTAATATGGCTGATGTAAGACTTGGTTCAGGTGAGAGTTTTGAAAGTTTGCTGCGTAGGTTTAACAGGCAAGTGCAGCACGACAATATTTTAGCTGAGTTTCGCCATCGCAGGTTTTATGAGAAACCCAGCGAGGAGCGCAAGAGAAAAGAAGCGATAAAGAGGCAAAAAAGTTCTAAGTAGCCAAGGTGAAGTGCGAGAAAAAGATAAGGGAAGACCTCAAAGAAGCGCTAAAGCAACATGATGGAGCCCGGGTTTCTATATTGAGGTTGCTTTTATCCGAAATAAAGAAGGCTGAAATTGCTCAACGGACCCCCCTTGATGATAATGAAATTCTTGATGTTATTGGTAAGGAAGTAAAGCGACATCGGGAGAGCATTGAAGCTTTCAAACGAGGGAATCGCAGCGATCTTGTAGCTCAGGAAGAAGCAGAATTGTCCATCCTTATGGGATATCTTCCCAAGCAGATGAGCCGTGAGGCGATTGTAGCTGTGGCACAGCAAGCAATTGGCGCAATTGGAGCTAAAGGGATAAGTGACAAGGGTAAAGTTATGTCTCAGCTTATGCCAAAGCTTAAGGGTAAAGCTGGTGGTAAAGAAGTTAGCGATGTAGTTTCAGAGTTGCTTGCTAACCTCTGAATTTACAGCAATATTTAGGGGTCCCCCCGTGGAACATTTATTCCACGGGGTAAAGGCTCTAGCAATTAAATGGTGCATGGCGGTAAAATAATGCCGTCATTGTTTTTATTTGTAGTAAAGAGGGCAATGTTTTAGGCGTGATGCCCTATCCTGAGCGAGCTTGCGAGCCGCTTCTTGGCAATATAGATGGCAATCTAATTTGGGAGTCGATTATTGACTATCTCTAAAGAAGCTCTGGATAAAGTTGCTTTAAGCGAAAAGGAATATAACCTTATTGTGCAGCAATTGGGGCGAGAGCCAAATGAGGTAGAGTTGGGGATGTTCGGCTCTTTATGGAGCGAGCATTGTGGTTATAAACATTCTAAACCTTTGCTTAAGCTTTTGCCTTCGCGGGGCAAGCGTGTCTTAATCGGTCCAGGGGAGGAAAATGCTGGGGCGGTGGATATTGGTGATGGGCAGGTGGTGGTAATGAAAATAGAGTCCCACAATCACCCCTCAGCGATTGACCCATATCAAGGTGCAGCCACAGCGATAGGTGGAGTTGTACGCGATATCTTTACTATGGGCGCTCGCCCTATAGCTTTGCTTAACTCGCTTCGTTTTGGTCCTTTAACCGAATCCAGTAATCGCTACTTATTTAATGGAGTTGTCGGTGGCCTTGCCGACTATGGTAATTGTCTGGGAGTACCTAGTGTAGGCGGTGAAGTATTTTTTGCTGATGGGTATACTGGCAATCCGTTAGTTAATGGCTTATGTTTGGGCATTTGTGAGAAAGATAGACTAGTCAAAGCCAAGGCTAGTGGTGAAGGTAACTTGTTAATGCTAGTGGGAGCTGACACTGGTCGTGACGGGATTCATGGTGCTTCTGGTCTAGCCTCGCGTGCTTTTGAGGGTGAGCCAGAGACGAAGTCAGTGGTTCCGGTAGGCAATCCCTCTCTGGAGAAACTGCTCATTGAAGCGTGCCTTGAATTAGCGCAGACCGATTGGATTGTAGGCATGCAGGATTTGGGGGCTGCTGGGTTGGCTGCTGCTACGGCAGAGTCTGCGGCTAGAGGCGGAGGCGGAGTGGAAATAGATGTGCTTAAAGTGCCTCGTCGCGAGGAAAACATGACTCCTTATGAAGTAATGCTTTCAGAATCACAAGAGAGAATGTTGCTAATAAGCAGAAAGGGTTGTGAAGGTAAGGTAAAAGTCTTGTTCGACCACTGGGGACTACGCTCTAATATCATTGGTCAGGTTACCGATAACGGCCTTGCTGTAGTTAGAGAAGGAGAGAAGGTTGTTGCTGAAGTTCCGGTGGGTCTTCTGGTTTCCCCGCCGATGTATCGGCTGCGAAGCAAAAAGCCAAGTTGGCTTGCTGGATTTCAATCTTTGGACATGAGCACTGTCCCTGATCTTAAGCCGAGGCAATGCAATTCTACCCTGCTTCGTTTACTGGCTTCGCCTAATATTGCCAGCAAGGAGTGTATTTATCGCCAATATGACCATCAAGCGATGGGTAATACTGTGGTTCCTCCCGGTAGCGATGCTGCTGTTTTGCGCATCAAGGGCACTAAGAAAGGTATTTCTTTGACTACCGATGGTAATGGACGGTATTGCTATCTTGACCCTTACTTGGGTGGTGTGATTGCTGTAGCTGAGGCGGCTCGAAATTTAGTTTGCAGTGGTGCTGAACCTTTAGCTATCACCGATTGCCTTAATTTTGGTAATCCAGAAAAGGGTGATGTCTATTATCAACTGAAAAATTGTATCAAGGGCATGGCGAGGGCATGTCGCGAGCTGCGAATTCCAGTTATTAGCGGTAATGTTAGTCTTTACAACGAGACTAAAGGTCAAGCTATCTATCCTACCCCGATAGTGGGTATGGTGGGGTTGCTCAGCGACATAAATAGACATTGCACTATGTCTTTTAAAGACGAGGGTGATTTGGTATTTCTGCTTGGTGGTGGTGTAGAAGATGGTCTTGGGGGCAGTGAGTATCTGGAATTGGTACATGGCTTGGTGAAAGGAAAACCTTCTATCGATTTAGATTTGGAAACGAGAGTGCAGCGTTGTTGTCTGGAAGCCGTAGAGCATGGGGTTGTCAAGTCAGCTCATGATTGCTCTGAGGGTGGGTTAGCAGTAGCTATTGCGGAAAGTTGCGTTGTTGGTGGCATTGGCTTTAAGGGGCGAAGCTGGAAGGTGATGGGAAGGCTGGATTCTGTTTTCTTTGGTGAACTTCAATCGCGTGTTGTGGTATCGGTAGCGCCTGGTTCGTTGGCAAAGTTAGACCGGATAGCTACCAAGTGGCATGTGCCGTTAACTTTGCTGGGGATGGTCGGCGGTAAGCGCCTATCAGTGAAAGGTTATATCGATTTACCTTTGGCTGAGATAGGAAAGGCATGGCGGAATGGATTAAAGCAGTTATTAAATGTGGCTCCTTAGGGGATAAAATCATGAGTGTTTTTCTTCCCAGAACTGAAGCCAAAATATGGGGTATTGACAGCATACCGAGGGTGCTTTCCTTGAAGCACTGTCAAAACTTGCTCAGCGATGTCTTTGGCGACATTAGCCTGAGCTTCGATTGTGGAGGCACCAAGATGGGGGGTAACAACTATTTTGTCACTCTTAAACCGGGAGCTGTCGGTTATTGGCTCGGTGTTGAAAACGTCGAAAGCAGCGCCGGCTATTTTCCCATCTTCAATTGCTTTAACTACTGCCTCTTCGTCAACCAACCCACCTCGGGCGCAATTAATAATCCGAACTGTTGGTTTTACCTTCGATAGTTCTTCAGCACCTATTAACCCCTTGGTAGTTGCTGTTAGTGGCACATGAAGGGTGATAAAATCAGATTGTTCCAGAAGTTGGTCGAGGGGAACTAAGTCCACTTTGAGTTTGCGGGCATAATTTGTAGAGACAAAGGGATCGTGTGCGATAACACACATTTCAAATGCTTGAGCCCGTTTAGCTACCTCTGAGCCTACGTTACCTAAACCGATTATGCCCAAAGTTTTATTTCTAAGTTCAGTGCCTACTAGTTCTTTTCTTTGCCATCTGCCTGATTTAAGTTGACTATTAGCTTTAGGTATATTACGTGACAGGGCGAGCATAAGAGCAATAGTATGTTCAGCGGCGGAAACAGTGTTAGCAGTAGGAGCGTTAACTACCACTATGCCTTTTTTAGTAGCAGCAGCAACGTCAATATTATCTAGGCCCACTCCCGCTCGGCCAATTACCTTAAGTTTCTCCCCAGCGTCAATAATTTCGGCGGGAACTTGAGTTTGACTGCGCACAATTAGAGCATCGTAATTGCCAATTATGGCTTTAAGCTCTTCAGGCTTCAATTTGGGTTTGATGTCAACTTGAGCATAATGGCGAAGGATTTCTAGTCCTTCTTCAGCGATTGGGTCAGCAACTAAAATTTGCATCTTCTGAGCTTCAATCCCGAGATTCTTCGCGGAGTTTACCCTGAGCGAGATTCTTCGGTCGCTTTGCTTCCTCAGAATGACAAGGAGCGAAGGACTCAGAATGACGGTAAGCAGAGGGCAAAGCCTTGGCTAATGCTTCTAATACTGTTTTAATGTCATTCTCTTCAACCAAGCCAAGATGACCAATGCGAAAGATTTTGCCTGATAGTTTTTTCTGCCCTCCAGCAATAACTACATCATATTTGTCTCTGAGAACCTGAATTAATTTAGACACATCAAGCTTATCACTGGCTCTCACCGCTGTCACGGTATTGGAGGCATGGCTGTCTGGTGGGAAAAGAGACAATCCCAATGACCTTACCCCCTTTCTGGTCAGCTGGGCTACTCTAGCATGCCGGGCGAATATGTTAGGCAATCCCTCGCTTAGCATTAAATCTAGGTTGGCGTTTAGAGCATAACAAATGGAAATGGCTGGAGTCCATGGCGTTTGCCCCCTTTGTAAGTAATCTCTAGCTTTGCTAAAATCCCAGTAATAGCGTGGCATTTTAGCAGTGGCGTGTGCTTGCCAACCCTTTTCGCTTACACTAATCATGGATAGTCCTGGGGGAGACATCCATCCCTTTTGAGAGCAGGTGATGACAGCATCGCAATGCCACTCATCTGTAGGCAAGTCAATGCAGCCAAGGCTTGAGACGGCATCCACCAGAAGAAGCTTGTCAAATTCCTTGACTACAGAGCTTATTTTACCAATGTCGTTAGTTACTCCTGTGGATGTCTCATTATGAGTTACCAGCACTGCTTTAATATCACTTTCTGCTCTTAAAGCCTTGCCTATTGCTTCGGGGTCGGCTGGTTTTCCCCATTCAAAATTGAGGCACTTCACATTAGCCCCATATTGCTTGGCAATATCGGCGAAACGGTCACCAAAGACGCCACAAGATACTGCCAAAATCTTGTCACCTGGCGACAAGGTATTGACAATGGCTGCTTCCAGGCCACCGGTACCTGCACACGTAAGGGTAAGAACATCTCCCTTGGTTTGGAATACTTGTTTTAGTTTTTCTGTTATTGAGTTAAGGATGTTGCCAAATTCCTTACCTCGGTGACTTATCATCTGTTTGCCCATAGCTTGAAGGGCTTGTGGTGGGCAAGGTGTCGGTCCTGGTATACGCAGCTGCATCTATATTTACCTCCAATTCACTCCAGAGAATAAATTTCTAAATTCTAATCTTGAAATCCTAAACAAATCCAAAACTCTAAAATTAAATGTTCTAAACCTCTGCCTTTTTGTTTTGAATTTTGACATTTGATATTGTTTAAAATTTAGGGTTTAGAATTTAGGATTTGCGTGTATGGCTATCTTGACAAAACGGCGCCTCCCTATTCTAAGGATGCTGCCACTATGAGCGGCAATGAGACTACTGCTTATCTTTTCACCGTCTAGCTCAATTGCTCCTTGAGTCAGTAAGCGCTTCAATTCACTATTGCTTTTAACTAGTCCCTCTTGAAGTAGAGTTGGAGCGATATCAATATGGTATAGCCTGTCCTCGGTATAGCTAGCTGCAAAAACATATTCGGGGATCTCCTCTGGTATTTCTCTTTTCTGAAATACTTTAGTAAAGTACTCTTCTGCCTCGCTTGCTGCCTTATGACCATGGAATTGTGTTGCAATTTCATAGGCCAACCGTTTTTTAAGCTTTATGGGGTTAACTGAGTGGGTATTCAACTGCTTCTTAAATTCAGCGATTTCTTCATCTGGGACATCAGTTACTAATTCAAAATAATCGATGATAAGATGGTCAGGAATAGACATTACCTTGCTATACATTTCCCGGGGTGGTTCAACGATACCTATATGGTTACCCAAGCTCTTGCTCATCTTCTGGCTGCCATCAGTGCCAATGAGAAGGGGAACGAGGAAAACTTGTTGAGGAGACTGGCCCATGGACTGCTGTAGTTCTCTACCTAGGAGGCAATTAAATTTCTGGTCAGTACCGCCAAATTCGACATCAGCTTTGATAACTACTGAGTCATAGCCTTGGAGTAAGGGATAGAGCATCTCGGTTAGAGAAATAGGATTGCCAGAGCTATATCTTTTATTGAAATCTTCCCTAGCTAAAAGTTGCGCTATAGTAAATCTGCTCGTGAGTTTAATTACCTCGTTTAGAGTGAATTTGTCGTACCACTCGCTTTGCCATCTTACTTCCGTTTTATCCTTATCTACCACTTTGAAGAATTGTCTCAAATAAGTTTGGGCATTAGCCGCTACTTCTTTTTGAGAAAGCATGGGGCGAGTAGCTGATTGACCGCTTGGATCTCCAATTCGTGCTGTCCAGTCACCAACTATGAGAATGACTTTATGTCCTAGCTCTTGAAACTGGCGCAACTTCCTCAAACCAGCCACATGTCCTAGGTGGATATCTGTGGTGCTGGGGTCAAAACCTTGTTTTAACCTTAGGCGTTTCCCTGATTCTAGTAGCTGTATCAGCTCCTGTTCGACGATGACTTCAGCTACCCCTCGCTTTAGGAGGGAGCTAAATTTGAAGCCTGTCCTGAAGGATGAAGGATCGGTCATTTTAATTCTCTAGTTATTATTTTTACCTTTTCGACATCTTTTTTAATCTGAGCCTCTAGTTCTTTAGACGAAGCAAAGCGTTGCTCATCTCTCAATTTGTGTATAAATTTAACCTGGAGTTCTTTGCCGTATAAATTACCTTCGTAATCGAGGAGGTGAGTTTCCACGGTCTTTTTACCACTTTCAAAAGTGGGGCGTATGCCAATATTGGTGGCTGAAGCAAATTGCTTCCCCTCTACTTGAGTAATAGTGGCATAAACACCGTTGCCGGGTAATGCTTGTCCTGGCCTTATATCTAAGTTAGCAGTAGGAAATCCTAACCTTTGGCCGCGTTTGTCTGCGGAGATAACTTTGGCACTAAGCTTGAAATAGCGCCCCATCAAACTTTCCACCTTCGTCATATCACCTTGAGCCAGCGCTCGACGAATAAGAGTGCTACGCACTATTTCACCATTGATTGTAAATAGAGGCATGACTTCCACGCTAAACGTCATTTCTTGTCCCAATGTGCGCAGTAAATTAGCATCGCCCTCGCGTCCTCTGCCTAAAGCGAAGTCAGGGCCGATTATGAGGCCACGCATCTTGAGATACTTCTTAAGCAAGGCGACAAACTCTCTGGTGCTGAGTTGAGCTAGCTCTGGAGTGAAAGATAGCACTGCAATTAAAGCTACGCCCAGTTCTTGAAGTTCCTTACCTCGGTCTTCTAGGCTGCTTAGCCACAGTAATTGATTACGGGGGTGCAATATAGATTGTGGATGGGGGTTGAAGGTGACTACGCCGCTAAGCAAATTTTCCTCCCCGGCTCGCTGGTTCAGTCTTTTAATCAGGTAGCGATGCCCTGCATGAACGCCGTCAAAGACGCCGATGGTGATAAGTGTTTCCTTTTCGGGAACTATGCTGATTAATTCTTGCTCAATCCTCATTTGAAGCTTAGGACTTAATCTTTATGCTAGAAGTAGCCAATTTTCTCCCGCTGGCTTGGACTATAGGTATTAATTGAGACGTAAATTGTCGGAAATGTTCAAAGGTAAGCGATTGAGCACCGTCTTTAAGCGCCAGATCAGGGTTAGGGTGGACTTCTATTATCAATCCATCAGCCCCAGCAGCTATCGCTGCTAGTGCCAGTGGAGTTACCAAATACCATTTGCCTGTGGCATGACTGGGGTCAGCAATGATGGGCAGATGGCTAACTCTTTTAATGGTGGGAATAGCGCTGATATCCATAGTATAACGAGTGGAAGTTTCAAAGGTTCTAATGCCACGTTCGCAGAGGATAAGTTGTTCATTTCCTTTGGCTAGAATATATTCGGCAGCTAGTAGCCATTCTTGAATTGTAGCTGATAAACCTCGCTTGAGCATCACCGGTTTCCTCGTTTTCCCCACTTCATCCAGCAGAATGAAATTCTGCATGTTTCGTGCCCCAATCTGGAGGATGTCAGCATAGCTAGCTACGAGCTCAACGTCATTTGGTGCCATTACTTCAGTAATGATAGGCATCCCAGTTTCCTCTCGGGCTTTTGCTAGCATTTTGAGCCCCACTTCACCTAATCCACGAAAGTGATAAGGTGAGGTACTTGGTTTAAAGGCGCCACCGCGCAAGATGCTAGCGCCATTTGCTTTGACTTCCCGAGCGGTAGCTAGAAGTTGCTCTTCGCTTTCTACCGCGCAGGGTCCAGCCATAATAACTATTTCATCACCACCAATGGCAATGTCATTTATCTTGACTATGGTATTTTGAGGGTGGAACTCCCGACTGGCAAGCTTATAAGGCTTACTAACGGGGATAATCTCTTCCACCCCGGGCAATAGCAGCAATGTATCTTGAAGATTGGTAAGAACTTGGCCTAATATCCCTATAATTGTACGCTCGACACCTTGTGATACATGCGTCTTTAATCCTAGTTGTTGGATGCGCTCCACAACCCTATCAATTTCACCTTGGCTGCAGCTAGTTTTCATGACTACAATCATTTTTTGCCTCCGGGTATTATGGCTTCGCCTCTTTTCAGCTTTCTTGCTTCCCTTAAGTAAATATGCTTAATTTCTGCGGCTCCTTTTCCTGTATTTACTAGCATTAAAACCCTCAAGCAGTGAGGTAGACTATGGGGAACATTCATCTCGTGTCCGCAAAGTAGGGCAAGGTGCTGTGGCCATCCTAGCTCCCGTGTTGCCGCTGCTGGGAACTCAGCATTTAAGTCTGACGTGGTAGTGAAAAAGATGGCAGCTACCTCGTCAATCTCAATTCCATTGGCCTGTACCATTTCCTCGAGTAGCTCCTTGCTGGCAGCTATAATGCGCTCTTTATTATTTGCCGTAACTGTAATAGCACCTCTAATGCCGCGACACCACAATTTGGTATTTTCCCTCCTAGCTTTGAGCAAATAGCCTATCCTATTTATTAGCTCTCGTCAAGAAAATCTGGTTGAAAAAGGGAAAAAGCAAGATACGTGGTAGAATAATGCCGGTGAGTGGATTTAGTGATATGCCAGAGGAGAGATTTGAGTCTCTTGTGGCCAGGGCAATTGAGGATTTGCCCCCAGAGTTTCAAAGCAAACTGAAAAATGTTGATGTGGTTGTAGAGGACTGGCCAACATCGAGGCAACTAAGGCAGGTTAAACTCAAACACCCCAG
>JABUBO010000096.1_pt1 | contig 24760 bp, 31 predicted proteins | sample 7240361 | NCBI WGS metagenome assembly JABUBO01 (sample SAMN07256346, study PRJNA390944) | subsurface metagenome | isolation source: Methane hydrate marine sediment | place: Pacific Ocean: Eastern North Pacific, ODP site
GAAGTTTGAATCATATTTATGCCCAGATTATCGATGATTCTAGAGGGCAAACCTTAGTTTCAATGAGCACCCTTGATCCTGAAGTGAGAGACAAGGTTGGAGGGATGGTGAAAGTGAAGAAAGCCGAGCTTCTTGGTTCGATACTTGCTCAAAAAGCATTAGAGGAAAGGATCAATTGCGTGGTTTTTGATCGACGTGGTTATAAATATCACGGTAGAATCAAGGCTCTGGCTGACGCTGCTAGGAAAGTTGGGTTAGAATTTTGAGTTGACGTATTATGAAAGCGGTTACTAAAGTGATTGGCAAAAGGGCTAAAGTCGATGCTTCAGATTTGGAGCTTGAGGAGAAATTAATAGCTATTGATCGCGTAACCAAAGTGGTTAAAGGAGGCAGGCGGCTTCATTTCCGAGCCTTAATGGCAGTTGGTGATGGCAAAGGGCACGTAGGGGTTGGTTTGGCTAAAGCAACTGGCGTTCCTGAGGCAATCCGTAAGGCTGGCGCTGTAGCGCGGAAAGAGCTGATTGAAGTACCCATTGTGAACACTACTATTTCTCATGAAGTTTTAGCTAAGTTTGAGGCATCTAAGATTTTACTTAAACCAGCGGCATATGGCACTGGCATGGTTGCTAGCAATACAGTTCGGGCCGTGCTTGAATTGGCAGGCATAAAAGACATTATTAGTAAATCTCTGGGTAGTGCTAACAAGGTTAATGTGGTCAAGGCGACCATACTTGCTTTGGCTAGCTTAAGGAAACGCAAAGAGGCAAACTTTGAGGCTCAAAAGGTTAAGGGAAATGAGACAGAATGAATTAAGGCCTCCTTTAGGGGCTAAGCATGGAAGGAAGCGTGTAGGCCGAGGGGATGGTAGCGGGCATGGCACTTATTCCGGGCGAGGTTGTAAAGGGCAAAAAGCTCGCTCTGGAGGTGGTGTGCGTCTTGGGTTTGAAGGTGGTCAGTTGCCTCTCATAAAACGACTGCCAAGAAAAAGGGGTTTCACTAACATCTTTAAAACCGAATATAATATTGTAAATGTGGGTAAGCTTAGTATTTTCCCACCGGGAAGCGAGGTAAATCCAGAGGGACTGCTTAAAGCAGGATTAATTAAGTCTCTTGCTCATCCGGTTAAAATTCTTGGTGATGGTGATATTCATCACCCAGTGTTAGTCAAGGCTGACAAATTCTCTGTTGCTGCGGAGAAGAAGATTGTTGCCGCAGGGGGAAAGGTAGAGAGGTCTTAGAATGCAGCGTCGAGAAAATCAACCACGCCTCATCCAGGCCATGATGGCTATTTTTACATTGCCAGATTTGAGGCGAAGGATCCTCTTTACCCTTGGTATCTTGGTGGTTTTCCGGTTCATGGTTCATGTTCCGGCACCTATGGTAACCACTGAAGTTTTGCAAAAACTTGCCGAAACATTTGAGCAGAATCAGCTTTTAGGCATGCTTGACCTCTTCAGCGGTGGTGCTATGAGGAATTTTAGTGTGGCTGCCTTGGGTGTTTATCCTTACATTACTGCTTCTATCATTATGCAGCTATTGGTTCCAGTTATCCCCAGGCTTCAAAGCATTGCTCAAGAAGGAGAAGTTGGTCAACGCAAGATAAATCGCATTACCCATTTGTTTACTGTGCCTTTGGCCGCTCTGTCAAGCTATGGTCAGCTAGCCTTACTGCGCAGTCAAAATGTCATTGGATACCTTGAGGCTCCAGTTACTGCTGCTACCGTGATCTCGATCACTGCTGGCACAGTATTTCTTGTCTGGCTGGGCGAATTAATCACTGAGCGAGGCATCGGTAACGGAATATCGATAATAATTTTCGCTGGCATTGTAGCTAGTCTGCCCGAGATGATTGGGCGTGGTTTTTTGGCTAAGGAGGATCCTTTGGGCCTGATTACCTTTATTATACTTGGCCTGGCCACTTTGGTTTTCATAGTTATGTTTATCGAAGCTCACCGCCGTATCCCTGTTCAATACGCGCGTAGCACTTTTCGCAGTGGCCGTATGTATCGACAATCAGGGTCAACTCATATTCCACTGCGGGTAAACACGGCCGGAATGATCCCCCTTATTTTCGCTATTGCGCTGATGCAGTTTCCAGCGACAATAGCAACTTGGTTCATGAATCCTACAGGCCAGGGTCCAAATTTCTGGAACACAATCTATAACCTTTTTAGGATGGATGCTCCTCTCCCTGGGGGTCTAATCTATTGGGGGTTATACTTCGCCTTAGTAATTGGCTTCACTTTCTTTTACACAATGATTATGTTTGAACAAATGAATTTGCCTAGAACTTTACAGCAGCAGGGTGGCTTTATTCCCGGGGTTCGACCAGGGAAGGCAACTGCTGATTATTTGAATCGCGTCATAAAGCACCTTACCTTTGGTGGTGCTTTCTTTCTAGCCATAATAGCGATAATGCCTTTCATCGCCCGGGAAATTACTAACGTCACTATGTTGACAATTTCCAGCACTGCCTTGCTTATAGCCGTTGGCGTTGCCTTAGATACTATGAAGCAACTGGAAGCTCAGCTAACCATGCGCCGCTACGAAGGTTTCTTGAAATAAAGGCAAGGATAAAAATGCAAAAGTTAAAAATTTAATTTTTAATCTGTAATTTTGACTTTTGATGTTTAATTTTTGAGTTTCTTTCGATGTATATTATTATCTTAGGGGCTCCAGGAGCAGGTAAGGGGACCCAAGCAGAAATTCTGTCCCGAGAGATGAATTTACCTCGCATAGCTTCTGGTGACCTGTTTCGGCAGGCATTAGAGAAGAAGTCAGAATTGGGGCTATTAGCCAAATCCTATATGGAAGAAGGGAGATTAGTTCCTGATGAAATAGCGATCAGGATGGTTCTGGAAAGGATTAGCTTGCCTGATTGTATCTCTGGTTGTCTTTTCGATGGTTTCCCTCGAACTTTAGAGCAAGCTGAAGTTTTAGACAAAGCCTTAGCTGAACAAGGGAAAAGTATCGCTAAAGCAATATATATTCAGGTAACTAAGGAAGAGTTTTTGAAACGCCTTAGTGGAAGGTGGCTTTGTCGCAATTGTCAAACACCATATCACTTGGTAACTTCACCACCTAAAGTACAAGGGAAATGCGATAAGTGTGGTGGTGAATTGTACCAACGCCCCGATGATAATGAGGAGACGGTGAGGGAGCGATTGGAAGTTTTCTTTGCCCAGACTGCTCCTATCCTTGATTATTATAGGAAGCAGAACAAGCTAATCGAGGTCAATGGCAATTTAGGAATACAAGAGGTAGCCAGGGAAGTAATCTCTGTGTTAAGAGGGGAAGTAAGTGATAATCGTAAAGTCTCCTGAGGAAATAGCTATTATGCGGCAATGTGGCAAAATCTTAGCAACTATTTTGGATAGATTAAGAATGGAAATAAAACCGGGGGTTAAAACTTGCCAGTTGGATGCCATCATGGCTGAAGAGTCGCAGAAAAGGGGAGTTAAGCCTTCCTTTAAAAACTACCAGGGCTTCCCGGCCAATTTATGTGTTTCAGTGAATGATGAGGTAGTTCACGGCATTCCCGGTGAGCGAGTATTACGGGAAGGGGATATTGTCTCTTTGGATTTAGGAGTTAGCTATAACGGCTTTCACACAGATGCTGCTATAACGGTTGGCGTCGGCAAGATAAGCGCCCAAGCTAAGGAGCTTACAGCGGTTACTGAAGGCAGCTTAAGGGTAGGCATTACTCAAGCTAACTGTGGAGCCCATGTTGGGGATATTTCGACTGCTATTCAAAATTACGTTGAATCAAGATGGTTTTCTGTGGTTAGAGAATACACTGGGCACGGAGTGGGCCGGGAATTGCATGAAGAGCCACAGGTACCTAATTTTGCCTTTAGCAAAGGGCCCTTACTCCGCAAGGGCATGACCTTAGCTATTGAACCCATGGTCAATGCTGGAGATTGGCGTACTAGATTGGCTCCCAACCAATGGACGGTGCTAACAGTCGATGGAAGCCTTTCAGCGCACTTTGAACATACCATTGCTATTACTGATGGCGAAGCTGAGATACTGGCTTAAGATGGCTAAAAAGGAAAGGATAGAAGTTGAAGGTAAAGTAATTGCATGCTTACCTAACACTATGTTTCGTGTCGAGTTAGCTAATGGCCATATGGTACTGGCACATATTTCAGGAAGGATGAGGAAGCATTATATTAAGATTCTGCCTGGAGATAGGGTTTTAGTGGAGCTTTCTCCTTATGACTTGAGTCGTGGCCGGGTTACCTACCGGCTTAAGTAGCTTCTACTTTGACAGGGTGAACAGGAAAGTTTAGCATAAGAGAAGGTTTAATTTTGGTGATTAGAAATGAAAGTAAGTGCTTCAGTTAAGCGTCGCTGCAGTAAGTGCAAGATTATCAGGAGGAAGGGCATTGTTAGGGTCATCTGTGAGAATCCAAGGCATAAACAGAGACAAGGTTAATCCCCACCCAAGAAAATGCACTGCATTTTCTTGGGAACGCAGCTCGGCCAAAATCAAAGAATTTTGGGTTAGGAGTAGATAATGGCGCGTATCGCTGGTGTAGAGCTTCCCAAAGATAAGCCAATTAAAGTAGCTTTACAATACGTTTATGGCATTGGTGCGACATCGAGTCAGCAGATTTTAACCGCTGCTGAGGTTGATCCCAAAATCAGAGTTAAAGATCTTACTGAGGAACAGGTTAGCCAGCTAAGGGGTATTGTCGGTAAGCAATATAAGGTGGAAGGTGACCTCAGGAGAGAAGTTCAGTTTAATATAAAGAGGCTTATTGACATTGGTTGCTCTCGAGGTATAAGGTATCGCGTGAATTTACCAGTTCATGGGCAAAGGACACGCACTAATGCTCGCACTAAAAGGGGCGCAAGGAAGACGGTGGCTGGCAGAGGTCAGAGACGCGGTCTAGCTAAGAAGAAGTAAGGAGGCTTGTCCTGAGCAAAGCGAAGGATCAGGTAGCAAATGCCAAAAAAGAGAACTAAGACGGGAAAGAAGGTGCGTAGAGGGATAAGTGAAGGCAAAGCTTATATCCAATCTACTTTTAATAATACTATTGTTACCATTACTGATATGGAGGGCAATGTTATTACTTGGGGGAGTTCGGGCACGGTCAGATTTAAAGGCTCAAGGAAAGGTACTCCTTATGCTGCTCAATTAGCCGCTCGTGAGGCATCGCGGCGGGCAATCAGCGATGGTCTACGCCGAGTTGAAGTTTACATTAAAGGTCCTGGCAGTGGGCGTGAGGCAGCTATCCGTGCTTTACAGGCCTCCGGGCTCACTATTACCAGAATCAGAGACGTGACTCCTATTCCTCATGATGGCTGTCGTCCCCGTGGAAGAAGGAGGGTGTAAAAATGGCACGTTATACAGGACCCCGCTGTCGCTTATGTCGTTATCTTGGTGAGAAGCTGATGCTTAAGGGGGAGAAATGTTCTAGTCCTAAGTGCCCCCTAGGGAGGAGGAATATTCCTCCGGGAGGGCATTCCTCGGCGCGGCGGCGTAGGATTTCCGATCGCGGGCTTCAATTGCGAGAAAAGCAAAAAGTTCGTTTTAGCTATGGTGTCTTGGAGCGGCAATTTCGCCGTTTCTTCGCTGAAGCGATAAGGGCCTCCGGTGTTACCAGGGAGAACCTTCTTATATTGTTGGAGAGGCGGTTAGATAATGTAGTTTACCGTTTGAGTTTTGCCGATTCACGTGCCCAAGCTAGGCAAGTAGTTCGGCATGGTCATATCCTCGTTAATGGGCACAGAACAGATATACCTTCCTGTCTGGTAAAGTCAGGAGATGTTATTGAGTGGCGGGAGGCGAGTAAAAGGACTGAATACTATCAAAGGTTAGTCAAGGAAATCAAAGGGAACGCTACACCTGGCTGGCTAAGTTTAGATGAAGAAGGAATGACGGGCAGCGTTCTAGCTTTGCCTGGTAAAGATGACATTGACCCCAAATTTGATGGGAAAGCTATCGTTGAGTATTATTCAAGGTGATACAGGAGGACTATTTACTGTTGGAGCTACCTATACCAATAATAAAGTGTGTTGAAAGCGCTGGTAATTATGGGCGCTTTGTTGCTGAACCCTTAGAGATTGGTTTTAGCGTTACTCTAGGTAATGCCATGCGTCGTGTGCTCCTCAGTTCCTTACCTGGCGCGGCGACAACATGGGTCAAGATCGAAGGGATTAAGCACGAATTTTCCCCCATTCCTTGCGTTAAAGAGGATGTCATCGAATTCTTGCTGAATGTTAGGGAACTAAGGCTTCGTCCTCTTTCTTACCAGCCAGGGAAGTTGTTCCTAGAGGTAGAGGGGGAAGGCAAAGTTTGCGCTGCTGATATTAAGCCATCGGCAGATTTCCAAATTGCTAATCCGGAGCTTTACTTAGCCACCTTGGATTCTTCCCAGGCTAAACTTTATGTTGAGCTCAATGTGGAATTGGGAAGGGGTTATATACCGGCTAAATCAGCTGATGGCCTACCTGTGGGAGCATTGCCAGTGGATGCTATTTATACTCCGGTGCACAAAGCTAATTTCTTGGTAGAGTCTATCAAACTTGGAGAAGAAAGAAGCGCCGAAAGGCTTGTCTTGGAAATTTGGACTGACGGCACCGTTTCTCCACGGGAAGCGGTTAGTCAAAGTGCTGATATCTTAATTAATCAGCTTGTCCCTTTTAGGGCTCTCGAGGTTCCAGTGGCAGAGCAAGCGAGGTTAGGCGGGGGTTTGCTAATTCCACCTGACCAATATGATACTCCTCTAGACGAATTAGGTCTATCTACTCGTGCGCGCAATAGTTTAAGGAGAGGCGGCATTTCGAATTTAGGGCAACTCGTGGAGAAGAGTAGGGAAGGATTGCCCCCATTACCTGGCCTTGGAGCAAAGTCTCGAGGCGAGGTGGAGGAACTAGTTGCAAAATTAGGTTTTCCTATTAATTTTGAGGCAGAAGAGAAAGGGGAATGAGGCATCGAGTAGCTGGACGGAAGTTAGGTAGGACTAGAGGTCACCGCTGGGCACTATACCGAAATCAGGTAACTGCTCTTTTAGCTTATGGGAAGATCACCACCACTGAGGCTAAAGCTAAGGAGATTCAGAGCTTAGCTGAAAGGATGATTACCTTAGGGAAAGATGGTAGTCTTGCTTCGAGGCGGCGAGCCTTAGCTTTTATTACTGATAAAAAGATAGTTGCGAAGCTGGTTGACGAGATTGCTTCAGAGTATGCTGACCGAACTGGGGGCTATACACGGTTAGTGAAATTGGGGCCTCGTCGCGGTGATAATGCTCCCATGGCTCAAATCGAACTGGTTAAACAGTGAGCTTTGCAAGATTTGTTTTAGTTGTAGAGTATGATGGCACGCAGTATCATGGCTTTCAGTGGCAAGCTGGCTTACCTACTATTCAGGCTGAACTGGAGCGAGCTATAGAAAAGCTTTGTGGACAGAGCAGCCGAGTCATGGCAGCTAGTAGAACCGATGCTGGTGTGCATGCTAAAGGGCAAGTGGTAAGTTTTTGGGCTAAGCCTGCGCTGAGTACACTGACATTAGTTAAAGCGTTAAACTATTATTTACCCGGTGATATCGCCGTCAAAGCAGCTTATAAGGTGAGCAATGATTTCAATGTCAGGCGCGATGCTTTAAGTCGGGAATATTGTTATTATATTTTAAATAGTGAGACTAGGTCGCCATTCAGCAAAATGTTCGCTCTATTTATGCCCAAAATTTTAGATATTGAAGTTATGAGCCGGGCATGTCAGCTTATGCAAGGTAAGCATGATTTTATGTCCTTTGCCACTTCTTTAGGTAGCGTGAGAAGTACGGTGCGCCACGTTTACGAAGCAAAGATTAGCAAAAGAGAAGGTTTTGTTATTTTTCATGTGGAAGCTGATTCCTTTTTGCCTCATCAGGTGCGTAATACAGTGGGGCTCTTGAGCAGATTGGGTCTAGGGAAAATAGGTGTTGGCGATTTCTATGATATTATGGAGGCGAAGAGCTTGGGTTTAGCTGGCCCTAGGGCCCCTGCTTGTGGCTTATGGCTGACCAAGGTCAATTATTCTAAACCCTTTTTTGGGCTTGAGTCCTCAAGGGCGAAGCTTGTGGGAGTCGAAGATGAAAACTTATAGCCCCGGAGTTGGGGATATTAAGCGAGAATGGCACATAGTTGATGCCACAGCGGAAACTTTGGGCCGGTTGGCATCTCAGGTAGCCAGGTTGCTTATGGGCAAGCATAAGCCAGTTTATGCTCCTCATCTTGATACCGGTGACTACGTTGTGGTAATTAATGCTGCTAAAGTAAGGGTATCTGGGAAGAAAGCTGAGCAAAAGATTTACTACAGACATTCTGGATATCCCGGAGGTTTAAAAAGCCCGACCTTTAAGGAAGTGTTTAGTAGCCATCCTACCCGTGTTGTTGAATTTGCTGTTAAGGGTATGTTGCCCCACAATCGCTTGGGCAGGGCTATGTTTAAGAAGCTTAGAGTTTATCCTGGATCTGAGCATCCTCACCATGCCCAGACCTCTTTTTGTCCCCCTGAGCCCTTTGCTCCTTGTCATTCTGAGGGAGCGAAGCGACCGAAGAATCTCGCTCAGGCTAAACTCTGCGAAGGGTCGAGAGATTCTTCGCGGCGCTTAGAACCTACAGAGAGCGAGGGAGGTGAAGTGGTAGAAAGGAAAGGTGATAACTTATGACTGATGAAAGCTATATCTGGGCGACGGGTAAGCGCAAGTGTGCTATAGCTCAGGTCAGGCTTTTTCCTGGGGATGGAGGGATAATGATTAACGATAAGCCTTATGAAGAGGTTTTCTCTCGCCTTGAGCATCGCCGCATGATTGAATCTCCTTTCCTGGTCACTGATACCAGGGGTAGGTTTCATGTTACGGTGAAGGTGGAGGGCGGTGGCGTGAATGGTCAAGCTGAAGCCATCCGTCATGGTATTGCCCGAGTTCTGGTCAAGGAGAATGAACTGTTTAAACCTGTCCTACGTAAAGAAGGCTTGCTTACCCGAGATGCCAGAATCAAAGAGCGCAAGAAATACGGTCTTAAACGAGCTCGCAAGGCGCCACAATATACCAAACGCTAATTTTCTGCGCTTACTTTTCTTAAAGCTCGTCTTCAGGTATTATGCTTATTTGTTCCTTGTCAAATTAATCAGCAAGGTCAATAGCGGAGTCAACTTATTCTAATTCGGATCAAGATATCTCCCGGTTGGCTATCAGTTATTTGGCGGGCATTACTCAGTCTGACTACACCTCCTGTTTTTACTCTTGGTGGGATTTTCACTTCCAGCCTTTTTCCTTTTCTTCTCAGCAATTTTATTGTCCCCTGGGAGGCCTCTTTGGGAGAAATTGTAAGTTCATAGTGGATGTTTTGGGGGTGAGTTCTCTGAGTTTGGGCGAATATCTCATCGAGATTAATCTTTTCACCTGGCCAAGCTTCAAACCTTACTCCTCCCGGCCTAGTGAAATTTTTAAAGGAGAATGAAGACCCCGTGTCCCTTAAGAAGTCGCCAAATATGTTGTCCAGAAAATCAAATCCAAGGCCGGCTCCACCAAAGTCCTTCATCATATCCTCGAAGGTTGTCCTGGTAAAGGGACTTCCAAAAATGTCACCAACATTGCCAACTGTGCCAAATTGGTCGTATTGCCTTCTTTTCTGAGGCTCACCGAGGACTCCGTAGGCTTCGTTTATCTCCTTAAACTTTTCATTAGCCCATTTTTCTCTCCTTGGATTGCGATCTGGATGATACTGCATCGCCAGTTTTCTATAGGCTTTTTTAACCTCCTCATCCGAAGCGTTTCTTGGCACTCCTAGAATTTGATAGTAGTCTTTAGCCATTCTTATCCTTTAATTTGTCGCATTTAATAGATCTGTATTGAGGCTACTCGGTTCACTCGGCAAATTCAAACTATCGTGACCTGCACCAAGCTTATAATCTCAGTAGAAGTGATGTTACTTCAGCACCTGTTTTTCAAATTCTGGGCTTGTTAAGGAGACTTGCTTATTACCCGGGCTGGGTTTGCCTTCCCACTACTTCACTTACTCTTTTACGTTTGGTACGGCGTTTACCTGACCACAAGCCCTTAAAGAAGTTTTGGTTCAGCAGGTGCCGGTTATCGGCTACATCCAGGAGGTCCTTAGATACGTTGCTTTCGAAATAAGCCACCTCAACATGCTTGCCCATGTTCTTCACCGCCTGAAGAGCATAAGCGAAGTCAGAGTCCCCGCTCACCAGCACTGCCACATCGTAAAGGCCATTCCAGGCGAAATGTAGCAGGTCTGTGGCCAACATAATATCTATGCCCTTTTCCACAGGGACACCCTGAGCCATTTTGGTACTCCCTAGTCGAACCTCTAGATATGGCGTCTTACGGAGAATATCAAGGAACTCCTGTTGTTCGCGGTAGCCTTCAGGCCATCGGGTTGGGTCCTGCAAGACGTTGTAATAGTATGTTCGGAACAAGTGTCTCGAACCAGTGAGCTTATTAGCAAACTCGGCAAAGTTGAGGTTATGGCGCCTAAAATTACTTTGTAGACCGTGATACAAATTACTTCCATCTATGAAAATCGCAACTCTATCTTCCATAATCTTCTCCTTGAGGGGAGTTAATGGCTTTCAACGTTATTCACACCCCTCTGAAACTTATTATACACCAGCAAGTCCTCCCACTTCACTTTTCCCGAGCTGAATATCTCCGAATTCTGGCTAAAGGTCACTTTGTGGCTATGGCGCCACCCAAAGCAATATGGGGGAATAGATTTGATATGGAAAAAGGAAATACACTTGTCTTATTAGGGATACGTCTCACACGAGCCCCTGGGTTTTGTGTTTGGTGGGCCATTGTGGACTCGAACCACAGACCCCAGTCTTATCAGGACTGTGCTCTAACCAACTGAGCTAATGGCCCTTGAGTTAAAATATAGTTTTTCAGCAGACAAATGTCAAGGTAACAGGTTAAGGCAGGCTTGTTCAGTTATTCCACTATAATATAGTAGCTGGAACCATAGTCAAGAAGATACCAGCGGCTACTGAGCAACCAATAGCACCTGCCATATTGGGGCCCATAGCATGCATCAACAAGAAGTTTCTTGGGTTTGCCTTTTGTCCCTCTATTTGAGCTACCCTGGCTGCCATCGGGATAGCGGAAACACCGGCGGCGCCAATTAGTGGATTAATCTTCTCTTTCAAGAATAGGTTGGCTATTTGCACTGCCCAAATTCCCCCAGCAGTGCAGATAACGAAGGCTATCGCAGCTAACACAATGATGGCTAAAGTTTTAATATTAAGGAACACCACTGCTGGCATTAAGGATCCCACAGTCAAAGCTAAGAGAATTGTCAGTATATCGACGAATATAGTGCTTGCTGACTGGGCTAATCTATCAGTAACGCCGCAGACATAAAGTAAATTCCCAAACATAAGCATGCCAATGAGGGGCGCTGCTTTGGGGACGAAGAGAGCAGTGACTATAAAGATTGCTATGGGAAAGATAATCTTCTCTAACTTAGAAACCTCTCGAAACTGAGGTTTCATATATATTTGTCGCTGTTTCTTTGAGGTAAGCGCCTTTATTACTGGTGGCTGAATTATAGGGACCAAAGCCATATAAGAATAAGCCACTAATGCAATTGGGCCTAACAGATGGGGAGCTTTAGCTACCGCGAAATAAACTGCCACTGGTCCGGTAGCTCCCCCGATAATACCAATAGAAGCAGCTTCTCCTAGTTGAAATTGGTGTGTAAGCAAGGCAAGGATGAGAACAACAAAAACTCCTAGCTGAGTCGCAGCACCGAATAGAAGATATATAGGGCGAGCTATGCATGGGGAGAAATCAGCCATCGCCCCGATGCAAAGGAACATAAGCAGAGGAATTATTTCACTTTGTATCCCGAACTGATATATCAAGTTTAATACCCCAACTTCTCCCTTGGACATCGCCCTCATTATTTCCGTCAACCCGCCCTGTACCTCTACTGGCATTGGCACGGCACCAAGCTCTGTTGGCTGTGCGTGAGTCATCAATCCAGCGAAAGGCACATTGACCAATATTATGCCAAAGCCAATGGGTACTAGTAGGAGGGGCTCCATTTTCTTGACGATGCCAAGATAAATCATTGTACCGGCAAGACAGAACATTAGGATGTTACCCCAGGTGAGTCCAGCAAAAGCCATCTCATATAAACCGAACATTTTAACTTGCTCCTAAATCGAATAGGCTAGCCATGACATTACTCCTTATGCCTTGTAGCGACTCTCTGAACTAGAAACCCCACTAGCCATATTACTATAGTCAAAATTGCTAATACCAAGATGGTTACTCCAAAACCACCACCAGTAAGTTTTGCTATAAAGCCCCAGTCAATCATCTTAATGCCGAATTCAATAGTGTTCTTTTGGTTGCCATAGAAGAGCTATTGTACGTTTGATAACTTCGTAGCTGAAGCCACGGTAACTGAGATAGTTTGATAAGCGTCGCTGAAAATCAGGGTAATCTAGCTTAGCCAGGATATGCATCCTCCTACGGCCTAACTTACAGGCGTTATCCATATCATCTATGTCCTTAGTTACCTGTTCCACAATTTCCCGAGCTACTTTCTTATTGGCTAATTCCTCTTCTATTAATCTTTTGCTTTTAGGCTTAAAGGATAGACGGTTGTCCTTCCAAAACTGAGCGAAGGCAAAATCATCTATTAGTTTTTGCTCCTTTAGTCTGGTGGTTGTTTTTTCCACTACTTCAGTATCGAAGCCACGCTGGTGAAGTCGTTGCTTTATTTCCCCTTCACTACGTGGTCGATAGCTGAGGTAGCGGTAGGCGGCATCGAGGCAATGTTGAAAGGCACTGTCATTTAGCAACTGGCAGTTTCCTGTTTGAATCTTATTGCCCCTGAGGAGGGGCCTCTACACCCTGTCTAAGAGGGATGGTGGGGATAGCTGTTGAAGCTCTGATTTCACGTTCTAATTGCGAAGCGACCTCCGGGTGCTGCCTCAAGTAATCTTTGGCATTTTCTCTCCCTTGCCCTAATTTTGCCTCTCCGTAGGTAAAAAATGAGCCAGCCTTCTTCACTATTCCTGCTGCCGCTCCAAGGTCAATCAAATCCCCTTCTTTGCTTATGCCCTGATTAAACATTATGTCGAATTCGGCTCTGCGAAAAGGAGGTGCTACTTTGTTCTTGACCACTCTGGCTCTTACCTTGGCGCCTATTATTTCCGAGCCCTGTTTGATGGTATCACCTCGCCTTAAATCTATCCTCACGGAGCTATAGAATTTGAGTGCTCTTCCCCCTGGGGTTACCTCGGGGTTGCCAAAAACGATGCCCACTTTCTCCCGTAACTGATTAATAAAGATTACTGCTGTTCTAGACCTGCTGATAGCGGCGGTCAATTTTCTTAACGCCTGGGACATCAGCCGAGCCTGCAAGCCAACGTGGACATCGCCCATCTCGCCTTCTATCTCCGCTCTGGGTACCAAGGCGGCTACGCTATCGATGACTATCACATCCACAGCACCGCTTCTTACCAGAGTCTCAGTGATCTCTAAAGCTTGCTCACCGGTATCGGGCTGGGAGATAAGCATGTCATCAACTTGCACGCCACAGTTAGCAGCGTATGCTGGATCGAGGGCGTGCTCAACATCTATATAAGCCGCAATGCCGCCAGCCCGCTGCGCTTCAGCGATTATATGCTGGCCGAGCGTAGTTTTGCCTGAGGCCTCCGAGCCAAAGATTTCGGTAACTCTGCCTCTAGGTATGCCACCTATGCCTAAAGCTAAATCTAAACTCAATGACCCGGTAGGAATAACCTCTGTTGGCACCCTGGCTGAGGCTTCACCCAACCTCATAATTGAGCCTCTGCCAAATTGCCTTTCAATCTGCTCAATGGCTAATTCTACTGCCTTTCCCTTCTCTGTGGCCATTTTTAAATGTTTAAAAATTCATTAAAGCATCACATCATATCATGGGCAACATGTTAAATCAATCCAAAGAGACCGTAAAATACCACATAACTCTTCATCAGGGGTAGTATGCGGTAACGTCGCTTTACTTAACCAGTTTCCGTCACTTGAACTTTATCTGGTCAATCATCTTTTGAAAAGCGTTCAGTAACTGATGTCCCTGTGCTAGACTCAGTTCACGGAATCGAATTTTATCACCTGGCCTCATCTGCCCAAGCTTGGAGATGTCAGGTGTGATTACGGTAGCTATTTTGGTGTATCCACCAGTCGTCTGCCTGTCAACCATCAGTACGATCGGTTTACAATTTCCTGGTACCTGAACAGCACCCAAAGGAATACCATCACTTATAATATCTGCCTTACCTTTATGCTTTATCTCTGGACCGTCCAATCTATATCCCATTCTATCAGATTCAGGTGTAATAGCATACTCACTATTAAGAAAGGTAGCGATGCTCTCTTCAGGGAAGTGATCGGCCTGGGGGCCAAGTATTACCCTGATTTCCTCAAAACTTTTGTATTCCGGGATCAGTTCTTTGGGAACCTTTCTGCCAATAAGATGCTCCAGTTTTTCACTACTAACAGGAACGCTTTTTAACACATCACCAGTTCTGAGGGCACGACCCTCCAGCCCGCCAATTCTAGAACGTAAATAAGTCGACCTGCTGCCTAACACCACGGGGACATCTATACCACCGGCTATTGAAAGATAAGCACGGCAGCCGTTACGCATGCCGCGCCAGGAAAGTATATCTCCCTTTTGTACTTGCACGACTTCCCACATGGGAAGGGGATGGTTGTTGAGTAAAGGGGCCAGGTCGCCGCCAGTAATGGCTATCAGGGTATCGTTTAAAAACTTCAACTTTGGTCCCAAAAGGGTGCATTCTAAGCCTGCAGCATATTCATCATTGTCTAACAAACGGTTAGCTATACGCAATGCCAACCCATCCATAGCGCCAGAGACTGGCACGCCATATTGCTGATAGCCAAATCGCCCTAGATCCTGTATAGTAGCAAGCGGTCCAGGCCAAAGCACCTCGAATACTTCCCTGATTGACTCCATTACCTCAAGATTTCGATGTAACTTTTACCTTGAATATGCCCTCCTTTACCTTTGGCGAAATATGTTCATATTGCTCGGGGCTAATCGGGACGAAGCGCACCTTATCCCCTGCTCTGAGTAGCGTTGGTGGCTGCCAGGATGGGTCAAACAATTTAAGTGGGGTACGGCCGATATATCTCCAGCCACTAGGGCTGTCAAGTGGAAGAATGCCACTCTGTTTACCGCCCATGCCTACAGAGCCAGCTGGGACACTAATTCGTGGCTTATCCAGCCGTGGCGTAGCTATCTTCTCTGACATCCCACCAAAGTAAGCAAACCCGGGTAAAAATCCGAGCATGTAGACCAGGTAGTCTCCGCTGGTAAAGATCTCTATCACTTCTTGCACTGAACCAAGCCCGTTGTATTGTGCCACGAACTCTATATCTGACTTATATGGCTCGCCATAACCATAAACAATGGGAATCTCCACCTCTCTGGGTGAAGGCAAAGATGAGAAATCCAGCCTATTCTCCAGAGCCTTTAACTTGTCTTGTAAAGTTGCGAAACTAATAATAGATGACTCGTAATTTATTAAAATAGAACGGTAGGTAGGTATCAATTCCCTGATGCCAGCAATTTCCGCCCGTTTTATAGCCGAAACCATACTATGTACTTTCTGGTTAAGAGTTATATCGATCTCGTCACCAAATTCTACTACCATATTTTGATCGCCAGCTACTAGATATCGTGTCTCAGGATAGATCATAGTGTCCCTTCACCCTCCTTCACGTCAAAAAGACAGCTCCTCATTAAGTATGTCGGTAATGAACATGTGTCCCGGGGCATGTGAGACCAGCAAAGGCAATTTAGCATTTTGTGCTACAGCTTGTGGAGTAACACCGCAAGCCCAGAATAAGGGCACCTCGTCAGGCTTTATTCTGATAGCATCGCCGAAATCAGGCTGACTGAGATTACTGATACCGATGGACTCTGGCTTGCCGATATGTATCGGTGCGCCATGCACCTTGGGATACCGTGCCGTGATCTGTATTGCCTGAACAACACGCTTTTCCGGTATAGGACGCATGGTCACTACCATTGGGCCCTGGAATCGACCGGCGGGCTGGCAAGGGATGTTGGTAATATACATGGGCACGATTTTTCCCTCCTCGATATGTCGGAGGGGTATTCCTGCCTGTAGGAGTGCTGCTTCGAAGGTCAAGCTGCAGCCTAAGAGGAAGGCAACAGAATCTGATTGCCAGAATGGGCCAATATCAGTCGCTTCCCTTTTCAACTCGCCATACTCATAAACACGGTATTTTGGTATATCAGTACGTAAATCTGCTCCTGGTGCCACCAGTTTAGGCTCTGGATCACCGACTTCAGTGACATCCAGTACTGGGCATGGTTTAGGATTACGCTGACAAAAAAGTAAGAATTCAAAAGCTAGTTTCTGAGGCAAAACTACTAGGTTCGTTTGAACATATCCCGGGGCTAATCCATGGGTGGACTTAGTCCATTCACCTCTGCGAATGCTTGCCCGTATTTCCTTCGGCGTTTCAAGGTTTAGTGTCATTTCTTCACTATCTCCTCTAGAGGCACTACCTTAATGCCTCTGTCTCCTAGCGCACTTCGCAGATGGATAGCCAGCTCTAGTGCACCTGGAGAGTCGCCATGGAGGCAAATCGTATCTGCCGTAATGGTGACGTCTTCGCCTGTGATAGCTTTTACCCGGCCTTCTTCTATCATGCGAATCACTCGTTCAGCCACTTCCTTTTTATCTTTTATTACTGCACCTGGCTGGCTACGTGGCACCAAGCTTCCATCAGCGGAATAAGCGCGGTCGGCAAAAGCTTCGCCAGCTACCCTTAGCCCCTGCTCTTTCGCTATATTAACCCATGCTGATCCAGCTAGAACAACCAGAATCAGCCCTTTATCTAAACTCCTAACCGCCTCTGCGATGGACTGAGCTAATTTAGGGTCCTTGACTGCCATGTTATATAAAGCGCCGTGTGGTTTGACATGTTGCAGTTCTAGGCCCTCAACTCGAGCAAAAGCTTGCAAGGCGCCAATTTGATAAATAAGGTAACCTTTCACCTCCGTAGCTGCCACTGCCATATTCCTTCTGCCAAAGCCCAGCAAGTCTGGATAGCCAGGATGTGCCCCTACCTTTACTCCATGTGTCTTTGCCAGCCTTATTGTCCGCTGCATCACCACTGGGTCACCGGCATGAAAGCCACAGGCGATGTTAGCTGAACTCACATACTTGATTATTTCCTCATCAAAACCTAACTTATAAGCGCCAAAGCTCTCACCCATATCGCAATTTAAATCAATCTTCGCCATTATAAAATCCTCCTCTTCAAGTATTTAGTCAACATCCAGCCACTTGGTTCCCTATCATATTCCCAGGTAAGCCTTTTTCACCAGACCACTATTTAAGAGTTCCTTGCCTGTTCCTTCCAGCACTGTTCGCCCGTTTTGCAACACGTATGCCTTATCCGCTAGTTCTAGGGCATCTCGAACTGCCTGCTCTACCAACAAAATGGTAGTCCCCCTTTTGCTGATTATTTTTATGACATCAATAACTTTATCCACCATTGTGGGCATTAACCCCAGCGAGGGTTCGTCAAGCATCAAGAGTTTTGGTCGGGGCATCAATCCACGAGCTACGGCTAACATCTGCTGTTCACCGCCGCTCATCGTCTCCGCTTTTTGGCTTGTTCTTTCCTTTAAAATGGGGAATAGTTGGAATACCTCTTCTAAAGTCTCCGTTATTTCTAGTTCAGACTTTCGTGTGTAGGCACCGAGTAAGAGGTTCTCTACTACTGTAAGCTTACCAAAAAGCCCACGCCCTTCCGGGACATGTGAGATGCCCAAAGCGGCAATATGGTGCGGCAATTGTCCATCGATTTTGCTGCCTAAGAACTTTATTTCGCCCTTAGTGTTGTGTAGCAGCCCCGATATAGTTCTTAGTATGGTAGTCTTGCCGGCACCATTAGACCCGACTAAGGCCACAATCTGCCCCGCCTCGATTTTAAACGAAGCGTCAAAAATAGCTGGGATTTCGTTATAACGAACTTCTATATTATTCACTTCTAAGAGTGGCTCTTTTGGCATAATATCTCTCTCCCAAGTAGGCTTTAATTACCCTTTCGTCGTTAACTATCCTCTCTGGCACATCTGCGGCGATCTTTTTGCCAGCATCAAGTACCACTACACGCTCACATAGCGGCATGATTACCTGCATTACATGTTCCACCACCAGTAAGGTGATCCCTTCTCGCTGTATTCTCCGGATCAGCTCTACAGCCTCCTTCTGCTCTGTAGGGTTCAAGCCTGCCATAGCTTCATCTAAAAGCAAGAGCCTTGGTTTTGTAGCCAAAGCTCTGGCAACCTCAAGTCGCTTCTTATCGGCAATAGTTAGATCACTGCCAAGAATATCTTTCTTTTCTGGGAGGCCAGCAAACTCTAGTAGCTCTTCGGCGATTTCTCTTGCCCTATTGGTGTTTGTAGTTCGACAAAAAGCGCCTACCATCACGTTTTCCAACGCTGTCATGTTCATCAAGGTATTCACCAATTGAAAGGTTCTGGCGATGCCCCCTTTGCAGATTTTGTGCGCCGGAAAATTAGTTATCTCCCTCCCCTCAAATCTGACAGAGCCTTTGGTCACGGGGTAGACGCCGCAGATGCAGTTGAAAAAAGTAGTTTTGCCAGAACCATTAGGCCCAATTAAGCCCACAATCTCACCTTGATCTATCTCCAGGTCTAGAGAATCATTAGCCACCAGGCCAGCAAACTTTTTGGTCAAACCTTTCACCTCTAGAAGCTTCATCCCCTTATCCTTCTCCACCATTGGCGGAATCTAGGCCCTTGGAAAAAGCTGGTTAATCCAGCAGGGCGGAATATGATTGCGACCATGATAGCGCCAACAATCATATAGTCAACCCCACGCCCACCACCACCTAGCCAAGCACGAGAATACTCTATTGCTATCAATAGGATTGGTGCCCCCAGCACTGGTCCCCAAAGAGTGCCTGCGCCACCAAGGACAGGCACCACGCAGATTAGGATTGAGGTCATCAGCGGCATGAGACTGATAGGGTCTATGTAAAGTACATACTGGGCATAGAGGGTGCCGGCCATAGCAGTGAAGAAAACGCTAATTGACATAGCCACAAGTTTATACTTGGCTACATCGATACCTAAACTTCTGGCTGCCTCCTCCGATTCTTTTATCGCTCTTAAATAGAAGCCGAGCTTCGAGCGTTCTATCTTATAGAGAATAGCAAAAATCAAGGCACATAATACCAGCATAATATAATAATATGGCAATTTGGTAGTATGAAACTGGAAATTCCAAAGCGATTCTGGTAACAGTGGCAACCGCACACCTAGAGCACCTCCTACTAACCTCCAGTTCGTAAAGAGTAATCTTATTATCATCCCGAGGGCTAAGGTAGCGATAGCAAAATAGCGCCCGTGAAGTCTGAAGCAGGGGTAATTAATAACCGCAGAGACAGCGACAGCAAGAATGCCACCTAAGAACATACCAAACCAAGGGTTCAGTCCGAACCAGATGTAGCAGAGAGAGGAGGTATAGGCACCTATGCCGAAGAAAGCCGCATGGCCGAGTGCTACCTGACCGGTGTACCCGCCAATAATGTTCCAGGCACAGCCCAGAAAAGCAAACATTAGCACCTTTATCATTACATGATGTTGAAAGTGGGCGGTAAATATAAATGGAAGCGCTAAAAGCAATGCGAAAGCAACAATAAAGATATAGTTTTTACGCCAGAAAATCCTCGGTTGTCTTACCATCAGTGGTTTTAATCTGCCCATCCGAATAAACCTCGAGGACGGAGCACTACAACAATCACAAAGACGGCAAATACTAGCGCCTGTTTAAGCGCTGGTATCCCCACGAAGCCACCTACGCTCTCTATGAGCCCGATTATTAACCCACCTATAAGCGCTCCATGGATGCTACCAAAGCCACCAATCGTCACTGCTACCAAGGCAAACAAGACAAACATAATGCCTACTTCGGGAAATATGATAAAAAAATTCGTCAGAAGCGTTCCTGCCACACCAACGCAGGCTATACCGAGGCTGTACGCTAGCATATACATGCGTTCAGTATCTATCCCCATCAAAGCAGCAGCTTGTCTGTTCATCGCCGTTGCCTGGAGGGCACGGCCAGTCTTGGTGCGTTTAATGAACCAGTATAGTAAAGCAGTGGCGGCTAAACTACCAACAGCAGCAAGCAATTTAGGCACACTAATGAAGTTTGTCCCGCCTAAAATACTTACTGTTATTACCCGGTCACCTACCAATGTGTCCCCTAGCATCCTATAGTCTGCCCTCCAGAGAAAATGGGCTAAATTTCGCAGGAATATGCCCAACCCGAAGGTAGCCAGTAGCGCTGTCAATCTCGGTGCTTTAACCATCCTGGTAATGAGAGACTTGTAAATGCCCATCCCCAATATGAACATCGCCGGGGTGACAATCAGAAGCCCGATAAGTGGGTCAATGCCTGTGAGGATAGCTAACCAATAAGCACCAAACATGCCCAGCATCAGGAAATCGCCATGTGCCAGGTTGAGTATGCCCATGACGCCCCATATTAAGCTCAAACCTACAGCTACTAAGGCATATATAGCCCCCCATAGCAAACCCTCTATTACCACCTGTATATATAGCTCTGACATCTTCTTAGGAAGGCAAAAATTTAATCAAGCAATCATTTTAATAGGATGGGGAAACGGAGAGACCCAAACTCAGCCCCGTTTCCCCTCCCCTTTCGCTTCTTTGGGTTTATCTTTCTGCCCAGGTTGGCTGTGGGTAGACCCAGTCTCTAAGGGCAAACTCAGATGGATATACTGTATGCCATGACTCGTCAATTATCTGAGAGATGACACCTTCCCCATACATGTTCTGGCCAGTTTCATCAAACTTAACACCTCTCCAGGGCATAATGAGATCCTCTGGCGGGATATCAGTTTCGACTAAAGCCTCCCTGATTGCTTCCGGCTCTGTTGAGCCTGCGCGGTTGATAGCATCAGCGATCGTCATTAACCCGGTGAAACTGCGCGCAGTGGTGCCGTCCATATTCTTTCCGTGGCGCTCGTAGTACATGTCATTAACGATTCCTATCAGCGGATTTATCACACTCAAATCCAAGCTCCATACTTCACGAGTGAAGATGTAGTTGGCATCAGCACCAAGCGTGCTAACGAAATCAGGGTGTATGTGGCCAGCATCCATGGCTAGGATAGCTTTAGGGTTGAAGTCTAATACCTTGAACTCCTTCTGGAACAACAACGCATCTGAGATGTAGGATGCCATAAACACTATGTCAGGGTTAGCAGCTTTGAGCTTCATCACCTCGCTGGTTACGCTGGCAGCTTCGCTCGGGTAAGCTATATCAGCCACAATATTATATTCAGCGCCAGCAGGATACTTTTCCGCAATTAAGTCTTTCTCAGCATCTGATACACCCACGCCGAAAAGAGTATCCTCATAAAGGAACGCCACATTCTCTATTTCGCTATGGTCGAGCCCTTCCTTCTCCTTCAAGTCTTCGAGGAATTTGAAAAAGGTCTCGGAGAAGGTATAGTCATGAGGGGTATTGCGGAAGAACCATTTGAAGCCACGATCAGTGAGCCCGGGGTAAGTTGACTCTGGGTTAAGGTAAGGTATCGCTAATCGCTCGGCGGCGAAGCTTGCTGTTTCGGTAACCGAGCTCTGGTAACATCCGATCAGCGCTACTACACCTTCCATTTCGATCAGCCGCTCAGCCTCTGCCAGGCCAGTTTCTGGCGAGCCTTTGGAGTCAGCGAACACTACCTCGATCGGCGCACCGCCCAACCCAGGCAGCCCCTCACCTCTGGCAAATGGCAGGTCAATGTCATAGGAATTGTTGACGATATCTGCGGCTAACTCCACAGCCTGCTTGATCTCTGCCCCAATAGCCGCTAATGATCCAGTAATCGGATATATCGCTCCGATTTTCACTGCCTCCACTTCTTCCTCTTCCTCTTCCTCTTCCTCCTCTTCCTCTGGTGGAGCAACTTCAGGCACACAACCAGGAAGGGCAAAGGCCGCCACTAATATGAACGCCATGCAAAGTAACAATATTTTGTTTTTCAATTGATTCACCTCCTTTCAGATTTAAGTCTCCTAGCTCTTTTCACCTTTATTATACTCCTACATAGCATCACCCCTCCTTTCTCTAAAAGGTTAACAGAAAGGTAATTAAAAAGCAATCAAATAAGGGCTCTATTATGAATTTTGTGGAAAAATCTCCTCAACCGGCAACAAAATAGCATTTAAGTTTAAACCTTCGGCATTTACAGCACTGTCCCACAAGAGGCGGACCCTGTCATAATCACCACTAGCTAAGGTCAAATCAATTTTAGCCATCTTTAAAATCACCTCGTTTTAGATTAATCCCATCGCCTGCGCCACTAGAGTAGCTGGGTGCAAGACCTTAATACTACGGAGACGCTGCTTAGACAGACCTACTGTTAGCTGTTTAATGCATGTAGGGCAGCAGGTAACAATAGCCTCTACATCCATGTCTTTTAAAAAGGACATTTTACGCTTTAAAATGCATTGCGAGATTTCTAGATTTGTTAACCGCAAACCGCCGCCGCCACCGCAGCAGTAGTCAGCTTCAGGCATTTCTACAAAATCCAAATCAGGAATAGCTCGAAGCACTTGACGCGGCTCTTCATATACGCCCTGGCCTCGTTTAAGCGAACAAGAATCGTGATAAGTAGCCTTTAATTTAAGGCCTGGCAAACCTTCTAGCGATAAAGAATTCTCTACCAGGAACTCACAAAAATCTTTTACCTCAAAAGGCAATCCATTGCCTGTAGTTTTTTGGTAAATTTCTGGCCAAATTTTTTTAGCACTTAGACCACAACTGCTACAAATTGTTATTACCTGGTTGCAGCTTGCCTTTTTAAAAGCTTCTACGTTTTTAGTAACTAGCTCCCTTATTTGTTCGTGAGCTCCAACTTCTTTTAAGGGAATACCGCAGCAAACCTGTTCAGGCGGAATGGCTATTTCTATACCCAAATTTTGCAGTACCTTAACAGCAGCTGTAGCAATAGGCATTAGACGAACATCATAATCAATAACGCAGCCAACAAAGAGCCCGACTTTCGTAGCACTTGCATTAGCATTTTGCTCCAAGAAGGATTTCTTGCCTTTAGGCGGGCGAAGGGATTTTTGGCTATCTTTAACCATCTCTATTAATTGGTTAACAGCCCGTGGGGCCCTGCCATTAGCCACCAGCTTTGCGCGTAAAAGCTGGATAATTTCGGCTGGTGCAATACTATGCGGACAGACTTCAGTACATTTACCACAAGTAGTACAGTTATACAATCCACTGCTGTAGGCTACTACATCACGGTTCAGTTCGTCGCGCGGGTCAAAGGCATGTCTAGCCAACTGTACCATACCTGCCGGACCTAAATATTCATGTTTATTTTCATACAATACCGGACAACTGGAAACGCAACAGTAGCATTCTACACAGCGGCTGGCTACTTTAAAGTTTTCTAAGTCTTCAAGGTCGATTTTTTCCGGCTGTTTGGCGGGAACATTTACCCGGTCTAAGAATAAACGCAGGCTATCTTTGCGGTTTTCGTATTCCTGCCGGTCAACCATCAAGTCACGGATTACAGGGAGGTTATCCAGTGGCTCCAGGGTCATTTCTTGCGTGGCAGCTTCCCGGCACATGAGGCCGGGTTTCCCATTGATTTTTGCCCCACAGAGTCCACAGTGGCTATTGCGGCAGCAGTAACTAAAACTAAATGTTCCGTCAATTTTTTCATATATATAAAAGGCTACGTCCAAAACGCTCATGCCCGGCTCAAAAGGAAACTCATAAGTTCCATAATGGGGCTGCCCATCTATTTCCGGGTTATAGCGTAAGATAGTTACTTTACCCTTTTGCACATTATAAACCTACTTCCTCGGGCTTGATTTCCTTTAGGTCTACAGGTACTTTCTCCATTTTAATTTCGCCATCACTTCCATGTATGACGAGATGTTGTAGCCAGTTATAGTTATCTGTTTCAGGATAATCATCCCGGTAATGGGCACCCCGACTCTCAGTACGGTTTAAGGCTGCCGTGGCTACACATTGGGCTACTGTCACTAAAAAGTAATTCTCAAGGCCCTGTACCAACTCCTGGTTATAATGCCTGGACTTTAAGTCTAAGGATTGTTTCCCCAATGCTGATTCAAGTTCTTTAAGCTCCTCTAGAGCACTGCGCAAGTCAGATTCTGTCCGGAAAACATTAACCCTTTCCCACATAAGTTGGCGCAAACGTTTACGTAAGTCTATGGGTCTTACACCTTCCTCGCGACCAAGCATCTGGTTTGCCAGTTCAGTGGCAACTAGTGCTTCGCGAGGGTCTACAATAGACTGAATGGTACTTGCCGCAAATTTTGCTGAAGTTTTACCAGCGCGTGCCCCTGTCACGAGGAGCTCAGCAAGAGCATTCTGGCTCAAACGGTTAGCTCCATGCATACCCGCTGCAGTTTCGCCTGCTACAAAGAGTCCCAGCACAGCACTTTGCCAATTTTCATCCACTTTTACCCCGCCCATGATGAAGTGACAGGTGGGGGCAACTTCAAGGTAATCTTTCTCCGGGTCTATGCCGATCTTTTGATAAGTTTTGTAAAGGGCGGGTTGCATCCTGGCAATAAAGCCAGGCTCATGGTATGTCATATCAGCAAAAATACCACCATGGGGGCCACTATGACCTTCTTTGATTTCA
>JABUBO010000097.1_pt1 | contig 24706 bp, 22 predicted proteins | sample 7240361 | NCBI WGS metagenome assembly JABUBO01 (sample SAMN07256346, study PRJNA390944) | subsurface metagenome | isolation source: Methane hydrate marine sediment | place: Pacific Ocean: Eastern North Pacific, ODP site
TTGAGGTTCGCGATGTCCACTTTTCCCACTATGGTAGAATCTGCCCTATTGAGACCCCCGAGGGACCTAATATCGGTCTCATCGGCTCTCTAGCCACCTATAGCCGGATTAACCAGTATGGTTTTATTGAGACACCGTACCGTAGGGTCATTGCCGAGGTAAGTAATAGCTACGATAGGCTGCCGGGTAAGACAACCCGAGAGGCAGTGTTTGATGACAAGGGTAACACCATAGTGAAAGCTGGGGCTACTATTACCCCTCGCCTTGCCACCAAGCTATCTAGTCTATCACCTAGAAACATAAAGGTGGTGCCCTTCGTCTCTGATGACATCGTCTACCTAGCTGCTGACCAAGAGGATGAATATACCATTGCTCAAGCCAACGCCCCACTTGATAACAATAACCAATTTCTCAGTGAGAGGGTTGAGGCAAGGTTAGCTGACCGTTACCTAGTGGTAGCACCTGAAGAGATTGAATTTATGGATGTATCACCCAAGCAGATAGTCAGTGTTGCCACAGCACTAATACCCTTCCTAGAACATAACGATGCTAATCGTGCCCTGATGGGCTCTAATATGCAGCGACAAGCCGTGCCCCTGATTTGCCCTGAGGCACCTTTGATAGCTACAGGTATGGAGATAGAGGCCACCAAGTACAGTGGGCAGGTGCTCTTGGCCCAAAATGCTGGAGTGGTAACCTCAGCTACCAACTCACAGGTTGTGGTTACTAAAGACAATGGCGATAAGGACATATATCCATTGGCGAAATTTGTTCGCACTAACCAGGGGACTTGCATTAACCAGCGCCCAGTAGTAGATAAAGGCGACCGAGTAGAGCCGGGACAGATTATAGTTGATAGTTCGGCTACGGAACAGGGGGAGCTAGCTCTAGGCCAGAATGTGGTGTGCGCTTTTATGAGCTGGGAAGGGTATAACTTTGAGGATGCTATCATCATTAGTAATCGCCTAGTTGAGAGGGATAAGTTTACCTCCATTCACATTTCAAAGCATGAGTTAGAAGCCCGGGATACCAAATTAGGACCTGAAGAAATCACTAGAGACATACCTAATGTGGGTGAGGAAAGCCTACGCGAGCTTGATGAAACCGGCATTATCCGAATTGGTGCTGAGGTGAGCCCAGGTGATATTTTAGTCGGTAAAATCACCCCGAAGGGCGAAACTGAGCTATCGGCTGAGGAGAAGCTTTTGCGGGCTATCTTTGGCGAGAAAGCTCGAGAGGTGAAGGATACCTCTCTGCGAATGCCTCACGGTGAGTGGGGTAAGGTAATTAATGTCAAGGTCTTCGCTACTGATAAAGGTGATGAGCTACCGGCTGGGGTTAATCAATGGGTGCAGGTCTGGGTTGCCCAGAGACGGAAGATTTCCGTAGGGGACAAGCTAGCTGGGCGGCATGGCAATAAAGGGGTCATTTCCCTTATCGCCCCGGCTGAGGATATGCCCTACCTACCTGATGGCACACCGGTAGATATTATCCTCAATCCCATAGGTGTCCCATCACGGATGAATATTGGCCAAGTTCTGGAAACCCACCTAGGTTGGGCTGCCCAGACACTGGGCATCAAGATACTCACTCCGGTCTTTGATGGTGCCGATGATACTGCTATTGAGGATGCTCTAGCTAGGGCTTGGCTAGCTCAAAAAGCTGGAGCGGTTAGCCTTGACCCCAGTAATGAGAACCGCACCGTGCCATTGGAGGTGGTTAAGGTGTGGGTTACTAGCCAGGGCTACGATGGGGACAGGGTGTTCAGTGATGCCTACCCTGGTGAAGCTAAGGAGGTTTGCCTGCGCCTATGGATTGAAGACCTGGGCATAGCCAGCCGAGACCTTAACCAACAGGAGCTAGAGCAAGCTGTGGACAAGGTAAGTACTGAGAGGAACCTCCCTCCACCTATTGTGGGCAAGGTTATACTCCGCGACGGGCGCAGTGGTGAGCCATTTGACCAGCCAGTAACAGTGGGGAACATCTATATAATGAAGCTAAACCACCTGGTTGAGGATAAGGTTCACGCCCGCTCTACCGGCCCCTACTCCTTGATTAGCCAACAACCCCTAGGTGGCAAGGCGCAATTCGGGGGCCAACGCTTTGGCGAAATGGAGGTATGGGCATTAGAAGCCTATGGCGCTGCCCACAACCTTCAAGAAGTGCTGACTATCAAGTCAGATGATGTGATCGGTCGAGCCAAAACCTATGAGGCTATAGTTAAAAATGAAGATATTCTCCAACCTGGCGTACCTGAATCGTTTAAGGTCCTGATTATGGAGCTGCGAAGTTTAGGGCTTGCCGTTGAAGTAATTAGTGAAGAAGAAAGGGCAACCCTTGCCGAGGAAACTAGGGAAGCTCCTAAACCGGAGACAGAGCTTAAGGTTGTTGAAGACTCAATTTTGAGAGGGGTAGAAGAAGATAATGCTTGAAGTTAATGATTTTGATGCTGTCCGTATCTCCCTAGCTTCACCAGAGCAGATTAGGAGCTGGTCCTATGGGGAGGTAACTAAACCGGAGACTATTAATTACCGCACCCTGAAGCCAGAAAGGGATGGACTTTTCTGTGAGAGAATCTTTGGCCCAACTAAAGACTTCGAATGCTTTTGTGGTAAGTATAAAAAGATACGCTACAAGGGAGTTATTTGCGATAAGTGTGGCGTCGAGGTAGCTCGGGCTAAAGTTCGACGGGAACGGATGGGGCATATTGAACTGGCATGCCCGGTAAGTCATATCTGGTTTGCCAGGGGAATACCCAGCCGACTGGGATTATTACTTGACTTGTCACCACGGAGCCTGGAACGTGTCCTATATTTCTCCCACTATATTATCACCTCTATAGACGAGAAGGCACGCCAGGAAGCAATTAAACAACTCAATGAGAATAACTCGCAAGAAATAGCTGAGCGCCAAAGCATGCTGGAAGCCAAAATCGCCGAGATGGAGCAGAAACAGGCAACGGTAGAGGAAATAAACCAGCTCCGGAAAAGCTGGGCTGAGGAAAAGGCACAGCTTGAGGAGCAACTGCCAAACAATATAGAAGAGTTGAAAGACCTCCGCCAGTGTGGACTGCTCACCGAGAATCGCTATCACGAGCTTAAACAGAAATTCGGCCAAGTTTTTGAGGCTGGAATGGGAGCTGAGGCTATTCTCCAGATTCTTAAGGGTATTAACCTTGATGAAATACGTAATGCCTTACTCCAGGAAATCCGTCTCACTTCAGGTCAACGCCGCAAGAAGGCAAGCAAGCAGCTACAGGTAGCAGAGGTCTTTCACCGCAGTGGCAATAAACCGGAGTGGATGATTGTAACTGTGTTGCCCGTTTTACCCCCTGACCTTCGACCTATGGTTCAGCTAGATGGAGGTAGATTTGCTACCAGTGACCTTAATGACCTATATCGACGAGTCATTAACCGTAATAACCGACTGCGCCACCTACTGGAAATAGGGGCACCACAAGTTATTATTCGCAACGAGAAGCGGATGCTTCAGGAAGCAGTCGATTCCCTTATCGATAATGAAAAAAGAGGACGAGCCGTCGCCACCAGTGGTAATCACAAATTGAAGTCACTCTCAGATATGCTCCGGGGTAAGCAAGGACGCTTTCGCCAGAATCTACTAGGCAAACGAGTTGACTATAGCGGACGCTCGGTTATCGTTGTCGGCCCAGAGCTCAAGCTTAACCAATGTGGTTTACCCAGACGGATGGCTCTGGAGTTATTTAAACCCTTTATTGTGCGCCGATTAATGGAGCAAGGCCTTGCCTACAGTGATAAGAGTGCCCGACGGCTGGTGGCGAGAGCTAAGCCAGAGGTATACGATATACTAGAGGAAGTGGTTAAGGAACGGCCAGTGTTACTTAACCGAGCCCCTACCCTGCACCGACTTAGCATCCAGGCTTTCGAGCCAGTACTCATTGATGGTAGTGCTATCCAGCTCCACCCTCTGGTATGTGCTGCTTTTAATGCCGATTTTGATGGTGACCAGATGGCAATTCATATCCCCCTGTCTAAAGCTGCCGTCAAAGAGGCTAGAGAGATGATGCTCAGCACCCACAATATGCTGCTACCAAGCTGCGGTGAGCCAATAGTAACCCCCACCCTAGATATGGTTCTCGGTTGCTACTACTTGACTACCATTAGACCTGAAGCCAGGGGGGAAGGCACAATCTTTGGCAGTTTCGAAAAGGCAAGGCTCGCCTACGAGGTTGGCGCTATTGACCTCAGAGCTGAGATTGAGGTCAGGGACCAAGAAAAAGGCGGGCAGAGGGTTAAGACTAGTGCTGGTCGCATCATCTTCAATGAGGTTTTGCCCCCGGAGCTAGGCTTCTACAACAAAGTAATTGATAAGTCAACCTTAAAGCAGATAGTAATCGATTGCTATCAGCTACTAAGCAATGAAGATATGGCGGTGTTACTGGACAACCTCAAACAACTGGGCTTTCATTATGCCACCAAATCAGGGGCTACCATTGCTATGAGCGACATTGAGGTTCCTCAGAGTAAACCCAAGCTAATAGAAGAGGCAGAGGAAAGGGCTGCTATTATCGAAAACCAATATCATCGCGGCTTAATCACTGAGGGTGAAAGGTATAATGGTATCGTAGGCGTATGGACAGAGACTACCGACAGGATTACTGATACCATTTCTGAGACCCTTAACCGCTATGGCGATATTTACATGATGGCAACCTCAGGGGCAAAGGGGAACATTTCTCAGATTAGACAGCTGTCGGGGATGCGGGGCTTAATGACCAATCCTTCAGGGAAGATAATTGACTTCCCTATCAAGTCAAGCTTTCGTGAGGGGCTCAGTGTACTGGAATACTTTATTTCCACCCATGGCGCCCGCAAAGGATTAGCCGATACCGCTCTGAGGACATCGGAGAGTGGTTACCTCACCAGACGCCTCATTGATGTTGCCCAAGATGTTATTATCCGCCAGGAGGACTGTGGTACTACAGAAGGTCTATGGATATCTGAACCGCAAGCAGGGGAGTTGCTACCATCACTTACTGAGCGAATAACCGGTCGATTGGCAGCCAGTAAAGTGGTTGACCCCAATACTGGAGAAACCATTGTTAACCGTAATGAGGAAATTGATGAGCAGAAGGTAAATAAAATTATTGCTGCCGGGTTAACTAAGGTGCATATCAGGTCTCCCCTTAGCTGCCAATCTAGGCAGGGTGCCTGCCAGCTGTGCTACGGCAGAGACCTGGCTCGCGGGCATCTGGTCGACCTCAACACAGCAGTAGGCATAATTGCTGCCCAGAGTATTGGTGAGCCAGGCACCCAGCTAACTCTACGCACCTTCCACACCGGCGGCGTGGTCGGACTTGATATTACCAGCGGCCTACCCAGGGTAGAAGAACTCTTTGAGGCAAGACTACCTAAGGCTCAAGCCATTATCTCAGAAATAGACGGGGTGGCTGAGGTGATTGACAATGAGGAAGGGAAAAGGATTAAAGTTACTAGTTCTGAGGTATTCCGTGATGAATATTCACTGCCCCCTGGCTGGCAAGTTATAGTGGACAACGGTCAATGGGTAGATATAGGAACAATACTAGCCTGTCAGCCTCAGGAAGCTGAAACTACACCACAGTCATTAGCCCTAACTACCGAAGTTCAACCTATCCTAGCTCGTGTCACCGGTGAAGTAGTTATTGAAGATGGGCAGTTGTCTATCAAGTATGAGGAGGAAGAGGTACGGGAGTATGTTATTCCAGCTGCCACCCATATTCGTGTTCAAACTGGAGACATAATAAAGGCAGGGCAACAACTTACCGATGGCTCTATCAACCCGCAGGATATACTGCATATCTTGGGTAAGGAGGCAGTCCAGCGATACCTGGTAGACGAGGTACAAAAGGTATACCGTTCCCAGGGGGTGAACATAAACAATAAGCATCTTGAAACTATCGCCCATCAAATGCTGACCAAGGTCTGTATTGATTCCTCAGGCGATACCGAGCTCGTACCTGGGGAGCTGATAGACAGGTTCCGTTATGAGGACATTAATGCTAAGGTACTAGCTGAAGGGGGTGAGCCAGCTACCGCCCATATTGTATTACTGGGTATAACCCGAGCCTCGCTGAACACTGATAGCTGGCTATCAGCGGCTTCGTTCCAAGAGACTACCAGAGTACTTACTGAAGCCGCTATCTGTGGCAAGATAGATAGACTGATTGGGCTTAAGGAAAATGTAATTATTGGTAAGTTGATTCCAGCTCGCTACCCGGCTTCTCAGGAGGTGCCAGAGTTGGCAGTTGGTGAAGAAGATGAAGAGAAGGTGCCAGAGTTGGCAGCTGGTGAAGAAGATAAAGAGGAGGTAACAATTTAGGTCTTCCGGCATCACAGTTTGATTACTTTAATAATGGCGAGCCGCTCTATTTTAATCAGGGCGGCTCTATTCTATTGCCGAGATTGTTTATTACCCCCCTACCCCAGCAAAGGAGCCGACTTGAGTAAAGATGTGATATAATAAGGACGTTTATCAAGGGTAGGAGGTGAGGCTAAAATAAATCGCATTGTATCAGGTAAACTCAGCACTGAGGACATATCACTTGATACCAGCCTTCGACCCCGGCGCCTTAATGACTTCGTTGGGCAAGTCAGGATCAAGGACAATTTGAATATAGCTATCACCGCTGCCAAAGGCAGGGGCGAGGCATTGGACCACATCCTACTCTATGGTCCGCCTGGTCTGGGCAAAACTACCCTGGCTTATATCATAGCTGTTGAGATGGGGGCTAACATCAAGAATACCTCAGGTCCGGCAATAGAACGCACTGGAGACCTAGCCGCTATCTTAACCAACCTCCGGAGTCAGGATGTACTCTTTATCGATGAAATCCACCGCCTCAATCGGGCAATAGAAGAGATACTATACCCGGCTATGGAAGACTTTGCTCTAAACATTATTATAGGCAAGGGCCCCGGTGCCAAGAGCCTACGATTAAATCTACCCCAATTTACCCTCATTGGTGCCACTACCCGCTTTGCCCTGCTTAGCCCACCCCTCCGAGACCGATTTGGCGCTGTCTACCGACTCGATTTCTATGACCAGACATCTATTGAATCAATCCTCAAACGCTCAGCTCGCATTCTTCAGGTAAAAGCTGAAGCTAATGGGTTGCAGGAGATAGCCTGCCGGGCTAGAGGCACACCCCGCGTGGCTAACCGGCTGCTCAAACGAGTCAGAGACTACGCCCAAGTGATGGCAGATGGCATAGCCACCCAATCAGTGGCAGTTGACGCCCTAAATAAGCTTGAAGTCGACCACATAGGCTTGGATGAGATAGACCACAAGGTGCTACACACCATCATTGACAAGTTTAGTGGTGGTCCGGTGGGACTGGATACCATTGCCGCCTCAATCAGCGAGGAAGCAGATACTATTATGGATGTCTACGAGCCCTATCTTTTGCAATTAGGCTTTCTAGAGCGAACCCCTCGTGGCCGATTAGCCACCCCACTGGCTTATCAACACCTCGGCCTACCCTATAATAAGGGGAAACCCCCTCAGCCAACCCTGTGGTAAAATGAGTAGAGCTTGTTGGTTTCTAGCTATTATCCTTCTTTTCCTGCCCCTGTGTGGTTGTAGCTCACCACCAGAGAGGGCAATGGTTACCCAGGTGATTGATGGCGACACTATCATTATAGAAGGTGGCTATCGGGTAAGGTACATTGGCATTGATACCCCTGAGATTCACCCTGAAGTGGAAGCCTTCGGTATGGAGGCATGGCAGGCTAATCGCAGGTTGGTAGAAGGTAAAGAGGTTCGTTTAGAGGGAGACGTTTCTGAAACTGATAAATACGGCCGACTGCTGCGCTATGTTTATGTTAATGATATATTCGTCAATGCTGAGCTGGTAAGGCAGGGATTAGCCAAGGCTAATGCCTATCCTCCTGACATCAAATACCAGAATTACCTAGAGGATTTAGAGACCGAAGCCAGACAGGCTGGCCGGGGAATATGGGCAAAACCAAGAGGGAACCTGCTACCGAGGTTCCCTCTACTGAGTTATTTGCCCTCTCTATAAGGTGAGTTATTCAGCTACTCACGGCACCTCTACTGGCACAAACACCACCTTAGCTATCATATCCTCATCATAGACAGCGCGTATTAATTGTCCCTCCTCCAGCTCGGTGATGCCACGCAGGATAAAGCGAGTCCCCTCACTGTAGCTTAAGATAATCTCACCATCTTCATCAATCGGGTCTATGGTTATAGTTTTATCTTCTGGGGAAATATCGGTAATTGTGCCCAAGATGCACCCATAGCCGGTTGGCTTGATAATGATGACCAGTTTAGCCACCGGGCTATCTTCCGCTGGTACTGCCCGCACCACTACCTGAGTGCCGACGGCAATGTCATCAAAAGTAGCCTCTTCAGCCAAGGGGCAAAACCATCTCATAAGCCCCAGCCTTTCCCAACCTTGTCTCAGCTCCACTCGGTATCTGGCTAGGGCGGGAACTTTCCAAGGTACAGGTGCCTCAAAGAATAAGCCAGCCCTTCCAGCAAAGGGGTGAAGCCACCTTCTAAGCCCCAGCCTTTCCTGGCTTTGCTGTCTTAATCCCATCAGGCGTCTGGCTAAAGGGAGAACTACCCGAGGTATGGGCGCTTTTAGGTATTGAGTATCGCCATTAACTGATATGGTAAGCTCCTCCCCTCGGGACTGGATAACAAAGATTTTTTCGGCTTCATCAATGTCAACTACTTCACCCATCAATATCTTAGGCAGCATATTGCTAGCCTCAGGCAGCACCCCATCTGGAGCCGCCAGCGCCGGCAATGCCAGGCCCAACACCAAACTGAGAGCCAGCACCGATACTCCAGCTACTTTCAAAACTTTCATAGTTTTACACTTACCCCCTGTAATTTAGTCTTCATTCTAGCTATTAAAATTAGCCGAATAACTACCAACAAACTTCCGTTTCCTAGCTACCTCACCCCCAAATTTATCTTCATTAGTCCAGAATAGCATAGGCTATCTGAACAGTAAGGGTAATCTCCATCTCTCCTGGACTGATTGGCGGTGGAGGGGCTGGTGCTGGCATTGGTACCTCCTCGTATGCAACCCGCGGGTAAATAGGGGGTGGTAGATAACCGCTCTCAGAGATATAGGTTGGCTTGCCCAGTCTGACCCCAGCCAGACTGGCCAGCTGCTCGGCTTTAGCTTCAGCATCAGCCATTGCCTTCTCCCTCGCCTCTCCAAAATAGGCTGACGGGTCATCTATAGAAAAGCTTATGCTATCGATTCGGGTGAGGTCTCCCCCAGCCGTAACTACGGCATCAATGATGGAACCAGCATTGTCTATATCCCTTATCTTGGCGGTCACCATATTGCTTACTCGGTAGCCAATGACAATCTCCTGGTTTTTTGTCTCATCCCACCTGGTTACCTTATGAATGCTGAAATACTGGGTTTGAATGTCCCTATCAGCCACCTCATTGTCAATCAGGGCTGCCATCACCCTATCCATAGCTTCAGAGGCTTGGGTCTGAGCCTCAGCTACCGTTGCCTCCTGGGCTTCAATGCCCAATCTTAAGGTGGCGATGTCAGGGACAGCCGTCACCTTACCCTCTCCGGTGACCCAAATCCCTGCCTGCTGATTACCCAGGTTGACCCGTAGAGAGGATGGCACATTGGCCCACCCTGGACGGCCAGGGCCTGGGATGCCAGCATAGCAGCCACTCAAAGCGACTATCGGTATCACCAGCGCCAGACCTATAGCCCATAACCACTTCTTTCTCACTTCCTACCTCCTATTAAAAATTTTCCTTTCACTAGAGTTATAACGGAAAAGTTGCCATTTAGTTAGTTGCTAAATGAGGCAATTTTGAAAAGTTTTAGGCTAATCCAGAGCGGCGAGGGCTCTTTCATAGCCCACTACCGATATGGTAATTGCCCGGCGCAGGGCAGGCTTGGCCGATTCTGGGGCTTTCCCTAGCGCAGCACGGAGAGCAGCAGGATGATTACAAGCACAATCCACCACGATTATCCTCAGTTCAGCCCGACCTTTACCCTGAGCATCAACATCCTCCTCAGTCCAAGCCTCCTCTGATGGCGCAGGTGTCGGTGCTAGCACCCTCGGTGCACCTGCTTTTTGGGCTGAGACTAATATCGCCAGCATTGTCAGACGCTTATCCAAGCGCTGGGCAATGACATCTACTTGCTGGGCGTTGCCTTTGCTTGCCATATAGATTATTTCGGCTACTCTCCTGTCGGCCAGCATAGCACACAGTCTTGCCTTACCCATATCGGAGGGGGTAAGTGTCAACCGCACTTGCTCAGTGGCTAGCTTAACCGGGTAGAGGGGGCTATCGGGCATACTGTTACTAGCCGCAGCCGCTGTTCCCCCTCCGGCTATTAGGAGGATACCAATTATCATTAACGCCATTGCCCACCGTGGCCTCAAGCCAAATAAGGGTAACCTTCTCCTAGTCGCTGTTGCCTGAAGTGCCGAGCGGAACTCGTACCTGGCTCTGGCCTTAAACTCGGAGCGGGGCAGGATAGCTGACGCCTTTCTGACAGCCTGAGCCGTCTGAAGCAGGGGCTCAAGTTGCGCTGCCTGCTCAGGGTAGCGCTGGAGACACTGCTCTAAAGTCTCGCCTTTAACCAGCCTCTCCAAGCATTCTTCCAGAATATTTTCAAACTCACTATTCTTCATTTGTCTTATGCTACCGATAGTGTTTTGCGCAGGGCGACTATAGCACTATGCTGTAACGCCTTTACCGCCCCCTCACTCTTGCCCATAATCTTGGCTACTTGGGCAATAGATAGCTCACCAGCAAAACGAAGGGATATTACCTCCCGCTGTGCCGGTGTCAGTTTTCCAGTTGCTGAGTGTAGCCTCTCAACATCTAGCCTCTGCCCAGCTATAAGCTGCGGGTCATAATCACTGGCTACTAAAGACTCATCAAGCGGAGCAGTAGCCCGCTTTGTTTTCCTTCTCAGGTAGTCAACTACCTGGTTGTGGGCAATACGGAACAGCCAGGCAGAAAAGGGGATACCTCTCCACCTGAAAGAAGACATAGCCTTGATGGCATTGAGGAAGACCTGCTGGGTTATATCCTCAGCCTCCATCCTATCTCCTATTCTGAGAGCTACATAGCGATAAATCTTGTCGAAATACTCCTCATACAACTGGGCGAAAGCCTCTTGGTCACGCTGCTTTGCTCGTCGGACAAGGCTCTCCTCATCTTGCACCTGACAACTCCCCTGCCGATTAACCGGCAATTATGGTGTTACCCTGTGCATAAATTATAACGAAGGAGATAATAAAAAGATAGTTATTAGTCTAAGTTAAGTAATATTTTTGATTTAAATTTAATATACGACCTCGGAAGGTTTTCAATAAAATGTGTTACAATAACTTTAAGATTAAAGTTTTCTTCAAGGGGATAAAAACTTGGCTTATTATGTGCGCCTGATGCGTAAGGAAGACATTACCCAGGCCGCTGAGATTGACCGTGAAGCCTTCCCCACCCAGTGGCCCCCAGTGGACTACGAGCGTGAGCTACAAAACTGGTTAGCCCATTATATTGCAGCTTGTGATGATAGCGAAATGGGTGAGGAGCCCGAGGTAACAGTTGCCCCAGAGAAGGGCTTCTCCAAGCTGGCATCTAGGGTGAGGCAATTATTTAACTACGGGCACACCTTCGGCAGTGAACTGCCTCCGTCAGGTAAACAATACATCCTCGGCTTTGCCGGCTTCTGGATTATGGCTGACGAAGCTCATATAACTAACATTGTCGTGCGGAAAATTCATCGTCGCCGGGGGATAGGGGAGCTGCTACTTATATCCACTATTGACCTAGCTACCGGGCTAAATGCCCATAACTTTACCCTAGAAGTACGCGCTTCTAACATTGCTGCCCAGAGTCTCTATTACAAGTATGGTTTTACTCAAGTAGGTCTACGCCGTGGCTACTATACAGACGATAAAGAAGACGCTGTATTGATGTCCACTGAAAACATCACCTCAGCCTCATTCCAGTCACGCCTCAACCAGTTAAAGAAAGCTCACTCCCAAAAATGGGGGATAGACCTCTACCAGGTTGCCCGATAGTTACTAACCTCACTGGGGTTTTACAATAACAAGCCTCCGCCACACCCTTGACATTAGGCGGAATGTATTTTATAGTTACCAAAATGTAATAGGCGGTGCGCTTTTTTAAAAAGCCTCGTTTCAAATAGCTAGGGGCTAGACATAAAAATGTCACCTATAAGTTTTGAGGAATCAGCCGTTGGTTATGAGTTCCCACCGACCAGTTATGAATTGAGCGAGTCAGTTATTGCCAAGTATCTAGAAGCGGTGGGCGGGCAACAGCATTTCCTAGCATCGGGGATTGTTCCCCCGTTAGCTATAGCTGCATACGCTATGACCGCATTGTCACAGTCATTCTCAGTACCACCGGGCTCTATACACGCCTCCCAGGAGTTTGAGTTCTTAAAGTTAGTGCCTATCGGGAGTACCATAAGCTGTGGTGGCAAGATAGCCCAAAAAGTACAGCGTGGTAAATTGCAGCTGGTAGCGCTTGAAATCAACGCCCTGAACCAAGACAAGGAAAAGGTCTTGTCAGGAAAAGCCACCATAGTCGTGCCAATTTAGGAATTTGGGGGGAAAATACCTACTTTGAACCAGAAACTGAAACTCTCAGACATACATCCGGGGGACAGCTTACCTTCGGTGATAAAACACATTACCCAGAGGGAGATAAACCTCTATGCCGAGGCAAGCGGAGATTTTAACCCCATCCATATAGATGAGTCCTTTGCCGCTCAAACTCCCCTTGGTGGTACTATAGCCCATGGTATGCTTATTCTAGCCTATGTGTCGGAAATGATGACAGAAGCTTTTGGTGAAAACTGGCTCTCAGGGGGTAAGCTTTCGGTGCGCTTTAAAGCACCAGCCCGCCCCAAAGATACTATAACCACTAGTGGCAAGATTGATTCTATTGAGTATAAAGAGGGTGTCCCATACGTCAATTGTAGCTTAGAGAGTTGTAATCAACAGGGAGAAACAGTGATTACGGGTGGGGCAGTGGTTAAACTTTAGCCAATAGCCTAGGGGGAGGAGATATTTTATGACAGAGGCTAACCAGAGAATAAGAATAGCAATAGATGCTATGGGTGGCGATTATGCTCCTGGTGAGATAGTCAAAGGTGCAGTTGCCGCTGCCGAGAAGGATGATATAGAGGTTATCTTAGTTGGGCCTATCAATACTGTAGAAGCGGAGTTAGCCAAATATGATATCTCCCGTTTACCCATTCGTTGTGTCAACGCTGATGACTTTATCAAAGAGGAGGAGCACCCTGCCCTGGCTGTTCGCCGCAAACCTAATTCCTCTATAGCCGTAGCCATCAAGATGGTGAAAACAGGAGGGGCAGATGCTCTAGTTGCCGCTACCGCTACTGGAGCAATAGTTACCAGTGCCATACAGTTTCTGGGTATGGTAGACGGAATAGACCGTCCTGTACTTGGCGGACCCCTTTCCAGTATTGCCCCAAATACAGTAATAATGGACTTAGGGGTCAATGTTGATTGCAAGCCAGAGCACCTATTAAACTTTGCTATCATAGGTTCTGTTTACGCCAGACTGTTTCTGAATATTGCCAATCCTACGGTAGCTCTGCTAAATATTGGTAAAGAGGAGGGTAAGGGTAATCAGTTAACGCGGGAAACTTACCCCCTTCTACAAAAGAGCGGTTTGAACTTCATTGGCAATGTAGAAGGTAACGGAATCCTTACCGGGCAAGCTAATGTCATTGTCTGTGATGCTTTTGTGGGTAACACCATTTTTAAGTTTATGGAGAGTGGAGCCGGAGTTATTGGTAACTACTTTGAAAGTAAGGCGAAAAGTTACCCTATGCTAAGCCACCTGTTAAAGGGCAAGGTTAAGGATTTGGTGGCATCACTCTCCTTGCCTGATAGTGCAGGTAGTGGTCTCATCTGGGGGGTCGACGGCATCGTGATGAAAATACACGGCCATAGTCGAGCCCCAGATGTAACTATAAAAATAGCTCAAGCCAAGATGGCGGTGGAGAGGGATGTGGTGAGTTGCTTAAAATCAGAGCTAGCCAAGATTAGAAAACACATCAATTTGTGAAAGGAGTTATGATGTCTGCTACTGAGGAAACCATTAAAGATATTATTGTCAAGATTGTGCATTGCGACCGAGAAGTTCTTACCCCTACTGCTACCTTCCAAGATATGAAAGCTGACTCCCTAGATATGGTTCAAGTGCTGGTAGCCTTAGAAGACGAATTTGGTATTGAAATTCCCGATGAGGACGCTCAGAAATTTCAAAATTTCGGTGATTTTGTTGCTTACGTTGAAGCTCGCGTAGCAGAGAAAGGCAGTGCTTAAAGGTAGGGTGGCTTTAGTAACTGGTAGTTCTCGTGGCATCGGTAGAGCTATAGCCCTGAAACTGGCTGAGCAAGGGGCTGATGTCATTATTAATTTCTTTCGTCGTCGCCAAGCTGCAGAACAAACGGCTAAGGATGTTGAAAGTCTGGGGGTAACTGCCAAGGTTATCAAGGCTAATGTAGGCGACCCAGACAAGATTGATGAGATGTTTGATATTATCGGCAGCAGCTTCGGTCGGCTAGATATATTCATTAATAATGCCGCCTCAGGTTTACCTCGTTCCGCCCTAGACCTGGATAGTAAAGGCTGGGATTGGACTATGGACATTAATGCCAAGGCTTTTTTACTTTGCACTCAGCGGGCAGTTAAGCTTATGGAGGGTAGGGGTGGTAAAATAGTTACTATCTCCAGCTTAGGCTCGTACCTAGTATTACCAGGTTATGTGGCAATAGGAATATCCAAGGCTACCCTTGAGGCTTTGACTCGCTACCTAGCCATAGAATTAGCCCCTAAAGGCATCTGTGTTAACGCCGTGGCAGCTTCACTTGTCACCACGGAAGCCGGTATGCTTTATGCCAGAGTAGCCAAAGAGCAACTGGGAGAGGCTTTCCCATGGCAAACGACACCGGCAGGTAGATTAGTAGCCCCTGAAGATGTAGCCAATGTGGTAGCCTTTCTGTGTAGTGAGGAGGCTTTTATGATAAGAGGACAGATAATCACCATTGACGGAGGTACCACACTAGTACCTTTTGGTTTTATGAGTAAGGGAGGATAAAGGAGGAGGACATTGAACAAGCAGCGAGTAGTAGTTACCGGAATGGGCGTTATTTGCCCCCTGGGGTTAAACATAGATGAGTTCTGGGCAGGATTGGTAGCTGGGAAATCAGGCATTGATTATATTAGGCGTTTTGATGCTAGTAACTACCAGGTAAAAGTATCTGGTGAGGTAAATGGCTTTGACCCGACAAAATTTATGGATACAAAAACAGTTGAACGCACTCGCAGGCCCACCCACTTCGCCATAGCTGCGGTTAAGCAAGCAGTGGAATCGGCCAGGTTAGATATGAGCAAGGAGCAGGCAGAGCGAGTAGGTGTTGTTACTTCCTATATGCTGGAATGTGAGTTTATTGCCGCAGGCTGGGAGACGCTTCAGAAACGGGGGCCGAGAAGGGTGGACCCGCTGTTTTTTACCAAGTCAGCCCCTAGTGTAATATCACTACACGTCGCACTGTTACTCGGGGCTAAAGGACCTAACACCAGTGTGAATAGCCTCTGTGCCAGTGGCACTGATGCTATAGGGACTGCCCTAAATTTCATCCGCTTAGGCTATGCTGATGTAATGATAGCCGCTCCGTCTGATGCTTCACTAGATGCAATGACTGTAGCCGCTATAGGTAGGCTGGGAGCTCTATCCCATGAGCCAGACCCTGATAAGGCTTGCCGACCTTTTGACCTCAACCGCAACGGTTTTGTCTATGGGGAAGGGTGTGGGGTAATGATATTAGAGAGCTACGAGCATGCCCAGAGGCGAGGGGCACCAATTCTAGCTGAGCTGGCTGGAGCAGCCTGGACATATGATGCCTATAATATAACCGCTCCCCAACCTGAAACAGAAGCTATAGCTATGAGGACTGCCCTCCAAAATGCTGGGGTAAAACCGGAAGAGGTTGATTATATCAACGCCCACGGCACCAGTACCAAGCTAAATGATGTCAGCGAAACTAAAGCCATCAAAATGACTTTTGGAGATAGGGCTTACCGAATCCCTATAAGCTCTAATAAGTCTATGTTCGGTCACCTAATAACCGCTGGTGGTGCTGTTGAGTCTATTGGTGCGGTATTAACCATAAATAAAGGGATTATCCCGCCAACCATACATTATGAAACCCCTGACCCAGAATGTGATTTAGACTATGTGCCTAATGTGGCTCGCCAAGCCCAGGTAAATGTCTGCCTGAAAAATAGTTTTGGTCTTGGCGGGCAAAATTGCTGCCTGGTTTTCAAACGATTTAAGGAGATTTAAGGATGAATAATAAGACGTCCTTAGAATTAGAAGGTAAGGTGTCGCTGGTAACTGGCGCCTCTCGGGGTATTGGTAGAGCTATTGCTCTCAAGCTGTCAAGCCTAGGGTCTAAAGTGGTCGTTAACGACATATCAAAAGAGACTGCCAGTAGCGTAGTTGACACTATAATAAGTCAGGGTGGAGAAGCCATGGCTGTAGAAGCCGATATAAGAGATAGCCAAGCGGTAAAAGCTATGGTGCAGGAGATAACTGAGAGGTGGGATAAGATTGATATTTTAGTAAATAATGCTGGCATTAACCGAGATACCCTGTTATTGAGGATGTCCGACGAAGCCTGGGATGACGTAATTAATACTAATTTAAGGGGAACGTATACCTGCACTAAGTTTGCCCTGCGCTCTATGATGAAGCAGCGGTGGGGACGTATCATCAGTATTGCCTCTATTGCTGGAATAATAGGCAATGCCGGTCAAACTAACTATGCTGCTTCTAAAGCAGGAATCATTGCCTTCACCAAAAGTATAGCCAGGGAGGTAGGCTCACTGAACATAACTGCCAATGCTCTAGCCCCGGGCTTCATTCTCACTGATATGACTGAGAAGCTGCCCCAAGAAAGGAAAGACCTTATCCTATCAATGATTTCACTCCAGAGGTTCGGCAAGCCAGAAGAAGTAGCTGAGCTGGTAGCTTTCTTAGCCAGCGACCGAGCTAACTATATTACCGGGCAGGTTATTGGTATAGATGGGGGAATATAGCCCAGCTAACTCAGAATAAGGTAGATATATTTCAGACACCCATGCAACCACGGCGCGCGGCACCAGGTCCCGCCTGTTGCATATTTGCCTTAAGCCATTCCTCAAGCCCCTCTTTGCTCTTAGTCAGCGGCCCTTCTAGCTTCTGCACATCAACGCCAGAGAGGTAGATAGTTGATTTATACTTTTTGGCTGCATCTATCTGCTGGTTGAAATCCTCAGCTAGGGTAAAGGCTGTAGATAGAGCATCCTGAAGCGTCCGGGGCAGAAAATCCACTTTTTCACTATTCCTCTGCCAGCTACCGGTCCTAAATTTCTTGGGACGCCTCTGGAAGCTAAAGCTCTCCGCAAGCCTCAGATTCTCATTTACATCAAGAAACAGACTGCCAGCTATCTCTGGCTCTGTCTTTTCAGCTGGTCTGCGCCGCCTCATGACAAAAGTCAATACTATAAGAATAATTATTGGTATTAGAATCGTCCATTGACTACCTTCACCAAAAAAATCCATATGTTACTCCTTATCTCAACTGTTAGTATTTATTAATTAAACCAAATTACTGGCAATATGTCTATAGCATAGCAAAAGCAGAGCATTTATATCAAGGTTGGACTACTTGAGGTTGTTTATTAACCTCACCCCCTTAATCCCCCTCTCCTTCTCAAGGAGAGGGGGAAGAGATTTTAGAGAGGGGCTTCGCCCCTCTCTTACCTACACTCCCCCTTCCCTTATTAAGGGAAGGGGGCTAGGGGGATGGGTTGCTAAACAATCTCGATTACTTTGCTCTAGTTACTCCTCCTCACCAACAGGCATATATTTCTGGAGAAAATCTTGAACGGATAGCGGTAGGAGCTTTCGGGAAAGGATTTGAGCACCTCAAAGCCAGCCCTCCTTACCAGCTTCTCCAGCTCGGAGTAGGAGAACAGGTAATAGTAGCGATACAGGGTCTTACCTCTTGTCCGCCAGGGCACGGCTACCTCTTTTGGCTTAAACCAAAACCTGGGTTGCCAACGGTTCCATACGGTGATAAAGGCTTCACCACCCGGCTTTAATACTCGCCTCAGCTCGTCTAGGGCAGCTTGCTTCTCCTTCTTACCCTTTATATGGTGGTAAGTAGCCACTGAGATTGCCCAGTCAAAGGTCTGGTCAGAATAGGGAAGACAGCTAACATCAGCCACCGATAAGTTTACAGCAAAATTGAATTTTTGGGAGTATTTTCGGGCAAACCTTAACATCTCAGTAGAAAAGTCGACACCATATAATTCAAAGCCCTGGTTGAAGGGTAGAAAGTCAGGACCGTGAGCACAACCAATGTTAAGTAGCTTGCCCTTCTGCCACCGTTGTGCCAACGCTTCTAGCTCGTTACGGAATATAGACCAATGCCTGAAGTTATACCAGCCTGGGGCTATCTGATTAAATACATCTCTAGTCACCCTATCCCCTTTATCCCCTTCCCCTCAAGGGGAAGGGGACTTGGTTATTTAAGAGAGGCTTCGCCTCTCTTTGACTCTCCATGATATGGATACATATTCCTATCATGAGGGGGAATAATTTCTTTAAAAGAGGGGCTTTTTACCCCACAAAAACTAAGTTTTTGTGGGGACCCTGTATTCGCCCCTCTTAAACTCCCCTTTAATATTTTCTTCCAAGAAGAGAGGTTCGTTACATAAGAAAGGCGAAGCCTCTCTTTGACTCCCCATAGTTCGTTTATTCCCCACAGTTCTTTTGCTCCCCATAGTTAGGTTGTTACTATTAGCCTGAATCTGCTAAACTGTTATGAGTATACTATGAAAAAATTCACCAGGACAATATCCGGGGTTACACCGGTAGCAGTGATGACCCTGCCTCTGAAGTGCCCAGGACAATGCATCTATTGCCCTACCTACTTGACTACACCTCAGAGCTATACCCCTGAGTCACCAGCAGTGTTACGAGGTAGAAAATGTGGCTATGATGCCAAGAAACAGATTAAGCTAAGATTAAAAATTTTATCACAAATGGGACACCCCACAGATAAGATTGAGCTGATAGTAATGGGTGGCACCTTTCTCGCCTTTCCCAGGGATTACCAATATCAGTTTATTAAGGATTGCTTTGATGCCTTAAATGGTGAGGAATCAGCCACATTAGAGGCAGCCAAGAAAATTAACGAAACGGCTAACCATCGCTGCACCGGGCTATGCATAGAGACCAGGCCTGATTGGTGCCGGCAGGAGGAAATAGATAGGATGCTCGAGTTTGGCACCACCAGGGTTGAACTCGGGGTCCAGACCTTAAATGATGAAATCTACCGGGTGGTAAGAAGAGGGCACACGGTAGAAGATGTAGTTAAAGCCACCACATTACTCAAGGAGCACGGCTTTAAGGTGCATTACCACTGGATGCCAGGACTACCTGGCTCAACCCCGGAAGAGGACTTAGAGCTATCCAAAAGGCTATTTGATGATGCTCGCTTTAAACCGGATGGCTTGAAGCTATATCCTACCATGGTGGTGGCGGGCACCGAGCTGGAGAAATGGTATCGGGATGGACGCTATCAGCCATACGATGATGAGACAATGATTAACCTGATTGCTGAGATTAAGTCTATTGTGCCCAAGTATGTCAGAATCTCAAGGGTGCTGCGTGATATCCCATCCAAGTTTATTGTCGGTGGTTTAAAGGATTCACTCCGGGATATAGCCAAACAGCGAATGAAGCAGCAAGGCATAGAATGTAGGTGCATCAGGTGCCGGGAGTATGGTCACCGGGCACAGGATGGCTGGGAAATAGGCGAACCCCGGATGGTAAGAATAGATTATGAAGCTTCAGGCGGTAAAGAAATTTTCCTATCCTTTGAGGATAAAAACGAAACGCTGTTTGGCTTACTGCGGATGAGGATTCAATCCAAGCCCATAGCTAGGCTAGGGATAGAAGCTAAAAGCACCCAGAAAAATCTACGATTTTCCTGGGAACCCGCAGACGGAAATCTAGCCTTAATAAGAGAGCTACATATATATGGTCCTGAGGTTTCTCTCAGTCAGCGAAACCCAAACGCAGCTCAGCATAAGGGTTTAGGTAAGGCACTGCTGAGAGAAGCTGAGCTAATTGCTGCCAATATGTTTCACGCCCAATGGATGGTAATTTTGAGTGGGACTGGAGCCAAGGAATACTACCGCTCTGAGTTTGGCTACCGCTCACAGGGAGACTATATGGTTAAGAGTCTGGCTCAGATTTCAAAGGTTAATCCTCACCCCTCTCAATCTGCCTCAGTCTGGCATCCCCAATGCCAAAGTGATGGGCTATCTCATGCCGTACTACCCTCTGTATCTCAGCAATAATCTCAGCCTCATATCTACATCTAGCCTCAATCGGCTTCTGGAATATAGTTATTTTATCGGGTGGCACCAGCCCATAGCGTCTGCCTCGCCTGGTTAGTGGCACACCCTGATAAAGACCCAGTAAAGTCTGACCCCGCCTCAGCCCCACCTTAGCCAATTGACCTTGAGTCGGCCAACCCTCAACCACCACATCAATGTTTTCCAGCCTAGTCCGAAACTCCTCGGGTAAACTATTAACCGCCCTTGCCACCAACAACTCAAATCTTTGTCTATCCATAGCCTAATATATCACAGAAGATTAAAAAAGGAGGGGCTGGCTACGCCAGCCCCTCTGTTTCAGCTCTTGCTTAGCTTATGATTTTGGTACTCCATACAAGTCTTGAGCCCCATCTATGTCACCCTCACTCGGCTTGAGACAACTCAATCTCCAGCTCCCCCTCCTGCTCCTCTTTCTTGACTTCTATCTTTAGCTCATCAGCATCTTCGGGGATGGTGAAGCTAATTGTCCCATCATCTGTAGTGGTGCCTATTTCTTCACCATTGACCTCAACCGTAGCCCCGACAACCGGCTCGTCTTCAAAGGTCACCAGAAGGGTAACCGTCTCACCACGGGCTATATTACCTTCAAGCTCAAGCCTGAGCCTCTCCCGCTCCCTTTCTCTTTCCGGGCTTACCTCAGTGAATTCCTGATTTGGCCCACTCTGGCTGACCACAGGCTTAAGGATGTATTTAATGCCGCTTTGCTGACTGCCAGCAGCCACCACCGAGAGGTCAAAAACAAAACTTACCGGCGAGTCCTCGAGTATGCTGAAGTGAGTGTTAATGTGGAGCTTCTCGCTAGGGAGTTTTACGTCGGTGGACTCACCGTTATTTAACGTGCCGTTAATAGCGCTGACATAGACAAAGACCATGGTATATTTACCATCTGGAAGCGTACCGTTCCAAATTTCCTGAGCATTGTCCCCCTGGAGAGTCACTAAATCCAACCCTTCTGTAGCGGCTTCTGTAGCTGGCTCAACCTCAAGCCATCCAGCATCATCCCCTGCCTTGTGCACCCCAACACTGCTAATGGTTACGAAGAGACTTTCAAAGTCTCCGATAGCATTTACATCGTCACTTATAAGCAATCTGAAATTTGCCTCGGGTATCGGGCTAGGTGCCGGTGCCGGCTCGGGCGTAGGTGGAGGGGTAACCTCCTCTGGAGTAGGTGGAGTAGTGGGAGTAATCTCCTCTGGAGAGGGCGCAGGTGGGGGAGTAATCTCCCCTGGAGTAGGCGCACATGCGATAGTAAGCACCAGAAGTAAGACCGTAACTAGAGTTACGGCAACTCTGCCTGTTCTTTTCATTGCTAACCTCCTGTTTAAACCTATTCTACTAATATATAACGAAAAAATCGTCAGTTGGTTACTAGCCACTCGAAAAAATGCGGCTCATTATTTATTGCTCTTCAGGTAGTCTATAGCCCATTGGATGGCGTCTTCTCCCTCAACCTCAAGCTCATAGTCAGGGCATATCCCTTCGCCTTCTATGAGACGACCGCTAGGGGTGAGCCAGTGAGCAGTGGTAATATATAATCCTGAGCCATCCTCAAGCTGGCGCAGGATGTTGACACTGCCCTTACCAAAGGTTCTAGTGCCGGCAATGGTGGCGCAACCATAATCTTGCAGCGCCCCAGCCAATACTTCACTACCACTAGCACTGTAGCCATCTACTAAAACAACCAAAGGTAAGTCAATAGTAGTCTCCTTATGTTTAACCGTTATAATTGTATGGTTGCCTTGATTATCCACCACATCGACTATTATGCCCTCCTTCAAAAAGTGGCTGGCGACATCAACCACTGCTGGCAAAACGCCACCAGGATTACTACGCAGGTCAAGGATGATACCAGTAGCCGCTTCACGACTTATACTATCTAGCACCGGCAATAGTTCTTCATCAGTGCCCTCAGAAAAATGGGTAATATTAACGTAGGCGATGTCTTGCCTCATCTCAAAGCGGACACTGGTTAGCTCAATTTCAGCTCTAACTATCACAATTTGTTCAGGCTCAGTCTCATCTTGATGAAGAATAAGAAGCCTGACCGATGTTCCCTTGGGACCACGGACAAGAAGCACAGCCTCAACCAGGCTCATCTCCGAGGTAGGCTTACCATCAATTTCCAAGATTCTATCGCCAGCCCTAATACCTGCCTTATCTGCTGGCGAATTAGCAATAGGAGCAATAATCACCAGCTGATTGTCCCTAACTGCGACTTCGGCTCCAATACCCTCAAATTCCCCCTCCAGACTGCTCAAGCTCAATTGGTAGGTCTCAGCATCAAGGTAGACGGTATAGGGGTCATCCAGTGCCTCTACCATACCCTTGATGGCTCCCTCGCTCAGCGCACTAGCATCAAGCTCGTCCTTATCCACATAGTCCTGAAAAATAATGTTCCACGCCTCCTCGACAATATCCAGACTCTGACTTGAGCTGGGAGGAGTTCTGGTGCCTAGAGCACAGCCAGCACTAAAAGATAGGGCTAGGCTCACCACCAATAGAGCTATTACCATAATTTTTAATACTTTTGACATTGGACTTACTCTCCCATAAAGTGTTTGGTAATAAAATTTATTGGTTATCTATTGAGGAAAATATGAGTAGGGTAGTCTAATTTAGATTAGGAGGTAGAATTTGTAGTTTTACCCCTCTGAACCTTCTCCTCCTCAGCGGTGACGATGTCTACCATCCTAATAGTATCTTCTATATTAGTGAGAGCGAAGGATAGCCCAAGCCTTCTTAACTCAGCATAGCCCAACCCTCTGAACAGTCGGTGCCCAGCTACCCAACACATCTCATCGTAGAGAGCTGGCCATTCCTTCCCTTGGCGGTGAATACAGAAAAGAATAAAGTCGTGAGCTACAGGGTTAAGGGTCTCCATTGGCATCTACTATATGCCTAACCGGCGTGGCTGGCAAGCTCACTGACGGTTGTTGGTGTTGTAGTTTTAACCTTAATTATGCTTCATAGCCCTCAGTTACTAAGTTTTGCTTCCTTTCCTCAACTCCAAGCTGAGACGAAAAAATTTGATACTATTTGCCTGCCATGCACAATTCGGCTACAATCAGACGAGCACAAATAGAAGAATTGGCTTAAGGAATATTGGCCATCGTCAGTAGACTGTTCAAAAACCGTAATTTCATATTTGTTCTGGCTATTGTTCTGGCTCTGGCTGTCGGTCAGGGAGCTGTTTGGATAAAGCCGCTATTACTGCCAGCACTGGCAGTGGCTATGACGCTATCCACCGTTAGCATAACCAACCGCGACCTTGCCTCGATAAAAAGCTCGCCTCGCCCGGTACTCATTTCATTGCTGCTTAACTACGTTATCATGGGAGGCATAATGCTGCTCATGGCGAGGTGGCTGATAAATGACAGTGAAATATGGGCTGGATTTGTAACCCTGGCCGCTATGCCTCCAGCGATTGCAGTGACGCCCTATAGTTATATGCTAGGAGGGGACACCGTTTTCTCACTAATTGGCACTACCGGGTTATATCTAGCTGCGCTGGGTCTTACACCGGGCATAATGATACTATTGCTCGGGGCTGATTTCGTTAATCCAGCCAGGCTACTGCTTATACTCGTGCAGTTAATAGTAATTCCCCTAGCCGTATCTCGAGCATTGCTCTCCACCGGCTTAGCCCAGAGTGTAATTAAGTGGCGGGATACAGCGATAAACTGGGTTTTTTTCATTACGATTTACATCATCATCGGCTTAAACCGTCAGGTTTTCTTTGGACAGCCTGATATTTTGCTTAAGGTTGTCATCATATCTTTCGTTGTTACTTTTGCGGTAGGGCATGCCATAGAATTCATCGCCAGGAAATTAGATATAGACCGAGCAAGCAGCATCAGCCGGATGGTAATGGGCACCAAGAAGAACACTGGCCTAGCCAGCGTGATTGCGCTTACCTTTCTTGGCGAAAGGGCAGCGTTTCCCGCAGCAATCCTCGCTGTGTTTGGTGTTTTAACCCTCGTGTGGTGGGGATTTTACTTTAAGAAACAGGTCAAGTAAACCTGTAAGCCGAGTTCTGTACTCCGACTAATCGGAGTGGTGACCATCTATCTAGCCCTGATGTTACCATCAGGGTCAAGCGACCTACCCAGGGACAGGCCGGGCGTCCTTATGTCCCTCTCTTTGGTCTTGCTCCGGATGGGGTTTACCCAGCCGGCTGGTCACCCAGCCGCTGGTGAGCT
>JABUBO010000098.1_pt1 | contig 24702 bp, 19 predicted proteins | sample 7240361 | NCBI WGS metagenome assembly JABUBO01 (sample SAMN07256346, study PRJNA390944) | subsurface metagenome | isolation source: Methane hydrate marine sediment | place: Pacific Ocean: Eastern North Pacific, ODP site
GAACGAGGTCATGAGTATGGCACTACTACCGGCAGACCCCGCCGCTGTGGCTGGTTTGACGCCGTTGCCGCTCGCTTCAGCACCCGGATTAATGGCTTTACCGGGTCGGCAATTACCCGCCTTGATGTTCTTGATACCTTGCCTCAACTGAAGATATGCGTTGGCTATAAACTGGATGGGCACACAATTGATTATTTCCCGGGCAATGTAGCTACTTTAGAAAGGTGTCAACCTATCTATGAAGAGTTACCTGGCTGGCAGACCTCCACCAGCCATATTAGACAATATGAGCAGTTGCCACCCAAGGCTCGCCAATATGTAACTAGACTGGAAGAACTCAGTTCTTGCCCCATCAACCTCATCTCCGTAGGAAAGGCACGGGAGCAAACTATCCACAAGCTGCCTATCCTTTAATCAGGGGAGCTATTCAGCTCCCCCCGGTTCTCATTCTCTTGCTATTCCACCAGCAGTCAAGAATAAAGGCTTTACCCGACTTTCAGTCGTTCTTGACTGCTTCAACAATTTCAATCTTTTCCAATTATTAAGTTTATTTATTTTCTCATTCTATAGTCTAGCTATTAAAAGATTCCCTTATTTTCGTAATGAGGGCACCAAATCGCTCCCGACTGTTTTTTGATAGTTTTTCAGGTTCTTTTAGCAGGATATTTTTTATAGATTCAGCTATCTTTGTTTTGTCATAATCTTCTATTCCTTGGCTTTCAAAGAACTCCTTAAACCTTTTCCCTAAACCACCTTTTTTCGGGAGGTCATCTTTTTTAAATTTAAACCCAGAGGGTAATTCATCTTGGTAAGCTAGCAATGTTGCCTCTTTCAACAGGTTAAAATTTAAAATATTTTCCAAGTCACGCTCCTCAACAGAGCCTTCTGGATATGCGTCATTTATTTCTATTGCCTTGTTTGATGCAATAATACCATCATTTATCAATTGAAGCTTCGTTCGCCTGCCAGCTTCATCACTGTCGAATAGAGCCACAGTATTTAATCCTGGTCGATTACAGAATGTTAGCATTCTCCTATAGAAATTAAGCCCTCCGGTTTGAAGTATAGCTACCTCTCCATTAACTAAAACAGCGTTTTCTTCGTTTTCCTTTCCTAGAATTCTGGAACCAATGCCTAGGAGAATAATGTCCGAGGGTCCCTCCACAATCAAACTTCTTGGTCCTATAATCAAAGAAGGGACAATAGTAGAACCCCACAGTGACTTCATCACAACTTCAAATCCTATGTGATCTTCTCGTGGTTTATATGCTTCGTTGATTACACAAGTTCCCTTGCCATTGCTCTCGTTGTTCTCAACCACCCTCCACCTTTCAGGATTTTCCAAATCCAACATGTCAATATGATGAGTAGTATGAATTATTTGATTTTTTGTTGCAATTTCTTTAAGTACCTCTACTAAATTTCTTTGTGCGAATGGATGTAAATGGATCCCAGGCTCATCAAGAAGAAGTACATAATTTTTTAACTCTTTTTCAATACCCAGCGAGTAACCAAGATAAAATTCCAAATACCATCTGAAACCATAACTTTGGTGTTCTGGAAACCGGTCTGGTCCACCATCACTACTAATCCATATTCGCAACTGCCTTTCATCAGGTCCAGCTAGTTCTAAGCTAATTTTTACCTTTTGTTGTCCCCATACTTTTTGTAGTATTTTTGTTACATTTTTTGATGCGTCGGACAGTATTCTCCTTCTTTGGATTGGTGTTAAATTCGGCAGATTAGATAGTTCCACCTTCGCTAGTTTAATCAGTCGAAATACTGATTTAAACCTCACATCATCTGCAGACGCTTGGGTAAGCTCATTTAAATTAACTTCACCTTTCAATAAATTGTCATGCTCGGCTCCGACATATATAAATTCTGGAATTAGATCAATCAACTTGGACATAGCATCTGTTGATGACAACGTCATCTCATCATATTGGTTGGCTAGTGTCTCTAGTTCTGTTGTCAAATTATCGTACTGAGACTTTAGTCTTTGCTGTAACTCTTGCCTATGTGATATTTCGCTTTCGGATGTTTCTCCTCCCACTTCTTGTCCTTCTTCCCCTTCTTGTCCTTTTTCCCCTTCTTGTCCTTCTTCCCCTTCCTCTTCCTCTGCTTCCTTAATCAAAGAATTTAACAGTGATTTTAAGCTTTCTCTCAGCATTTCAATCCCTACGGAAAGACGAGGTGCCTGAGTAATCACCTCTTTTTGGATAGGATAACTTAACGTGGCTTTGAACTCATCAAGCCTTTGTGATATTTCATTAATTTGCGGCTCTACATCCTTCCATTCTTCTCTAACCGTATCTAATATAGAGTAGATATTCTCAATGATAGTGGACATCTCCTTAACTGTTTTAGATATTTGTTCAGTTGGCATTTTTACGTCATGTATATAAAACATATACTCGCCGTTGTACTTTCGAGTGACTTTTATTTCCTTTATGGAATTTGGCGTGGGCAAAAAGCTTTTTAAAACTTCTTCCTCGTTAGCTTCTATATCAAAAGCCATAGTGGTCATTGGCATGTTTGGATCCGTTGGAATATCACGTCCAGCAGGAGAGAAATCGCATATATCCTCCTGCTGATAATTCCCGGTACTAAATTTCTCTATTGCCTCCAATACGTTTGTTTTACCACTCTGGTTAGCTCCTACCAAAGAAGTGACTGCATTATCAACTTTTAGTATGCAATCTTCCGCTATGGACTTATGATTGTGAATAACTATTTCTTTGACTTTCATCTTTTCGCCTCCACCTTCTCCCTCAGGTAATAATCATTATATTCCTATTTTTTTGAAAGTCAAAACAACTATTGCTAACATTTTTGCAAACGAACTTCTGAACACGAAAAGGTATAGAAAGGTACTAGAAGGCACAAAACAAAGCTAAACACCAAACGAAATGTGATGCAGGGTTACTACTATTCCCTAGGCGGGACAATAGACCTGTATCTTTTAATCAGGGTGTCACAGGACAGTAGTTCTCGCCTATACCGGCAGGTCAATTTTGTAGTTTTTCAGGGTGTCTTTGATGAAGACGGCTGATTTTTCATCGAGCTCAGTAAGAGGCAGGCGTGGTTTTCCGACATTGAAGCCAACATAGTTAACCGCGTATTTAATCGGCATAGGGTTACTCACAATAAACAAAGCATTAACCAAGGGCAGAAGATGGCTGTGGATGTCGGCGGCTTTATCTTTTTTACCACTGATAAAATAATCAATCATTTGCCTGATTTGCCTGCCCACAAGGTGGGCGGCAACACTAATGACACCATAGCCACCAAGGGCTAGTATGGGCAGGGTATCGCTATCATTACCACTCCAGACAAGAAAATCGTTATCGGTGTTACTAATAATCTTGGCGATTTCACCCATATTACCACTGGCTTCTTTTACCCCGATAATATTGTCTATGTGGCTTAGCTTGATAACTGTGTCAGCCGATAGACTAACAACGGTGCGTGACGGCACATTGTAAAGGATACAGGGTATATTAGTGCCCTGAGCAATAGCCTTGAAGTGTTGGTATAAACCCTCTTGAGTCGGTTTATTATAATAAGGGACTACTAATATGCAGGCATCAACCCCGATTCGCTCTGCCTCTCTGGTCGCCTCCAAGGCTTCAGCCGTGCTATTACTACCAGTGCCAGCTATTACTGCCCCTCGTTCGCCTACGGCTGATTTCACTTCACGAAATAGTTGCAGTTCTTCCTCCCAAGTGACCGTAGGTGACTCTCCAGTAGTACCCACGACTACCAGACCATCACTCCCTGAGTCGAGCAGGGCTAAAGCCAACTTCCTGGCTTGCCCGTAATCAACCTCCCCATCTTCATTGAATGGCGTTACCATTGCTGTTAGCAATCGCCCGAATTTTTTCATTTTTCTAACCTCTGGGAAGTCTCCACCCTCTTTTAATCATCTCTTCAGCAATCTGGACTGTATTTAGGGCAGCTCCCTTACGCAGATTGTCGGCTACGACCCACATAGTTAAACCATTGGGGTGAGAAGCATCTCGACGAATACGTCCGACAAAAACCTCATCGGTGCCAGCTGCTGACCACGGCTGGGGGTAAAGACTAATTGCTGGGTCATCTAATACCTTAACCCCTGGAGCATGGGCGAGAATACGCCGTGCTTCGTCGGGAGACATAGGCCGGGAGAATTCTATATGGATCGCCTCACTATGTCCCGTAAATACCGGGACTCGCACACAAGTAGCCGAAATAGCTATATCATAAGCATGCATTATCTTTCTTGTTTCTTCCACCAGCTTCCACTCTTCCTTAGTGTATCCATTGTCCAGGAAAACATCTATCTCTGGCAGTACATTAAAGGCTATTTGATGGGGGTAAATATGGGGGATAGTACTCTGCCCCTCCAGTACCTGCTTGGCTTGCGTTGTTAGTTCCTCTACGGCTGTTGAGCCAGTGCCTGATACCGCCTGGTAGCTATCGACGATAATGCGCTTAATGGGATTAACCCTGTGCAGTGGGTATAGAGCCACCACCAGTTGAATAGTGGAGCAATTGGGATTAGCTATAATCCCCTTATGCCATTTAATGTCCTCAGGATTGACCTCAGGCACTACCAGAGGGATGTTAGGCGTCATCCTAAAAGCTGAGCTATTATCAATAACTACGGCACCTGATTGGGCGGCTATAGGTGAGAAGTAACGACTAGTCTCAGCACCAGCCGAGAAGAGGGCAATATCTATCCCATCAAAGGACTCAGGAACAGTCTCCTTGACTTCAATCTCCTTATGAGTGACAAATAACTTCTTCCCTGCAGAACGGTCTGAGGCTAAAAGATGGATTGAGGTCATGGGGAAATTGCGTTCCTCTAATACCTTGATGAACTCCTGTCCTACAAGCCCGGTAGCACCAACAACAGCCACTCTATATCCCTTCATTGCCTTCTCCTATAAACCGAGTAGGGTCTCAAGGCCATAGACCAGTCCCTGGCGCTTAACTACTTCCTTAATGGCTAGAATGATACCTGGTATATAGCATTCTCGGCTAATAGTATCGTGTCGTATGCTTAGCGTTTGTCCTGGTCCGCCGAGGAGTACCTCTTGGTGTGCCAGAAGACCGGGGAGACGTACGCTATGAATGGTAACGCCTTCAACCACCTCTCCTCGGCTATTTGAAGTCTTACCTTGTTCCCGAGGGCGGTAGAATGGCTTACCTCTGGCGGCTACCATTGCTTTAGCTGTAGATAGAGCAGTCCCCGAAGGCGAATCAGCTTTGTGGTGGTGGTGTAGCTCTATAATTTCGGCATAGTCAAGGTATTTGGCAGCTACCTTGGCTAGGTGTATCATCAGGATTGCTCCCAGGGCAAAGTTTGGCGCTACCACCGCCCCAACCTTGTAAGCTATGGCTAGTCGGTCGATCTCACTAAGTTCATCAGCGGTTAACCCGGTAGTTCCTATTACCAGGTTAACCCCATGTTTAGTGGCTATACGCACTGCAGGCATGGTAGCTTGAGCCACAGTGAAATCTACTAATACATCAGGGTGGCAACTGGTGAGGATATAGTCTAAGTCAGCAGAAAAAGGGACTGCACCTGAACCATCGGGCAAAGGTAGGTAATCCTTGGACACTTGTAGTTCAACAGCGCCGACCAACTCCGTTCCCGGTTCACGGCACAGGGCATTAACTACCGCTTGTCCCATCCTACCTAATGCACCCTGAACTATTACCTTTATTGGTTTCAAGATTTAACTCCTTTATCATGGTAAGGCCGCCTATCCCTGGAGGGGTAGGGGCGCTGTGGGGGGCGAGCCTCACGCTGTTTCCTAAATGGGTAGTCTTTGGATAGTGAGTCTTCTTTGCTAATTACGGTTGTTGAGGAAGGTTTTTCAAATACAGCTTTCCGTGACAGACCTATTTTGCCTTCCTCGTTTTTAATTACCTTAACCGTAATCTCATCACCCACTTTAACCTCGTCTTCGATGCTAGCCACACGATAGTCAGCTAGTTCACTAATGTGAACCATGCCTTCTTTACCGGGAAGAATCTCTACAAAAGCACCGAAGTTGAGCAGGCGGGTTACCTTGCCCGTATAGACACTACCAACCTCTATATCCTTGGTTAGATTTTCAATTATACTGATAGCTTTACGGGCGGCTTCCTCGTCGGGTGAGCCAATAACAACGTTGCCACCATTATCAATATCAATGGTGGTTTTAGTCTCCTCAATAATTGACCTGATGGTTTTACCGCCAGTGCCGATTACGCTACCAATTTTATCAGGGTCAATCGTTATTTTATACATTCGTGGCGCATAGCGGCTGACTTCAGGTCGGCTAGAACTGATAGTTTGCTGCATCGCATCCAGGATAAATAGGCGAGCCTCTCTGGCTTGATTTAGCGCCTTTTCCAGAATCTCCAGGCTTACGCCTTTGAGCTTGGTATCCATCTGTAGCGCCGTAATCCCCTCAGTAGTGCCAGCTATCTTAAAGTCCATATCACCATAATTATCCTCTATGCCCTCGATGTCAGTTAAAATAGCATACTCACCTTTGTCACCAGTGACCAAGCCTATAGCTAACCCAGCTACTGCTCTCTTTATCGGTATTCCCGCATCCATTAATGAGAGGCTACTGGCACAAACACTAGCCATAGACGTGCTGCCACTGGAACCGAGAACCTCTGAGACGAGGCGAATAGTGTAAGGAAAATCTTCATCCTCAGGTAAAACTGGCAAGATAGCGCGCTCAGCTAGAGCGCCATGCCCAATCTCACGACGACCGGGCGTACCCACACGCTTCACTTCACCGGTAGAGAAAGGGGGGAAATTATAGTGGTGGATGAAGCGTTTTGTCTCCTCTATACCTAGTCCATCAAGCTGCTGCTCCTTCTTGATGGAACCTAAGGTAGCAATGGTCAGCACTTGCGTCCGCCCCCGGGTAAACAGGGCTGAGCCATGGGTACGAGGTAAAAGTCCTACTTTGCAGTCAAGAGGTCGAACCTCTGTCAGACTACGACCACTGACCCGCCGTCCCTTGTCAAGGATACCAGTTCTTACTTCAGCCCTAACCTCCGCCTCAAAAGCAGAAAATATATCTTCTTCAGGGAATGACTCCCTTAGGCTGTCTACAAGCTTTTCCTTTAGATTGGAGAGTGCTTGTTCCCGCTGTAATTTGTCTGGTTGGTATAAGGCCTGGTCAAGCCTTCCATTAACCATTGATGAAACGGCTGATATCACCTCAGGGTTAATCTCACTGATTAGGGCTTCCAGCTTGGGTTTACCATAAGCCTGCTGAAGCTGCTCTTGAATCTTAATAATACCTTGGTTTGCCTCATGACCAAACTTAATTGCCTGGGTAACAATATCTTCTGAAACCTCCCGGGCTCCTGCCTCTATCATTACTATCGCCTGCTTGGTGCTAGCCACAACCAGGTCAAGCTGGCTGCTTTCAAGCTGGACCAATGTCGGATTTAATACCAGCTCACCGTTAATATAGCCAATATGAACAGCGCTCACCGGACCGGCAAACGGTACTTCCGACATTAATAGGACAGCCGAGCTACCGATGACCGCTAAGATATCAGGGTCATTTTCTTGGTCGGCGGAAAGAACAGTAACTATAAGCTGAATATCATTACGCCACCCCTTGGGTAAAAGTGGGCGCAGCGGACGATCAGTAAGTCGGCTAGCTAAGGTTGCTTCCTGGCTGGGGCGTCCTTCCCGTCTAATAAAGCCACCAGGAATTTTACCAGCAGCATATAGCCTTTCTTCATAGTCAACGGTTAGCGGCAGAAAATCTGTTCCCTCCCGCGGTTCAGGGCTGACGCAAACAGTAACCAGAACTACAGTATCTCCATAGCGAACAGTTACCGCTCCACCTGCCTGCCTGGCGAGCTTTCCTGTGTCTATAATGAGGCTTCTACCCCCAACTTCACACTCAAAAGACTGAAATTTTGTCAACAACCCCTCCTACCAAAGGCTTTACTTACGCAGACCAAGCCTAGCAATTAGACTGTGGTATCGGCCTACATCCTCTCGGCTCAGATAAGCTAATAGCCTTCTTCTTTGCCCCACAAGCTTAAGTAAGCCGCGTTGTGAATGGTAATCATGCCGATTATCCGCCATGTGCTTGGTTAACTGATTTATTCTCTCGGTAAGCACAGCTACCTGAACCTCGGTCGAGCCTGTGTCTCCTCTGTGGAGCTCAAATTTGTTTATGATGTCTGTCTTTTTCTCTTTGTCCAAATTATACCTCTGTGTTCTTTATGATAGAAGATTAATATACCTTTTAGCTACTCCGACAAGCATAAAGTATATCATAAGTCAGCAAATTATAGCATAAGTCGGGGTGGCTGTAAATTTAATAGGACTATTTTAGGAGGTCGTTTAGCAACCTCATTTTAGTTGACTTGCCAAGCTGTAGGGTGTATAGTAAGGGGCGTAGTAAGCAGAGAGAATCTCACATTTAGTCTTTGTAGTAATGAGATACCCGCCTCGGTTTTCCCATCTGAGTTATCAATATAGGCAGCGTTGTTGGCAAGCCAAATTTAATTTATCTGATTATTGGTGACTATATAGGTCATGAACGTTGGTGTGTGTAAGATTAGGCTTCGCTTACCTGAAAATCTATCTCTCAAGGGTAAGCGGCGGGTATTGAAGTCCATCACTACCCAAGTCGGAAACAAATTTAATGTTTCCGTGGCTGAGGTTGATGACCAAGAATTATGGCAATTGGCTACACTAGGGATTTGTTACGTTAGCAATAATAAGCGATATACAAACCAAGTCCTGTCAAAGGTAGTGGACTTTATTGCTGGCAGCCGGTTTGAGATAGAGATGCTTGACTATGAAATTGAGATTCTACCTGGTCTTTAACACCACCGAATCAAAGATTTTTCCGGGTAAATTTAACGAGAGCCATAATGAAGACTTCAGCCTTCCTCCACTATCTTACCGCTCAACCTACTTATAACGGTCAGATTGCTCATATTGAGCATATTCCACCTCGTGATGCGAACTGTGCTGAATTAGACACGCCTCTGGTTAGTAGCCTTCAAGACTGCCTCAAGGAGCATGCGTTGTTCCCCCTTTATACTCACCAAGCTGAAGCGGTGAATAGTGCCCGACAGGGCAGGAATGTGATGGTAGCCACCGCAAGTGCCAGTGGTAAGACCCTGTGCTACAACATTCCCGTACTCCAGGCACTTTTGACGGAACTGGGTAGTCGTGCCCTTTACCTTTTCCCAACCAAAGCCCTGGCTCAGGACCAGCTACGTGGTTTACACGAGCTGTTTTCCCCCGCCTTGCTCAAGATGGAGGAATTTGCCACCTTTGATGGTGATACCCCTCAGGCTGAGCGGGCTGAGATAAGGAAACGAGCCAGGATAGTACTTACCAATCCAGACATGCTCCATATCGGCATACTGCCCAATCATCAATCCTGGGCAAGGCTACTGCGACGCTTGAGATATGTGGTAATAGATGAAGCCCATGTCTATCGGGGGGTTTTCGGCTCCCACGTCGCCTGTGTGTTGCGTCGTTTACGCCGACTGTGCCAACTCTATGGCTCAAACCCTCGGTTCATTTGCTGTTCAGCTACCATAGCTAACCCAAGCGAGCATGCGGAAAGACTGGTAGGGTTACCTTTTGAGGTAATTGATAACGATGGTTCGCCTCACGGCGGGAAGGACTTTGTCTTCTGGAATCCGCCAATCATAGACGAGGCAAGGAGTGTTCGGCGTAGTGCTAATAGTGAAGCGACAAACCTGCTTACTGAGTTAGTCAGCCATAATACCCGCAGTCTAACCTTTGCCCGCACTCGCCGACTGACCGAGCTTATTTATAACTACTCCCGGCAGAGACTAGCCGAAACCAGCCCTGCTCTGGCAAAACAAATTAAGCCCTACCGGGCTGGCTATCTACCGCAAGAACGGCGTCAAATAGAGCAAGAGCTCTTTTCCGGTCAACTTCTAGGTGTGGTGGCGACTACCGCCTTAGAGCTAGGCATAGATATTGGTGACCTGGAGGCAACGGTTCTTACTGGCTATCCGGGGAGTATTGCCAGCACCTGGCAGCAGGCAGGCAGGAGTGGGCGGGGCAGAGATGAGTCTTTAAGTTTTCTTATCGGTCTGGATAATCCTCTTGACCAGTATTTTATGCGCCACCCTGATTTCTTTTTTCAAAAAAGCTTTGAAAATGCCCTAATTAATCCCAGCAATCCCTACATTTTGAGGGCCCATTTGTTATGTGCTGCCTGGGAGCTGCCACTAAGCAGCAATGACGAGAATTTCTTTGGCGCTCTCTTAGCTCAAGAAAGGACAGAGCTGGCAGAGCAAGGCTTGCTGAGGGAGCGCGGCAAGAAGTGGTATCTGTCACCGGCTATCGCCTACCCAGCGCAAAGTATCAATATTCGTTCCACCTCCGGGAAAAACTTTGCCATTATTGATACTTCAACCGACTCCCTACTGGAGACTATAGAGGCTAGTGTTGCCCTTTTCCAGGTGCATCCCGGTGCCATCTACCTCCATCAGGGGGAAGCCTACCTGGTCACCGAGCTTGACCTGGCTAACCGCACCGCCTATGCAATGCCGACCACTGTTCCTTACTATACCCAGACTAAGGAAATCACTGATTTGCGCATTGTCAGGGCAACTCGTGATAAAAGCTACGGGCAGACGAGGGTATACCTGGGTGAGGTAGAGGTTACCACCACTGTGGTTGGCTTCAAGAAAAAGGCTCAATTTACCGAGGAAGTAATTGGGGAGGAGTCTCTAAACCTGCCACCGCAACACTTTCCTACGGTTGCCCTCTGGTTTGACCTGCCACCTGAGGCTGTTACCCGGCTCGTCGAGGCTGGGTTAGACTTTGCCGGCGGGTTGCATGCTGCTGAGCATGCGGCTATTGCCATCCTTCCCCTATTTGCCCTGTGTGACCGCAATGATATCGGTGGCGTATCTACCCCCTTCCACCCCGATACCGGCAGAGCCCAGATATTTATTTACGATGCCTATCCCGGCGGTGTTGGCATTGCTGAGAAGGGCTTTGACTTGATAGCAGAACTATGGCAGACTACTCTGAAGTCCATTTCAGAATGCCCATGTCAGGACGGCTGTCCTAGCTGTGTCCAGTCGCCTAAGTGTGGCAATAATAATAAACCTCTGGATAAAAAGGCAGCCCAGATGCTGCTGGAAGGGTTGCTAAATATTATCAATTTATTGGAGGAATAATGATTGAGATACCTATAAATCCGGTGGCCTTCTTAAATGTTAGGTGGTATGGCATTATGGTTGCCCTGGGCGTAGCGGTCTTGATTCTGTGGACGCTGCGAGAAGTAAGGAGAGGGGCTAATCTCTCCTACGATACCGTCTTTACGGCGGCGCTGGTGGGCATTCCCTCCGGGATAGTGATATCAAGACTACTACACGTTGTTGATAGGTGGGACTTTTACAGTCAGAACCTGGGATATATTATCGGCGCTTCAGGTCTAACTATCTACGGCGCTGTTTTAGGCGCTGCCCTGGCTATCTGGATTTACAGTAAGTTCAGTAATTTCCGCTTTGGTTACTTCGCTGATGTGGTAGCCCCGGGTATCATATTAGCTCAGGCTATAGGCAGGGTAGGCTGCACCCTAAATGGCTGCTGCTATGGAATAGAAACTTCCCTACCCTGGTGTGTTGTCTATGCTCACCCTGGTAGCTTTGCCCCTCTTGGGATACCAATTCATCCTACGCAGATTTACGAGATTATCGCCTTGCTGGTAATTTTTGGGGTATTACTCACATTAAGAGGACGACTCAAGCCTGATGGCTCGCTGTTTCTTATCTACCTTGGTCTATTCTCGGCATGGCGCTTCGGTATTAGTTTCCTGCGGGTGGGGACACCCTTCCTCTTCGGCTTACATCAGGCTCAAGTCATTGCCATAATAGTATTAGCCATCACTATCTTCTGGCTGGCTTATAGGGCACGGTGGGTTAAGGCGGAGAGTTCTACTGAGGGATAGAATTTCTGCCAGGGCTTCTATTATGTCTGTTAGGTTGAACAACTTGGCTGATTGTGTAACTTGACCACCAGAACTAAGTAATTTTTGAGTCCAACAAGTAGACATAGACAATGTGATAGTGCTTCTAGCCTTCTAAGTGCTTTGCCAATCCCCTGCTAAGTGCTATAATAAACACGCCTCATTTGTGTATCCGGGGCAGATACCTGAGGACTGGGCGACTGAACCCACCGGAGGTAGAAAACTAGACGGGGGCGAGCCACATGGAGAGGATAGCATCAAGCATCACGATAGGCATTCGAGAGCTTTTTCGAATCCTAGTTCCAGGATTGATGGTAGTAGGCTATATGAGGGCTGAATTCCCTTTCCTTCTATCGCCATGGGACGGTACTGCATCCATTGTATATGTCCTCATCCTATCATTCTTTATAGGACTAGTTGTATATGTTCTGCGGATGCATCGGTGGTGCTGGCCGTGGCGCAATGTGTTCCGCCAACATATAGGAAGGCTTATCCGTGAGGTCAAGGTCGCTCTTGGCGGGATGCCACCTCTGATGGCAGAAGTCTATCACGCCGAGTATAAACACTTCCTAGAAACAAGGGTAGACCGCTATTTTACTGAGAGGGTTCACTACTTTACATCCTTCTACTACCTACTTGTTGAAATATCACAGCTATTCGCGCTATTCGCGGTAATAGAGTTCGGGTTAGTCAGTTATCTACTTGTTGAAATATCACAGCAATCCGCATTGTTCCCGATAATAGAGTTCGGGTTAGTCACTCCTGCTCTACTCCATCTTGTTGGTGCCTTCATATGCATAGGTGGTGCCATTCTATTTCACAAGTTTGCTAAGTTGCAGCTTGAACAAATTACTAATGAACAGATTATAATGGTTAAAAGCAACCGTGGTGAGTTCGAATCCATGCAAAGGAGCTGGAAATTGGAGGATGTTACGAACAGTCTGAAAAGCGTATGCGATACAATGCTGAAGGAAATGATACTTGACCCTGACAAGAGAGATTACGAGATTGAATGCCACAAGCATTCAGCCAAAGACTGGGGAACGGGGCGCGATACTGACCTCTATGTTGTGAAGGTTTACACAGCATATCCGCTAACGATTGGTGGCGACCCAGGAGGCTATAAGGGCTTTTATAAAGAAAGGCTCGAAGCAGTACTGAATCATATTGTGTCGCTATATCAAGAAGGAGACCGGGGCGCCAAGGTCATTGTGGAAGTGGTTCCAACCGAAGTCCGCCACGACACTCTGGAAAGCTTAGTTCCAATAGATAAAGCGTACAAAGGGATTCTTGCACAGGGTTCCCCTGTAGACGAACTGGTGAGAAAGTTGGACATTCCGCATGTGCTCGTCAGAGGCAGGCATCTAGTCGGCCCAAACCCTGGACTACTCCTCGTTGTAGAAAAGGTATGTCAAGAGGGCATGCCGAAATCAGCCTTAGATTTGTTCGCAGGCACTGGAGTAGTCTCAAAGTTTCTTCACGCCCAGGGCGTGCGGAGTATTACATGCGTTGATAATGGACATCATTTTGATATTTCCAAAGAGCTATTAGGTGAGCTCTCTGGTATAACATGCGTAAAGGAAGACGCGTTTCGTTTCCGAATTTGCCAGGGCTTTGACCTGATAGTGGCGGACCCATACTATGAGGACGCCCTGAATTTCTTGAATGCTAGGGGCAACGAGATTCTTGCGAACACCCGCATTTTTGTGTTTGTTTGTGGGGGCGTAGAACATGAACACCAGAGAGGTCAGTGCAAGGAGCTAATACAGTCATATTTAGTAGTCAAGCCTGAGGAGCACCTGGCGTATGGCCAGTCCATTTTGGTCTGCCGCAAGTCTAGCTAATTCGGTAATTCAGTATCATGATAACTAGTTTTACTTGCACACCTCTTTTGGAGCGGTTAAAGATAGCTTGTTACACCAGATTACACTAAATGACGAATCGTGTCCCTGTGGCTAGCTACCTGACGCAAAGTCTTTGGATATTGACGAAGAAAAAAAGAATTACTATAGTTAAAGCATGTAAACTTGAAGTAACCCCAAATATAATACTAAATTTGGTTGTGAGGGTGAAATCGGTTGGAGGGGCACTGGAACGCAGCAGTAATGTAGCAGTGGATGGTGCCCTTTTTCAATTCAGAAACAAAGAGATCGTAGCAGCGATTCTCTCTCTGTAGTGAGGTCCCGGTTTTAGGTTTTGGAAAATAAAAAGGGTGGTTACTTGATGAATTGACGAAGTGATAAAGACCAAAGAATAAAAAAATTAAAAATAGGAAATTAAAACCGCACCCTTTTTGGTGCGGTTTTTAGTAAATAGGGCATCCTTTTCTTTTCACCCAATCAATATCAACTGGATCATAGTCACAGGCAATCTCAAGCCAAGTTTCCCTATCAACGATTTGATAAACTGGATTTTCTATAGAATCAGAAATAACTAAACGCTTCCCTGTGCGCGGAATTAAACCCGATTCATGAACACTCACTATTTTCCTAGCCTGTTCAAATAATTTCTGATTAAATCCATCGATCAAAAAATAATTGGCTAAAGAAATCGCATATTCATCGTCCATTATCACATGAGAGCGGGCTATTAGAGAGGATTCGTAGTCAAGGCCGCTGAGCAGGGTTTGGAGTAAATCCTTCTTTGTCCTACATCGATCCCTTAACAATTTCATCTCATTATATTCTAAAATATGGGTATATAATAAGTCGCGATCAGCTATTGCCCCACCTGTTTCTAATCTTTTCACCGCTTTCACCTTTTGAGGATAAATATCCTCTGGTTTTAGCTTCTCACCGTCACACCCAGTCTCTTTAGCTCTCAAATAAGTTTGATATCTTTCTTCAGTCCAGGATTCGGTACCAGTTTGGTTATAGATGCTCTCTTCCCATTTCTCTATTCCCATTTCCTTACTGAGGGTGTGGATGACATAGAACTGATGCTTATCTTGGTCGTATAAGAGAACATCGGCATGGCCACGCGCATAAATCTCAAAAGAGCTACTAGCTCGAAAGACCTGTCCTCTCAATCTCTTCTCTCTTAATTCTTTGTTTAGCAACATATAAATAAAAACACTTTTCGGTACACAAAAGAAACTCAAACCAAATAATTCTCCATACCGCGGTTCAAAATCCAATACTTCCTCTTGAACTATCTTGGCTACCTTCAAAATAGCATCTGGATCTTCAGGATTCACTTCCTTAACCCTAGCTTCTATTTTTTCGACTAACTCAGGCATGCTACGTTTTACCACTTCCAAAAATAAGGGCTCACCTTCCTCTGGATATTTAGGGCAAGGATTAAGGTAAGAAGTTCTTGCCCGCTCCTCAAAGTTCCAAGCAACCAGTTTAACATCGTCCCAGGTTTGAGGAGTGTTGTAATCTCCGTACTCAGTGCCATCTGGGTTCTTAAAATCAATTTGGAAGGTCTTTGGTGGTGTGGCTGGGAACGGAGTTGGAGATGGTGTGGGCGTTGGCGTTAGTGTGGGCGCTGGGGTTAGTTTTTCTGGAATTGATCTTGTCTCAGCGCAAGCGGGTAGGAGCAGGGCCGCCAGCACCAGGGTCAGGCAGATGCTGCCCACTAGGGTTAATATTCTTTTTCTTTTCATGTCTATGCTCCTTTTTTCTTTTGTCAAATGATTATTATTTCCTTTCTAGCTTGAGAGCAGTTCGGCTTGCACGGCTTTCTCCAAACAACTTAATTCTCATACAAAACTTATGGTTTTCCTGTCTCAGTAATTTTAATAAAATCTCCTTGGCGTTCAATAGGGTGGTTACTTGACGAATTGACGAATTGAAGAAACGGATGAATTATGAGAAACATCCGTAACTGTAATCTTGTAATAATAAGTTTTGCCTTGACTAAGATTAACAAGTTGTTTAGGAGGATGAGTAGTACCATAAACATCATCGCTAATTGTTGTCGCTGAGCTCAAATCACTATTAGGGGAATATTCTAATTTTGATTTTGCCAGTTTGTCGGTATCCCAAGAGATAGTAACTGAATCGGGAGTGAAGTTTGAGATTTGAATATTGGAAATTACTGGTGCGGTAGAGGTAATAGCAAGGTATGCTTTTAACTTTTCCAACTCTTCAGGGGGAAAGCCCGCCTTTTCTAATACGGTTACATAGAAATCCCAGTCCCAGACATAATCTTCAGGTTCTTCAATGCATCGGAACACCCATCTCATAACAAACTCTTTGAGGGTCATACCAAAAATGGGTTCAAGTATCCTCTGGCCTTCTGGATCGTATTCTTTTGCGTAATATGCATGGGCCAAATATGCTATGGCCTCGTTTTCGTACCCTGTTAGTTTTCTTATTTGGCCAGACCGCTCCAGCTCATGATTCTTGACATGAGTCGCTTCGTGAATAAACAGAGTACCATAGATAGGTGGTTGTTCATCCCATGGGGTATCTTTATAGTCATATATGTTATTGTATATATTCCTCTCCATCCAGGGACCGCCCGTTCTTGCACTGCCGCATCTGGTACCAAAGTTAATGCCTCTTATGTATCTAAGCTCCTCTGTTGCGTATTGATAAAGTTCGGGTGAGTAACCATAGAGGCGGTCAAGACTATTCTCAGCTATTTCCAAAAAATATGGCGCTTCGGGGTCACCAATTATGGTTACGTCGTTATCGGCATCATAACCAGGTGAGTGGTCTATTATGAATTCATCAATAAATTCCTCTGTCATAATAGAATCAAAATCATCCACCCACTCGACTAGACACTCGGCATCATCTTCGCCAATTTTCTCAGCCAAACGAAGAAAGACAGGTGATTTCTTGTTTTCCTCAATCGCAGCAGGTGCGACCGGGGTAGCTGGGGCATCTGACACAACTGGAATAGATTCGCGAGCCAATTCATTTAGTTTGGCCCTGGTGGTTGGACCAACAAAACCCGTGCCTTCGCTTAATCCTTGGGGGCCTAAAATCTCTTCGGCGTATTTTTCCTGAAATTTCTTCACTGCCCCTTCCGTTAATGAATCAAAATATCCGGTCACCAGTCCTTCGGGATAGACGTCCGGAAACAGAGACAAAAGATATTGTAACTCTACTACTTCTTCACCCCTCGCACCTCTTACCAGATTTTCTGTAAACTCATAGGCTTCAATTACCTGCGCCTCGGTCTCATTGGCTTCTTCCTGAATTCTTGTTGGTTCCTTCGGTGCCGGAGCTGGAGTGGGAGCCGGTGGTGGTGTGGGCGCTGGTGTTAGTTTTTCTGGAATTGATCTTGTCTCAGCGCAAGCGGGTAGGAGCAGGGCCGCCAGCACCAGGGTCAGGCAGATACTGCCCACTAGGGTTAATATTCTTTTTCTTTTCATGTCTATGCTCCTTTGCTTGTCGCCACTACTTATTCATGGGCGAGAAGTTACACTAACTTCAATTCAAGCCTACATCAACTTTATATAGCTGTCAATATTTTGATACAATTTTGATAGAATATAAATTAATCAAAAAACAACGTGTGCTGATGAATTCTAGATGTGGTGTGGAGCTACCTTCGTTATGTAACTGCCGCTTCGTACTGCACATCTTGACGAATTGTGTCCCTGTAGTTCAGCTACCCGCGGCAAAGTCAAGGATATTGAGTCGCAGTCTCTCCTCCCCACGCCAGCGGTCTATCTCCAGGTTATAGACGATGTCAAGGGGTGATGATACCTCGACCAGGTAGTTACCCATTCCGAAACCAACCCCGTCCCATACAGTACCACCCTCCTTTAGTTTCATTCTCAAGTGCTCCCCGTTACTGCCCATAGTCCGGGAATCAACCACCTCCACCCGGCGACTGAGGAAGGTAGGCGCCGGATTGCCTTGACCAAAAGGAGCTAGCTGCTGAATGGCCTGGAAGGTATCTCCGCTGAGGTCAGGCAGTGTAACCTCGGCGTCAATATCCAGGCGAGGACGAAGGTCAACCCCGGCTAGCTGGCTAGTGGCTAGTTGGGAAAGATACTGCTTGAGGCGAGGCAAGTTCTTGGTGGGTAGGGTAAAACCAGCCGCCTGGGAGTGTCCACCAAAATGGGAAAACAGACGACTACACTGTCTTAAGGCAGCGATAATATTAAACTCAGGAATACTGCGACAACTACCGCTACTTACTTGCTCACCGGTTTTGATAACAATAGCCGGGCGGTAGAATTCCCCTGCCAGCTTACTGGCTACCGGTCCAGCGATGCCAGCGGGGTAATCTTTATCACCGGCTATTAGCAATGGCGAAATCCCCTGAGCTAATATTTGCTCTCTGGCTTTAGCTAAGACGCGAGTGGTTAGTCTTTGCCGCTCGGCATTTTTCCCATCCAGCCACACAGCTAGCTGGTGTGCCTCCTGCGGCGAGTCCGTCATCAGCAACTTATAGCTGGTTAAGGCATGGGCTAATCTGCCAGCAGCATTTAAGCGCGGGGCTATGACCCAAGAGATACTTTCGGCATCAACACTGCCGATGTCCAATCCAGCCTGGGCTAACAATTCCCTGATGCCGAGGCGGGGGGCGGCATTAATCAGCTTCAGCCCTTCTTTTACCAAGTATCGGTTTTCCCCCAGTAGCGGCATCATATCAGCTACAGTTCCCAGAGCTACCAAGTCTATTAGCTCATCCAGTTGCTTCTCTTTGCCAATAGCCTGGAACAGAGCTTGAAGAAGCTTGAGGGCTACCCCAACACCAGACAGTTCGGAAAAGGTATAATTTGAGTTAGGCAGCTTGGGATTAACAACGGCAATGGCGGGCGGGATTTCAGGTAGTGGGGTATGGTGGTCGGTAATAATTATATCGAGCCCCTTCCTTTTCGCCTTCTTGACTTCGGGTAGGGCGGTAATTCCGCAATCAACGCTAATAACCAGGCTAATGCCTTGCTGATAGAGGTTCTCTAAAGCGGCTGTTTTAAGTCCATAGCCTTCGGTCAAGCGATGAGGTATATAGGGGATGGCCTTCCCGCCAAGGGCGGTTAGACCCTGGACTAAAAGGGCAGTAGCAGTGATGCCATCAGCATCAAAATCGCCATAGATAGCAATGTTTTCGCCTGAAAGTAAAGCTTGATAAATCCTGGCTACTGCCCGGTGCATATCGGGCAACAGGAAAGGGTTGCCTGACAGCCTGCTATCAGTGGCAATGAAAGATTCGAGCTGGGATAGCTCAGTGAGACCACGATTATACAGGAGCTGAGCTATTAGTGGGGAGAAACCAGAAGTAGCAACCAAAGACTTGTCGGGAACAGACGGCAGCAGATTCCAACGGCAATGGTTCAAGCCTATTCCTCACGATATTGTCGAAAAACCAGAACTGAATTATGACCACCAAAGCCGAAGGAGTTAGATAGAGCGGTAGCAACCTTGGCTCGGCGGGCTACATTAGGCACATAGTCCAAATCACATTCAGGGTCGGGGTGGGTAAGGTTTATCGTCGGTGGTATGAGTCCGTGCTGGATAACCATAATACATATTACTGTCTCAACAGCCCCGGCAGCACCAATGAGGTGCCCCATCATCGACTTGGTAGAGCTTATCGGAATGCGATAAGCGTAATCACCAAATACGGCTTTTATTGCTATGGTCTCTACCTTGTCGTTCAGCGGTGTAGACGTGCCATGAGCGTTAATATAATCAATTTCGGTAGTAGCCACGCCAGCTTTGTTAAGTGCCACCTGCATAGCCCTAGCGGCACCCTCCCCCTCTTCATCAGGCTGGGTAATATGGTAGGCATCAGCACTGGCTCCGTAGGCAAGAATCTCGGCCAGAATGTTAGCTCCCCGCCTTTGGGCATGAGTAAGACTTTCTAGGACAAGAAGGCAAGAGCCCTCACTAATAATGAAGCCATCACGCTCAGCATCAAAGGGACGCGAAGCCAATTGTGGCTCACTATTTCTTGTTGAGATGGCGTTTAGGGCATTAAAGGCGGCAATACCTACTGGGTTTATTATTGCCTCACTGCCACCAGCTATCATAGCCTGAGCATCACCATGCTTAATAAATTCATAAGCAGCTCCTATGGCGTCTGAGCCACTGGAGCAGGCTGAAGTGATGCAGAGATTTGGTCCTTTCACTCCCAGCGCAATTGATACCTGAGCGGCAGCCATATCGGATATCATCATTGGTGCTAAGAATGGACTCACCCTACTTGGTCCCCTTTCCAGTAGCACCCCAATTTGTTCAAATAAGGTAGTTAGGCCACCAATCCCGCTACCAACTATAACGCCGATATTATCCTGATTCATGGAATTAATTTGCAGACCAGCTTGCTTCACCGCCTGCAAGCTGGCGACTACTGCCAGTTGAGCAAAGCGGTCCATGCGGCGGACATCCTTGCGGTTGATATAATCGGTAGGTTCAAATCCCTTTACCTCGCCGGCAAACTTGGTCTCCATGGGCTCAGCGTCAAACAGGGTAATGTAGTCAATACCAGACTTGCCAGCGATAAGGGCTTCCCAGGTATCAGCAACATTCAGGCCAAGTGGGCACAGAACACCCATACCAGTAACCACTACTCTGCTATTGGAATTATTTGTCAACCTTGCTCCCTTAGGTTCTTTGGCTAGTAACCCTATTTCCCTTATCGGAGGGCTTTGAATAAAGACTTGTAATAGTATTAGAAGTTATTTCTATGCAAGATATCTTTTAGCCTTCTTTTAGGGACATGCAGTACATTGTCTTTATCCTTCCAGTATTTAGGAGACTCCCTAAATTCTTCTACAACAGGGCTTTCATCAGGATAACCCAACGGTAACACCAGCGAGATGATATAATCTTCGGGGATATTCAATAACTCTCTTAGCCCATCCCGGTTAATGTTATGAATACAGCAAGAGCCAATACCCTCTTCAAGGGCAACGAGTATCATATTCTCTACAGCTAAACCGGCATCATAATTTTCCAGACCTTTATACCCTGCTCCTTGCTTTATCAGGACTACAATATATGCTGTTGGTCGGTGCCCTAGCGGTGGGTCGCCTGCCGGCTTAATATAACCCGCCCAGCTGAGGGTATCAAATACCTTGGGCAGCAGTTGCTCATCATCAATAATGATATATTCCAGGGGTTGCAGGTTGGCGGCGGATGGTGCCAGTCTGGCAGCATTAACACACTTTTCCAAGATTTCATACGGAATGGGTATGTTTTTGAACCGTCTGATTGCTCTACGCTTAAGTGCTATTTCATAGGTGCCCACTTTTATCTCCCTGTTTTTGTTGATTATAGCCTTTTGGTAATTATTAAGCAACTTATAGGAATGTGATACCAATAGCGAAATAGCAGTAGCTGGTTTATATAACCATTAAAGCCGGGACAAAGGTTAATCAAATATTTCCACAGATTCCCGTTTGACCAGCCGAGAATGTGAAAAGTATAATGCATATGTAGTTGAATAGTCAATTTAGGAATGGAGAAATTGAGGTTGGTGAGATGGGTAAGGGACACGAAAGGACAAGGGTTGCTTTAGATAGCTTAGGCTGTAAACTCAATCAAGCCGAGACAGAACTCTTAGCCAAACAATTGGCTGAGGCAGGGTATTGGCTGGTATCTCCGGCTGATGAGGCTGATGTCTATATACTAAACACCTGCACGGTTACTCATATTGCCGATGGCAAATCCCGTCACCGGCTCAGACTGGCTCACCGCCGAAATCCTGATGCCCTGCTGGTGGCTGCCGGTTGCTATGCGCAACGAGCCCCTCAAGAGCTGGCTCAAATTGAGGGGGTCGACCTTATCGTGGGCAATGATGAAAAACCGTATTTACTGCGGCTACTGGGAGAGTCTGGGCGCCTAACCAGCCCAGGCTGTATCCGAGGGAATTCAACCAGCAGCCATTATGATGGTTTCAGGACCCGTGCCTTCATCAAGGTCCAGGATGGTTGCCATAGCTTTTGCTCCTACTGCATTGTGCCCCTGGTTCGGAGTAGAGAGAAAAGCACACCTGTTGACCAGGTTGTGGCTGAGGTCGGGCACCGGATTACTAACGGCTATAAAGAGGTGGTATTAACTGGGGTCAAGATTGGCTCGTATAAAAGTGATGGTGTCAATCTAAAAGGCTTGCTTGAACATATCCTGGCTGAGACTGATGTGGCAAGGTTGAGGCTGTCCTCTCTCCAACCTCAGGAAATCTCACCTGAGCTTATCGGGCTGTGGCGCGATAGCCGACTGTGCCGCCATTTCCACCTATCCTTGCAGAGTGGCAGTGACAGGGTGCTCAACCGAATGAGCCGGCGCTATTCAGTTAGTGACTACCAGCAGGCAGTATCTTTAACTCGGACTCTAGTGCCTGAGGCAGCTATCACCACCGATGTTATTGTCGGCTTCCCCGGTGAGACCGATGATGAGTTTGAAGAGAGTTATAACCTTTGTCAGCAGATGGGATTTGCCCGGATTCATGTCTTTACCTACTCACCACGCCAGGGAACTCAGGCTGCCCAGCTTCCCCAGCAAGTAGATGATAAAATTAAAAAGCAGCGCAGCCAGAAAATGCTGGCTTTAGCCAAGGAAAGCGCCCAAAACTTCAGCCAACGATTTTTAGGCAAGACGATGATGGTATTATGGGAGAAGCGAACCGACGGGCTCTGGTCCGGTCTCACCGATAACTACATAAAGGTATATGCCAAAGGTGATGACACTCTAACTAATAAACTACTACCGGTAAAGCTGGCGGAAGTTAGGGATGATGGGGTGGGGGGTGAGTGGCAATGGATTGGTAGCAAAATGTATTAAATAGTAAGCTAAGCGGAGAAAGTATCAATGAAGAATGGTGACGTTATTCTGTGTCCTATTTTCTCAATTGCAAATGTGCCTAAAACAATAGTTGGTCAAGGCCTCATTTGCGAGCTTGTAACAATAAACAAGCACAATTTCCTAAGATATCGTGTAAGTGAACAAGATCTAGGCCTCTCGTTTGAACAGATGTTTGTAAAGATGAAATTTCTTTGCACAGGTCTCTCCGTGGCGACAATTGGTCATTTCTGGGTACAAGATGTACTACTTAATAAGGAATTGCAACCAATATGGGAAAGGAGAAAGGTTCTTGACTTAGTAGTAGACAAAGAAATTGATGCGAGTGGCCCCGTACCTTTGACTGTGAAGGAGTTTGTCTTTGCGCAAGATATCACTGCCTGGATAGCTATGAATTATCCGCGAGTGTTCAACTATCACCACATAGGTTTATTCTTGCTGCGGAGTTCTCTTGCGGGTGAGTATCTCTATGGTGATATATTACTAAACTTCTTCAAGATTATCGAGCTTGTAACATATGCACGAACAAAAAGAATTCCTAAATTAGGGCCGATATTACATGAAAGTAAAACTTTGAAAATCATAGCCTTAGATATGAAAGAGATGAGAGAATTCTATCAATTGCGCTGTAGCGATGCAGCACATGATTGGGACAAGGTGCGTGGAGTAAGTCGACGAAAAGCAATAGAGTGTAAGATGTGGGCTGAGGAGCTGATTATTAAGGATATGCTCGACCGCACACAAAAACGTCACCCCCCAGTTATCCTCGAAGTCCATGATTCTCCTCAAGGTGCGATTATTAGACCTAAGTTTACTAACAGCAAGCCAAGTAACTAGGACTAGTAACTAGGAGGAAAATAATGAGGCGTTACTCAACATTTATTCTTCTTGTCAACAAAACCAACAGGGAATATAATACTGCCAAATGGTGAAGGGCTATCTTCTTCTCAAGTTGGTCCCAGGGTTGGAACCCAGTGCTCTGTCCCAGATTCGCGCCACCACGGGAGTCTTGGAAGTAAACCTCGTGTTCGGACAGTGGGACGCAATAGCTATAGCTGAAGCTAAGACCCTTTTCGAGCTAACCAAGATAGTCGTTGGCGAAGTCCGTGGTATCCAGGGTGTCCAGGATACCACAACGCTTCTGCAAGCTGAGCTATAGGCGATTCTTTTATTTTGCCAAAGCTGCTATTCCGTTTTCTTATTCGGGTTCTTTGCCGGGTTGCGGAATTCGCAGGGCACCTTTGTCTGGCAGAGCCCACACGCTAAAGCCCCCGCCTTATACTTTTCTGACAAGCAAAGCTTATCCAGACATTTTGTTTTGTCGTGACCGTTCTCGGAGATAGCTCCAACCGGGCAACGGGCGATACAGGCTTTACAGCCACCGTTTTCATAGAACAGGCAGTTTGAGTATGGGTGTTTAGCTGTCCTGGGGCTTGCTGGCAGCATGAGGTCGGTGACTACACTTCCACAACGGTGGGCAATACCGCGCTCGGTGATAAAGCCATCGGAAAGGCTGAATGTGCCGTGGCCGGCAGCATAGGCGATGTGCCGCTCCGACCAGTTTGAGTAGAACCCCTTTTCGTTGATGGAACCGAATACTTTTTTGAAATAGGGCTGCTTGACTGGTGCTACTGCTAGGTATCCCATTTCGGTGAGAAGTTCTACCACATGTTCCCGCATTGCATCATTAAACTTCTCCCCGTAGAGGTAGGCGTTTAACCATAGACGGGACGGAGTTAGTATATGCCGACGGTTAGATTCTCGGATTTTTCTGGTAAACGGCAGTATCCAACTGATGACAGAGAGATGTGCCGGGGTATCCTCAGGGCTTTTGTTGAAGGTTTTTGACAGTGCCTCGCCGGGTGTGAGGTGGGTGGGGTCAATAATGGTCTTGTATTCAGTGAAGAGAGGGTCATCGCCATCAGCAAACTCTACCAGCAGCTCATCAAAGATAATAGAGTCTTTAATAAACGACATACGGTTCAGGGGACTGG
>JABUBO010000099.1_pt1 | contig 24600 bp, 12 predicted proteins | sample 7240361 | NCBI WGS metagenome assembly JABUBO01 (sample SAMN07256346, study PRJNA390944) | subsurface metagenome | isolation source: Methane hydrate marine sediment | place: Pacific Ocean: Eastern North Pacific, ODP site
ATGGGGGGGGGGGTCCGGCATTTTTTATATAAAATTCCCCATAAAAATCTATATTTTTGAAGGGGGGTTATCATGAAACTGCGAAAAATTTTAATTATTGACGATGAATTCCCGGCGGGGTATCTGATTAAGATTAATTTGGAAGCGGAAGGGTATGAGGCAGTTCTTGCCTTAAGCGGCGAAGAGGCTTTGGAGAAGGCTAGGACAAGTGCTCCAGACCTTATTACCTTAGATGTGCTTATGCCTGAGATGGATGGCTTTGAAGTGCTGGAAGCTCTCAAGAGAGATAAGGGCCTAAATTCAATTCCAGTGATGATGATATCAGTAATTAATGGAATTCGCAAAAAGAGAGGAATCCAGATGGGAGCGGTTGACTACTTATTTAAACCGATCGATTTTGATAATCTGTTAAATAAGATAAGAGGTCTGGAAATGGACAAGAGCCCGCCATAATGGAATGTGATTTATTGATGGTTGCAAAGCCCTATCTCTGCATCAGTGTAGGGGCGACACGCAGTTTACCCCGATAAAGCGGGGTGGTCGCCCAAAGGAAGGGACGGCACGCCGAAAAATCGGCATAAACTGCGTCCGTCCCCTACGGCTACAATTTTTTCTCACCAACATTTCCTCAAGTTAATCCACCTAAAAAACGCTTGCCAAAAATTAACAAAAATGTAACAATTCTGTAACACCAATGTAACATTCTTGTAGTAAAATATGTAATGGATTGTGATGGTTAATTTTGCACCAAGGAGTTAAGTATGTTCAGGCGGAGTCGATTTCACATTCAGGGGCTAAGCTATAAAATACTATTCCTGGCTTTCTTTCTTTTGTTGGCCTTGAGTTATATTCCCTGGGAAAATTTACTTGCCGAGACGATGTCTTCTGAAAAATATTTTAAGCAGGGCCTGGCAGATTATGAAGCAGGAGAGTACAGATCGGCAATGGAAAATTTCTCAGAGGCTTTATTTTTGGACCCTAATAGTAAACCGGCTAAGGATTATCTGGAAAAAGCAGGGAGGAAATTTCTGGAGAAAGTGGAGGCCAAAAGAGAATCTGAGAGGAAAGAGATTCTGAAGAGAGCCAAGACCGTAATTGCTGAACGGAAGAAGAAAATAAAAGAGAGTTATGATAAGGGAAGAAGACATTACAAACGCAGTGAGTTTTTGAAGGCCGGTGAGGCATTTAATGCAGCGTTGGAAATCGAACCAGAACACAAAGAAGCAAAGAAGTATCTTGAGCTGATTGCAAAGCGGCTGGAAAAGATTGTGAATAAAGGAGAATTTAAAACTGTTGCTGAGTTGTATTATGCACAAGGGACAGTCTTCTATATTAAAGGTGAGTGGGGGAAGTCGATTTCTCAATGGGAGAATGCGCTTAAGATTGACCCATCAAACAAAGAGATTTCCGAATTTATCAAAATTGCCAGGAAGCGAAGGCAAGAAGAAGAAGCATTTGAGAAAGCTGAGGTTCTGTATCGCGATGGCTTGGCCTACTACAATAAAGGGAAGATTAATGAAGCAATTAAACAGATGGAAGAAGTCATAAAATTTAATCCCCAACACAGGAAAGCTCGAGAGCTCATTGCCAGAGCCAGAGAGAAGGTAGCTGCGATAAAGAAGGAGGAAAAAGAGAGGAAACTTCGGGAAACTGTAGAGAAGCGCTATTTTCGGGGGATAGACTACTACGCTGAAGGACAGTTTAACAAGGCGATTAAAGAGTGGAAAGGGGTGCTCAAGATAGACCCCACGCATAGGGGGGCAAAGGACTACTTAAAGAAAGCGAGAGATAAGATTGCCCGTGTAAACTCTCGAGAGAGAGGAAGGAAGGGTGGGGCAAGAAGCGCCAAGGAAGAGAAGATAGAGGTCTATTACAGACAGGGGATAAACTACTATTTGGCAGGAGGGTTCAAAGAGGCCATCAGGCAGTGGGAAGAAGTATTAAAGATGGAACCTTCACACAATGGTGCCAGGGGATATATTGCCAAAGCCAAAGAGAGATTGAAAATATCAGGGGAAGGGATTGGATATTCTGACTACGAAGAAGAAATTGAAGAATATGTAAAGGAATTAGAAAAGACTGGTACTACAGGCGAAGAGAAAGAAGAATTAGTTACTATGCATTACCAGGATGGATTGGTGGCTTACGCTCATGGAGACCTTTCTCAGGCGATGAAAGAATGGCGGATAGTTCTGAAACTGGATCCTGAACACAAAAAAGCTCGTCGTGCTATCATTAAGTTGCAAGCGGAAATGGAGCACCGTAGAGGCAAAAAGTAATGGAAGCCTTAAGGATTTTTGAGGCTTTCCCGAATTTGTAGCAAGATTTTGACATTTTGGCGACGATAAGTGGTCAAAAAAATTTTATTTTGACCTAAAATCCCGTTTAGGTACTTACTAATTCAGAGTTACCGGCTCTAGGAATGTGTTTATCTTTGTTGCCTCAAAAGGCCACCATATATGGAAAATATTTACTAAATAGAAACTTAACTAAGGCCCGAAAGTATCTTCATCTGTATTGCCAACCATCAATAGCTATTTGCTCTCTTTTAGCATAGGCTTCTTCAAGAGAATTGGTATAGTCAAAGACACTATGAATTTAAAAAGTCACCAGCTCTCCAGGTCGAGCCGGCCCAACAAAGCAATTTCCCTACCAAACCCACCCAGCCGCATCTCTGTTAAATATCTTCATCTTTTTGCCTTCGGTAAAAGTAAAATCAGTACTTGCCAGATTTGAATAAATTAAAAAGGCTCTGCTTAAGATTGTCTATAACAGGATTAAATGATGGTAAATCAGGAACCAGTGGGCCTAACCATTGCTCCCAAGTCCGCTCAACGTAATCTAATAAAATTTTATTGAAAAATTCTTCAGGTCCCTTAAACTCAACTTTCCGAACCCTGCATTTTTCTAAAAAGAGACTTGGTAAAATTTCCATCCTTACCTGGCCAGGGTGATGATTCAATATTTTCCAAAGATCATAATAATCCCTTGCTCGTGATCGACTCCAGCCACGATCTTCCAGTTTTTGAAGGTGTTGTAACAAAGCCCGCAGTTTCTCAGCTATAATCTCTTCAAGCGAATATACAAATACTTCCTGAGAAATTTCTTCTCCATAACCATGAATTATCTTTTTCATTATAGGTTCGGTCTTTATTGGTTCATCCACAGTAATCTCAATCATCACCTTTGCCAGAAATTCATGATGCCAGGGAAATTTACCTCTTATATTAAAGGCTTCTTGAGCAGTGGGATGGGGTTCCTTCTCTGTGTATCTGTCTGCCCTTAATTCAAGAGGAGAAAATTCTTGAGCCAAGTCAGTAGCTAACCCACAAGTTTTCTGAATTTCTTTTTCAAGCTTGTCTCCCCTTGGGATACTTTCCTTAGCAGTAAAATCAAGGTCCTCCGAAAATCTGTATTCGCCAAAGTAGCATTTCTTTAAGGCTGTTCCGCCTTTGAAGATAAGATCGTTACGCAATTTCTCATTGACTCCAATACCTGCTAAAACCCAAGATAAAATATAATCGCGCTCGATTATCTCCCATGGTAGTCCTGTATTCTTCCTTGCTTCTTCAAGTCTTTTTCTTAATGGTTTCATCTGATTGCCCTTCCGGGAAGATTTTCCTGAATCATCCATCTCTTGTTGCAATGTCCCTTTCTGGGTCCTGTAGGGTCAAGAATCCGGTATCCCTTAATAGGAACATCTTCAAGCCTTTGTAATATCGAATTTTCTGCATTCAGCTTTTCAAATATCCAACCCAATCTCTTCACCACAGCAGCATCGAGTCGTAAAGAATAGTCAACCATCTTATTCAAATCAAGCTCAGAAAAATGGGATTCAAATGCAGAATAGACTTCCGCCCAATCACCAAAGTGCTTGGGAGCAATAAGTCCATCTATGAGAGTTCTTTCAGGGTCGGTTATGGTCACCTTAGCTTCTCCAACCCAATAATCCTTAACGCCGAAAAATCTTTCAGGCTTTACCCTAACAAACTCATACAAGACACCGTTTATCTCTCTGCTGAAACTTCTCCGATTCTTATCTCGGTCCTTGGCTGACCTTGATCCAACGATTGCCTGAGTAGTTGTAACATATACTCTTTGTGGTACCTGTTCTGTCATCCCATGAAAATGCATGGCAGACCAGTGACTTATCGCAGCTGGATGAACCAGGGCCATGGCAATCTCAAATTCATGGATGGGGGTCATACCCGGAAAAGATGAGGAGATAACATATAGGCCCCTCTTAAGACGGACTACCCAGTCAGTATTTGAAAGATGGTGCAAGGATTCAAGCACATAACTATCTGCTATTCCACAAAAAGATGCAACCTTTCGTGCATCTTGTGTGGTAAATATGCGCTTTCCATCCTCAGATAACTTTCTCACCATTTCCACACCTAACCGAGTATGCTTTTGATTATTTCTTGCATTCATTGGACACTCTCCAATTAATTCAATAAGGTATCTAATGCTTGGTTATTAGATATTATAATAAGAAAATTGGAGAATGTCAAATGGTTTTTATAAAATTTCTAACAACCTCTGATTAACTGGATCAAATCTGTGAATCAAGATTCCCAGCCTTTTTGCCTCTTCAATTTCACCTTGCATCCCTACACTAATATTTTCTGATGTAATCCATAGCTCATCGTATCCAGAGATTTTCTGAGATTTTTCTTGACAATGTTATTTGAATTATGATAAACTGCAAAAAATTTTGATATACAGGAAGGTCGCTGTTCCGACGAATAAGGAGGAACGGGTCAGCGACGCCTGCGAGTCGGTGAGCAGGCGGGTCACCGACTGAAGCGAAGCGAAAGGAGGTGATTTGAGTGGCAGAAAAGTATAAAACATTGGGACTTTTGCGGAAGACTTTTAAAGTTTTGGCTTTTGTAGCTGGCGGGTTGGGTATTATCTTCTTCGTTATCATCCTTATTGCTGGAGGCACGCCCGAGACACCAAGGGCAACCAGTCTTCTCGCACTGGCATTGGGTGTTATCTATTTTATCCTTCTTTACACTGTTTCTGAAGTATTACTCTTATTTTCAGATATTGAAGAGAATACGCGAAAGACAAGAGAACTCTTGGAAAGAAAGTAATCTTACCTTTTGCCTGCCAAAAACTTTCAGGCTTCACGCGTAAGGCGGATTATTTTTTTTATGTCTTCAAATATCACATAAAAGGCAGGCACAATAAATAGAGTCAGGATTGTAGAAGCGGCCAGTCCCCCGATGACAGTAATTGCTAAGGGAGACCAAAGGCTGGAACCCTCGCTTCTATCCAACGCCATGGGAAGTAAGCCGAGGATGGTGGTGAGGGAAGTCATAAGAATTGGTCTTAGTCTGTCTCCACTTGCTTTAAGTACAGCCTTTAAAGGCTCTTTCCTGAGAATTTCCCCTCCATTCAAATTGTTTCCCACAAGAGTGTCTTCTTCTTTTTTTCTAAGATGATTTATGCGGTCGACTAAAATAATTGCATTATTGACCGCTATCCCACCGAGCATAATTAATCCAATGAAAACACCCATGGTGATCGGTTTATGAGTTATAAATAGGGCTAAGATAGCCCCGATGACTGCCATGGGAACGGTTACCATAATGATAAGTGGCTGAGAGTAAGATTCAAATAGAGAGGCAAGGACTATAAACACTAAAAGCACCATTACACAGATAGCGAACTTAAATTCCTTCTCGTTCTGGACCATTTCCTGGTAGTCTCCGGCAAACTCATAGTAATAATCCTTAGGTGGTTTTATATGGGCTATGCTCTTCTTAATCCTTTGTACAGCAGTTCCCAAGGCTAACCTTCCCCTGTGGGCACTGACCTGAATCATGCGGCTTTTGTCCTTTCGCCAGATTTCACTTGGCGAGAGAGCGAAATTGAAATCCGCTACTTGTTCCAGATAAATCTGGGCTCCCGAAGGGGTGTCCAGAGTGAGTTTTCTCAGGTCCTCAAAATTCCTTCTGTGTCTCTCATCCAGCCGGGCGATGGTCTCTACCTGACGGGCTTTGTCGTGGAAATAGGTAGCCCTCAGACCTCTCATCTGGGCGTGAGTTATTTCGGCTATGTCCCTAACGCTTAAGCCAAAGTAAGCAGCCCTCTGTTTATCCACATTAAATCTCATTTCCGGTCTTCCCGGTTTATATCTTAACTTTACGTCTGCCAGCCCGGCCACAGTTCCCATGCTCTTTGCCAGGGAGATGGCTAAGTCCCTTAAAACGTTATAGTCGTAACCGTAAATATCAAGGAAGACCTCACTGGCCGATTGGGGCTCTGAGAAATAGATAAAAGTATCGTAGATTTCACCTATCTTCCTTACATGGGGACGCAAGGTATCTATGATTTCCTGCACTGTGCGCACCCTTTCTGAACGAGGCACAAGTGTAACATAGACTTTGGAGGACCAACCTTCAACTCTTGCTGTAACAGTCTTAGTTACCCCCTTAATTTCAGAGATAGTGGTGAGCATGCTTTCTACTTCGGAGACCACCTGGTCGGAAATTTCAAGCTTGGCTCCTGAAGGAAGTTCTACAAAGATGGTGAACTCGCTCTGTTCAGTAGTTCCCATATAATCCTTTTCTAAGAAGTTCCTGTAGATTAACAGTGAAAGGAGAAACAGAAAGACTAAACTGGCAATAGCAATATACCGCTTGCGCAGGGTAAAAGCGAGAGTCTTCCTGTAAAGATTATGTAACTTTGGAAACTTCAAAGCAAGTTTTCTCTTTCGGCTTTGGGGAGACGGAAGCTTCTCTTCGGGACTGAGGTCTTGTTTACTTTCTCCGTAAACTTCGTTAGAAAATTCGGAGGGAGCTTTAGATTCTATCTCCTCTTCTCCATAATTTTCCCTGTCATCCCTCTTCCGTAAGAGACCGAAAATCTTACCGCCCCACCCTTTATGCACTAAGCCTTTTCTAACAGGATGAAGAAGAATTCTGGAAGAGAGAAGAGGAACCAGGGTGAGGGCAACAAATAGAGAAGCTACCAGAGAGAATGTTACAGTTAAAGCTAATCCACTGTAGAGTATCTCCACCTGCTTGTTGATGAAAACAATGGGCAGGAACACAACTAATGTAGTGATAGTTCCTGCCACAATCGGTAGAATAACCTCCCGGGTGGCTTTAACGGGAATCTCCTTTTGGCTTGCCTGGGATTCAATTCCTTCTGGAATTGATTGGTCATTTTCTTTTGCCAGTTTTGTTTTATGCTTAAAAATGTTCTCCAATACCACAATCGAATTATCCAGGAGCATGCCGATTCCCAGGGCAAGTCCGCTAAGAGTCATCACATTTAAAGTTATCTTCCGAAAGTACATTAAACTGAAAACGACCATTACTGAGATGGGGATTACTGCCACAATGACAAAGATATGTTTTATATCTTTAAGGAAAAGGAATAGGATTGCTCCGGCTAAGAAGGCGCCAAAGAGAAGAGAAGTCCAGACGGTTTTTATCGATTGTTTTATGAACACTGCCTGGTCGGATACAGTAACAATGTTTACTTCTCTGGGCAGGTTAAGTTTAATCTTTTCCAGCTCTTTCTTAATTGCTTTGCTTACCCGTACAGTATTGGCTGTCGACTCTTTATGAATATAGAGTGCTGTTACGGGACGGGTGTTCAATCGAGCATAAGCTTCCGGCTCAAGGTAGGAATCTTTTACATCAGCGATATCTTCTAAGCGAATTATGGAACCCCTGGGAGTTACCATTATCCCCAGCTTCTTTATCTCTTTTACATTTCTAAATTCTCCCATAGTTCTAACTAAATACCTGTATTTTCTCTTATCTATACTTCCTGTCAGGAGGTTGAGATTACTGAGATTTAGAGTTGCTATGACTTTTTTTATTGGCAGGTTGTAAGCTTGCAGGCGAGCCTGGTCAATTTCCACCAGAATCTTACGCTCTCTGCCACCGCGCACCTCTACATTTGCTACACCGTTGATTCTACTGAGCTGCTCCTTCATCCTTTCTTCTGCTATTTTGCGGAGCATCTCCGGGGTGTAGCCGGTTCCTGTGAGAGCCAGAATCATAATCGGGAAATCTGCTTCATCGTAGCGCTCAATTACTGGCTTCTCAATCTCTTCAGGTAATTTGTTTCTTATTTGTCCAATCTTTTCACGGACTTCTAAGGCAGCAAACTTCATATTAGTACCCGGTTCAAAAGTGAGCATCACGGTTGATGATTCTTTCTTGGAAGTGGATATAATGTGGTTTAAGTGTTTGACAGGACTCACTACCTCTTCTACGGGTCTGGTGACCAGAGATTCTATGTCTTCAGGGGGCATTCCCCCTCGCACGTTTATCTTGATGGTCACAATTCCATAGCTTGCATTTGGCATAAGCTCAACTGATAGACGGGTTAATGAGATACCCCCTATTATGATGAGCCCCACAAATACCATCGATATAGCTATTGGTCTTTTTACAGCAAATTCTGACAGTCCCATTGCCTTTCTCTCCTAATTGACTTTCCTGTAGGGGACGGACGCAGTTTATGCCGATTTTTCGGCGTGCCGTCCCTTGCTTCGGGCGACCACCCCGCTTTATCGGGATAAACTGCGTGTCGCCCCTACTTCTTTACGTTACCAGGCGATTGTCTTATTGTTAACTACAAGCGATTTTCCGGTGTTGGTATCTAAGATTTCGATTTCTGCGAAATCTTTGAAATTGTATCTTCGGAGCATCTTCCTTACAGTTTCCAGAGAAATGGGTAAGATGTCCTCCTTGTTAAACTTCTTCTGTCGTCTTTTCTTCAAGTTCGCCAGTCCATTCCGCACTCCTCTCCAGACAAGGGAAAAGGCGTCGGCAGGCGGAGGGCCGATCCGTTCTGGTAAAGTATTATTCATCTCTCTTTTTTTAATTATATCCAAAGTAAATTTTAAAATTCCTCTTTCTAAATTTGGAACTTTGAGACTGAACTCGCCGTTCACAGCTACCACTTTAAAGTTTCCCTTCAAATGTTTATCTTCCTTAAATTTATCCTCTATTCTCCGGGAAATCTGTTTGGCTAAGAAGTCTGGCAGATGAACTTCTTCAATTGAAAACTCCCCGCTTTCGGGTCGCTCTTTCTTATCCTTAGATGCTAAATCCGAAAGAAGAACCAAAGGGTCAACTTTCGTTTCGAAAAGCATCCTCTTCATATACTCCCCTCGAGAAATATCCCCTACCATAAATCTCTTAATGTCCTTCACATATCTGGTAAGAACTAATTCAAAACCAGAAATCTTAGAATCACTTGCCACTAAGGTTATGAATTCTAAATCTGCATTCGTAGAAAGAGCAACTCTCGATAGAACATGTAGGACATTACCCAGTTTTTCGAATGATTCCTCTGAGGGCTGCAAGGAACTGTCCAATAAGTTATCGATAGGCATATAGACTCCCAGGGTCTTGCCTGCCGTCTTCAACTTTACTTCGGTATTATACTCATCCCTGCACAGCTTTATAATGGAATCGGAAACTTTTGTCTTTGGATAAGTTGGTTTGCATCCAGAACTCATAAACATAAGAAGTATTAGAAATGGGAATATCCGTTTCATATTAAGCCCACCCTGTGTAATTTTGTAGGCACGGTTTCAACCGTGCTTTGCATCCCGATTTTCAATCGGGAAATCTGTGCCTACAATGGCTTTGTACAATCCCGATTCATCGGGGCTGTTATAGTCGCTTCCTGTTTTCCTTTCTGGTTATTTTTTCCGTATTCAGCAAAGATGGCTTCAATTTCATCATATTCCAGCTCTTCTTTTTCCAAGAGTTCGGAAACAAAGCGCTCCATTATTGTCCATTCTTTTTTCAGGAGATTCTCTACTTCTTGGTAACATTTCTGGAGTATTTCCTGAGTTTCCTGGTTCAGCTTCTGTTTAAGCTCATTGGAAATCTGTGACTCGGGAATGATAGAGTAATCTCCTAAATAGTCGTTACTTCCCATACCAAATTTCCAAACCATAGCATGGGCATGAGCCATTGCTTTCTTGAAGTCGTCAGCCACTCCTGTTGTGGTAGTGCTGAACTTTAAGTTCTCAGCAACATATCCGCCCAGGCAGACCTTTATATTTGCCAGTGCCTGCTCCTTGCTGGTAGTAAATAGTTCCTCTCGTGGCTGGTGGAGCACAGCTCCCAGAGCCCCTCCCCGGGAAGCAATGGAAGCTTTAAACACATCATCAGTGGGATGGAGAATGTATAGGACTATCAGGTGCCCAGTCTCGTGGTATGCTGTCATTTTTCTCTCCCTTTCGTTCAGTTTCCTCTTGTGTTTAATGCCCATATCGATTCTATCCATTGCTTGAGAGAAATCTTCCCACTCCACGTGCTCCTTCGATTTCCGGGTGGCTATTAAAGCTGCCTCTTTGACTATGTTCTCAATATCTGCTGCGCTTTTATACACTGTGTTCCTCGCTAAACGAGAAATATCGATAGAAGGGTCGTGTTCGACTTTTCTTAAATAGTGGTGAAAGAGTTCCTCCCTTCCTTCCAGGCCAGGCCTGTCGATATATATCTTTCGGTCGAACCTGCCCGGTCTGAGTAGCGCCTTATCTAAAATGCTTTCAGGAGCATTTGTTGCTCCAATGATAATTATATTTTCCTCCCTCTCTTTCAAACCATCCATTTCCACCAGGAGCTGATTTTGAGTGGTATTAGTCTCTCCTCCTCCCATGAAGCTATACGTTCTACCCCGGCCAATAGCGTCAATTTCATCAATAAAGATTATACAGGCTCCGTAGCCATAAGCGAGCTGCCTGGCCTTTTTGAATAGTTTGCGTACTCTGGAAGCTCCCATTCCCACAAATATTTCCACAAATTCACTTGCTGCCATGGAGATAAAGGGTATACCCGACTCTTTAGCTATGGCCTTAGCCAAAAGAGTCTTTCCGCACCCCGGAGGACCGATCATCAACAGTCCCCTTATTATTTTGCCTCCGATTTTTTTAATGCGTGTCCTGTCCTTGATGAGTTCCACAACTTCCAATGCCTCTTTCTTAGCTTCGTCAATACCTTTTACATCATCAAATGTAGCATTCACATTTTCGCTCTTGATAGGGGTTTTCTTCAACTTGAGGAGCGTGCCAGTCTGCATGCTGATAATGACATAGGCAAAGATTAAAGCGTGAATTGCACCCATCAATAGAGTAAGAGGTAACTGGGCGAGAGTCATATGCAGATAGTAAGACTCCAATGAGAGTAGTCCTACTATGGCTAAACTAACCATAGTTATAACGCCAAAAATTATAAGTACCTTTATCCAGTGGTTCATCCAGAACATTTTCGCCTTTCTATTCCACATTCTTAGCCTCCTCCTTTTTCGCGGGCACACTCTGTAGGGGACGGACGCAGTTTATGCCGATTTTTCGGCGTGCCGTCCCTTCTTTCGGGCGGCCACGGAGTGCCACCCCTACAAGGCGGCCACGGAGTGCCGCCCCTACTTTTTATGGTGCTGTCTTTCTTTTTTCAAAAAGTTTTTCACCGATTAAATAGAAATTGGGTATAATTAATAAGGTGAGGAAGGTGGCTGTTAAAAGTCCTCCGATGACTGTGATTGCCAGAGGAGCTCTCAACTCGGCTCCTTCCCCAAAACCTAAGGCCAGCGGGAGCAGTCCCAAAACAGTTGTAAGCGTGGTCATTAGGATTGGTCTAAACCTGGTCTTGCTTGCCCTTATAACCGCTTCTAGCGTATCAATTCCTTCTTTTTTAATCCTGTTGATATAGTCGATTAGAACGATGCCGTTATTGACTACAATTCCGCCCAACATAATAACTCCCATCAATACTATAACGTTTAATGAAGTATGTGTTACAAGTAGAGCTAAACCCACCCCAATTAAAGACAGAGGAAGTGTAAACATAATTATGAAAGGTTGCCAGAGTGATTCGAACTGCGCAGCCATAATCATATAAACGAGGATCACAGCAAAAATCAGAGCAAATCTTAGGCTTTTAAAAGACTCCCTCATCTTTTGTGTTTCTCCGCTCAAGATTACCGAGTAGTCGGAAATATTTTGATAGTTTCTCAATTTCTCCTTAATGTCCCTGATTATCTCATTCAGACTTCTTTTGAAAATATTAGCTGTAACCAGGACAGTCCTTTGCTGGTCTAACCGTTTTATTTCGCTTGGACCTTTTCCCGTAATGAGAGTAGCAACTTCTGCCAGAGGAACCTCTACGTCGATGTTTGAATGGACTGTCAGAGCCCTTAGCCTGGATACATTTGCCCTGTCTTCCGGTCTAAGTCTCACTGTGATATCTATTTCCCGACCTTCTTGTTTAAATTTGGTTGCCACATATCCTCTGATAGCAATAAGGGCAGTTCGGGCTATGTCGGTTACAGAGAGGTTATAGATAGAAGCTCTATCCTTGTCCACATGGACTTTTGTCTCCGGGGAAGGCAATGCCAGGCTGCTCCTTACTCCGTAGATTCCCGGGATAGATTCGATTTCTTCAGCTACTTCCTCAGATATTTTCTTAAGCACGTTCAGTCTCGGTCCCTTTATTTCAATTACTACTGGTGCAGCAGCTTCTAGGGTAGACTTGAAGGCGCTCTCCTCCAGAATATATTCAATCTCAGCAGTGGCAACCATCTTCTCCTTTCTGAGCATCGATTTCAAATCCTGGATTACCTCGGCGCTGGAACGAGCCTTGCGGGTTTTTGATTTCAAAAATTTCAGTTTCTGAAGCACCTCGGTACTGGAGCGGACATTGCGGGTTTTGGCTTTTGAACTATCTTTTGTAGTTTTTGGCAATTCTCCCCTGTACAGTTTTACTACTACCTGCGCCTGATGGGAACCCAGGAGTTCCAGGACATTTTCTGAAGAGGAGCCCACAGTGGCTGTGATATCTTTAACTTCTGGAATCTTGCGTAGTAATTCTTCTATCTTTCTTGTTACAGAATCGGTGACTTGTAGCCGGGCGCCTGTGGGCATGTTGACCTTTATAATAAATTCACCCTGGTCTATTTTGGGCATGAATTCTTTACGAGTGGTGGAAAGGAAGAGAAAACTAATAGCAAATAAAGCCAGGACAACTATTGTTATAAGAGATTTGTGAGCCAGACAACTCGAAAGCATTTTGGAGTATAGAAAAAGGGGACAGGCTACTTTTTCTTTCTTTGTGGTATCAAAAAGTTGCCTGTCCCCTTTTTGGGGATTGTCTCCTTTTTGGGGTGGAAAAAGTAGCCTGTCCCCTTTTCTCCGACTGGCGGCGAGGCGGGGGACTAAAGTTAAGGCTACTAATAGAGATGCTACCAGAGAGAAAGTTACAGCGAAGAGCAAATCCTTGAACAACTGACCGGCTATTCCTACAACAAATAACATAGGTAAGAACACTGCTATGGTAGTTAGTGTTGAGGAGGTGATGGCTTCACTTACTTCTTCCGCTCCTTTAACTGCAGCTTCTTTTTGAGGGAGTCCGGTTTGCTGGTGGCGGAATATGTTCTCGATTACAACAATGGCGTTATCTACTAACATTCCCACTCCTAAAGCCAGCCCTCCCAGGGACATCATGTTAATGGAGATTCCCTTGAAATACATTAAACTGAACACAACCATAATAGAGAGGGGAATCGATGTGCAGATAATTGCGGAAACCCTTAGACTCTTCAAGAATATGTAAAGGACAAAGAAAGCCAGCACACCCCCGATGAAGGCAGCATTCCTGACTCCCATAATAGATTTCTTGATGAAAATCGACTCGTCGTATATAACATCTAAATTGATTCCTCTGGGCAAGGAAAGCATTAAATTTTCTAAACTCGCGCGAATCCTTTTTGCAGTCTGAATAGTATTGGCTTCGGCTTGTTTTTGGATAGCCAAAGAAATATTATCCCTCCCGTTGTGCCGTGAGTAACTTTTATCCTCCTTGAGTGTATCTTTCACCGTGGCTAAATCTGATAGGAGAATGAGCCGTTTCTCTTCGTAGAGTTCCGATTCTTCCTCTTCCCGGCTTAACTTTCGAGGTCGCTTTGATGAATTGATGATATCTACTTCCACTACTGTATCTTTTATCTCAGATACTGTTTTGAATTCGCCCATAGTTCTGATGAGATACTCATAAAGTTTACCCTTGGTTGTCCCTGCAGGATAATTTAGATTTGAGTTCTTTAAAGCCTCCACAACAGATAGAATGGATATTCTAGAAGCTTGAAGTCTTCCCTGGTCAACCTCAACCAGTATTTCCCTTTCTTTTCCTCCACTTATCGTTGCCGAGGCGACTCCTGTAACTTTCTCGATTTTGTCTTTAATTCGCCGGGCGATTTTTAGAAGTTCCCGCGGTGTCTCCTGGCCAGTTACGCTCAAAATCATAATCGGCCGGGAGAAAGGATTGACCGGCAGTATGGTAGGGTCTTCTGATTCTAAGGGCAATAGTTCCTTTACCGGGTCTATTTTCTCCCTTAACTCCAGATGGGCGAATCCCATATTCGTTCCCCAGTCGAATTCAGCAGTAACCATTGATACGCCTTCCCGGGAAATCGATTTTATCTTCTTCAGGTCTTTAACTGTTCCAATGGCTTCCTCAAGCGGTTTAGTGATTAGGTTTTCCATCTCCTCAGGAGCTGCATTTCCATAGAGAGTTACCACGGTTAATTGTGGATATGTTATGGGAGGAAATAGTTCCTGTGGTAATCTCTTCCAGGAAATAAAACCGAGAAGCGCCACCCCCAAAAAAATCATTGTTATTGTTACGGGTCTGTTAACAGAAAACCTTGATAATTTCATTTACTCGCCACCTTCTTCACTAAAGATACTTCTTTCTTCGGCCTCGCCGTATTCTTTTACTTCAATTATTCTTACTCTTTTGCCATCGGTTAAACTCTCAGGCTTTTCCATAACCACCAGTTCGTCCTCCTCCAGGCCTCCAGCAATCTGAGCATAATCCGAAGAGAGATATGCCACCTCTACTGGTTGAGCGTAAGCAATATTGTTATCCCCCACCACAAACACCCTGAACTCTCCAGTCGATCTGTCTAAGCTATCGCTGGGAATAAGGAGAGCATTCTCTTTCTCAAATATGGAGATTTTAACACGGGCAAACATCCCCGGAAGTAGTAACCCGCCAGGATTATCCAGGTTAGCTTTCACTGACAATGTCTTGCTCTTTCCTGCTATTAAAGGTGAGATGTTACTTACTATGCCAGTGAAGTCTATTCCTGGATAGGTGTCTACATTAACTGTGACCTTCTGTCCTAAGAAAATCCGGTCTATCTCTTTCTCGATAATTCCCAGTTCCACAACAACGGTCTCCAGGCTAACCAGCGTGGCTATCTTCACGTTGGGAGTAATAAACTCTCCCACCTCAACGTTCTTATCGCCTATTATTCCATTCCTGACAGCCCGGAGATAAGTCTTCTCAAATTCTGAGGAGGCAAGCATGGCAGCCAGCCTGGCCTGTTCCAATTTCGACTTTACGATGGCTCCAATGGAATAGAGCTTTTCGTACTCTCCTAATTCAATCTGTGCCTGTTTCAATTTCAGCAGGGCATCATTCTGGTCCAGGCGGGCTATGACTTCTCCTTTTTCTACCTTATCACCTTCACGAAAATTGAAGGATTCAATCATCCCCGGGACCTGGAATCTGAGTTCTATCTCAGAACCACCTTTTACCGTGCCCATTGCCGAGAGAGTGTCCTGGAATGTTCCCCTGGCTACTCTAAATACATTGACCGGAACCTCTTCTTCCCTTAATTGAGTCTCCTTCTCAGCTTTCTTGTGGAGTTCTTTTATCTTTTTTCCACGTTTTATTGAGGAGAGGAGTCTCTCTTTGCTAGTAGTAAATAGAGGCTTGCCGAACTTGGATGTCACTGCCAGTAGAATTCCTGCTCCTGCCAGAACCAGAACTATGAAAATGAGCTTGTTTCTCTTAATCCATTTATACACCATAATTCACCTCACTTATACTTTTCGATTCCTATCGCTTTATTTAAACTGGCCAGAGCTACATGGTAATAGGCGAGCGCTTCATTGTATGAAGTGCGAGCACTGGTCAGGTTTATTTCTACTGCCAAAACTTCGGAATTGCGAACGAGATTCAGTTTACCTTTCTCTCTGGCAATCTTTTCTTGTTCCTTGCGGAATTCTATCTCTTTAGATATAGCCTCAATCTGGATTAGAGACTTTTCGTAATTAAAATAGGATTCCTTTACTTCTGATTCCATCTTCTTTTCTGTCTTTTTGACTTCGTTGACAGCCTTTTCATACTCAATATCAGCTTCTTTCTCTTGGGAAAGATTTTTTAAATTGTCGAAGAGGGAAAGGGTAACAGAACCTGTGTTTGACTCGGTTCTCGACGTCTGTCCCAATTTTGGATTGGTCTGGTCAGATGTATACCCAGAACTTATCGTGCTCCCTCCTAAAGTTTTGCTAACTTTAATCCCTGCATACCAGGAGTGAGAAAGCTTAAGCTCTTCCGTTTTATAAGCGCCACCACCTCTACCATAAAATCCTGTCAGGTCAATTTTGAACTTCTGGTCGCTTCTGGCAATCTTCTTTCCGAACTCAGCGAATTTCATAGAGAGTTTGCTTATGGCAAGGTCCAGGTTATGTTCCCCGGCCACCTCGAGACAATGCTCCAAAGAGATGCCCAAATCCTGAAAATCGAGCTCAGTGTCAACTTCCACAGAAACGGGCTCATCCAGATTGAGTAACTGCTTGAGAGTCAACAGAGCCAAAGAGCAGTCTTTCTCTTCAGAAGTCTTCTGGTAACGGACTTGATTATGTTGAGATTGAACATTTAGAAGTTCCTCCTTGGTTACCAATTTCAATCTATGTTTCTTTTTAGCCTCTTCCAAAATTGACTCTGCCTGGCGCAGGAGTTTCTCCTGTTCATAAACATTTGCCTGGGAACTCACCAGGTTATAGTAAGCCTTTTTCACATCGAAAATCAGGTCCTGCTCCGTCTTCTCATATTTCTTTTCGGCCATCTCCAATTTCACTTTTGCCTGGGTGAGAGTGGACTTGAATTTCCCTCCCTGGTAGAGTGACTGCCCAATCTGTAAGCCAAACTCCGTCTCTCTAAATCCTGCGTCAACCCCACCGGGCTCCTCTACCATTATCTTGCCGTCTGTTCTGTCCACTTTGGCTGCCACAGAAGGAAAGAGGCCCCTCGTTGCCTCGCGAACCTTTAGTTCGGCAAGCCTGACTTCCTCCTCGGCAATCTTAAGAGTTTTAGAGTTATCTATAGCTATTCTCAAGCAATCTTCGAGGTCTCTTATCCTTTTTTCTTTTCCCTTTATTGAGTTCGGAGATTTTGCTGCTACTTTACGAACTCGAGTGTTTGAAAGGACGGGCTTTAAATCTATAATTATGGAGTTCTTTTCTCTCTTTACCTGGAACGAGGAAGGCTGATTGAGCTGCAAAACAATGTAATCGAGGCGGGGAGTAGCTTCTTCTCCTTTCTGTTTATACCGACAACGAATTTCTTCCACCACACCCTTATTCACCACTATTCTTTCATTCTTCCTACTATAAACATTATCATCAACAAAATTGATTATCAGCCTGGGAGGTGACTCCAGATTGAAGCAAGTGTAGTCTACTGGCTCAGTATTAATCAACACCACCCTTGTCCTTCCAGCCACCTTTTCGACCCTTATCTCCTCCAATTGGGCAATTTTTGCGCCCCAGGCCCCGGAGTAGCAGACTTCAGTCTGCGTTTGAGAAAGGGCAAAGGCCATTAGTGACAGGATAATTAAAGCAACAATTCTGGTAAATTTATACATTTTATTCCTCACTCTCTGGAGTCCCTGCGAGAGCAGGGTCATTAAATTCTGGAGTGTGAAACGAGAGTTTCACTGGGTCAAGCTTTCGCTTGACACTCCATCTTGGAGTGCCCCGATGAAATCGGGAGTTTCCATTTACCGAGCCTCCCTTTCGGGAGGAGTCCAGTGAATAACTCAAATTCTGATGCCCCGAAATAAAAAGGGAGAAGCGCCTGTTGAACAGAACTTCTCCCCTGTTCTATATTTTTTGCGCCCAACAGGCAAGGCTTTCCCCATCTTTATTTTTCCTTTTGATACTATTATATACTACCGATGTTACAAATTTGTAAGAAAATTGTAAAAATTTTGTAAACTTTTTTGCCCGGAAGACGTTTACAAAAAATTAACAAAAAATTAACATTTCCTTAACCTAAACATAACATAGTTGGATTATACTTAAAGCAGAAGTTGACAAGAAAGGGAGGTAACTGGGGAAATGAATAAGAAAAAAGCAGAAGTTGACAGGAAACAGAGGTATCTGGGGAAGAGGGACAATACTATGGATAAAAGATTTTATGGAAAATTATTATTGTTGGGGTGTCTGGTATTAGCTCTCATACCTTCCCTTGTATATGCTGACCAATATTCGATGCTGAAGGTTGAGACCCACCCTGTTGTGGGAAACACCGACGTAACCAAGGGAGTTCAGTTTGAGATTAAAGTAATAGCCTGTAATGAATTTGGGGAGCAAATCACTCCGGCTACGCTGGGTTGGGATTACGCTCAATTTGCGGATATCATTTTTCAGTCGAATGACCCTAATGCCCAGATTAAGAATATTCTGGCTCATTGGGTTTCAATGACCAGCCCACCTTATGAGACACGAGTGGGTCCGGGCGGTGATAGGATTTTCCAAGTAATTTTAAATACTGTAGGGGACGATAAAAGAATTACAGTTCAACAGAATCCAGCCGACTGCTCTGGCATTCTTGACGGATATCTCGATTTCAAGGTGCACGACTTTGTCGACCATTTTGATATCAGTATTCCTCCTGGTGCACAAACAGCAGGGGTTGCTTTTAACCTTACAATATATGCTAAAGATATTAATGAGAATATAGCAAAAACGTTTAATGACACCATAGATATTTGGGCTGTAATACCACCAGATTATATATATGAACCGAATATGAGTCCTGCCACGATTGCCGGAAGTTCATTCATTGATGGCCTGGCCACTATTCCGGTTACGATTTATGGTTCCCATCCATTCTCCCGCTTGGTTAAAATTAAATGCGAAAATAAAGTTATGCATGGTGGTTACTATGCCGCAGGAGAGAGCGCTAACTTTGCTGTAAATCCGAATTCGTATGCCAAGATTCTGTTACTCGTTCCCGGGGAGGAGCACCAACCGGGCAGACTGATTGGCTCGGGGAAAGAGGGTATGCCGGATACTCAGACTGCAGGTGTGGCTTTTAACGTGCAGGTCTATACAACGGATGAATACTGGAATCCTATCTCTGCCAGTGTTCCTATAACCTTCACTTCCAGTGACCTGGCAGCAGACCTTCCTGCTTCACCAACGATGACTACCAATCCAGAAACCTTCCCCGTGACCTTTCACAGAGTTGACATAGGAAAACAATGGATAAGGATAGAAGAGGGCACTAAATGGAGTGCAAGCACAGATATCCCCGTTGAACCTAATGATATATTCCGTTTTCAATTTGATAGTAACATACCGAGTCCACAGAAGACCACAGACCCATTTCAAATTAATGTTACAGCCTATGATGCAGATAGTAACGTGACAAATTATAATCAAGAAGCACAATTAAGCTGCACCATGGGTGCTGAGTATGCAATTCCAGATACTATACAATTTACTAATGGAACAGGGAGTGCCTGGGTCCAGGTAACAAAGATGGGATTGGTCAAAATCATTGTTGACGATGGCACCCATTTTGTAGAGAGTAACGAGTTTCTCGTTCTTGCTGGAGAGTTTAATCAATTGCTGGTGCTCCTGGAGGGAGAAACCCATACCCCGGGACTGGGAGATGGGAAAGATGGCACTCCAAATTCAATCAATACAGGAGATTCGACGACTGTTACTATCATAGCCTGTGATGACTATTGGAACAGGAAGGCAATTCCCGTGGAGATAAGTGATATAAGTTCCCTTACCGGGCATATAGTACCACCATTGCTTCCATTTTCTTTGGCAGCTGATGGGACAGGGCAGTGCCCGGTGACTTTTAGAACTTCCTATGATGCAGCGACGCGCGCTGATGAACCACAGACAATAACAGTCAGTGGGGGCGGTAGAACCACTACCTCGAGTCCCATTACTGTTAACTCTGGAACTTACGACAAATTAGTACTTGTTGCTCCTGGTGAGCAGCTGGATCCGGGAACATTTGATGCTGATGGAAAGAGCGGTTCTCCTGCCACGCAAGTTGCTGGCACTCCCTTCACTTTAACTGTAGCTGCCACAGATTCCTACTGGAATCCTGTAGATAGCGGATTCCCTGCCACCGTAATCTTTGATTCAGGAGATTCTCACGCGGACGTTCTTTTTGCAGGATTGTCCCAGGGAAGTGCTGTGGGTATGGGAGCCAGGATAAAAGATTTTGATACCACTCTGATTACGCTTGCTTCTCCGCAATGGGTAACTGTAACCGGTGGCGGTAAGACGAATCAAGTCAACATCCCTGTTACCCATGGTCCACTGGACCACTTTGCATTTAGTAACATTGCAGATTGCACTGCCGGCGATACTATTTTCAATGTCACCATTACTGCTCAGGACCAATACAATAATACAGTATTAAGCTTCAATCAAACCGCCAGTTTAACATCAACTACTGGAGGAAATACATTTGTTCCTACCACTGCGACCTTTATTAGTGGACAATCTATAATTAATGTAATAATTTATAAGGCCACATTTCCAGGCACTGCAAAACTTACCTGTATTTATGGGGGCAAATCAGGAGAAAGTAACCCATTCGTTGTAAATCTTGGACCTTACGCAAAGCTTGTTCTCATCCTTCCCGGACAAACTTACGAGCCCGGTAACATAGCAGAACAGGGAAAGAGTGGTGCTCCATTTCCCTACACCGTGGATAATCCTCCCATTGAAACTATAGTTTATGCTGTTGACCAGTATTGGAACAAGGTTCATCCTTCAGACCCTGAACCCTGGGTAGAGATTACCATGGAGGAGCCAACTCATCGTCTGGGTGTGGACCCTGTTAATCCCTGGACACTGAGTAATGGTGAGGCTACTTTTTGGACAACTCTTATGACCGCAGCCACTGGACAGGTTCTAATTGCTACAGACTTAGCAACGAGCATCAATGATAGTAGTACGATTGATGTAAATCCAGGGGCTTTTGATAAATTGCAGATAATTGCTCCTGATGAAATTCCAGACCCCGGAAGCGAGCTGGGAAAAATAGGAGTCGTTCAATCTCAGGTAGCAGGGGTGAGTTTCGACCTTACAGTTAGAGCGGTTGACCAACACTGGAATTTGATACCTGCTATAAATGGAGAGAGCATCGACCTTATCTCTGTTATAGACATCGGTCTGGATGCCAGATATACACCCAAGCCTTTTGTAGCGGGTGTAACGAACTTTACCATATGGCTTGATGGGAACAATCAAGACATAGACGTCACTGCCATAAGTCTTCAGCCTCTTCCCTTTGTCAACCAGGATACAGTAATGATTCATGTGGATAGGGGTTATAATTATGTTGTAGAAGTGCCCACTTCTTGTAAGGCTGGCACCTTATCGACAAATAAATTTTCCATGAAAGTTAAACTGGTAGATACGAGCAATAATATAGTAACAGACGCTAATAACTGGTTCACGATGGTTCCCTGCTTAGCGATAGACCACTCTCCTGCCACACACCCAGAAGGCCTGGGAGAAAATGAGTTTAAATTAACCAATGGGGAAGCCACTTTTAACCAGAGTTATGATATAGTAGAAATAATTTCTATAGCAGTGAATGATACTTTTGGGAGAGGACCTGTGTTCAGCTCTGGCATAGATATTCGTGAGACGGCACTGAGGTATACAGTAGATGTGCCTGGTGAAGCTACTGCAGGGGAAGTGTTTGAGATGGATGTAAGCCTGATTGACATCGGGACCGGCAAAGTAGTACCCAGCAGGGACAGGGAAGTCAATCTGGTTCCCATTTCTGGCGCAGAGCCAGGAAGGGAAGGGCGTCTTTATGTCACTAATGTAGGGCTATCCAGAGGCACGTGGAAGATTACTAACCAGTGGTATACAAAGGCAGAAACAATTTCTATAAAGGCTTCCGATGCTCAAATTTATGACCCAGTGGCAGAGGATAATTCCAGCCTTCCTTTCCAGTTTCTACCAGGAGAACTGAAGAAGTTGCAGATTTTGGCCCCGGGTGAAGAGCCCAGGCCGGGTGAGATGGTCTACATTGGAAGTGGTAAGAATAGTAGCAATATCCAGGTTCAGGGAACTGAAATCGATTTTCTGGTCACGGTTCAGGCTGTAGACCAGTACTGGAATCTGGTCGATGAATTCAGTGGAGGCTCTGTTTATCTATCCTCTGAGAGCTCTTTCAGTTCTAACCCTGTGGAATCAGCGCTTACTCACGGCCTGGCAACTTTCATCGTTACTTCCCATCAAGCGGGCGCATCCTTCACTCTCAAGGCAGAAGCTGAAAACCCAACCAGCTTAGAACCCCAATCTGTTGCCATTCCCATGGAAGTAGCTGAGTACCGGATTACCAGCACTGTTGCCAGTGCCAGGACTGACGAGTCATTTTCATTGACTATCGAACTTGTTGACCCTCAGACAGGTCTGTCCAAAATTGGCGCGAACAATCCATTCGTAATAACTGCCTGTACCGCCGGTTTTGAAGATGCTCCAGGCGAAGTCGAAAAGTGGCCGAAGAGCCCAGTGCTGGACAATGGGCAAGCAGAAATCTGGGTAAATTATGATACAGTGGGAAAGATTCGCTTCAAGGTAACTGATAATTTTGGTCGTCCTGAAGCATATACTAGTATTATAGAGATTCAGCCGGTAAGGCTATGCTATGAGGTAATAGCTCCTAATGAGGTCGAGGCTGGCAAAGGATTTCTTTTTACAGTTAAATTGATTGATACGGGTAGGGGGAAAGTGGTCACTCCTAAAGAATATGAGAGTTACAGATATGTAACATTGGTTGCTTATTCTTTTCCTGATGAGCATTCAGCTGAGGGAAAATTGAAGATAGAGAGTCTCGACTTGGAGGGAGGAGAAAAAACTGTCCTTCAGAGTTATAACTTTGCTCACGAGATTTATATTGAAGCCACTGATGCTAAAGCATACGACCATCCAGTTACATCCGAGCCACCCGACCGCAGTGGCGTCATTGAAGTTATTGGCACACCAAAAACAGTATTAAAATTGGATGGAACCTACAATGAAACGAACGATGCATTATATTCGAGAAGTAGTACGCTTATAAGTATTATGTGTACATCTGATATTGCAGCAGAGACCATCCTTTATAGGGACAATGGTGCCGGCTGGAGAACCTATGCCGAACCATTTACCCTTTCTCCAGGACGTCATATTATAGAATACTACGGAATAGATAAGTACGGGCATAAGGAAGGGATAAATCAGAGCAAGACAATTTATGTCTCCTTCTTCAGCGCTGGCGCGGATGGAGTCCTCAATCGACCCAATCCGTTCCGTGCGGGTAGACAGGATACTTACATAGAATATAATCTCAAAGAGGAATCGAATGTAACCATTACAATTTACGACCTTTTCGGTCAAGAGGTCTGGCGGGAAAGTTATCGGGCAGGAGAAAACGGTGGAATTGAAGCGAATAGCGTTCCCTGGGATGGAAGGAACCTCTCCGGAGAAGTGGTGGGAAATGGAGGCTATATCTGCCGGGTCTGGATTGAGAAAGAGAAGAGACATATGTTAAGGAAGATTGCTGTAGCCAAATAAGGAGTAGCTCCGATTCATCGGAGCGTTTGGAAAAGTAGGGGGGAGATAATGAAAAAGGAAAAGAGGATTTTTAGACTATTAGGAGTAGCTCCGATTCATCGGAGCGTTTTTCCTGTTTTGGTATTAATTTTCGCTATGCACTGGCAATTCGCCAGGGCAGATAATTACTACGGAATGGCCAACGACTATCTACAGTATGGAGCAGGAGCGAGGTCTTTAGCAATGGGAGGAGCCTATGTGGCGCTGGCAGATGAGGCCAGTGCTCCTTATTGGAATCCGGGAGCGTTAACACAGATTGATGAACACCAGTTTCTTTCTATGTATGCTCCATTCTTTGAACAGACAAGTTATAACTTTCTCTCTTACGTTCATCCCCTACGAAGGATGGGGACTTTGGGTATTTCCAATGTTCTTCTCCATTCGGGAGGATATGATGAAGTCGACGATACCGGGAATGTGATTGCCACGAATAAGTTGATACTTAAAAATGCGGTAATTATCTCTTACGCAAATAAGGTTTATGAACGTCTCTCCCTGGGAGCAAGTTTGAAACTGATTCATCAGCGAGTGATGAAGTATTCAGGGAATGGCATGGGAATAGATTTGGGGATACTTTATCAGCCATTAGACGAACTAAATATCGGGTTAGCCCTGCAAAATGTTATCCAGCCCAGGGTGACTCTAAGATATGACCCCGATGTGTATGAGATGAATTTGAAAGCTGGTATGGCATTGAGTGCATTCTCTAACCGTCTCACCCTGACTGCAGACATCAATAAGCTCGTTCGTGAGAAGGCATACTTCTGTGCAGGAGTAGAGTTTTCTCCCTGGGAGAAGACTACTTCGCCTTCTTTGAAAAGGGTAGATTTGAGGTTAGGATGTAATCACCTGCAAACCTTTACCTGTGGATTGGGACTGAAGATAAAATTTTT
>JABUBO010000100.1_pt1 | contig 24598 bp, 25 predicted proteins | sample 7240361 | NCBI WGS metagenome assembly JABUBO01 (sample SAMN07256346, study PRJNA390944) | subsurface metagenome | isolation source: Methane hydrate marine sediment | place: Pacific Ocean: Eastern North Pacific, ODP site
TGCTTTCCGTGGATACCACCTCGGTCATGGTCCAGACCGCCGTGGTCGCGTTCCAGCGCTTATAAAATATATCACGATCTTTTCCCGAACCGCCATATTTCGTCCCTTCAGTCCACGCAATGTGCACGTTTCCGGAACCGTCCACTGCTATTATTGAATACCAAGAATTATCAGTGCTTTCCGTGGAGACCACTTCGGTCGTGGCCCAGGCCGCCGTGGTCGCGTTCCAGCACTTATAAAATATATCACTGTCCGTTCCCGAATCGCTATAATTCGTATGATCATCCCACGCAATATGCACGTTTCCGAAACCGTCCACTGCTATTGATGGAAAAAAAGAACCAACTGTGCTTTCCGTGGAGACCACCTCGATCGTGGTCCAGGCCGCCGTGGTTGCATTCCAGCGCTTATAAAATATATCACGATCTATTCCCGAACCGCCATAATTCGTCAAATCTTCCCACACAATGTGCACGTTTCCGGAACGGTCCACTGCTATTGATGGAAAAAAAGAATTATCAGTGCTTTCCGTGGAGACCACCTCGGTCGTGGTCCAATTCCAAGCAGAAATTTTTAATTCTTCTGAAACGCTTTCTAAATTTTCGACGACACTATCATTCAATAAATTGATGTTATTGTAGAGAGAAATAGCTGTGAAGCCACTAAAAAAAATAGTCAAAGAGAGCAATAAAGCTAATTTAAAATTATTTTTTTTCATGGTTTATTACCCCCATAAAAAATTTTCATTGGGTATTTAAATATATCCTTTTGTTTTATTTATAAATTTTTGTCAAATTAACATTGTGTTTATTTTTAATTTTCTTCTCTATTATCCACCGAATTTTTGTTTTTTGTTCATATTTTATTTATTTATTAAAAATTAGATGTTTTTTCCTCTAATTTGAAAGAATTCTCAAATATTATATTATCTGATTATGAAATTATTAATAAAATACAGATCAATTTAAGTTTCATATTATCTAAAGATAAAATTTAATTTATCTAGAAATTTGTGGAATATGCGTGGATATCACTAAATTTAGACGATTATCAAAGTATAAGTGTTATAATATATTTTTCTCAGAAATATAAATAATGGCTGAGGGTTTGAGTTAAATTCAAAAGAGATTATCTCGTGTCAATTTTTCTTTATCTTTCTAAAGTATGCTATAAATTAGGAATTGAAGCATTATCTTTTAAAAGATTCGGGAGCAAGTGTCGCATAACACTTTTTTTAGCTCTTTTAAGAAATTTCAGCGTGTGTTAATAAAATTTGATAGGAAATTTAAATTCCCATCATTAGAGATTAAAACTCAATGTCGTTTTGCGAAATTATTTAATGCGTTATAAATAATTATTTTACTTCCCAGTTTGGGGATATTTTATCGTTTTTTACTTTTCTGCAAGATTTCCATAAAGCTTTCAAGCTTATTTTTGAGTTGTTCTTCATTCATTTTTCTTGGATCATTCATATCCGATTCAATAACAAGGGATGGAATTCCTTCCTCCTCCATTAAGATTAAAGATAAATTCAACATAATTATAGAGTTTAAGTGAATTTTTATATTTTAAAAATCATTTGGGTTTAAAAGTTTTAAATATGAATCTCTAATATTTTAGAAGGTATATTCCATAAATCTAAGATTTAACACTCTCTATATTTTAAAAAAAAACATTTCGTATTAGATAATAGGAAGAATAAGTGTATTTTCTTTGAATAATCCCTTACAAGTGAAGATTGACTCACATTTTATAAGATTATGTATGCCTCCTCTTTTTCAAGAGATTAAACTCCAAATTTTAATCGATTCCTACCACTATCACTGGATTTTATACCCTTTTATATTCGATCTCAAGATCAGTCAGATCACCCAAATGAGAATGGAAAGACGAATAAGATAAAAATTAAGGATTATCAAGAGCCACAAAAGCGAGAGACAAAAAATGAAAATGCTGGAAATCTAGACTATAACCAAATTTCAGAAAAAATGAATATTGTGCCTATTAAGATAATTAAGAGTAATGATTTAAAAATTAAGAAAACTAATAGCAAAGAATCGGAAGAAGAAATGAATGAAATAAATCAAATCATAAAAAATGATGGAGGGTCAAAAAAAAATAATGAATACAAAGATTTAGAGAAAAAGAAAAAAAATGATGTAATAGAAAAATTATATAAAAAATACACTTTAGACGGTTATAATGATTTAAAATTTAAAATTATTAAAGATAATAAAAATGAGAAACTGTATAATAAATTATTAGAATATTCAAAATCTGTTATTGAGAATTTTTTACTTTCTTTAAAGCAAATATCGGATAAATTTTCCACTAAGTCTAATATTCAGCCTGATTTAAGAAATTGGGTCGATATTCCTGGATATAAAGTTAAAGGTCAAGCTGATTTTGAGAAAATATCTAAGAATCCATTGAAATATGGTTATAAATATGTGTTATATAAATTAGAGAGTAAATTAACTCCTTATTTAAATCTACCCTATATTGGTTATACTAAGAGTTTCAATAGAAGAATAAAGAATCACATAGATGATACATTAAATAGTAAAATTAAATCTATTAAGACAGGAGAAGAAATCTCTAGATATTTAATGAAAGCTACATGCCTTGCTTTAGAAATGGAATTAAATTTGATTCAAACAGAAATTCAGCGGATTGAACCACAAGTTGATGAATATAATATACAAGATCTTCAAGCAATATCAAATTGGTTGGATTTTAATAGAGGTAGTTGGAAATCTCAAAAATTATATAATTTTATTATAGAAGAAGTTATTAAAAAACATTTTAAAATAACTAAGTTGGAGGTTCATAAGGAAAGGTATACTGCTCTCTCACATGAATATGATTTAACTCAAAATTATATTCATTATATAAAAGACAAAAAAGTTAAAGGAACCATATGGCCAAATGGGCTTAATATGGTTTCAGGGGGTAGTGGAGGGAGTAAACTTGAAGTGGAACTTCCTATTTGTGATTATGTTGCTCTTGTTTCTCTTGGTGTTAAACATGAGAAAATTATTAAAATTCTTAATAGTTCTTATAAATACAATCATGCTAGTAGTACATTTTCTGAACGGATTTCTCAGGAATTTGGTTCATCTCAAGAATTACAGGAATTAGTTTTAAAACCTGTTGTAGAGTCTCTAATCAAAGATAATGAGAAGTTTAATCTAAAAGATATCGCTGTCTCAATAGATATGGACTCAAAAACACTAAATTATAAGATACAAGAATGGTTTGAGGGAAATAAATTCGGAGATTTAAGAGCTTTAGTCGAAGCGAATATTCTAGATTGGGAGAATTTAAAGATATATAATGCTAAAATTCAGAGGATATTAAAGGGTTATTCTGTTGAACAATGGAAATCATGGCTAATTAGTTCTAAAAGTACAATGAAAAAAGAGGAATTAGCAAATCAACTTGGTGTATCTTGGGCTTGGCTTTATTCAAAGAAATTTGTAAAACCTCTTTCAAGGATACTTCTTGGAAAAGAATTGGATTCACTCAAATTAATTAAGACGGAGTTGAGAAAAAGAATAACAAAGGAATTATTTAATCAAGGTAAAGACCCTAAGGATATTATGGAAGATAAATTCACTGTTTCATTTAAGTCTTCATCGCAAATGAGAGCATTTTATGAAAGAATTTTTTCAGATGAATATATAAGTTTTGATAATTTAATGAATACTTACTCTACCAATTCAGAACATTTTCTAAAAAAATATCTAATACAGGAATCAGGGAAATGGAAGAGAAGAAAAATAGAAGAAAGTTTAAAAAAGATATGTCCAATATGTAATGGAAAATTCAGTCCTCAAGGATTTAAAGCTCATTATAAAGCTTGCAAAAAAAAACATAATTATGTTTAAGAGAAATAAAATTAGCGCTTTTCACTTTTTCTTAATATTTCCATAAAGACTTCCAGCCGGTTTTTTAATATTTCCTCGTTCATCTTCCGTGGATCATTCATATCTGAGTCAATTACTATAGAGGGAATACCTTCTTCTTCCATAAGCCGTTGTTTAAGATCATATAGTCCACATGAATTGGGTCGACAGGAAAGATTGTTATGCAATATTAAACCATCAATCTTCCACTCCTTTATCACTCTTTTGAACTCCCTCACTCTTGTTTCAAGATCGTATATATACCAGAAAGACAACATAATTTTTGCCATAGCCTTGATCGGATTATTGATTATATACTCCTTGCTCATTGATGGATCTAAGAATTTTCCAAAAGAATAAGTATAAGGTTCAAATACAATAATTGCTCCCCATTGTTCCAAGAGACCAAAGAATTTTAAATTATACCAGAATGGGATTCCTGAAAAAAGTAGCCGGAATTGTTCGTTCTCTAAAGCCCCGATACCATTATCTACTCTTTCTTGAGTCTCTTGATACATTTTTTTAAATACTCTAATTGGCTCTTTTAACCCGGGCATAGTAAAAAGTGGAAATAAACCACCGAAAGTATCCTTGGTTGATACTGGACAAGGTATTGTTTTTCTTAATTCAAAAATTTTAATCCAGTATTCACTTAACTCGTAGGAATTAGTAATAACCTCTCTTGATTTTTCTTCATTATATTCTTTTTTAGTTATTTCTGAAATCCAATCCATTAATTCAAGCATCTGTTCTTCTACATATGACTGATAATACTCCTTTTGTTTATTTGTTGTATTGCTAGTGACATGAGGGACATCAATTATATATAGTGGAACTTTATATCTTTGAGATTGGACTTGAAACCATTTCACATGCGTATCGCAAATTACATCTGCTGCAACCATAAATGTTGGAGGTTTTATTCCTCCTAAGTCAATAGGTGCATTATTTTGCATAGCTCCAACATTAGTTTTAAAATAAGAACATAAATCATATGAAAAACCTAAATCTTCGGCAGATTCTATGTATTTTTTTGAAACTTTCTGGGCTGCAGAAATAGTAGCAGCATTTTCGGGTAAAATTGGCTGAACGTCAAAAGTATAAAGCATCTCGACAGAAGTCCCACTAGTAGCCCATGCCGTAGGGGTTCCATCTCGATAGGCTTGTTCTATCGCTAAATAATGGCGTCCCATTAAATTTTTAACTTTTAAAGATGATTTCAATATTTTACTTTTGGATTTTTGTGCCGTTATTTTTTAACACCTCGTGATATTTCTTTAAAAGCTTCGAGTTTCGTCGTGAGTTGGTTATACGAGTCTCTTTTATATTCTTTTTCTAAAAAAATAAAAGGCATTCCCGTTTCTTTAAATGAATCTCTAAAAAAGGGATATTCATAAAGTAAAGGCTCACAAAACTTTTGAACTAAACATATTACTCCCTGAACTTGATACTTTTCTGCAAGACCTTTAATAAAATCGAACCTCCCTGACGAAGGATGTTCGGTGGAATAGGGTGGTTTTGATAAATGAAAAATTGCAATATCTTTTATGGGGTCTCCTGTTATTTCTATTTTATTATGAAAATATCTTGTGCCAATGCATAAATCATCAGTAATAATTTCAAAACCTAAGCTTTCTAGATAAATAAGTATTTCTGTATCATCTAAAATAGAACCTGTTAATAAAATCCTTTTTTTACTACCATCAACGTAGGGTAAAGGTTCTTTGTTTTCCAACTTTTTTAATTTTTCTTTTAAGTTGTGTAAAACATCCTTTTTAACCGATTTATATGCATTTTTAATAATTGCGTGAAATTCTGATCCTAACAATAAACCTTTATTTCTATATTCAGAAATCTTTTTTAATAACTTACGAATTTCATTCGTTAAATTTATTGCTTCATAAAGTTTTTTATCAGTTATTTCAACCCCAAAATGTTCTTCTAGTTGAAATTTTAATTCTTTTAAATCATTAATGAAAAATTTTAAAGATATTTTATCCCGCTTTAATGGAGCATTTAAGAAATAATAAAAATCATAGGAAACATGGTAAAACCAAATATCATATTCGCGATTTGAACAATCACATGCGTGAGTTATAATAATTCCTTTTATTTCTTTATCCAATCCATTTAACCCTCTCTGAAGGCAATTTCTTGCCCAGAAACAATGATTTGGGGGCACGAATTTATTAGCATCCATTAGATCAATTGTCGGATCCCCAAAAATTCTATATGGAATTAAATTCGCTGCCATAATTAATTCTTCTGGAGTATTAAAACTTGGATCAATATAACCTATTTTGTAAGCCATTTTATTTTAAATCCATAAATTATTATTTAATTTAACCAAGGTTTAGTTAAATTATGTGATTAAATATTATAAGCTTTTTATTAATCACGAGAATATTCGCTTGAAATCAACACTTAAAATAAAAAAATATTTAAGTTTTAAAACAAAATACAACTTATAATCTAATCAAATTCAGTCGAAGATATTTTGGACCACGTACAGAATATTCATAATTATTTAGCAAAAGCAACGCATCAGCCAAGTGTAAGGATAAAAATTAAAATCTGGAACACTTACATAGTTGGAAAGATAATTGAATTTGATAATCATTTGAATCTTTTATTATCTGATGCAAGAGAAATTTATTTGGGACCAGGGGGACATCGAGAAAAAGAACTTGGAAATATTATGATACGTGGTGCAAGCATTATACTAATTGGACAAAAATATGAAACCATAAATCTAAGTGAAGAAAAAATTTCCCAATTGATGGTAGATGAAGATGAAGATATAAGTGACAATGGTGGAGCGGAATATTAAATTAAAAGGAGGGAATAAATAATGACAAAAGGAACACCAAGTTTTGGAAAACATAATAAAAGAGCCAGCCACAGAATATGCCGCAGATGTGGAAATAGATCTTATCACAGACAGAAAAAAGTTTGTGCAAGTTGTGGCTTCGGAGCGAGCGCTAAATTAAGAAAATATAATTGGAGCCGTCACGTAAGAGCTTTTAACAGCCAAAAGGCATATCATAAGTGATTTATTATCTAATTTTTTATTATATTAGACTTTTTATGTTTTATTAAATTTATAGTGAATATATTATGATAATTGAGAGTCCTCATAGTGGAAAAAAGCCAATTATTCATGAATCGGTATTCATCGCCCCAACTGCAGTAATTATAGGTGATGTTGAGATTGGAGAGGGATCAAATATATGGTTTGGTGCAGTGTTGCGTGGAGATTGGGGCAGAATTCGAATAGGAAAATATACTTCAATTCAAGAGAACGTAACTGTTCATACCGAAGTCGATAAAGAAGCAATAATTGGAGATAATTGTATTGTTGGACATCATGCGATGATTCATGGACCGTGTGTTATTGAAAATGGATGTTTAATAGGAATAGGTTCTAATGTCCTTAATAATTCAAAATTAGGCGAAGGTTGTTTATTAGCTGGTGGGGCGGTTTTAACAAATAAGGAAATACCTCCAAGAAAATTAGTTGTTGGTATACCTGCTGAGATTAAAAAAGATTTAAAAAGTACTGGAAAGTCATTGGGAGTAATTAATTCAATGGGTTATTATAGAAACGGTCAGGAATTCAAAAAATTATTTGAAAAGTTAAGTAAGAAATAATTATAATATTAAATTAACATTAGTTGAAATTTTATGTTATTAAAAGGAAAAAATATCGTTATAACAGGTTCAGGGCGGGGTATTGGAAAGGAAGTTGCATTGGCTTGTGCAAGGGAAGGAGCTAATATAGGATTGACATCAAGAACTAGAGAAGAATTAGACAATGTGAAAAAAGAAATAGAAGATTTAGGAACTGGAGTAAAGGTTGTTATAGTGACTGGGGATATTTCAAAATATGAAGATACTGAGAATATTTTTAAAAACTTTCATAATGAACTTGGTCCATTAGATGGCGTTATTGCAAATGCAGGATATTCGCGTAGGGGTTCTTCAGATACATTTGAAATTGAGAAATTCCGGCAAATTCTTGATTTAAATATTCTTGGCGTCTATTTTACATTTAGAGCTGCCTTACCACATTTAAGAAAGGATGATAAAAAAAACAAAGCCAGGTTTATTGTGACTGGGAGTGGTGCTTATCAAATGGTAATGCCCTTGTTTGCAGCTTATACCGCTAGTAAATGGGGTGTAGTCGGTTTAGTTAAGGCGTTAGCGGCGGAATATAAAAAAGAGAACATTACTTTTAACATAATATTACCAACAATGGTAGATACACGATTGTTACGTGGAAGAAAAGCGGGCGATGGAAATAAAGATGATTTTATAATGAATCCGTGGGATTTAAACGAATATTATCTATTTTTGTTATCAGATGAAGCGAATAGAATAAATGATGAATTGATTTATACTCAAAATTTTCAACAAGTTAAAAAAATTATTGATGAAGCCCCAACCGATAAAAAGGAAAATTGGGAAATATTTCAAGAATATTTAGAAGAAAAAAATCCTAAACTATTTAATTCCGTAAAAAAATTAAGAAAATTTATTGAATTTCTTTTATTGCGAAGTAAATAAGTTTTTATTTCTGTTTTTTTTCAATTTATTATTTATTAGCATAGAGATTTTATACAATCTAGACTTTAAATGTGCTAAAGATTGGTCTAAAAATATTTTATTATATAGCGAAATCTTATTTTTTTAACAATTATTAGGAGTTTTAAAAAAAAATGTATTGTTCAAATTGTGGAAAACAGATATCTGAGGATGTAAAATTTTGTCCCGAATGTGGTGCTGATATAAAGACAGGAATAATACCTATAAAAGCAAAATCTATCGCTCCAACCCCACTTCAGGCTCGAAGTCATACAGGGAGAAATATAGCAATAATCATCATACTTGTAACCATTTTAATTATGGTGCCTGTTACTATTTTTGTAATTGTTCCTAATGCAACATGGGGGAAATATGAAGAATCTTTTGATTACTATTATACGCCAGCATCTCCATCGGGTTTAGAGTCAATGGACTTCAATCTCGATATAGGTGGGATGATTATTAAATATAATCAAACACCAACCCCACATGTTGCGAAAATTGATGTTGATTTCGATATTGAGGGTCCATTTGTAGCTGATAAAACTTATACAGATTATTTTAAGCCAATTTCATGGGTAAATACTAGCACACCCATAACATTTACTTTAGAATCTAAACCAGACGCTTGGGTTTTTCCTATAAATTGGTTCTCTTTTCTTCATATTATCACTGTGACCGTAACTCTTAGAACAGATGTCATTTACGAGATTGATGCAACAACTACTACTGGAGGTGTAGAAATGACAGTTCCAAGCGGTGTTACTCTTGGTAATCTCCAACTTATATCTACTACGGGTGGGGTTTCCCTATCTACGGCGAAAAATTCTATTTTCCAAGGAGATTTAATAGCTCAAACAACAACAGGTGGAGTTTCGATATTAGCAAATGGCGCAAATTTTAATGCGAGTGTAAATGGACAAACTACTACGGGTGGACTTACAATGAATTTTACTAATTGTGTTTTTGGAGGAAATATAGTGGGGGATGTCACTACAGGTGGAATAGATTTTAAAATCTATAATCCAGAATTTACTCAAACCAGTCAATGGACACTTGCTTCTACAACCGGTGGTATTAATATTGAGATTTACCAATATAAACCAATAGGTGCAAATATAACTGGGCAAGTAACAGTCACAACAGGTAGTATAGATGTAATTTACGAGGATAATCAGGCTTCAGTTGGTGCTAGATTTATTGGAACGACCACCATTGGAGGAGTTGATCTCGCAAATCTTGGAGGATTTACTCAAATTGGCAATGAAATATTAGAATCTAATGATTATGACACTGCCAGTTATAAATATACTTTTGATTTGCACACTACTACTGGCGGTATTGAAGTGGATGGAAAAAGTGCTTAAATAATAATTTTTAATTCTTTTTTTTTTTGATTTTTTTTCTTTTAGTAAATGTTATCAAGATTTTTTAATTTAAAAAGCTAAACTACAAATTTCCTTATTTATTTTATATAGTATTTAATTTATTCAATCATTTGGTTCAAAGTCTTCATATGTATAAGTCTGAATTTAGTAAAAATGAAGGAGTTTATCGATTTAAAATAGATGTTCCATTTGAGGTTAAATTTGTGTGTATATATCTATTAAAAATTGATAATAAGAATGTTCTGATTGATGCGGGTTTAAATTTAGGGGATTGGAGTAAGGTTTTTTTTTCTGTATTAAATGATGCAAAATTAAATATCAAAGATATCGATTATTGTATTATTTCACATGCCCATTTAGACCATGTTGGCTTACTAAAGAAATTTAAACGTAAAAATCCTAATTTGCAGATATTAATGCATGATATTACTAATGAAATACTTAAGTGGAGCACTGATCCTGAAAACTTTAAAGAGATTGAAATTTCAGCAAATAAAATGGCTCAAGAGATGATAAAATATGGAATTAGTGATAAACAGGGAAAAAGAATAAGTCAATTTTTTACTTCTTGGCCAAAAATGATAAGATATCAAAAACCAGATATGCTTTTACACGACGGTGATGAAATCACTTTTGGGACTAATAAATTAAAAATTATTTGGACACCAGGGCATAGTTTTGGACATATTTGCGTTTTTGATCAAAACAAACAGCATCTCTTCTCAGGTGATCATATTCTTTCGGAAATAACTCCACATATCGGAATTTTCAATATATCTCCTGCTCTTAAAGATAAATATAATTTCAATAATATTTTAGGAAATTATTTGGAATCATTAGATCGTATTGATAAATTAAACCCTAAAATTATTTTTCCTGGACATCAAAAAATTATTTATAACCCTCATCGACGTATTCTGGATATTAAAGAACATCACAAAAACCGGCTGAAAGAAATTTTTGACCTAATTGTAGATAAACCATTAACACCGCATAGGATTTCACAAATTCATTTTGGAGAAGATTTAGATGAGATGAATGGATTTCTAGCGTTAAATGAAGTATTAAGTCATTTGATTTATTTAGAACATCAAGATAGAGTTAAAAGAATCGAAAAGAATGATAAAATTTTATTTATAGCCAATTAATATGCAAGATTCAATATTAATTAACTAAATTATATCTATTATTTTGAGCAAATACATTTTTCATGTTTTTGAACAGGAATTTTATCAAAAGACATATTAAGTAAATTTACCATTAATAAATTATTTTCTAGAGTTTCTCCAATATTTAACAACGATTTAATTACCTCTACTGCTTCTAAAGTGCCCAATATTCCTGGAGTCATACCTATAATAGGTAAAGGGGACTCTTTTTTAGGTTGTTTTTCAGGTTCACCATAAAAAACACACCGATAACAAGCAGATTTTTTTGGATTAATTGTTATCATTTGTCCATAAAAATCTTTAACACCAGCAATTGTGCATTTCACATTATTTCTTATGGCAGCATCATTAACCATAAATTTAGTTTTAGCATTATCACTACAATCTACAATATAATCTTTATTCTTGATTAAATCATCAATTGATTTATCATATACACACATCTTTTTAATAATAATCTTAGAGTCAGGATTTATACTATTCAATCTTTCCTTGGCAACCTCAACTTTCACGCGATTTAATGAACTTGAATCATATAGGATTTGTCTTTGTAAATTTGATAAATCAACTGTATCATTATCAATTATAGTTAATTCCCCTATTCCTGCTGCAACTAAATACATTGCAAATGAAGAGCCTAAACCTCCAGCTCCTATTTGCAGTACTTTTGAATTTAATAATTTTTCTTGTCCTTTTTCTCCAATTTCTGGGCTAATTAACTGCCTTGCATATCTTATTTTTTGTTCTTCAGATAATGGCATAATTTTACTACTCCTATCTTTTCTTTATTAAATATGGTTGTTTTAAAAAGATCAATATTATTGATTTAAACATTGTGATTAAAATTTATTAATTTGCTAAAAATAAAAATGATAATATGGATATTTTAAAATTTTCAGAAGATTTAGTGAATAGTGATATAAAATTATCTTTAAGTTATATTATTTTTAATGATATATCGGTTAAAAGGGAGCATTCTCAAAAATTAGATAATTATATATCTGAAATTTCAAAAAAGGTTAAGGATACTTATATTCTTGAAACCATTAAAGATAATGAGATTATTCGAAAATATCGAGATTTTAATTGGCATTATCTAAAAATTGACCCAACGAAAATTAGACCTTCTGCTGAGGCATTAATAAGAAGAATTTTAGGGGATAAGAAAGTACCTCAGATTTCTAATATCGTTGATGCGTATAATTGGGTTTCAATAGAAACGTTGATTCCCATAGGTGCCTATGATTTTGATGTTTTAAAATATCCGATGACTGTAAGATATTCTAAAGGAAATGAACAGTTTGTGCAATTAGGGGGTAAAGTAATCTCATTAAAAGGAAAAGAGATTATTCTTGTAGATGCTTCAAATAGAGTAATTTTCCAATATCCTTATAGAGATGCAGATTTCAGTAAAGTAACAAACAAAACAAAAAATCTATTACTAATTTCTTATGGTGTAACAGGAATATCAATAGAATTATTAGAGAATTCTTTAAAGAAATTTAATTACGTGCTTGAAATAATTTCCGATACCCAATTTTCTAGTTCAGAAATAAAAAAAATAAAAAATTATTAAAAAAAAGTTAGATATAACCATAAATTTAGAAAAAAAAGATTAATTTATTTAAATTAAATTAATAATTATTTATTTGAAAATCCTAAAATAGTATCACAATGTGGGCAAGTAAACATTTTTATTAGGTAAATTCTTTTATACTTGGATCGTTTTTCCGTCAATCCTGGAATAAATTCGTCTCCGGAGAAATCATATGATGGATATTTGAATCTACCAGTTTCAATATTCTGAAAAAAATCTTTAAGATGAACTTCTTTCTTGCAATATGGACATTTTCCCATAGATTTTTCACTTTATTTTTCATTTTTTATCGGAATTAATATGATATCTATAAAAAATTGAGTATTTATATCCATCTGGGTTATTTTTAGTCATTTGTAGAAAAAGATAATATATGAAAATATTTTTTTTTAAGGTTATACCCACTTTTTTTATAAAAAAATTGATATTTTACTCAGTCTTCTTTTTTAATCTACCTATTAACATAATTAATAAAGTTATTACAAAGAAAATTATTCCTATTAATAAAAACCCAAACTTAAGCACAGCAGATAAGGATGCAACAAACGGAATAAATGATTGAAAAGATGAGGGGTTTCCTAACATTATCAGTAAATTAATATTTTCAATTACATCAAAAACACCTGCGATTAACGGAGTTAGAGACATAAAAAGACCAACTTCTTGCAATTTTCCTTCTGACAAACGAATAGGAATTAGGACCAATCCAAAACCAAAAATTGAATAACTAAGAAGATACAAGAAATCAATATATGTTACGAATGTTTCTTTCGCTATACCATCCAGACCCCACGCTGTGAAGATATTATTTATCACTTCCGGAACCCAAGCAAACTCAAATTCCAATACCCCATAACCAGTAGTTGATTTTAAGACACTTTCAATAGGACCCATAACTATTACTTGAATTAGCAGAAATGATAAGAAGGCAATTATAGTAATTAAAATCAAAATCTTATTTTTCGGGAATTCCTTTAATTTTTCTAAAAACATTTTTGTTTTCCTTCATTTTAATTTATTAAACTAAATTATAATATCTATTATTTATACCTTTATTTAATTGGATATAATATATCTAAAATTATTTTACACCCTCATATTTAATAGATATCATCAATTTTTTGGTTGGTACAATATAAATTCCAAATGTAAACTATGATCTCTTTCTCAAGTGGAATTTCTTAAATATAATAATTCTTTTAATATTTTCTTAATATAATTATTAAATATAAAGAAAGGTTTTGAAAATACAATCTAAAAAATTTAAGACTCCATTGGGTCATGAAATTATTTTACTTGATAAAACCTGGGAGAAGCACATATTAAAATACCATGAAGACTTATTTGATAAAAGAAATAAAATTAAAAACATTTTAGAAACTCCAGAATTCATTTCATATTATAAAAAAACCAATTCATATAATTGCGTTAAAGGGAACCTCATGGTTTCCTATTCACTAATTGAGAAAAATTTAGGATATATCAAATCTATGTTTAAAATAACAAAAAATTATAAAGCAAAATTAAGAATGTATATAATATGGAGCCATTAATTATTAATCCAAATGAAATTTTACATGTTATTGAAGAAAAGTTTGGAATTAAATTTCAAGATTCAATTTTAGATTTTCAATATGAACCAGCCTCACATTTATTTGGTATTCGGTTCTTTCGAGCTAAAAATGTAATTAGTGATTCAATTGATGAAGAGGGGCAGATAATTTTAAATCGGGATGAAAAATCAGAAAAAATCGCGAGTCTTGAGATTTTAGATTTAATTTATTTCTTATCTGAAATTTCTGTTTAACTTTTAAAACTGAAAAAATTATAATAATAATTAGAGAGATAAACCCCGCCTAACTAATTGAAAGAATTAAAAAAAAACTTTTAATTTCTTTTTTTAAAAAAGACAATAATTTATTTTGAATCATTTACCTCTTTTTTTTTGAAATTTAATATATAAAATTAAAATCCCTAATATTCCAAAACAAATTAGAAACTCAGGAAAATAACCATAAATATTACTCCCAACGCATAGATTATCGTAGATTATCGTTTCTACTCCTAAATCACTGATACATCCACCAAGATTATAATAAAGAAAATTCTGGTAGATTTCATTATCATTTGAATCACAAATACACATCATTCCAGGGATATCTTCTAATCGGATTCCATATACGTTATTATATGAAGCATTATTGCTAAAAATTATATTATAATCCGATCCTTCTAATTGAATGCCATTAGCATTATTAAATGATGCATTATTTGCAAAAAGCTCACTAAAATCCGCAGACCAGAGTAAAATCCCATATTCATTATTCATTGCGATATTGTTAGAAAGATTATTATAATATGAATTCTGCAATAAAATACCTGTAAAATTGTTATATAAAGCTTGATTTTCAGAAAGAACATTATATGAACCCTGCAAAATAATACCGCACTCATCATTAAATGAAATTTGGTTTTTAATAAGTATATTATTATTTGAAATGTCAATATTAATACCATTTTGATTATTAGATGCTTCATTATTCGAAAGAGAATTATTATTTGAACAGCGTAAGAGAATACCATAGTGGCTATTATATGAACAACTATTATTTACAATAGTATTGTTATAGCAATCGGAGAGTAAAATAGCTGTTGCTGTGATAGAAATATCCGAATTTGAGATTAGTGAATTATTGCAATTAACCAATATGAGTTGCCCAATATTTGAAATTCCATTAATTTCCAATCCAATCTGATTCTCATGATATATTATTGATTTTCCATTTACTAAATTTGTTGAATCAATCAAATTATTAAAAGATTTATATATATCTATCCAATCTTCTACTAATACATTGTAAGATAGAATATTGTTATTTGCGTAATAAGATAAAGATATTCCAGAAAATCTATTGTACGAGATGGTATTATAGGAAATATTATTATTAGTTCCATATATTATAATTCCAGAGATGTTATTATAAGAAACCAAATTATTAATAACGGTGTTATTTGAATTCCAAATATTAATACCATAAGCGTTATTTAAAATAAAGTTATTAGAAAGGAAATTATTTGAACCAGAAACACTAATCCCCCATAGAAAGTTATAAGATGCAAAATTGCCAGTAAGGTTATTATAATTTGAATACCCTAGGTAAATTCCATCATGTTCTAAATTATGGGAAGCGTCGTTTCTTAAAAGAGAATTATTATTCGAATAAAATAAGTGAATACCATTATTATTATAAATTGCCTTATTATCCGACAGAATAATATTATGTGATTTATGTAAAAAAATTCCATAGTCATTATTTTCCACTTTACAGTGATTGATATTTACATTCGTGCAATTATATAGCTTGATTCCCGTACTCCATAATCCCGATCTGGAATTTTTAGTAATGCAATTTTTTATAATTAAAAATCTATCAGTATTTAAAACTTCAATACAAGTTTCAGTTCCTCCTTTATCAATAATATACCCTTCAATTATATGGGCGGTAGACCATGAAAGACCATCTGTGCCATTTCCCATACAAAAGGCATCTAATGCAATATTTCCATCAATATAAATAGGTGTTCGTATTTCTGCTTTTGATAAATTAAATAATTTATCGCTCAATATTTCATTATTAATTTGATCTTCCCTTTTATTTGTAGGATGAAATACCAAATTAATTACTAAAAACAATAAAAAAACAAAAAAATAAGATTTTTTCAACATTTTTCCCCCCTATTCTTTCCATCATATATATTTTTTTTTTCCTAAAAACCTTTTGCAACTCATTATTCAATTAATTTTTAAAATCAAAATAATTTCTAAAATTACTCCAAATTATATATGAAATTGAATTATTGTCTGAGTTTTCTTAAAAGGAAAAAAGAAATTTTTGTGATTTACTCTATTTTATTGCCGATTATCTTTTCTAATCAGATAATTTAAAATAATAACTGAAACCAAACAGAGAGTATTAATTGCAATCCATAGACTATAATATAAATCGACAGGTAAATACCATAGAGGTTGAGTTAATTCAGCAAATTTATGGGGTTCATTGGTTTTAACATAATTAACACCTAAGCACCAAAGTTGAGAATATCGCTCTATGAAGTCAACAGTATATGCAACCACCGAAATATTTACTTCTGAGTACTCTTTAAATTGTGTATTACTCAGACTATAATGAGTATTTATTTGATCATAATCCGATGTTAAAAACTCGTCAACAGAACAAGCACTTCTCATTTTTGTTATATTTGGAGCTCTATCTTCAATCACATCAAATAATTCATCACCAGTGGGTATCCAAATCTTATCCTCAATTCCAGCAGCGATAATTAGGTCTATACAAATATTGTAAAATTGTGAACGATATGGATGACCTTCGGGAGGTCTTCTAAGGTCAAAATCAAATAATAGATTATTATCTCTAGTAAAATTTAAAGCTTCTTCGAATGTTGGAATTTTAATCCCGCGATACTCTTCCGCTTGAGTAGGAGTGATAAGACCTTTAGTTATAGCATAATAAGGATCTTTATCAACAAACCATGATCCTGCATCAAGTTGTTTAAGTTCAGATAAAGTAAAATTGCTCGCCCTTAAATCAGAACGATCAGGAAAAATCGCTTCAACATTAGTTGTTCGCTTGAGTGTAGAATCATGCATCAAAAATGGTACACCATCGTAGCTAATCATAACATCTGATTCCCATCCAACACATCCGTAATCGACAGCAACTTCTGCGGCTTCAATTGTATTTTCCGGGGCAAGATGTGACGCCCCTCGATGAGCAACAATACCAGGTTTAGGAGGTAAAGGACCTTCAATAACATTTGCAGGCACATATAAAAAAGGCAGACTAAAGATAAATCCATAAGCCGTGATAAAACAAATTAAAATCAAAATGGATTTGGGTCGTTTTAAAGATTTCTTTATTATTGTAATAATTGGGCCTAGAATAATTATTATACCAATTGCAACTCCAATAAAAATTAATATATTTATATTCTCAAAAAGATGGGATATTATTGCAGCTCCTTCGCCGAATAGGTCTAGCATTATAAATAAAAGTGTGTTAATAACAATAATAAGAATTACAGCAAGAATTTTATGAACTGTATGAGGATCAATTCCATTTATTGTAAATATTTTTTTAAGATTGATTATTAATAAAACAGCAGAATATGTTAGCGGAATTCCAATGATAATCAAAAAAATTAGAACATAATTTAATTTAGATCCTATGGAATCTCCAAGATATTCATTAAATTCTGCCCAAAGCGGTTCTATCGCAATAAGAATCATTTCAAAAATAAACAGACTAATAAAAGCTATTATGAAAACTAAAAGCCATTTTTTTCCTTGTTTTCTATAAAATGATTCATACCAAGGCATAATAACTAAATATTTACTTCAATAATTAATAAAAATTTAGTTATGATTATTCGATTTTCTCATTTTTTCGTGTTTTAAAATTTGACCATTTAGAACGCCTAAATGTTCTCCTTTTGCAACAGTGATTTTACCGTTTACAATGACATAATCAATACCCTCGGGATATTGACGACCATTTTCATATGTCGAATTATCTCTAATTGTTTGAGGGTCAAAAATAACTAAATCGGCTTTATAATTTTGTTTGATTATACCTCTATCTCTAAGTCTTAAAATGCTTGCGGGTAAAGAAGTCATTTTTCGAATAGCTTCTTCTAAAGATACAATTTGCTTCTCTCTAACATATCTTGATAAGATTCTAGGGAAGGTACCATACGAACGGGGATGGGTATTTCCTTCAATAACCAAAAATCCATCAGAACCTACACAAACAAAATCTTGTTTAAATAATGATAAAATACTTTTCTCCTCACTCATCTGCCTTATGGAGATCATTATGGAGCCTTCTTCATCTCTAATAAAATCTAATACAGCATCGTAAAATGATCTTTTTGGATAAAGAATTTTTAATGCCTCACCTAAAAATTTTCCTTCAATATGATGGTTTTTTAAAACACTAATTATTCTTATGTCTTTCTTGAAAGAGGAAAAAATTAGTTTTTTCATTAAGAATTTTGGAATAATCCGAATAATGAAAGGAAGATCTGATAAAAAAGTCGAGAATATCATTTCTAGAATTTCTGCAACAATTTTTTTCCTTGCTTCTGAATTGGTTAAATTTTGTTCAAAATCATCATAAACCCAAGGGTTAAGTAAAATGCCTGATAAGCTGGTTGACGATTCTTCATATGGATATAAATCCGCATGAAGAAAAATTCCTTGCTCCTCCTTAACATTTTTAATTAGATTTATGATATCAGGAGTGTATTTCCAAGCAAATTTACTTACAGTTTTTAAATGAGAAATATGGGCGCGAACATTTGAATTTTTGGCAATCTCTATAACCTCTCTAATTCCTTGTTCTATTATCCTTGTTCCTTCATTTCTCATATGTGTATCATATAAACCTCCATAATTATTTACAACCTTACAAAGTTCAATAATTTCATATGTTGGTGTGATTGAACCTGGAGGATAAACCAATCCCGTAGATAAACCAAAGGCGCCCATTTCCATTTCCTTTTCTACTATTTTTTTCATTTCCTCCAGTTCTTCTGAAGTAGATGGACGATCTTCCAATCCTAAAATGCAAACTCTTACATTTCCGTGGGGTATAAAAAAAACTAGATTCGTTGAATCGCCTTTTTTCTTGAGTGCTTCCATATAATCTTGAAGGGAATTATATAATTATGATACTGATGAACCAAAAGCCTTAGATATAAAATTAGAATAATATTTTCGAACTTTTTCATTTGCGGGTGCTCGCACAATTCCACACATCCCTACTACAAGTGTTGTAATACCCTGCATTATGGCGGCTTCTGCTTTATTTACTTCTAATATAGTTAAATCAGCATGAGAATGCATGTCAATAAATCCAGGTGCAATTATTTTATTTGAAACATAAATTATATCATATCCATCTCCCTCCAAATTTGAACCAATCTTTAGAATTTTATTATCTTTTATTGCAATATCGGATTTATACCTTGAAGAACCAGTTCCGTCAATTATCCATCCATTTTTTAGTAGAATTTCCATTAATTCTTTACCTTAATATTCTTATCATCAATAAAATCTGTTGATTATATTTTGAATTAATTAAACATTCTTAATTTTTGTTAATTATTTTCGATATCTTAAGATTTTTTTATTAATATTTATGTTAATAAATTGATGTTTGAAAGATATGAATCCCGTTTTGAAGCGGGAATTATTTTAACGAAATTCATAGAAAAGTTAAATACAGAATTATTCAATTCAATTGGAGAAAATCCCAAGAATTATTTTTGCTTTTGTATTCCAAATGGCGGAGTTCCAGTTGCTGAAGGATTTTGTAGTGAATTCAATATATCATATGATTTATTAATTGTAAGAAAAGTTAAGATACCATTTAATCCAGAGGCAGGATTTGGTTCAGTTACAACAGATGGAACTGTCCTATTAAACGATTATCTGTTATCTCATTTAGGATTAAGTGAGGCAGAAATAAATAAATCAATAGAAATTACTAAACAAGAGATCCAAAATAGGTTAGAATTTTATAATATTTCTTTAGATTTAGAAAATAGATATTCTCATATTAAAAATAAAACACTTTTTGTTGTTGATGATGGATTAGCCTCTGGTTTTACAATGTTAGCCGCTGTAAAAATGCTGAAGAAGTATGACCCAGCGTCTATTTATGTGCCTGTACCAACTGCATCTAATAGTGCAGAAAAATTGATAATAAATGAGGTTGATGGTTTATTTTGCCCTCACATACCAAACACATGGCATTTTGCCGTTGCAAGTGCATATAAATATTGGTATGATGTACCTGAGAAAGAAGTGAAAAAGATCCTTTCTAAATCTAAATTTTACCTTAAATAAAAAACTAAATAATTAATAAAAATTTGGACTCCTAAATCTTTATATATGATCAATACTATGCCACTCATAGTATTGAAAGAATAATATAAAATAAATACTATAATAAAATAAAAAATAAAAAATACACAGAGATGAATAACATTATAAAACGAGTAAAAGAATTAGGACCAACTGCCTTAATTGCATCAAAAGAATTCAGAAATTTCGTTGAAAAATTTGAATCTGAAATAAATCGCGGCATTAGTACATTATGTATATTATCCATTATTAATCAGGCAGGAGATGAGGGAATATATGGCTACAAAATTCTTAAGGAATTAGAAGAACAAACAAATGATATGTTAGTTATTGAGGAAGGTACTCTATATCCCCTTCTAAGAAAACTTGAACGAGACAAACTAATTAAATCGGAACAGAGAAAATATAGTGGAAGACCAAGAAAATATTATTTCATGACTGAAAATGGTCTTAAGATATACAATCATATTAATGGCTTTTTCACTAAACTAACTGAATCTATTTCACCCTTGATGGATATGAATGTTAATTTAAAAGAGGATTATATTTATTGCCCAAATTGTGCGAATAAAATTGATATTTCTAAAGAAGATTTCAATTTTTGCGAGATCTGTGGTTTAAATATTAGAGACTTAAAAGAAAGGAGGTTAAAAAAATGAGTCAACAATATATGGATAGTTTGGTAAAAGAATTCTTAAAAAATGTGAAAAAAAAATTACCAGAATGGTTAAAAGAAAAAAAGAAGGAAGTTAAGGATATTTTAGTTGAACTTGAGGAACATATTTGGGAAAAAGCTGAAGAGTTATCAGGTATGGCTCAACCAACTGAAGATTCGGTACGATTGGCAGTAGCCCATATGGGAACACCAGAAAGCATAGCAAGGGAATATAAACGTCGAGGAACACCAAAATATTACATAACAGAGGAACTTTGGCCACTTTATACGAAAGTTTTGAAAATAATACTTGTGGTAATAATTGCAATTGCTATTTTTTCTACAGTATTAAATTTAATGACAGGTAACTTAGAAGAGGCTTTAAGTTTTTTCGGTTATTTCATGGGATTTTTTTCAGCATTTACAATAGTGTCAATAATTTTTGTAGTTTTATCAATGGAAGGTTATTTTCCTGAAGATTTCAAATCAGAAAGAGAACTTAAAAAGGAGGCTCATCGGCTTGAAATCGCTCGAGAAAAGGGATTACCTATATCTCCCAGGACTGGGAAACCTTTAAAACCTTTTATAAGTCCCATTGGTGAAATTATTGGAGGAATCATTGTGGTTAGTATTGGTATATTTCTTATTATATTTCCAATTCCAGGTTTAGTCAATTCGATGAATCCAGGATTTCTATTAATACTTGGTGTTTTTGGAGTGCAAATAATAATAGAGGGAGGATTGGATACAACTCGTGGAGTTATTGGAAATTATAAAGTAAAAACCCATCAGATAATTCATATAATAACGATTGGAGTAAAATTAGCTGTAATACCATTAGCTGTAATTCTTTGGAGTCGCCCAGACGTAATTCCTTTTCTAATTTGGGATGAATCAACAAATACTTTGGTTAATATAGAAGTCGCACCAGAATTCTATGATCTTTATAGAAATCTAATGGCCGTAATAATAGTAATTACAATAATTACTCCACTAGAAGACATATACAAAATCATAAAGCTGGAAAAATATAAAGTAAAAAATTAAAAATCTATTTTTTTTCTTTTTTAATTAAAGTTTTAATTCTGCTTTAATGTAATTCTCATTTTTCTCTTGAATGGTTGCGTTTTTATCATTTATGAGAATTGATGTAATTTCTAATATAGTTGGTATAAAAACCAGACTTTTGGTAAATTTTTTGCTAATTTCTATCCGTATTGATTTATCATTCAGTTCTGCTTTAATATCAATTGTTTCTTCATCATCAATGATTTTATATTCAATTTTATCTGTTTCCTTTCGAGGCGTTATATACAAAGTTAAAGTATCCAAAGGTTTTTCATCAACATGTTGTATCACAGGCCCAAGGGGAAGGATCGTCCCCCCTTTAATAAAGAATGGAACCTTACTTATATCACAAGCATAATCAAACCATTTTGGACCACAATACCTCTCAAGAGACCAATAATCATACCATTCTTCAGCGGGAATGTAGATTTTTCTTGAACTTTCTTTTACCCCAATTATTTTATTGAATTCAATTATTCTTTACTTAATTATAATTATTACATTTAAATTTAGTAGAAATTGTAATTATAATAAGAAAGATTCGATTATTAAAATGTATTATGATGATTCAGACTAATCAAGAGATACAAGAGAGCCAAAAGTTAATATTAAATCTCAAAAAAGAGAAAGATGTTACAATTCTTGCTCATTATTATCAAACCTTGGAAATTCAAGAGATCGCAGATTTTGTAGGAGATTCTTTGGGACTTTCAAAAATTGCCAGAGATCATACCAATACAAAAAATATTATTTTTGCTGGAGTTCTTTTTATGGCAGAAACGGCTTCCATTTTAAATCCTGGAAAAAGAGTGCTAATGCCAGATAAACAAGCCGGTTGTCCTTTAGCTTCATTTCTTGATGGAAATACAGTGAATATATATAAGGAAAAATATCCGAGGGTGCCAATAGTTGTTTATATTAATTCTACGGCTGAAACAAAAGCAGAAACCGATGTTGTATGTACATCTTCAAATGCAATTAAGGTTGTACAAGGAATACAAAATGAATTTAAATCTAAGAAAGTTTTATTTGGACCAGATGAGAATCTTGCTGATTATGTGAGACAAAAAACAGGGATAAATATCATCAATTTGCCAGATGAAGGATTTTGCTATGTTCATAATGTCATTAAAGATTTGGATGTTATTAAAGTTAAAAATGAACATCCAAATGCATTAATCACGGTACATCCAGAATGTAAAAGGGAGGTAAGAGAGCTTGCTGATCATATAGGTTCCACTAAGGGAATGTATGATTACGTTAAAAAAAATGCTTCAAAGGGAAATGAATTTATAATTGGTACTGAGCTTGGATTCGTCCAACGAGTTCAAAAAGATTTTCCAAATAATAAAATTTATCCCATAAAAGAAAATTTTATTTGTAGAAATATGAAACTTTCTACTTTAGAAAAAATATTTAATTTGCTAAATAATTTGAATAATGATAAACATAAAGTCACAGTACCAGATAATATTGCAAATAAAGCAAGAATCTGTCTTGAAAAAATGTTAAAATATTCCTAAATCTCTACTTGATTAATCTGGAAAATTTAAATTAATAAATTATTAAATAAAATATAGCAAAAATATTTTAAACAAAATTTAGATATTAGAATTATAAAAATATTGAAAAAAAAATCAAATTAATAATAAAATAAATCTAAAAATCACTTAAAACTTAATCGAGGTTGAATAAAATTCCGATAGGTATAATTATCATTAGATGGGATAACGAGATCGGCCCAATTAGCGAGGCTTTTTATCCAGAGAATCTAAAAATCACAAATAATCTATTAACTCAAGTTTACAGCTCCCACAGATATCAATCATTGAACCCCGGGTTTGCCTCCATTTCACTAAAGAACAATAAAGTAGTATCCTTTTTCTCTGGCGTTGGCGATAATTTTGTGGAGATTGAGAATTACGTTGTAGCATTAGTATTACGTAGAGATGAGCAAACCCATAAGTATAGAGAAATTCTTAAAAAAATTGCTGCTGAAATTTTAGGAAAAGTAAGGGAGGGGAATTACAAAAAAGCACTCCCATCGTTATATAAAGAACTTGCAAAAATTTGAGATTGGAGGAAAAAAATTTTATTCTTCCAAAAAATCCATTTTTAATACTACTTCTCCGAGATCATTATATTTTAAAATATTAGCGTTTATTAATTTTTCTACGTATTTTTGAATAGTTACAGTAGGTATCCCCAATGCATTCTTCAAATCTGATAAAGGTATGTGTTTTATTTGTCTGACAATTACAAATGCCTTGAATAGCGGTAC
>JABUBO010000101.1_pt1 | contig 24487 bp, 22 predicted proteins | sample 7240361 | NCBI WGS metagenome assembly JABUBO01 (sample SAMN07256346, study PRJNA390944) | subsurface metagenome | isolation source: Methane hydrate marine sediment | place: Pacific Ocean: Eastern North Pacific, ODP site
AGGGGCAAAAGTGGCCCACAACCCCATGAGTAACATGCTAAATGCGGTCGGAGTTGCACCAGTGGTAAAAATGCTCTCGATGGGGATAACCGTGGGATTAGGTAATGATGGTTATATTTTCGACGGATTCGAGAACCTCCGTGCCGCCTTCCTGCTACACAAGGTCTCCCTCCGCGATCCCCGCGTGATTTCACCCATGGAGGCACTCGAGATGGCAACGATCCGTGGAGCGGAACTCTACGGGTTGGGGAATGAGCTGGGTTCGATTGAGTCCGGGAAGCTAGCAGATATCATCATCATAAATCCAGCCATCGCGCCTACACCCGTGTGTCCCGAGAGCGTCGTCGGACACATCGTTAACACCATTGATGGCGATGATGTCGAAACGGTCGTCGTCGGGGGCAAAGTCTTGATGCGCAAGCGAGAAATGCAGACTCTCGACGAAGCGGAGACGGTGAAGGTGGCGCGGAAATCGGCGGAGAAGCTCTGGCAGAAGCTTGGGGCGATAAGGCGGAGATGATTGAGTGGTCGACCTATCCGTGGAAATATGTGGTTTAAAATTCCGCAACCCCATTCTGCCCGCAGCTGGCCCGACGGTGCGCGATGGCGATGCATTAGTAAAAGCTGCTGATGGAGGCGCCGGCGGGTTGGTCGCGAAGACGGTGAGCGTTTCCCCAGCCCATGTGCCTCGCCCTAACATGGTGAAAGTCAAAGATAGCATCCTGAACGCTGAGCTCTGGAGCGATTTGCCACTCGAGCAATGGCTCCGCTTCGAGTATGCGAAGGCGAAAAAGAAGGGACTGCCGTTGATAGCGAGCGTGGGCTACAAAGCTGATGAAATTCGAGCTGTCGCACCGAAGGTAAAAGCGGCTGGAGTGGATGCCCTTGAACTATCGACACAACACCTCGGAAGGGACTTGGAACTAGTGACCGAAGCCACGAAGGCGGCGAAAGAGGTCGTCGATATCCCGGTGTTCGTGAAGCTCAGCCCGGACGCGTTCGACGTGGTCCAGTTCGCGCGAGCGGTGGAAGGGGCGGGGGCGGATGGAATAGTGGCGATAAACGCGCTGGGGCTGGGCTTGGCAATCGACATAGAAAACACGATGCCCATGCTGGGAAGCGTCTCTGGCCACGGTTGGCTTTCGGGCCCAGCCATCAAGTCTCTCGCGGTTCGGTGTGTGGCCGACGTCTGCCGTGCGGTGAAGATACCGGTCATCGGGGTGGGTGGAATCAGTAATGAACGCGATGCCGTTGAATTCATCATGGCAGGGGCCTCAGCGGTGCAACTCTCAACCGCAGCAATAATTCGAGGATACAAAATCTACGGGCTCATAGCAGATGGAATGGCCAAGTTCATGCGCGCCAAAGGCTACAACTCAATTGCGGATTTCAAGGGGATTGCGCTCCGCCATCTGCCAGAGCAGCCTTTTCGTACTACCTCCAAACCGCCGGAGGTCATAGCGTCTAGATGCACGGGCTGCGGGCTCTGCGAGCAGTACTGCGTTTACGAAGCGGCTAAAGTGGTGAGAAAAATTGCAAGGATCGACCCAGTTAAGTGTTATGGATGTGGGATGTGTGTTTCTGTTTGCCCGACGAGGGCGGTGCGGTTCTAAACATCTATAAACGTTTCCAAAGCTCCGAAGCCAATTGAGAAGCTTTTTGAGTGATCGATTTCTCGTCCAAGTCTACCAATTTCTTATCCCGCATCAAAATTTTTCCATTACATATTGTCGTGTCTACAGTTGCATCAACCAAACCGAAGATCAGATGGCCTAGAAAGTTATTCTCATTTAAGATGGTGGGGGGAAGGTAATCAATTAAAATGATGTCTGCCAAGGCACCCTTTGCAATTTCTCCCACTCTCCAGCCAGCGACCCTCTTCACAATCTTAGGGTTGTTGTCCAATAGCATTGCAGGTGCTTCCAAAAATGCAACTCGGGGGTCCTTTTTTACGTGGCGATGGATGAGATAGGAACATCTCATTTGAGAGAGCATATCTGAACTCATTCCATCGGTGCCCAGGCCAACCTCGATTCCCTTTCCCATCATTCCTAGGACATCGGCACAGCCCACGGCATTGTTCATATTTGATTCAGGGTTGTGAACCACGTTAGTTCTCGTGGCTTTCAAAATATCCATCTCTTTTTCATCGACGTGAACACAGTGAACAGCGATGGACTTCTCTCCCAGAGCTCCATGTGAATTCAATCTCTCAACCACTCTCATATTGTATTTTTTCAAATTTTCATCTTCGTCAGCCTTGTCCTCAGCGCAGTGAACGTGAATCCCAACCCCGTATTTTTTTGCTAGTTTAACCGACTTGTCCAATGTATCGTCATTCACTGTAAAGGTGGCGTGCAGACCAACCAACCCCTTCAGAAGTTGGGATGGTCGAGAACTGAGGAGAGAGAGAAAGCGTTCATTTTCATCCACCCCTTCTTTACCCCTTCCGTAGCGGTCAGAGGTTCCCAAGCAGAGGGAGCCACGAATCCCAACTTCCTCCACCGCTCTAGCAATTTCTTCCAAACTTCCCTTCTGATAAGATTGGCTTTCATGGTGGTCAATAATTGTGGTAGTTCCATTTCTTACGCATTCGATCAGGGGAATCAAGGAGCTGTAATAGATATCTTCCTTGGTCAGGGCGTTATCCAATTTCCACCAGAGCTTCTCCAATATTTCAACGAAATTCTTCGCTGGTTCGCCAGGAATGGCCATGCCCCTTGCAAAGGTTGAATAGAGATGATGATGGGCACATATTAGGCCGGGCATTACTATTTTTTCCGTTGCGTCTATGACCTCCTCGGCCCGGTACTTGCCCCTAGCTTCCCCTGCCTTTTCAACACTTACGATCTTCCCATCCTCGATAGCTACGTTTCCTCGCTTGAGAATCCGCCGTTCCTTATCCATAGTTACAATTAGCCCGTTTTCTATCGCTAAACTTGCCATATTTTTAGCCCTCCTATTTCACATTATTTACTAGTTGCAATAAAAACTTTTAAGAGATAGCCGTGGAAGTTTCCCTGATCGTGCGGACACTCGCCTGCCTCGGGCCCCTCGTAGAAGGCCGTTTCTGTCACGCCGGATTCCGTAGGTCGCAGATGAAGCACATTGGAGGAGTTGGTTTTTTCGTGCACTGGTTTTCCTTTGATGGGTGCTGGTAGCCTCAGCAGAGATATTAGCTTCGGGCAAAAGGCAGGAAAGGCAAGGAGGTGGTAACCCCCTTGAGGATTACGAACATCTCCGCTGGGCCGACCAAGGAAAACTCTCCTCGGAAATCCTTTTTCAATTTCATGCTTTTGATTCGAAAGTCGGAGGAGAGTCTCATCCTCAACCACTCATTTTCGAAGATCATCTCTTCGGTCTCGCTCTCCACAGACAGACGCGACTCTTTCCCGCCTTCGCGCCTTCGGATGGTCCATTCCCGCTCGCCTCTCTCGATGTAGAAAGCGTTGTCCTCTTCCCGTTCAAAGTCGCTCTTCTCAAGGAAGAGCCCGGGCTTGTCTTCGTAAGGTTTGCCATCATGCACGCAGAAAGTCGCGCAGTTGCCACACTCGTTGCAAAAGTCTTGAATGTGGATGATCTGCCTAGCCTGTGCAACTTGGAAGACCTCCTCCCCAGACACCCTCAAGCCACTCTGCTGGCAGGAGACCTTGGGCAGCGTCGGGCTCATGAGGGAGACAAAGAAGGCATAATTAGCTCGGTTGGGGCATACCTCCACGCACTTATCGCAGAAGTTGGAGCACTGCATACACCTGGCCGCCTCTCCCAGTGCCTCTTCCTCCGTCAGTGTTGCCTCGATAAGGTCAAAGCCGCCTCGCTCTTCGGGAGGGAGTATAGCTCCCCTGTACTGTGCCACTTTCCTAGCGCGGACATGTTTCATCTGCACGATCTCTTCTTCGGAGAGCACGGGAAGTTGCCCAGTTGGCAGGTTGGCTCTTACGCCCAACTGGCGGCAAATCGCCTCGGCAGCCCGCCTTCCGTCAGCGCACGCCTCGATGATGGTGGCTGGTCCTCGAACCGCGTCCCCCCCCGCATAGACCTGCTCATGTCCTGTGCGCCCGGTTTGAGAATCTACAACGATAGTGTCGTTCTTGTGCAGGGAGACGGAGCTTCCGTCGATGAAGGAGACATCTGGGAGCTGGCCGATGCCCACGATTATGGAATCCGCCTCAATCTGGAATTCGCTCCCCTCGATGGAGATTGGCCTTCTCCTCCCGTCCGGGCCAGCTGCTCCCAGTTTGTTCCGAATGCACTCTAGGGCGACGGCCCGGCCCTCCTTAAGGATAATTCGGGTGGGAGAAGCCAGTTCTTCCAGAATGGCTCCTTCCGAGAAGAGTCCCTCAACCTCCTCTTCGGTGGCTGGCATCTCCCGGCGGGTTCGCCGGTAGACTACCTTCACCGGCTCGCCGGTGAGCCGCTTGGCTGTTCTGGCCGCATCCATGGCCGTGTTCCCTCCGCCGATCACAAGGACCCTTTTGCCCAGGCCAACCCTTTCACCCCGGCTCACCCGCTCGAGAAAATCGAGGGCTTGGTAGACACCTTTTCTATCTTCGCCTTCGATGCCTAGGCGGGCACCTTTTTGGGCTCCCGAGGCTATGTAAACGGCATCGAAACCCTGATTAAGAAGCTCCTCCGGAGGAGTCGTGACAGGATGGGAAAGATTGATCTTGACCCCCAGCTTCTCGATTCGCTCAATGTCCTCCCGGACGACTGCCTCGGGCAGCCTGAAGGTTGGAGCTATGGCTAGCATCCCCCCCACCCTGTCTTTGGCCTCATAAATGACCACCTCGATTCCGCACAGGGCTAGGTAGTAGGCTGCGGCCAGCCCCGAGGGGCCGCTACCGATCACCGCCACCCTGTGGCCGCTCCTTTCGGCCGCCTTCATCGTTACCCTTCCCTTTTCGGCGGCGAACCGCTTCAGCGCCATGATGGCTACTGGCTCGTCGTAGTTGTTCCGCGTGCATCGGGTCTGGCATAGGTGGGTACAAACGTAGCCTGTCACCTCAGGAAGTGGATTGCGAGCTAGAATGATCTCCAGCGCCCGATCGTATTCTCGCTGAGAAATCAGCCAAGCATACTCGGGCACGTCCTGAAGGACTGGACACTGCTCCACGCAGGGAGCATTGATGCAATCAAACAGGTTCAGCTTTGATTTAACCTTGGGAAGGCCGTAGGGATGGTAGTCCTTCTTGTATTGTGGGTCATCCAAGCTCCGGGCGGCTTCCAGTTCCAGGTTGGCCAGCTTATCCCGAGCGAGTTCCTCCAGGCTCGTCACTCCCCGGTCGCACATATCCCTTTCCAGGTTTTCCAGGTATTGAGTCAACCTAGAGTAACCGCCTGGTTTAAGAAGGTCGGTGACCGCGGAGACGGACCAGGCACCGGCGGCTAGGATGGACGTCACGTTGAGCGCGTCGGCTCCCGCAGAGAAAGAGACTTTCAGGTCGCTGGCGAACTCCTGGGAGAACTTATGGAAGAGATTGATGGTGATTGGATAGAGGGCGCGTCCCGACATGTAGATTTCATCGCCGGAGAGATAGCCCTTGTGATTCGCCACGGCTAGGGTGTTGCTCAACTTGACCCCAAAGATCAGGTCCCGCTCCGCGGCGACCTTCTTCAGGACCCTAATCAATTTCACCGCCTGGTCGTACTGCAGATCGTGCTCGAACACGGCGTCGGGAATGTGAATCTCCCTGAAACCGAGATAGTCGTGGAGGATGCGCATCACCGCCTCTTTGCCCAGCAGGGTGGGGTTCAGCTTGACCGTCGTGTGTAGTCCCCTTTCCTCCAGCAGGTACCTACAGATCTTTTCGATTTCGCCTGGGGGGCAACCGTGCATGGTCGAAAGGGTAACGCTGTTGACGATCCCAGAAGGGATCTCGATGTCAGCGAACTGGGGGAACTTTTCTTTCAAAACCGCCCGGATTTTGGAGATTTCCTCAGACGCATCCTGCAGTCTGTCCATGAAACGAGTCATAGGCGGGCTCCGAATTCCCTTCAGGTCGTAGCCGACGCTCATGTTGAAGACCGTTCCGAAGGGAACTCTGCCTTCAAAGCCGAGGACCCCGTGGAGAATGTGGATTAATACCCAGGCTTTGATGTACTCCCATGTAGATTGATCTAGCTTGAGTTCTTGGGAAAATTCGACGTTATACCCCTCGTCCTCCATGTCGATGCAGGGCCTGGGGATATTCAGTTCGTCCATGATTTGCACGGTTTTCAACTCAATGAATCGGGCACCGCAGAGCCACGCGCAGATGATGTTCTGTGCCAGCTGAGTATGGGGACCCGCTCCTGGCCCAATGGGCGTAGCCAAGCACTGCCCGAAAACGTCCCGGACGGCATAAGGACTGTCTTTCTTAGGGATATAGAAAAGAGAGCGGGGGATCCCAAAGATGGACTGGTTCTCTTCAAACTCTGTCAGAATCCAGTTTAGAAGAACTTCAAAGGGTTGAACCTTCATTACATCCAACTCATCACACCCCGGAGATTACATTACCGCATTCGAATTAACCGCCTTGCAATATTTAAAATGTTTTTATCCAAGGAGAGTATTAATCTTTTATCTCCAGCCCGCCAAGAAGAAGTAAGACTGTGATCAAATGTCTAGCCCTACGGACATTTTCGAACAGGCTTCTAATTCCTCAGGGAAAGAAAGTGGGCCCAGTCAAGTGTTACACCTGTTGGCTCTGCGTCTCTCGGCGTGTCCGACCAGTGCTATCCGATATTAAACACGAAAACCGTTCTTAAGGTCTAGAAATATAGATGTAATCGTGTGTGCCATGCAGGAGATATTCCGGCAGGCAAATGAGCTTATCGCGAAAGGCGAAACGTTTGCTATAGCCACCATAGTGAGGACCGAGGGCTCCACTCCCCGGAAGCCTGGAGCGAAGATGATCGTCCTCAAGGACGGAAACACCTTGGGCACCATCGGGGGCGACTGCGTGGAGTCAGGAGCGGTGGCGGAGGCGCTCGAAGCGATAAAAGAAGGAAAATCTCGAACTGTTAGTATGGCCCTCGAGGAGGAAGAGCTCGGTGGCGTGGGTATGAGGTGCGGGGGGAAGGCTGAGGTTTATATTGAGGTCATCAATCCTACTCCGAAGTTGTTGATCCTCGGGGGCGGGCACATTGGCGCTCAAGTTGCCAAACTAGGTCAAGGGATTGGTTTTTTAGTCACTGTAATCGACCCATCGGCGAAAGCGGAAAATTTACCCAAGTTGGTCGAGGTCATCCCAGAATTTGTCGATAAGGGCATCTCAAAAGTCGAAATTACGCCACAAACTTACATCGTAATTACCACCGGCCATAAGTATGATGAGGCGGCACTGAAGGCAGTCATCGACTCCAAGGCGGCCTACATAGGGATGGTTGCAAGCAGGAGGAAAGCGGCCACCGTCTATCGAAACCTGCTGGATGAAGGGATTCCCAAGGAGAAGCTCAAGCGGGTGCGTGCCCCAATAGGGCTTGATATTGGGGCTGAAACACCCGAGGAGATCGCGGTCAGCATAATTGCGGAGATAGTAAAGGCGCGCAAGAAGCCTGAAGCATCAGGAGAGAGCCTTAAGATTTCTCTCTGAGGACCCGAAGACTTTCAGAAGTGTCTAGGTCTGTGACTGCCCACTCACCTGCCTCGATGACGCGGTGATTTTCCCCGTGCCTGTGGATTACATCACGGATAAACTCATTTTTTTGGAGAGCCAATATTTCGTCAAACAAGCTGCGGTCAAAGAGGACGGGGTGTCCCTTCTTCCCCTTGTAAATGGGGCTCACCACTTTTGCCCCTACCCTCCATGCATCTATAGCCTTGCTTAGAAAATCTCGATCCACGAAAGGCTGGTCCCCTAAAGCAAGGAAGACAGCATCGCAGCCTTTGAGTCCCTCGAGGCCCGCCTTGAATGACGAAACCATGCCCTCACGATAATTTTTATTTATTACCCATCTCACCCCAAGCTGCGTCAAAATTGGAACTAGGTTCTTTGGGTTGTATCCCAGCACGACGATGAGGTCATCGACCGAATCTCTGAAGGAATCGATCACCCGTTCGATCATCCGCTTCCCTCTGATTTTCATGAGGAGCTTCGGCTCGCCCATTCGTTGGGATTCTCCGGCGGCTAAGATCACAGCCCCAACCATGCGAACCCACCGTGGCCAAGCTCAGCGATCTCCTCTCGAGTTATTTTTTCTTTGGCGAGAACCCTTGGGAGAATCCGATCGAAACTTGTTCGCTTATCGGGAAGGACGCATGCCGGGAGCCCGAGAATGGGAACTCCATCGAGGTATGCCAGCATGATCATTGCGCCCGGGAAAGTGGGAGCACCGCGGGAGACGACATCCGCACCCGTGTTTTTTATCGCTGTGGGTGTCAAGTCCCCAGAATCTACTGCCATCCCCCCTGCGACTAAAATAAGTTCATGACCCTTTTCCTTGAACTCGAGAATTTTTTCCTTAATTTTTTCCTCATCATCGGGCAGAATGGTTGATTCATGGACATCGAGACCATACTCCCCAAGTTTTTCCTTAAGGACTGGAACAAATGCGTCTTTTATCCTGCCATCGTAAACTTCAGTTCCTGTAACGATGACTCCGACTTTGTTTATTTTGGGGGAAATCACTTGAAACACCGGTTTGTTTTTTTCTAAAATTTCTTCCACTTTTCTCATCCGATTTTCATCAACGGTCAGGGGGACTATCTTGGCTGCGCCCACCACTGCTCCCTTTTTCACACCCGTGTCGTTCACGCGGGTGACGAAGGTGAAATCATCGATGAGGTTTACCTGCTTGATGACATCAACATTGACCTTCAAAAGCCCGGGTTTTTCAGCTATCAGGGTTATGCTTCCTTTGTCTGGTCCTCTTTGGGAAAGATTTTCACCCATTGCAGCGCGAGCCATCCTTATCGCCGCTTCATCCTCATGAATTCCCTCTTCTTCCCCTCCGACGTAGACGAAGTAGTTCCCAGCATCTTTCAGTTGCTCTATATCCTCCACCCGGACCACGTGTCCTCTTTTAAACAGGACGGTTTTTATCCCGGGCCCGTATCGAACGACATCGTGGGCTAGAGGCTCTCCGATGGCATCTTCTACCTTCACTTTTTTCAAGAAATCCCAAGTGTCATTATGGGGGAAACTTTTTAATTCTTTGCAACGAAAACGAACATGAATTGGGATGAAAAAATATTCTTACGTGGGCAAGGGTGTCCCCCGCATCGACGCGTTTGAGAAAGTCACGGGAACGGCACTTTACACCGGGGACCTCAGGTTTCCCGGGATGCTCTACACAAAATTGTTGAAGAGCCCCCTCGGCCATGCAAAAATTGTCAACATCGACACCAGCGAGGCCGAGAAGCTTCCGGGAGTGCGGGCGATCCTGACCGGGAAAGAGGCCCCCTATAGGTTCGGCATTTACATGAGCGATAAGACGGTGCTCGCATCGGACAAAGTTCGCCACGTCGGAGAGCCGGTTGCAGCAGTTGCGGCTGACACTGAGGAAATAGCTGAGCGGGCCGTCGAGCTGATAAGGGTGGAGTACGAGGAGCTCCCCGGCGCTTTCGACGTCCGGAAAGCGATGGATGAAGGGGCGCCGCTCGTGCATGAAAAACTGGGCGAGTACAAGCACGCCCCGTTCATCTACCCCAAGCCGGGCAAGAACATAGCGAACCACTTCAAGCTGCGGAAGGGCGATGCCGAGCGCGGTTTCAAGGAAGCAGATGTCGTCGTCGAGAACGAGTTTTACCAGCCCCAGGTCCAAAACGTTCAAATGGAAACCCACACCTCCATAGGGCAGTGGCTCCCTAACGGGCAGATAAATGTCTGGACTAGCGCGCAGTCCCCCTTTGCGGTCAGGCACCTGTTGAGCGTTGGGCTCGGGGTCCCTATTCACAAGATTAACATCGTCGTGCCCTACATCGGTGGCGGCTTCGGCGGGAAGGCGGGGCTTCACTGGGAGCCCCTCGTGGCCCTGCTTTCGAAGAAGGCGGGGGGCAGGCCCGTGAGGCTCGTGATGACGCGCGAGGAGCAGTTCTACACGACGGCCGTCCGACAGGGCTTCTTTGCGCGCGTCAAGACCGGGGTCAAGCGAGATGGAAAGATAGTCGCCGGGGAGTTCTTGTTTTTGTGGGACGCTGGAGCTTTCGCGGACTACGGTGTCAACATCACACGGGCTGCTGGCTACTCTTGTACGGGACCATATGAAATCCCGAATATCAAGTGCGACAGCCTGACCGTATACACAAACCACCCGTACGGTACTGCCTACCGTGGGTTCGGCCACCCGGAGTTCCACTTCGCGACGGAGCGCCAGATGGACCTCGTGGCCCGGGCAATCGGGATGGACCCAGTCAAGTTCCGACTCAAGAACGCTGCGCTGCCCGGGCGCATCACTGCCACAGGGGAGAAGCTCCGCAAGGACGCCGGGCGGGTGGACGAGTGCATCAAAGCTGTTGCCGAGACGATAGGCTGGGGCAAGAAAGCGCCAAAGGAAGTGAATGGAAAATTGCGTGGGAGGGGGATAGCGGCACTCTGGAAGGCCCCCGCCATGCCTTCTTTCACCTCGTCATCCGCGATTCTGAAGCTAAACGAGGACGGGAGCGTCACCTTGTCCATAAGCTCCACCGAGATGGGCCAGGGAACTCCGACCGCTTTGGCCCAGATGGTGTCGGACGAGCTGCAGATGCCGATTGAGAAGGTGAAGGTGGTCACCAAACGCGAGACCGATTTTAGCCCATACACTTGGCAGACGGTCGCGAGCCGCGGCCTCTTCATGGAGGGAAATGCAACGCTCGACGCGGTTCGAAATCTAAAGGAGCAAGTCAAAACTACCGCGGCGGAGCTCCTCGGTGTCCCGAAGGGGAAGCTCGAGGTAGCGGAGGAGAAGGTGTTCGCGCCCGGGAGGCCAGACAAAAGCCTCCCCTTGGAGAAGCTCGCGACAGCCGGCGTCCTCCCAGATGGAAGGGGGATTGGCGGTCCGATACTCGGCTATGGGTATTACACGGCCGAGGGCTTGACTAACTTGGATCCCGAGACTGGGCAGGGCCTCCCGGCACTGATGTGGACCTTCGGGGCGCAGGGTGCCGAAGTTGAGGTGGACCCAGAAACTGGCGATGTCCGGGTGGTTAAGGTGGTCTCGGCGTTCGACATCGGGAAGGCAATAAACCCACTCTTGCTTAAAGGCCAAGTGTATGGGGGCATTGTCCAGGGTATCGGGAGCGCGCTCATGGAGGAGTTCATCTACGACGAAAAGGGAGCGCTCCTCAACAAGAACCTCACGGATTACAAGATCTGTAGGACACAGGACATACCAGACGAGATGGTGTTCATACCCATCGAGAACCCGCAGCGCAACGCTCCACACGGCGTCCGGGGCGTCGGCGAGCACCCGCGCATCTCCATCGAGCCGGCGATCGCGAACGCCATCCACGATGCTGCGGGGATTGACCTCTTCGAGATACCGATGAACAGGGAGAGGGTCTGGCGGGCTCTCCGGAAGAAGGGTGAGAAACGTGCCTTTGCCTGAATTCGACTACATCAGGCCTAAATCGGTCGAGGAGCTGACATCCATCCTGGCTAAACACGGAGGCGAGGCCAAGCTGATGGCCGGGGGCACGGATCTTCTGGTGCTCATGCGTGATCGATTGGTCAGGCCGAGGTACGTTGTCGACATCAAAGGAATCGAGGAGTTGCGGGGGCTGTCTTGGGATGAGGGGCGAGGCCTCACGATCGGTGCCGCGGTAACCATGAACGAGATAATCGCCTCGGACATCATCAGGGAACGATTTGGGGCCCTCTGGAGTGCAGCGAGCGATCTGGCCGACCCCACTGTGAGGAGCCGCGCCACCTTGGTAGGGAACATCTGCAACGCGTCCCCGGCAGCCGACACCGCCCCCGCGCTCCTCGTGCATAATGCCGAGGTCGAGGCCGTGGGCGCGAAGGGAAGTAGGAAAATCTCTATCGTGGACTTTTTCAAGGGGGTAAAGCGGACCGCGCTGGGGCCGGACGAATTTGTCAAGGCCGTGCATCTTCCCAAACCACCGGATGGGGCGAAGAGTTGGTACCTGAAATGGAAGCGAACATGGGGCGAGGACCTGGCGCTTGTAGGGGTGGCGGCCCTCGTGGCGAACACTAAAAAATGGGTGGTCAGAGTTGCCTTCTCATCCGTGGCGCCAACACCAGTTCTCGTGCCTGAGGTCCAGAAGGCATTTGAGGGTGTCGGGACGCTGGAGGAGAAAATAGAAAAGGCGGCCACTTATATCCCGGGAGGAATTTGCCCGATAACGGATGTGAGGTGCCAAGCCGAGTACCGCACCCACATCGCGGCCATCCTGATTAAGCGCGTATTGAGAAAACTTCTGGGGTTGAGCTGATGTCGAGGCACAGGATTTCGGTCAGGGCAAATGGACAGCTTTACGAACGCGAGGTGGAGGGAAGGCGCACGTTGCTCCAGTTCATCAGGGAGGACTTGGGTCTGACCGGGACTAAGTGCGCTTGCGAGCGCGGAGACTGCGGACTGTGCACGGTTTTGATCGACGGTACCCCTACCAAATCCTGTTTGGTGCTGGCGGTCGAGGTAGACGGAAAGGAGATAACAACCATCGAGGGCCTGATGGAGGGGGAGGAACTCAACCGGGTCCAGCGGGCTTTCATCGAGCACGGGGCGGTGCAGTGCGGCTTCTGCACCTCTGCATTCATCCTCGCAGGGGAGGCCTTGCTGAAGCGCAACCCAAACCCCACCGAGGATGAGATAAAAGAGGCGGTGGGTGGGATCCTCTGTCGCTGCACTGGCTACCGGCAGATCATCGACGCCATTTTGGATGCAGCCAAGGGCGCGAAAAAGTAGGAAATTGTTTAGGGCACAGTTTGTGTTACTAATACAACTAAAGGAAAGCACCTCTTGTTTTGTTGTATTAATATGACAAATTCTAGGGTCATGATGCCATTTTAGACGCGGCTAGGGGCACGAAGAAATGATTATTCAGTGCCCAAGTTTATGTGCAAACGTTAACAAATAGAGCACGGTGACGATATGGTATCCAAACCCCTCGGCGTTAGGCTTCCTAAGGAAATCGAACAACACCTAGCCGAATTCATGAGGCTGGAGGGCGTCGACAAATCAACGGCGGTCAGGAAGATCCTCGAGCGGGGCATCTCGGAGTGGAGGCGGGATCGAGCGCTGAAGCTGCTCGGCGAGGGAAAGGTCACGTTTGCGCGAGCGGCCGAGTTGGCCGATATTTCGCTCTTGGAGCTGGTGGAACTCGTGAGGGAGCGGAAGGTCGAGTGGGTACACCTCACCCAGCGGGAGATAGATCGCGAGTTCAAGTTTGCGAAAAGGATATCGCGATGAGCGATCGGCATGCGGCTAGTTTTCAACTCGATCTCGCAACTTGGACCAAGACAATAGATCTCGTACGTTGGCTGGGCGCATGTTTCGATCAAAATCTAAATTTCTCGACGTACATTCGGGCGAGCTCCAACGCCTTTTGGGCCTCGGCCTTCGAAACCGTCCCCGCTCGATGATAGGCCAAGTTCCGCCTGTTCCACAACCAACGGAGGTCATCCCGCTCGTCTCGATCGATCGCTCCCAGCCCGAGTGTGTGGTCGCAGAGCTCGGAATACTCCAGCACCCCAACGTCCAGCCCGTACCTTTCGAGATAGCCGCGCAACGCCAGTTCGACCGCCCAATGAGCGTAGACGAGGGCCTCCTCCGAAGACCCCCCTTTCAGGAACTCTTCAGCCCTCTCAAGCCTTTGGGGCGCCGATTTTAGGTATCCCACGCTCGCACAGCTCCATGAGCTTCTCGAGGGTGGCCAGAATTGAGCCCTTGTTTGGCAACTTCACCCGATGACCGTCCCAGCTCTGCATGCACCGCGTCAGGGTTTTGGCCTCATCGGCAAGCTCTGGATAATGTCGCTCGAGTTCCCTGAATACCAGGTACTTTGACCTCGGGAGGACCCCTTTCGCGAGCAGCAGCGCTTGGGAGAGTTGAATGCCGATGAGGTATCCGAAGTTCGCGGCAAATTCCAAGGCGGTCTCATCGTCCTTCAGGGCGGAAAGCGACCTCCTGAGATCCGAGTACCTTTCTTTCGCGCCTTCAATGCAGCTTCTGATCGTCTTGGGGGAGGGTTTGGTGATCATGTTTCTCCTGAAGGTACCGTCGTCGTAGAAGACGATCCCATCCGTCGACATGTTCAATAGGAGCACGGCTTCATCCCTGACCAGCCTCCCGAAATGCTCGGGCGTGAGCTGCACCAGGGAGAAATTCGCATCATACCTTTTGCTCAAGCGTGACTCGAGCCGCCTCAGCCCCGGGATTTCCCTCTCCACCACCAAAGCCACGTCGACATCGCTGGAGGAAACGTGGTCGCCCCTCACGTAGGAGCCGAAGAGGACTATCGAGTGAATGATTCCCTTGTGTTGTTTGGTGAGCTTCTCGGCAAGTTCCAGAACCCCCATCGTGATATTTATTGGAATACCGAATTGCTCCAACTGCTTGGCCAAGGCAGTGCATTTTCTGATCAGGCTCTTCCTCTCGCGCCAGAGGAGGGAGTAGTCCCTGCCGAGCTCCTTCGCCAAGCGGAGCAGGGGTTTCTTCCCCAGAAAATGCTCGCTTATGATGCGGGATTGGACCTCGCTCATGATATGACATATTTTTGTCATACTAATAAGGGTTGCGGTGAGGGATGTCGATGGCCCTCGAGCCCGCGGAAAAGGGGCTCCTACTAGTTTAATCTGAACGGGCTACCGGCAGATCATCGACGCGATTTTGGATGCTTCTAAATCTAAAAAATAAGGTAGAAGAGCTGATCGGGGCCTAGGCTAATAGTTCCATAGGCTCCCCGCAGCAAATCAGCTCTCCGCCGCCGACTTTTGTCACCGTTACCTCGTTTCCGCAGATGTTGCAGCGGTATTTCTCGCCGACTTTGCTCACGTTGACCATTTCCTCACCTCCAGTTTTGTAAGTTGGGCGGCGCTTAATAAAAGCTATTGGCGGATACGGTTCTGTCAAGTCTTCGATTGATGATTGGAAAGTGGAATAAAAGATCGTCAAAAAATTAGAGTTAAATTTTAACTTTTTTTAACATATTCCTAGTTTTCACCTCGTCCAGACCCCATCGCAGCAAGCTGACACCATCTCCTGCCTGTAAACGCCGCCTTTCCGAGCTGCGACTTTTGATTCTTGCCTTCTCCTCACCCGATTTTTTGGCCTGGAAAATGGGCACTTTAAATAGTCGTAACCATTATTTTTCTAAATACCAAGAGTTTACCTTAATTAGCTTTCTGAACCATTCTCTACCACCAATCTTAAAAGGAATTTATAAGGACAAAATGCAAAAAAATAAACAGAGGATTTGCAATGTCGCTCCAGAATCCTTACACCCAATCAATACATCCTGGAAGTATTTCTAAAATCCAAAACGATTCTAATTTCTTAGAATTTATGGGTTACTTTCAAAGAGATAGTGATCTTTACATTAAAAGTTGTTCAAAATTTAGTGATCTGCTAGTTCAATTTTACCAAATCAGAAATGAACTCTTCAAAAGAGCTCTCCAGGATGCTTATTTGAAAAGGATTGAGTTTCATTCAAGAATGATGGACTACAAGGTCGATTCAATAGGTCAATACATAGAGGGGCTATGGCAGAAATACGTTCAGAGAACTGAAGAAATTTATGATTTAGCTCTAGAAGAATTAGGAAAAACAATTTCTCTCCCCCCAACCCCAGAAGAATTAGAAAAGTTAACAGAAGAAGAAAAAACTATAGTTGGTAAAGCGCAGCGAGAAATTGAAATTATTTATATTCACTTCATTGTCGGCGTTGTGGCATTTGTTGATCTTATGTTTTTTGCTTTTGAATCAGCATGCAAAGTTTTTTGTTCATTTGGTTGTTATGCCCACTCAATTAAATACGCGCGCGGTGAAATTTTTTCGCATTCAGATGTTTGGAAAACCCTTAAAAGGTTAGGCAGAGTTGAAGAAAAACAAAACATCAATTGTTTAATATGTTCTATAGAAAAAACTTGCCATTTCACTATTAATTTTGAGGCTCTTGCTAACGTTTATTGCTATGCCATCCAAATCAGAATGCTGTCGGATTATGACGAATTTTTCTATACTTATAAACGTACCTGGGAAAACATCCAACCGTATTTTCAAAAATTAAACGACATTATTAATACCATAAGAAAGGTTAAAATAAGCTGGTTAGGTAGATGAAAATGAGCCCGCCTTTTATTAGTGGGAAAATATCTAATTTAATCGACTCATACACAGTAGCGCTGAATATAGGAAAGAACCATGGCGTTGAGAAAGGAATGAGATTTTTAGTGCTCGGACCTGAAGTTCAAATTATCGATCCAGATACAACGGAAAAATTAGGGGCTTTTGAATACATTAAGGCTAGAATTGAAGTAACCGACGTTTCTGATAAGTATTCATTGGCCAGAAGTATTGAAGAAGTAACAACGGAGTTATTACCATTTCCAACATTTTTAAGAACTCGTGCAGTAAGAAAAAAATTACCTCTCGAAACTGCTCCGGAAGTGGATGAGAAAATAAAAGTGGGCGATATCATAAAGCAAACCTGAGTCTTGACACCCGATACGAAATTTTTCAACCCCGTTCCATAAATCAGCATCTTAACTCGCCCCGTTCGGTATGGAGGGTAAGAATAGGGGATATTTTCGGGCTCGGAAAATGGGCATTTAAAAAGGGGCAAAAGGTCAGGTGAACTTTCATGTTTCTTTTACCTTCCCTTCTGCCAGTTCAGCAACATCGACATAATTCTTCAGCCACCCAAATATAATCTCAGGTGTGGGGGCACCAGCCGTTTGGAAAGTTATTTTTCCGTAACTCAATAGCCTTCCTAGAATACCCATTTCTGTACTCAAATCCGTTACTTTATTCCAAGTTATACTTCGTGTTCCCCTTCCTATGATACCTACTCGTTTCCAAACTTTCTTGTTTGTAATCACATATCTCATAGATCTAATTCTCAAAATAACATATAGGGGGATGATGACAGTCCAAAATAAGAATAGTAAAACGGCGATGACCGTACCCGATTTTAATGTCGGTCTACCTTCCCACAAAACTTTCTCATTCGTATCTAAACTCAAGTTCGGTAACTCTTTTTTTAGTTCCCGCTCAGAACGGATTTTTTCACCCTAGCAACTTCTACTCTTAAAAGGTAAATATAAGCTTTGGACTAGAGAAAAAGCCTAATGTCAAAGTTCTCTGAAATCTAACGTCTTCTTATGTAGAGTGCAACCGCAATACTAACTACCACTATAGCCATGGCTCCGGTAACTAAATACAGTGTATAGTCTGTTGGGGTAGATGGTGGGGGTTCAATGCTCGGTTGCTCGGGTTCCTCTTCTTCCTCTTCTTCTCCGGGGGATTCTGGATACGCATTTTTAACATTCACCGAGTATTCTTGATAAGCAGATTTTTCGTCATCATCGTATGCTACAACCCTAACGGTATGGGTGCCATCCGAATAGCTTGTGGTATCCCACGACCAATCGTAAGGCGAACTGTAATCCGTGAACTTATTTACCCCATCAACCCAGAATTCGACTCTATTAACTCCTTTATCATCGGTAGCATCGGCGCTGATAGTTACTGTTCCCCCGACAGTAGCATTGCTGGCTGGTGTCTTAATGCTGACCTCAGGCGGAATCGGAGAATGAATAGAATAGGACACATTCGCAGTTCCAGTTATCTCGTTACTTGCCGAAGGCAATGGATATGGTATAGTATAGAGGTCTTTCGAACCGCTCCACACTACAAGGTCAATTGTGACATAGAAATCTAAATCCAAAATTAAATCATAATTCCAAACGATGTTCTTGACGGAAAGTGTATTTGTCGTTGTGCTCGAAACCTCGGGTATCGTATAACTAAAACTTTTAGCTCCTCCTGAGTCCTCCCATCTTAGATGTTCGAGCAAATCATTACCACGATAAAGATCCGCTGTAACATAAGCATCTATGTCCAAATCAATAGAGACACCCATTTCGACTATGGGCTGGACTATAGGCTGCCGTAAAAGAGGTACGTCAACCCCTTCTATGTGAACAAACTCAAGAGGGTTGAACTCTTCATCAAAACCAACATCAACGAAAGAATATTCCTCCGAAACAGCTCCACTGAGGTTAAGGTATCCTGTAAAATTAAGCTGAAAATGGGCATCTTCGGTCGCAAGAGTGACTGTGACTGATTGAGTTGTAGGGCTCACGAGTTCGCTATCGGTTGTTATCGATATTGTCGCTGGCATAGAGAGTATAAACCCGGAATCCACGCCGGCTGCCAGATCTTGAATGTAAGGAACTAGGGTTATGGTTGTGCTCTCATCCAAGTCCCAGTAATTATAGTCAAAACCAATATCAACTGAATCCGTTGTTTCTGCAGCTAATACAGTAGGTTGGGCTAAAGCCAAAAGCGATAGACTGAATAAGCATGCCATAAAAAATAAGGATAATAGCCTGAATTTGGTCTTCAGCCTAGCCCCCATTTAACCTATATTATGGCATCTTAAAATGATATGTACAGAATAAATTGCCGAAAAATGACGGTTAATCGACCCTGAGAATCTGATTAGCTTCCCTCTTTTACAGCAAACTTCGCTAGAAGGATCACAAAAATTAGGAGAAATGCCCCAATTTCAGGTGATGACGAAATAATGAGGCCGCTAATGAACGCAACCCCAACTATAAATAATCCCAGAGTTCCTCCTAGAGAATATGCTCCATAAATCGAGGTTAAAGTAAGCGCGATTGTGATTAATCCAGCTAAAAGTTGAGCTATGAATGGGCTGATTGGAAGTACCGAAATTAAAGCTTTGATGACTTCTCCTTCAGGGTCTACTCCGACTTTTAGGAATAAGCCTCCAAGAAAACCTAGCCCCATAACGAATTCCCTTACAAAAACTTCTTCCTTCGAGGATCTTGACACGTAATCACCTATTAAATGATGTAAATTATATAAAATAATTGCCGAAATGACGGTTAATTGATCCGAAAAAGTCCTGAAAAGTCAAATAAAGATTCCGATAAAGTGAGGAAAAGTCGAAGAAAAGTCCGAAAAATGGGCACTTTAATTGGGGCATGGACCTATTATTGACTAATAACTATATGGGGGATGAATTAGTGGCGAAGAAAAATATCAAGCTGAAAACTCGTGGATCACAGGGTAGGGAGACCAAAGAACCTATCAGGGTGGGTTGTGGGGAACTCGGGGAGATTAAAGAGCTTGTTGAGAAAAGCTACGAAGAGTTGGTCAAAACACGAAAATCTACCGAGAGTTTGGCTCAAAAATTGTTGAAAACTACTTGGACAAATATCATTTTTTCTGTAGCGCTTTTGACAACAAGTTTTATCATGCTTGCAGCGGTGGTCATAATAGCTGTTCAAGAAAAAATTACCCAAGCTATCAGAGATACCCTATTACAGTTTGTTTATTATGGTTTTATTGTAATGGCAGTTGCAATAGTTTCTGTCTTCATTATTACTCTGGTGAAACGTGAGAAATAAGGCTATTAATAAAATCCAAGTCATCGAAATTGAGTTTTAGTCAAATTGCTCACAAGCTTTCAAGATCGGAGAGAGCCTTTCAAGATATTTTTCGATAAATTCTGTTTTAGGTGGCTCTGGCATAAGGGGGGCAATTGGCACCTCTTTTGCAAACTCTTTTACATATTCTTTCCAGAGTTTCTCTCTTTTTTCTACGATCATCCGAATCTCTTTTAAAGAAATCTGAAGATATTTTATCTCTTTACAAATTTCTGTGGCAATATCTACCGATGCTATTTCATTTAAAATCGAGAGCATCATCGTTATTCTTCTTATCCTGGGTCCAAAATCATACATTAATTTGAACATTATCTCAAAATCTGATTGGGTCATCTCCTTATCTTTTATCTTTAAACGGCGGGAAATGGGAAGTTGACTAACCTGACGGGATGCTTCTCCTCCTTTTTCCAAATGGGGTGCCAATCTTGGATAAATTAGGAATTTAATTATGAAATTTTTAAATAAGAGCCAACGTTTTTTAATCTTACTTAGAGTCATTGTTTTCACGGCATCTTTTAATCTTAAAGTCATTTTGAATTGTTGAGTGAGAAGTTTATCTGTTACTTCAATCTTTTTTTCCATGTCAAAAAATTTTGTTTGTTTGTTCTTTTCAACGCTAATGTAAAATTTCGAGGGGCCGCTTAGAGTTATTAGTGGTTTTATCTCCGCGTCAACAGGTATTATCTTTCTAGCGTGCATTTCTGGCAGTAAGTGAAAGCATTCCCCTCTTATCTCTCTAAGTTTAGAAAATTTTATTTTCAAATCTTGATTAGACTTAATTTCTTGAGGAGTCATCCACGAAAGATGTCCCATGAAGTTGTAGAATAAACAGAGTGAAATGCAGGACCCCCCCATTACAATTGCAAAATTCAAGACTCGAGAAGTGCCTACTAATAATGGAAATTGAGAGATAATCTCAGTTATTACAAGTGTGACTGGAAAAAATACCAATAGTAAGATCCAGAAGTAAAAAAGGAGACTACCACGTGAAATGATGTTATTCAATATCAAATACCATACTAGGGCTTGGGTAATTACAATGAGTAAAAGCAAACAACTATAAAAAATCACAATATTGGCGCCAAATACCTGAAAACCCACAGTCAGCACTCCAAGTAAACCAGCGGCAAATACGCTCAAGGTTCTTCTGAGATGTTTCATTAAATGTCTCATAATGCTGTAGTGCTCTGAGGTAAATTTTTTAATGAGTATTTCAAGTCCTCTAAGTTTTAGTATGGCAGCTAGACAGAACCATATCAAAATTAATAAAATAATCAAAGACAAATCAAGGGGCACGTTATAGATATTGAGATAAGAGAAAAATAGAGTCAAGATACATAAGCCTAGCAAAAACTCGCGCTCTATAAAAATTAGAAGAAAAATGGATCTGAGGTTTTTTAAAGCAGTTGATCGTCTTGGATCTCTGCTTTCATTTTCTAATGATGAGTCACGAATATTGTGTTTTTCGAGTGTCCTATCAACATGTCTAATGGATCTTGACTGGGGCATAAGCCTCACTCTCTCCTCTCAGATATTGCGCCAGCTTTATCGGATCCTCCCTGATCGCCGTTCTCCCTTTCAAGCTATTATCCCTTAAGCTTCGTCGTACATTATTGTGAATGAGTTTAGTCTTTCATCGTATGAGGGGGTGATTACAAGATGGCTGTACTTGGGATCGGATAGCTTCTCTAAATTAAAATCACTAAGATACTTACAAACTTTGATATATGTTTCTGCGCTCTTAATTGCTTTTTTCGTTTCATCTTCTTTTATACCATGAGGAGTTGTCCAGTTTCCATTGCTCTCATCAACATAGAGGCAAAGATTCCTGCGATCCAATTCTTGCTTAATTGCCTTGTCATGTTCTTTGGTTATTTTCGCGATAGCAATTTTGGTTGTACCGTTATCAAACATCTGTTTGCGATTATCGTATAAATTACCAAACATATCTTTTCCGATAGCCAACTCCTTATTTTTGATTGCCAAACGAAGCGCTCTTTTTTCCGGATGTCTTTTCATGGATTTCTTGACGGTAACAGGGGAAATTAAACCTAATGCAGCTAAAGAACATAAAAACGCCTTACTGGCTTCCTCTATAGCGAGAGTTGCCATAGCGAAAGCATGGCCATAGCTTCCCTTCTTGCTGCATAAGGTCTTTGCACTTTTTATTAAAGACTCTGCATTTTTATAAGAGAGTTTCATTCCATTTTTCCAGTGGTCATCAGCCTGTTTCATTCATTAATCACTTCCTTGTTCCAATAATGATAACTACTCCCACCTATTAATTTTCGCAATGCATAGAAGCTGGTTCATAATTTTCCTTTTCATCTCGGATGTACTGGGTCAGCTTTATCGGCTCATATAAACCAACTTAATTCTCTCTTATATTGTAAATTTAAGCCCAAGGAACTTCCTCGAGAATCGTGTATCCAGTTTCAAACTCTGTTGTAGCACTAGAGTAATAGCCAGCCTCAGCATATTCGCAACCCGTTATGTAATGTGCAAGGCCTTCTTCCATAGTATTTGTTGCTGAGTAAAGTTCCGCCGCCAACGAGGCGTAATAAGTGGTTTCGCAGTATCTAAGAGTATCAAACTTGCCTTTTGCTTCTCTTATTTTTGATAGCGAATCTCCAAAAGCAATTTTAGCAGCATGCCAGTCCTCTCGTTCTAAATAACTTGCCCCCTCTGGTAAGTGGCTCAAGCCTCTTACGAAGGGAATAAAGGCATCAATCGTGCCGCTAAAATCTGGCAGAAGCGCTTCATACTCCGAAAAGTATGCTTGCGATTCAGTTACATATGATTTAAGTTCTGAGGGTAGCACTTCCACATCTATTAAATCGAAATCTTCTTTAGCAGAAAGAAAATACGGTTGGGCTTGATTGATGTCCTCCATGGCATCTAAAAATTTAGTTACAACTCCATCCCAGTCTCCATACCCCCAACGCAACATCGCCTGATCGTAATCTTCAAAAGCATCGGATAAGCGGATCACACAGTTAATAAGATTTGACCATGCATCACACCAGTATAAAGCGAATTGCTTCCTCGCCGGTTCAATATCTGCTTTTTCTAAATATTTTTTACCCTCCTCCACATCGGTTTTTGCACCTGCGAGTTTTATCCTCGCACCCGCATAATCATTCTCATCCCAGTATTCCATTGCTTGGGCGTATTTTTCATCCGAGGAATCAAATAAATCCTTTGCTTGGCTCATAGCAGTTTGGGCTGTGTAATATCGAAAAACGGATGCAGCGATGACAATAACGATGACAATAACTATAACGGCTGCAATTATCCCCAAATGAATTTTTTTCATATGAAATTCTCAACTGGTTCGTAGCTTTCTTTCTCCCCTCTCAAATATTGCGCCAACTTTATCGGCTCCTCATCGCGATAAACTTTCGACGCGACCCATTTAGGCTTATCGCAACATCGCCACGTAGTCGCCCAGTTTCACCCCCAGGCTCCTGGCCACCGGGGGACACTTGGCCCTGAAGATGTAGAAGAACCGCCCCTCCTGGGGGAGTTCGGAAAGGGTCTCATAATTGCCCATCCCCTTGGCCACCACAAGGTCCGCCCGTGCGAACCTCTCCCTGAGCTTGGGGGAAGCCCTGTCCAGGTAAAAGCCCACGGTAGCCGGGGATGGGATGACATCGGCTGGAAGACTGAGCCCCGTGAGTTGAAGGTCCCCGAGGGCAAGGTCGTTCTGAACCGGGCTTTCCTTGACCACATACCCCACCCTCGCCTTCCCCCCGAGGAAAGTCAGCAGGGGCAGGTCGAATAACACCTCGGCAGCGTTGTCGGCCAGATATAGGATGTCCCTGGCGCCCTCCAGCTTACCCTCGAACTTCACTATATCATCTATGACGAAATTTGGTCTCCCCGAAAGTTCACGATCGAGGCTTTCGGGATCCACGAAGAAGTCGATGGCGTTCCCCTGGGCGGCAATCTCCACACAGCTCCTTAAATCCCCTCGAGGTCCGATCTTCGAAAATGCCAGCCTTGCAGTCTCGATCTCCCGCAACTTTTGCTCGCGGTAGGGGTCGGGGTTCTTGGAGATCTCCCTGATGGTCTGGTGGAGTTGGTTGCCGAGATCCGCAGGAACGATATCCTCGGAGAAGCGCCCTAGGATGCGCGAAACTTCCCTCTCGATCCTGGATTTCACCTCGGGGTCGGAGGTCGCTAGCTCCGTGGCCTGGCGCGAGAGCTTCCTCAGACAATCCAGACATTCAGGTCCCGCCTTCATCTAAAATACCTCCAAGATAACCGATTGGCTACATCCCTGATCTTTTCACCTTGAACAATCGTTTATTTAAATGAACAATCGTTTACTCCAGGAATTCCCTCTTCACTTTTTCGTGGGGCACGCAGTCTTTCTTCACCCTCTGGCGGGATTCGTTTATCCTTTTTGCAACATCTTGCGCGTGTTCTGGTTCTGAGGTCAACAGCTGACGCGAGAACTCCTTCAGGTCCCTCACCACAGACTCCCCAGATTGCTTTCCATCGCGGTCGAGGAAAAACGCTCGAATGCCGGCCTCCATCGGCGCCAGGTAGTCGAACACCCAGTTGTCACCCACGTGTACCACCTCCGCGGTGGAAACGCCAACCTCCTTCAGGATATCCAAGTAGAACTCGCTCGTCTTCTTTACAAGCCCGAAATCCGAGGTCGCGGAGAACATCCGGTCAATGTAGTCGTTTAATCCGGCTTGCTCGGTCTCCACCTCGACCAACTCGCGCGCCCCGTTCGTGATGACTATGAGCTTGAACCTCCGATGGAGTTCATCCAGGACTTCGTGGACCTCCGGATAGGCCCTCACATTCGAGCGGAGCTCATCGACAAGGTCCCTCCAGCTCCCGCCCAGCTCGAACTCCTTCCACCAGTAGTCGATATCGTACCACTCGAGCCTTTCCATCCCGACCCCGCCGTA